>Ga0318499_10000011_pt1 | contig 44307 bp, 76 predicted proteins | sample GRESIP109b1f25_FD_203489 | JGI IMG/M metagenome (GOLD analysis project Ga0318499, IMG submission 203489) | Tropical soil microbial communities from Luquillo Experimental Forest, Puerto Rico - GRE.SIPMG.109b1f25 | ecosystem: Environmental > Terrestrial > Soil > Tropical forest > Bulk soil...
GCGTTGGACTGGTGGGCGATACGATGTCGGGATGCCCCCCCTCGGGCTCCCGCGAAGGGAATGCCGACGGTCATCCGACGTTGGCGAGCGCCTTGCCCAAGGGCGTTTTCTTGAAAATCAGGCAAAGAAAAAGCGCCCCGCAGGGCGCTGTCGGACTAATTCGTTAGCTATATCAGGCGGCGAGCGATGTCTTGGCGACGCCGCTGGTGATCGACTCGATCTCCGAGTCCTCGATGATCTCGCGGACCATCTGCATGACACTGTCCCAATCGCCGGGAACCGGCTGCTTGACCAGTCGCATGCTCGGATACCACGGGGTGTCGTCACGCTCGGTAAGCCAGCGCCAGCAGTGCCAGTTCGCCAGCATCACGATCGTCGGCCGGCCAAGCGCACCCGCCAGGTGCACCACCGAGGTGTCGACCGATAGGACCAGGTCGACCTGCATCAACGCCGCCGCCGTGTCGGCGAAGTCACCCAGGACCCCGGAGAGATCGCCGAACCCCGAGCGCAGGCCGTCGCGTTGGATGTCGCCGGCGCGCTCGCCCTTTTGCAGCGAGACGAAGGCGAGCTGCGGCATCTCCGCCAGACGCATCAGGTGCTTGAAGGGCATCGAGCGACGCATGTCGGGGATGTAGCCGGAGGACCCGGCCCAGACCACGCCGACCATCAGCTGGACCCCCGGCGGCTTGAGAACCGGGATACCCAGACCGGTATCGGGGGCGCGCAGATATGGCGCCGACGGCAGGGTGTCGAGCGTGGTTTGCAGGTGCAGCGGCACCGACATCATCGGGCAGTGGTAGTGCGCCGGCGGCGGCGGCCCGTCGACCAGGACGACCTCGTCGGCGAGGCCCGAGATGCTGATCAGCCGCATCAGCGGTTGCGGCACCGCGGCGATGACATGCGCCCCGCCGGCGCGCAGCTGCGGCAGAAACCGGCAGAATTGCAGCGTGTCGCCAAAGCCCTGCTCGTGATGAACGATGATCGTCTTGCCCTCGAGGTCCTCGCCGTCCCAACGCGGGATGCCGCTGTCCCACACCGGGTATTTCGCCAGGTCGTCCCAGCGCGCCTCGTGGTGCAGCAGGCCTTCGGGTAACTCACCGCAGGCGAGCAGGCCGATGCCGAGGTCGCGGCGGATCCGCTGTTCCTCGGGGGCCAGGTCACGGGCCCTGCGAAAGCACTCGACGGCTTGTGTGGGCTTGCCGGCGGCGACCCGCGCCAGGCCGAGGTTGTGCCACAGCCCGGCGACGCTAAGCGGGTCGATATCGGCGCCAAGGGCTTTCTTTTCGCCGACGATCTTGAGCGCCGCCATCTGCGCGGCTCCGGCCTCGACGTAACGATCGGCGCGAAACAGCGCGTTGCCGAGGTTGCCCAGATAAGCCGGGTTTTGCGGCTCGAGGTTGACCGCGCGCTGCGCCAAGGCGACCGCAGCATCGAATTGCCGGCGGTCGCCAACGATGCACGCCAGGTGGGTCAGCGCCGCGTGATGATTGGGGTCGAGGCGCAGTGCCGAGACAAAGCAATGCTCGGCCGCACCGAGATTGCCGCGGTCCTCATATTCCTTGCCCGACAGAAAGTAGCGGTGCGCCGTCGGAATGAACTTGCCGTCATCGGCTGGCGCGGTCAGCGGCGCATGGATCACTCGCCGCGCTCCGCGTCGACCTCGTGCTCCGCAGCCTCGAGCTCTGCCTCGGGCGCGTCCTCAAAGGCTTGCCCTACGGCATGGGTCTCAACGCTTTCAGCTGCGGCGGTATCGACCTCTGTCTGCTCCTCCGGCAGCACTTCGCAGCCAACCCGGCGCAGCGCGGCCACGTCGTGAATATCGATGTCACGGATCACCCGGTTCTCGTCGGCGTAATAGGAATTGCCGCTCACCAGGTGGAACGACTGCCCGGCAACACGCGCCAGCATCTTCAGTGGTTCAGATCCCATTGGTTCAGATCCTTTTGCGGGAATTGGTTCAGACCCTCTCTCGGGAGGGAGGTCGGGCAGCAGCCCGACCAGTTGTTTGCCGCCCGGCAGCCATCGTGCGATGACGCGACGGATCTCGCGGCAGGGACAGCCCATGTGCTAAGGTCTCCGTGCTGCAGCCTGCGAAAGGCGGGCCGGGTTGGGGCCGGCCTTTCTTTATGCCGCTAGGCCAGCCCGCCGCTGCGTTTGTCGCCTTCGGCGAGCACCCGGGCGAATTGCCGATTGCCGAGTGCTACGCCTTTAGCCTGATATTCGGCGCGTTCATCGGCGCTCATGCGCGCGACAAACATGCCGCAGTGGAACGTGCGGCAGGCGAGCGGCCGGCGTTCGTAGATCGTGCACCCGGTCTCGCCCAGATAGACACAGCCGCCATCGGGACCGCGCTTGAGCAATTTGCCGTCGGCCTCGGTCTGGTATTGCGAGGCGTCATCCCAGGGCAGCAGATACACGCCCAGATGGCAGCACGCGGTGCACGTACCGCAGTCGACTGCATGCGCCGGCGGCGGTTCGTCGGCCACTGGCGACGGTATGACCTGGGCCTGCGCCAGCTCGCCACCGATTGCCTTGAGCTGGGCGGCGAACGAGAGCAGGTCCATCGGCTAATGCCGGGTGGCCCAGAACGCCGCCAGTTCAACGGCGTCGCCATTGAACCGGCTGAGATCGCAGAACCCGTTGTCGCCGGGCACTCCAGGCACGACCCCTTGGTCGGTGTATTGCCACAGGGTATAATTGGACCAACCGAGCGGCGGCACCGGACGAGTGCCGTACTCGGGCAGCCATAACTGACACTTCGAGAGCACGCGGTTTGGCAGACCGGTGCCGATGCCGTCTGGCCCATAGCGGTTGATGTAGAGCAGCGGCAAGGTGCCGCGAACCATGCCCAGCCGAGTGACGATCTCCGCCGTCTGAGCGACGGTGATCGTGTTGCTGCCATTCGCCTCGACATCGAGGGCGAGGAAGGGCAGGCATGAGACGAGCTGCAGAAAATGCGCGGCTTGCGCGGCCGGTGGGTTCGCATCGCAGAAATGATAGACTGCGTAGGGAAGGTCGACGCGCTCGGCACCGCGCAGATTGGCGAAAAACTCAGGGTCGACCCAGGTGTGGCCCTCCGTCGCCTTGATGATCACGCCGTCGACGAGCCCGGAAGCCTTGACTGCGTCCCAATCGATTGTTCCATCCCAATGGCTAATATCGATGATCATTGGGTCACCCCCAGGAACACTTGCCGGTGCATGCGGTGCAGTTGGTCTCGCACTCGGCGCAGCTGCCGATTTCCTCGCCCTTCAAATTGACGTGCTTTCGCTCTTGGGATTTGGCAGTCTCGCGTCGTAGCTGGATCATGCGGGCATGGATCGTCTCAAATTCGTCGGCGGCGCGTCTGCTCACGGGGGTATCCTTGGAAATGCTGAAAACTTACGACCTTGAGGTCGAGGTGCGGGGGCGCTACACGATGCGCGTCCAGGCAGTGGACGACGTTGCCGCGCGCGATCTTGCCCGCGCTTTTCTCGACAAACCCAGGGAACTGAGCAGTGTCGTGCAAGTGACCGGTCGCCGGCCCTTTGATGTGATCTCGCTTGGTATGCCCGTGGAGGTCGAATGACTGCAGCCACACGTCAGCCCGGTTACTATTGGGTCAAAGAGCGAGAGCAGGGTTGCGCTTGGCAGATCGCACACTGGAACCCGCACGCCGCGCTCGTCATGCCGGGTTGGTGGATCGCTGGCCGGATTAGCGGCGAATACAGCGACGAGTCGTTTGCCGAGATCGACGAGCGTCAGCTCAAGAGGCCCGAATGACCGTCGAACGGATGTCGGTCGAACAGCTGGAAAAGTGGCGCGCCGATCCCGGCTGGACCGCGATCACGCTCGAGGTGATGCCGCATACTGCGGTCACCGTGTCGTTTCCCGACCGCGACCTCGACGAGGCGCTGCGCGAGTTCGAGACCCAGATGAAGATCACCGAGGAGCTGAGGAAAGATCTCGCCTTCTACGCCGGCATGCGGCGCCAGACGGTCCGGCAGCTCGCCCCGGCAGTGGCGCGCTTTGACAAGAGCGCGATCTCAAACTGCGGGGTTGCCGCACTCTGGTGCGTGCTCAATCACCCGAACGACCAAGGCGCGATGCGGCTGAAGATGGACGCGCTGCGAGCGGAGGGCTTAGCCCCGCATTTCACGCTGTGCCGCGGCCCGGGCCAGACGGCGACCTTTGGGACGGCACTCGGCGACCGCTATGTCGACATCCGTCGCGACGTGCAGCACCGCGTCGGCGCGAACAGGACGATCTTTGCGACAAGGCCCTATCCAAAGGCGCCGTCCTACATTTGAGCTGGGTCTTCGCCGCTCGCATCAGCGGTTGTCGCCGCACCAGCGGTCCGACCGAACGCGTCTGTGTTCGCCCGGGCCGGCGGGTCAAACCGCTCGGCACCCGGCGAGGGGAACTGCGTCACCTGGCCGTCGGTCGCCACATACATCTTGATGCCGAGGCTGTCGGCGACGCGTTGCGCTTTTTCTTGTGGAGTCATGGTGTTTTACTCCGCTGAGCCGCCCGCTGGCGACATTCCTTCTGTGCGCGTTTCAACCGACGCTTTGCGGCGTGGCGCTGGCGCGAGCGCTTCATGCGGCTCTACTCCGAGAGAAAGCTGAGCAGCTTCACAACAACATCAAAGGCGACACCCTTGACGTTGCCGGCGACCAGTGCCGAATAAAATTCTGCCAGATCGGCGCGCGTCTCTAGCTTGATGGTGGCGCCACGCTTTGCGCTGGTGTCTTGTTCAACTGTGATCGCCATCAGGCGACCACGCCTTCGAGGGTCATCGTCTCAAGCTGCAGAAACCCCGGTGGCATGCGCCCGTCGTTTTCGAGGTCGCGCAATTCGGGGTCGCTGCTCTGTCCAATCAGGTGCTGAGTGATGCTGGCAAAGCCGGCGCCGACCAACGCGCGGTGCAGCAGTGACACGCTGTAGATGAACTGGTGGCCAAAGCCATTGGCCAAGTTGACCCCGACATCGAGCGCGGTCTTCATGCCGAAATGCTGTTTCGCCCAAGCGACGTAGCGCCAGTCAGTGTCGGTCAGCTGCTCAGCCGGGCCGCATAGCCGCTGGATGAACGCGCGATCGGGGCACGAGATGCGGATCCGGCCACCCGGCTTCATGACCCGGTGGCACTCGGCGAGCATGGTCAAGCCGCCGGCGTGCGGGACATGCTCGATCATGTGCTCGCTAAAGGCGTAATCGAACTCGCCGTCGGCAAACGGAAAGTGCTGTGTCGCATCCATGCGCAGGATGTCGGGCCGCCACGGGTTGAGGTCAGTGTTGGTCCAACCCGGCAGAGGATGGTTGCCGCAGCCAATGTGCAGTTTTTTCATGGTGCGGTGTCCCTGATGAACACAAGACCGGACTCTGAAAAATATTTCGGCCCGGTTTCGGCGTGGGCGATCGTGCGGTAGAGGTCGTTATCAGTGGCCAGCGTGTAGCCCATCTGCTGAACGTGCTTTACCCAATATTCCTTGGGCTGCAGGTTGACATGATGATGGCCCCCGTCCACCCCCGGCAGGCAATGCGTCATCGCGATGATGCGGCCATTGCTCAGCGTCTTGATCAGCGACTCGAGATAGCACTCCTCAATGTGCTCGACGACCTCGACGCAGAGCACGAGGTCGACAGGCATCGTGTAGGGACCAGCCTTGAGGTCGTGCAACGCGATCGGGAAGACTGCGCGTTCCACATTGAGCGGCAGACCATCGATCCCGTGAGCGTAGACGCCTTGACGATTGAAAAACGCGACCGCGTGGCCTTCCCCGCAGCCGACGTCCAACACCGAGCGGACGCCGAACCTGTCGATCAGATAGCGCCATAGCGTCGGGGTAAAGCTGCAGCTGTCGCCGCCGCGTAGGTTACCGCCGAGATCCGGCCTCGCGCGATCGACGACACAGAAATCCATCACGCGGCCTCCTTGGGGTTGCTCATCGCCACGGCTCCCCGTCGGCTTTGCCAAACCACGGTTCGCCAAGGGCATCGTTCTCCTGTTCGATCGCTTGGCAGAACTGGCGGAAGACCTCGTGGCCGTTGGGCTGGGTCGCTTCCCAGCGCTTGAGCCCGTCGACGATGTCGTAGAGCGCGCGCAGCAGCCCGACCGCCTGGACGTAGGGGTCGGCGCCGACCGGGACCAAGCCGATCTGATGCCGGGCAAAAATCGCCAGATCCGCCGGCAATTTCGCCCCGCTGCGCTCCGGCCGCGAGGTGTAGCGGTTGGTCTTCTCGAGGTAGGCCGCGACATCGGGATGGGAGAGGTGATCGAGCCAGATGCCCTCGACCTTGACCCGCTGCCGGCACTCGGGATCGACGACCGCGGAGGCGTGTACCTCAGTGGGGTAGTGGATCATGCCGCGGCGATAGAGGGCCGGCCGCAGCTCCTCGGGGTAGCTTCGCGGGTCGAACCGCCCGAGGATGTAATGGCGGATCGGGAGGTAGAAGACATCCGCCTCGGGGCATTTCGCGATGACCTCGCCGATCCCCTCGGGTGCCGTGGGCGAGAGGATCTCGTCGTCGTCGAGGCAGATGATCCACTCGTGCGAGCACAGGCTCTGCGCGTAGGCCCGGGTATCCTCGACGACCGGGGTCCACGGCACCAGCTCATAACGGTCGGCGAGCTCGCGCGCGACCATGGGGGTCTCGTCCGTCGAAGACTTATCGACGACGATGAGCTCGTCGACAAAACGCACCCGCCGCAAGCAAGCGCGAAGTAATTCCGCCCGGTTATAGGCGATCACGAAGGCGCTCATCTTTGGCGGCCTCATCGGATCTTCCGCCAATAACCGTCGGGGTTAAAGGTCACGTTCTGGCCAAAGAAATCGCAATATTCGGCGGCGCGCACATAGTCGACGCGGCGCTCGGCCATGAATTCGTTGAGCCCGGTCAGCGGTCCGCCGCGGCGGTGCCGGCCGGGATAGAGCTCGTCGGCGTTGCCGTCCTCGACCACGATCATCTCGCCCGGCCGCAGCCAGGGGTCGAAGAAGTGCAGCACCGCGAGCGTGGTCTCGGGCTCGTGTGAGCTGTCTTCGATCACCAGCAACGGCCGCGCCATCTCACTGGCGAGCCACTGCGGCGGGATCGTCCTGCCGAGATCGTGTGCGTCACCCTGCAGAAAGGCGAGGCCGGGGATGGTCGTGCTCGGCGGGTTGACGTCGATCGACATCACCATGCAGGGGGTGATCCCCATCGCTACCTGCATGTCGCGGAACCACAGCGCTGAGCCACCAAAGGCCGAGCCGATCTCGATGATGGTCCGCGGCTTTTCGCGCCACAGCAGCATCGAGTAGAGCGCCAGGTCAAACGGATCTTTCCAGCAGGGATGGCCCTTGTAGGTAAAATTCTGTGCGCCTTGCTGGATCGCCTCGCGCAGTGCCGCGTTGCGACGGCCGCCGATCAGCGAGTCGAATTGCGCGGTCATCAAGCGGTGCCCGCAGCCCCGTCCTGCATGGCGCGCAGGAACACCACAAACTCGGCATAGGCCGCGGCAAGGACCTCGTAGAAGGGCAAGATCGTCTTGGCAGTCTCAGCCCTATCCTCGAGGCTCAGCTCGAGGAACACCCCTCTGGCTTGGCTCAGCGTGCTGCGAATGCGCTCGGCGTCGAGGGGGGTGCCGGGGACCACTGCCATCATAGACTCCCGCACCAATCGACGAGCCCGGTGCCGGTGTGGTGGCCATAGCTCGTCAGGTCCATCTTGGGCCGCGCAATGCCGCGCCAGATGTCGATCATGTTCATGACCCGGATGTCGTCGAAGACCACAATCGGGGAGCGGCGGAACGGGACGGCGGCCAACCGAGCGAGGAATGTCCGCTCGGTTAGCCCGTCTTTGGGGCCATCGACGAAGATCAACTCGGCCCCGGCGATACACTCGCCCCAGGTCGCGAACAGGTCTGGGGCCGCCATATCTTTCACGACCTGAGTCACCCGCGCGTCCGCAAAGTCCGCCTCGAGGAGCCAGGGATCCTGTTTGGTGCACCAGGGCTCGATATCGACGGTGTAGATCCGCGCCAGCGCATTGCCCTCGAGCATGGCAACCGCGCTCATCCCGGTATCGGTGCCAAACTCCCAGATGATCCGCGGGCCGAGCACCACGGAGATCGCGGTCAAGAGGTGGTAGTGCTGGCCCGGAAAGACCTCGAACCAGCGCCGGCCGGCCGAGGGCCGTGCACCGAGCCTGCGGTGGGTGATCCTGGGTGCCAGACCCGCGATGTCATGGGCCAGCGAATAGAGCCGCTGCGACGGCCGCCAGGGCTCGTCGTCGAGGCTTAGCAGCCGGCTCGGCTCGTTGCCCCGCGCCCTCACGCGCTGCCCTCCGCCTTATCGAGAATTTCCAGCCGGAAGATGAACTCGTCGCCCTCCTGCCGGCATTCATGCAGGCGGACTTTGTAAGTCGCCCCGCTTTGGTGCCGCAGGGTTCCAATCCGCCCGTCGTGCAATAGACCAAAGGTCTGATAAAAGGCGTTGCACGCCATCCGCTGCTCGTCGGTGATCATGCGCGGCCCGGCACGACGATGTCGGCGTAGTACTCGCCGGGTGCAAAGCGCTTGCCCATGTTGACCGAGCGCGCCTCGCCCTCGCCGCGGTAGAGCCGGTACGGCAGACACCGGAAATCAAAGCTGACCCGGCTAAAGCGCTCGCCGTTGATCTCGTTGCCGTGGCGCGTGGCGATCGCGTCAAACACCACGACGTCACCGGGCCAAGCACTGATCGAGCGTCGCCGGTTCGGTCCCTCCTCAAGGAAGACCGAGCTAGTGCCCGAGGCCCGCGTCAGCGGCAGCCAAAAATTCGTCTCACCTGCCGGATGCCCGTAGTCGCCGTCGCTGTGATACTCGCCGACCGCGACATTCCCCGGCTGATGCACCCGGAAGGTCGGGATCGCCTGGACGAGGAAGGGTTCGCTGAACTGCCGGGCAACGAACTCCATCACAAAGTCGGTATAAAGCGGTGCCCAGAGCTCGCGCGTGGCATAGAACCGCTCGTGCCACCGCGTCTTCTGGTCGGTCGCGCGCGTATGCAGTGGCAGCTCGTCGCGCAGAAACGACAGGTCCTTTTCGCCGAGCAGTTCGGTGATCAATGCCGGGAATGGGTATTGCGTAAGCTCATAGGTCAGCACGGTGTAGAGCGTGTCGGGCGTGATCATGCCTTCGCCCTCCGCTCGTACATTGCCTGCAGCATCTGCGGGTACTCGACGCGGCTGGTGACATAGTCATTGAACAGCGCAATGCGTTCGCCGAGTTGCCGCATGCTCAGCACACGCGGGAAGTTCCACAGGCCGTGAAAGCCAAAGCTTGGTTGGCTCAGTTCCCAGCCGGTGCGCTCGCGCGAGAAGCGGTAGGCGACGGCATCGGGTGCGAACAGCAAGTCACCGCGCAGCAGTGGCCGATAGCGGCGGCACAGCCAGTCGTCCTCGGGGAACTTGACCGGGAACACCTCGGCGTTATCGCGTAGGTACAGCCCCAGGCGCTTGCTACGCAGCGAGAAGCCGCCATTGCCGACTTCGGGTCCGCCGCGGTGCCAACCCCACGGTGCGCCGATGTAGTCGTAGCCAAGAAAGTCGTCGGACCAAGCTGCCGGGTTGATGATCCAGCTGTCCCACTGGATCACTAGGTAATGGCTGGTCTTGATCAGCTCCGGCACGGTGTGCCAGATCGCCTTGTTCCAGGCGTCGATGCCGTCGATCGGCGCGGGCAGGTGCCCGCTCGACAAGACATCGGCAAACCGGACGTGATCGAGGCAGTCGTTGATCGCCTGGTCGACGAGATCGGCAACCGGACCGGCATCGATCGCAACCAGCGTGACGTCAGGTAGATCGAGCATCAGCCGGCGTGGTAGAGATGAGTGGTCATTTCGGAGAACCCCCTTGATAAAGCGGATTATTCAGATCGCCGCCTCTGCGAACACGCTGTTTGCGCTGTGCTCTGACGGGTCGGTTTGGTGTCTTAGCCCGACAGAGTCATGGAAGCGGCTGCCGGACGTCCCGGGAGACCCGACGCCGGAGGCCACTGCAGAAAGCCTTGACCCTCGGCGGTCTGCAGCCCGTCAACGACGTGCACATGGATAGCCGCCGCCTCTGGCTGCCCGGCATGTTGGACCGCATCGACGCGGCCATGGCGCAAGGGGTCGACTTCTCGGCCTATGAGATCAGTGCCACAAAGCTGCGTCAGGTCATTCGCGACAGCCCCGGCAGCGACGAGCTGAAGCGCAGTTTGATCGCCTATCTGAACCGGCGGGTGCGCAACTAGGGCACGAGAATCCGCACCGGGATGACGGCACCACCCTGGCCGTGGTCGATGTCGACGTCGCTGATCGCCTTGACCGTCGCACCGTCGATGTAGACCGCCTGCACCAGCCCGCCGAGTGTCTGCGTCTGGTGCACATAGTTGTCCGGGGCGAATGCCGCCTCGACCGTGTCGATCAGCGGGTTGAGGATCGTCGCACCCGGCGTATAGCTGTCGTTGTTGTAGTAGACGATGATGTACCAGACCTCCCACCAGCGCCTGCGCAACCCGAGCTCGGCGCCCTCGGTCTTCTCGGGCTGCTCCCAGCTCATCAGACACGGGCAGTTGATCGCCTCGACGGCCGAGGGGCGAGTGTAGCGGCGGGTCGTCAGCGCAAAGCCCGGCAGCCCGTTGACCAGGTTGAAGACCGCGCTGAAGACCTGCTCGCGGGTCGGAGGACACGTCGACATCGAAACCCCCGCTATGCGGCCTGGGTGACGTTCCCGGCGCCAGCGACGGCCTCCCGGAACACCCGCATGATGTCGTCTTCGCGCTGCTTGAGCGCCGAGCGCAGATAGGAGCGCTCGGGGATAACCACGTCATGCGCCCGGGCATGCTTGGCGAAAACCTCGTCACCCTCCTTGCTGATCCAATGCAGCGCGTTGGCCTGGACCGGGAAAATATCCGGCAGGTGGATCGTGCCGCCCAATTCGTGGATCCGGGCATAGGGTGTTCCGCCGGCGGTGATGTCGGCGGTGACCGTGTCGCCGCTGCGGGTCACCTGGACCGAGATGTCGGCGACCTTCCCGGAGCCCTTGAACAGGCTCCGCTGATTGTCGCGCGCCTGCGAGGCGACGAGTTCGCCGGAACCGCGTGTCGCCAGATTGATCCGATGCCGGATGTCCGGCGAGGCGCGTCGCAGACGGTCGAGGAGCTCATCCAGACCCTTCCACTCGGCAGCGAAGCTCATTTCGGCACCTCGCCAAAAAGGATCGCCTCGACCAGACCGCAGATCGCGTGCGCCGCGACCAGGTGCAGCTGCTGCACCAGCGGGGTTTCGGTGGACGGGGCGACGATCGTGAGGGGACAGGCGTCGGCCAGCGGGCCGCCCGGGCGCCCGGTCATCGCGATGATCGGGATGCGGTCCAAGCGCTGCGCGGCCTCGACCGCCCGCAAAACATTCTGCGACTTGCCCGAGGTCGAGATCGCGACCAAGACCGTGCCCGGGCGCACCAGTGCGATCAGCTGGCGCTCGAAGACGTGGGCGAAGCCATAGTCATTGGCGATCGCGGTCAGGCTCGCGACATCGGCACCGAGGGCGATCGCCGGAAGCGGTGCGCGGTCGCGCGCGAACCGCCCGACCAGCTCGGCGGCGAAATGCTGCGCCTGCGCGGCGCTGCCGCCATTGCCGGCGATCAGGATCTGGCCGCCTTCTCTGAGCGACTCGGCAATGATCCGGGCGCTGACTCCGATCGCCTGGATCAACACTTGGTCGCCGATCGCCGCCTCGATCACGTCATGCGATTGGTAGAGAAACTCGCAAACCGGCGTGCGCAGCGACAGTTCTTCGAGGGGCGTCATCAGAGACCATTCTCCAGCCGGCGCCGCTCGGTCTGCAGCTTGGGATGTTGCCAGCACCGCCAGTCGGGCTGGACCTCGGGCCAGAAGCTCGTGACGCCGAGCACCACGACCTCGGGCTTGGGTGGGATCAGCCCGCCGCCCGCGGTGAGCACCGGCGTGTTTTGCTTTGGCGGTTGGACCATGACGACCGGCTGAGCGCGCACCGAGCTTTCGTGGCAGTAGAGCTTGCCGTCGTCCTTGTCGGGTTCGGCATACGGGCAGTTGGCGCAGCGCGGCAGGGCGCGCAGCTCGTCATACTGCAGCGGCACGTCGAGGATGATCGGATAGTCTTGGCCGGGCAAGGCTGACATCAGAAGCCCCTTGGCATTGGCGAGACTGGCACGACCGACTTGAACTGCTGCAGATCTCTGCACATCCAGGGGTTCATATCCTTCTGGCTGTAGGTAACCCCGTCGCCGGCGGCGGTGCCGATGTGGTCGGCGACCACACCCGGGTGCTGGCGTTCCATCCGATAGCGCAGCGCCACCAGCTCGATGCAGGCCTGCTCGATCTCGTAGGGAACCGTTGCATAGCCCGCCTGGTAGATCAGGCTGACGCACTGCTGCACACGTGGGATCGGATAGCCGGTGATGACCAGCTTGGTCGGCGTGAAGGTGTAGCCGGCCGGCGGATAAAACGTGGTTGGCAACGCGTTGACGAGCGAGCCCGGAGTCGGCTGAAAGACGATCAGATCGCCGCTCGACACACCAGCGCTGCCCGCACCCTGGCTCATCACGACGGTGGTCGAGGTCGTCGACTGCACCGTGGTGTTCGCCTGGATCGCGTTCAATGTCGTCGGGTCGGTGATCTGGAGGCCTGCGACGATCCAGCTCGGCACGTTGGCGAAATGCAGGGTCGCATTGCCGGCCGCGGTCGTCGCGTTGGTGGTCAGGGTGCCGCTGGTTTGCGGGATCGGCGGGATCGAGACGCCGGCGACGACGACGCCGTAGACCTGCTGCACCGGGTAATTGGCGAACACAAAGGCGTTCGAAGCGGGGCCGTAGGCGTCGCGCAACTCGCTGTAATTGGTCAGCACGACATCGCGGCCGAGATAGCGCGCCAGAAACCCGCTCGCCGCGGTGACCAGCCGGGTCAGCGTCGTGTCATCGGTCGAGCCGAAAGTGCCCGTCGTGTTGAGCCACGTCTTGACGTTGGCAAGGCTTGTCAGGTCACCAGCGGCCATGACGCTCTCCGATCAAATTTCTTCTTCGGACCATTGCGCCACCGTGGTTGCCGGCGCGCGTTCGACAGCGCGGTAAAAGCGCCGGCCGTTGCCACGATCTTCCCCAATCGCGACTTCCCCGACCGGAAACAGCCCGTAGCCGAGGTTGTGTTGGGTGGCGATCGCGAACGGTGAGCCGCGAAGCCTCGCCCGCAGCCGGGTGACGTGGACCTTGGTCGAGTCGGTGCTGCCGCCATCGAGCGGATCGGCGGCCGAGTATTGCGCGAGAAAGCCGTGCGGCACGAAGCGCTCGAAGCGTTCACGCAGCAACAGCAAGACCCGCCACGGCCCCGGCCTGACGTAGCGCTGCTCCTCGCCGACGATGATGCAGTGGTAGCGATCGTCAAAGCAGGGATGCTTGAGCGGCTTGCGCGCTCCGCTGTCGATTGGGCCCCCACAGTGTGGACAGTCCATTCGAATTTCATTTCAACGAAAGTGGCCGTAACGCCGTCATCGCTTTCTCGATCGCGCGTTCGGCCGCCCAGCGGGTCGCGTAAGTGTTTAATGCCACGCGCGCGCGATAGCGGCCCTGCTTGGTTCGCTCGATCGAGCCGCGCGGCCAGCGGTTGGTGCGCGGGAAATTATCGATCGCGTTCTGCGCCGCCTCGGGGGTCAAGAATGACCCGAGCGCATACCGCTCGCTACCATCGGTGACGCGCGCGTAATAGGTCTGTTGCGGCAGCGCCCGCTTGTAGCGGTAGCCGTTGCGGATCTGTGACACCAGCGACGGCGAGACGCCAAGCTCGCGCGCCAGGCGAGTGCACGGCTCCCAAGGCAATGCCCTGATGCGGGCGACTTGCGGTTCGGTGAGCTTGCGCGCCGGCCGGCGCCACTGCCGCGTGTGAACGGTGGCCGGCTGCATCCATTACGCCTCGGCGACGGCGACGGGGAACTGGCTGCCTGGCCCATAAAGCGCGGCGGCGACGACCGCTTCGTCTCTGGCCTCGATGACCTCGCGCTCGGCGAAGGTGATCATGATGGCCTGCAGAACGTAGTCATGCAGGTCCGCGACCGTGCCGGTCTGCACCGACTGGATCAGGATCAGTTTCTGCTCGATCGCATCGGCCAGGCGGCGCAGCTCGGCGGCGGCGTTCTTGGCGTCGAGACCAAAGCGGAGGAATGACTGCTGACCGTCGTTGAACGGTGTCGGAGTGGTCGGCGTCGCGAATTTTCCAGCGTCAATCATCGTGCGGTACTCGTCAGCATGGTCGACCAGGCGGCGAGCCCTGCGGCGTTGTGCGCCTTTAGATGGGTCAGCCCGGCCTCGACCGCGTTCGGATCGTGCAGCAGGTGGATCCCGACATTGGCGATGTCGTCGGCGTTATCATCCGTTGCTTGCCATCGCCTGGGAACCCAATCAATCGCATCTGACGTTACGGCCGGAACGCCTTCGGCGACGCCATCGGCGACGACCATACAAAATGACTCGGTATAGCTCGGCTGCAGTAGCAGTGACATGCTGCGCACGACCCGGCGGAATTCTGCCCAGGACTGCCAGCCGTCCTGCACCAGCCTGGCGGTCGGCAGATTGGCGTAGAGCGCCAGCAACGCCTTGGTGATCGTGTCGCCGCCACCTTCGGCGCGCCCAGAGGACACATGGAATTCGAGGTCCGCTTGCAGGCGCGAGGCGATCTCGAGTGCGGCGGCGCCGGCGGTCAGAATGTTCTTGAGTGGCCGGGTGGCACCGAATGAGCCGATCCGCAACGGTTTGCCCGGTAACCAGCGCTGCGGCACGGTTTGTGCCGCGCTGAGGTCGTACATGTTCGGCAGCCAGCGCATCGGCGTGCGGTAGACGCTCTGCCACCAGTCGATCAGTTTGCGGTTGTTGGCACCGATCTGGAAATTGATCGAGCTGGTCTGCAGATCGCCGTCTTCGCGCAGCAGCGTCACACCATTGGGGTCGGCTTGCAGAAACCCGACATTGCTGTGGCTGACGACGTAGAACTGCGTATCGGACCATTGCATGGTCAGCTGCTGCAGATCCTTGGTCGGGATCCATGGCGCACTGATCACGACGTGGCTGATCGGCGCTTGGCTCTGCTGGGTGTTGGTGGCCCGGCTCTTGTGCAGCCGGTCGTTCAGATCGGCGGCCGAGAGGATTGGCCAGACCTCCGTCCAGTAGCCGGCGGCGTTGAGGATCTTCGCATTGGTCAGCGCGGTGACCCCGAGGCCGATATGGCTAATGTGCTTGTGGGCGGCAAAGTTTTTGTAGCAAATCACGAGATGGGCGCGCTCTCCGCTAGGGCGCACCGGTTGCGGCAGGTATTGCAAAGCAACCCCCCTTGGGTTTGATCGAGATGGACAGAAAAGGCGCCCGGGCCAACCGTAACTGCCGGGGAGCAAATGCGATCCTCCACAGTCAAGCGGCGACGGCCGCCGGGTTGGCCCGAATTTTGGTTATTCGGCGGATTGTTCGCCGGGTGGTGGCTCGGTCAGCACCGGCTACGGACCGGGGTGGCCGCTCGGGCTGGCCCCGCTGGCTAGGCTAGCTAGGCTAGCTAGTGCTAGTTTGATCCGGCTGGGTTGGCTGACTGGGATGCCTGAACCTCGGCTTCGCTCGGCGGCGGTCCGAGCGCCGGTTGCGGACCACCCTCGGGGTGATCGCCCTGCGCCGAGAAGACCGTAGAACGCACCGCGCCGCCTTCGGTCGTCTGGCCTGCCGGCCTGCCGCCGATCTTCGACGTCAGCGCCTTCGGTTTGGCGGCCGGGTCACGCAAGGCTGGCGCCGCGATCGGCGGAAGCTCGACCTGCTCGGGCACGCCTTCCATACCGTGCGACTGGGTGAGCTCCTGCACTGCCTCGACCGGCACCATGACGACGCCGCGCTCGTCGGGCTCAAAGCTCATGCCGCCCCACGACACTCCGCGCGGCGGGCCATCCTTGTGGCGCAGCGCGACGAGCGGATGGGCGGACCGAAAGATTACTGTTGCTGCTTCCACGGGTAAAATCCTGCGTTGTGCATGAAGTAGCGGGCGTGCTCGGCCAGGACGTCGACGAGCCAGGTCTGGATTGCGCTGGGGTCGGTGTGGTCGGCGCGATAGGGGATGTATTGCGTGGTGCCATGTGAAATCGGGTACTCGCTTGCCCCTGGTGGGCAGACAAGTGTCACGAAATCAGCCATAACTCACCTCCATGAATGACGACGCTGAAAAGCGGTGCTCGCGTTGCGGCAAGTCGCTACCGCTATCAGCATTCGGCCGAGATGCCAGAAAGCGCAGCGGGCTCAGGTCACACTGCCGAGAGTGCGTGGCGTCCTACGATGCAGCACGCTACGCCGCAGTGGTGGGCCAGGGAGGATTTGAACCTCCGACCTCACGCTTATCAAGCGCGCGCTCTAACCAGCTGAGCTACTAGCCCCTTCAGTGAACTGCGCTTGACGGATCGGTGGTCTCGACAGGCGTGAGTTCGATCACTGCCTGGTGCTCGAGGTTGTTGATCGCGATGCGCTGCGCCATCCGGCGCGCTTCATCGAACGATGGCGCCTCGAGCGTGAATTCGGTGCGGTATTCGACCGTGGCCTGGAACAGCGGCACGGCGTATCTCCGGTTTGTGTGGACGTTGTGTAGATAAATCCCGCCCCTGGCACGCCGCGTCGTGGCCAGGGGCGGGTCCCGCCGGGGTTTCGCGGCCCCGGCGTATCGCTTAGCCGTTGGCGATGTTGCTGATGACGCCCATCGCAAACGGGGCATAGACCGCGAGCACCTCTTCGGCATAGACGCCGACCTGGCGCTGACGGGTCACGATCGGCCAATCGATCTGGTAGTAATCCTGACGTGTCTTGATCTCAGCCACGTTCGGCACTTCGTTCGACTGGTATTGGATGGGCAGGTTCTCGGCCCAGCCGATGATCGTCCCCGGCGGTACGCGCGGGTGGATCTTGATCGGGATACGCAGCCCGCCATTGATCGCAAACGGGTTGTAGTAGAACTGCACAACACCGGATGCGGTGACCGTGTACTCGCCGGTGCTCCCATCAGCGGGAGAGTCGTAGCGCAGCAGCGGGGCGGAACTGGTCGACAGCACCTTGGTGGTGATGTTCTTCAGCTCCTGGCTGTTGACGTAGAGCACGGTCGGGCTGAGCTCGAAATTGTCCCACATCTTCTGGAACATCGTGTCGATCTCGCTGACCGAGCCGCGGCCAGAGGCGGTCAACGTCGTGCCGGTCCCGGCGGTGCCGGTCGCCAGCATGTTGACATAGGCGTTGCTGCCGCTCTTCAGCGCGGTGGTCAGGAGCCCGTCATAGGCGTAGCTCGAGTTCGCCGAATTGTCGGCGGTGACCGCCGAGGCGGCTTGGTTGCCGGTCGCCAGCGGGACTGACTGGACATAGCTGTTGATCGTGGTGATCGCCTGCAATGTCTCGGTGCCGGCGCTGTTGACCGCGGAGATGAACCAGGCGTAGGCAACCGCACCCTGGACGGCGGTGGTCGTCATCGCCAGCGCGTTGGTGGAGATCGTCACCAACTGCCCAGCGCTCTCGAGCGAGATGTTGGACGAGCCGCCCGACAGGGTGTAGTTCTTGCCATCGGCGCCGGTCACAGACTTGCTGGTCGCCACACCGGCGGCGACTGAAGAGTTCTGATACCCTTCGAGGGTCAGCGCCACCACCTTGACGTAATACGTGCCAGTCGGCAGCGTGCTGCTGGCGTTGGTCTGCGCCGAGAGGGTCGGGGTTGCCGGGACGCCCAAGGTCATTGAGGCGTTGCCGGCGAGGATCGCCATCTCTTCCTTGAGCATCATCTTTTGCAGCAGACGGAAAGTCATCCGTGCCTGGATGTCTTCGAACTGGCGGCCAGCCGAAATCGCCTCAAAGGTCGCCGCGTCTTCTTCGCCGATCGTGACGTAAGTCGCGGACTTGTTCGAGGTGTTGTAGCTCATCTGGCCACTGCGCTGACCCTCTGGGACCCAGCCCATTGCGTCAAAGCCGGAGCCAATGATCGCGTTGACCTGCCGCCAGTTTGTTGCAGCACCCGTGCCGCCACCAACCCGCGGCATCGCATTGCGGATCGGTGTCACAAACGGATAGAGGTTTTTGGCCGGTGCCTGCAGGTCATAAGCGAGCAGGCCCGTCGCCGTGGAAATCGACTTCGCCAGGTCGTCATTCGGCTGCGCAAGCGCAGACTTCATCAGATCCAGCGATTCTTGGGTGATCGGGTTCATCGTTTAAACTCCGATTGGGCAATAAAAAACCCGCCAGCGGCGGGCCATCGGGATTGCGGGTTAAAAAATCAGCTTCGCGGAGCAACACGCATCGGGCCGGGCCCGTCCGTAAAGCCGTGCATGACCAGCGGCTTCCGATAGCTCCGCTTGATCAATGTCTTGGTCACCTCCTCGTCGGACATCTGCGCCAAGGCGTCGGTGACGTCGGTCGGCCCGTTCGAGCCGCCATTGTCCTGGCCCTTGGTGAGCCCGCTCCCGCCAGAAACGCGCTGAATGGCGCGCGGCGGCAGTGGGGTTTGCGCGATGTCCTCGACGCGGGCGCGCAGGTCCTGGTTTTGTTTGGCGAGGGCTGCCATGCCGGCGGCCATCTCTTGCACCGTCTTGGCGATTTCGGCCAAGGTCGGGTCTGCAGTCGGCGTCGCCGGTGCTTCAGTGGTCTTGGCGAGATCGCCTTCGGCGGTCGCGGCATCCTTGCCGGGCTCGCCAAGGTCAGTGCCCTCGCCGCCGGCAGTTGCTTGCGTGCCCTGGCTCTCGGCCTCGCCGGCGGGCTCGGGTGAGCCGCCCGGCTGCTCATTGGCCGCCTTGCAGGCCATCGCCATGCCGTCGCACTTGGTCAGGTGGAAATGTGCGGTGTCGACCGCGGCCATCGTGGCCCCGCTGTGGCGCGAGGGCTTGACGCCATCGGCCTTGCAAGTGGCCCCGTCTGAGAACGCGGCGAGCGCCTTATGGGCGATGTCGATCAGTGGCCGGTGGCCGGCACCCGCCTTCTCGACTTCCGTGCCGGGAAGGGCGAGCAATGTCTCGAGGACCTCGAGCGCAGTGCTGGTCTTGCGAGCGTCGCCCGGATACTGGGGCATTGACGGCACCGCACCGGTCGCGTTCGGCACGCTGGTGCTGGCGTTGCGGCCGGTGTCGGTGGTGCTGTTCTGGGTGGCTGAGCCGGCGCCCTGCTCGGGGTTGCCATCGGTCAGCATCTCGCGGCCGTCGGCGCCGAGATCGGTGGCGCCGGCGTCAAGCACCACCTTGTGGCAGTCGGCCAGGTGCATGCGATCACCCTTGGTGACCGATGCCATGTTCATGGCCTTGTGCACCGCCAATGCGGCGAGATCGAGTAAATGTTGGTCGCGGGCGCTGTGCCTAGCGCCCGCCTTCAGGAGAGTAGTCACTAGCTGCTCCGCTGTTTGTGGATCGGGAATGGATTTCAGTAATGCGTCGGCGATCGCCTCCAATGCCTTGCTGGCGAGGCCGACTGGCTCGTCGATTTCGGTGCCCTCGAGCACCTCGGCGGTCTCCTCAGCGACCAAGTCGCGGAGGAATTGACAGAGCTGCGCGCAGCAATCGCGCGCTTTGGCGGGGGCGCTCGAGGAGTCGCCCTCCATGGCCGCTTCGAACTCGAGGCTTTCCTCGATGCGGCGTAGCGCGGCGATCATCATTGCGATGTCGCCGATGTCCAACAGGGACTTTGTTATATCGGCGCGCGAGGCCTTTTCACTGGCGCTCGGCGGCCCGTCACTATCGATGACGTCTTTCCAAGCCGCGACAATGCGCGACTTGATCGCGCTCAGATGCTCATTGGAATACTTGCCGGCGTTCTTGGGCTTGCTGATGTAATTCCACGCGGCGCGGATGTGGCGCTCGGTGTCGATCGGGTATCTCTTTTTGCCGTCGGACTGGTAGCCAGGGTCGGCATATTTGACATCGCCATAAGGTTCGCTGCCGTCGCCCGGCGCGTCGCCGCCTTTGGCAACGAACTGGCCATCGACCAGCGCGCCCACCGCGTCCGACGGAATAGACGCCGTGAGCGTGGTTGTGCCCGTCTTGGCGACCGCCCCGCTGGTGGTTTCGATCGCCACCTCGCCGGCTTCGATCGATGCCAGTGCCGCGTCCATTGCCACTTGCAGCGCCGTGGCGCCCTCGGCGGCGTGCTTCTCGATCGCGGCCGCAGCCGCTGCGGGATCGACGGGATCGCTCTTGGCGAGCGGCTCGTCGGTGGTCGCCGGCAACGCAGAGCGCTTGGCGATGCACTTGATCGCGTCGGCCTTGGCGCGGTGCTGGTGTGCGGCGTCGCCACATGCCCAAATCTGCACCGGCGCATGAGGTGCGGCAGAACCTGCCGCTTGGGGTTCTGCCATGGTCGCTTTCCAACAATCAAAAATCGCTTCGGGATTGGCCGGCCGGTCGACCAGTGAGATCTCGTTGAGGACGAGGCCAGTGATCATCTTGGGATTGCCCGCTTCGCGCTTGGTCACGCGACCGCCGATGCTGAACCCCCTGTAGACCTGGTTCTTGACCTTGCTGACCGCGGTCGGGTCGACGATGTGCGCAACGATGCGCGTGATGTTGTCGTCGCCGACCTCGGCCTCGAGCGCGGTCCCAGCGGCCTGCAACTGGTGCATCTCGCGGACCGCGGGGAATTTCATGTAGTCGGGCAAAGCCTCGCGCATCGCTTCGGCTTTGACGACTTCCCCCTGGTCGTCGGTCGACTCCGTGCTGGCGATGCCGTGCACGCGCACGGTCCCGTCAGCTTGCGCCTCGACCTTTTCGATGGCACCGTATAGACGCATGGTAATGAACTCGTGCAAATGAGTTGAACAAATGGACGAACAGACACTCGATGCGATTAAGGATCAGATCCTCGCGTCATTTCCGTTGGAGAGCCGGTGGTACGACTGCCGGAACGACACGGTCGGCACCGTGGTTCTGCACTTCAAACCGCGCGGGATTGTTCTGCGCGAGACCTGCGGCGACTTGGTGCGCTACCGCTACGATCAGTTGCTCGCTGGTCGCCTCACCGAGCGAACCGCTAAACCGCACGAGGCCTTTGACGCCTATCGCGAGGGTTTGAAGCGCATCGACCAGCAATACACAGCGGCGCTGGCTGCTGCCGGCCTCAACCCCACGGTCTGGGACGATGCCTAAAGCGATGAGTGCCGACGAGAGGCGGCCCACCCCGGAAGCGCTGAGCCGGGCCGAGCACGCCTACAACCTGTGGCTCGCTGGCACTGGCACACCCGAGGATTTTTTGCGACCGGCGCAGCGGATCGCGCTGATCTGTGAGATCGCCGAGGCGCTCGATGACTTCAGACGAGCAAATGAGTGATAAGAGGTTTCGAGTTCGCGAACTGCCGGAGCTCGGCTTTGACGAAATCAAAATCACCACCGACGCCCGATGATGGACCGAAGAACCTGCTCGAAGAGTGGATGAACCCGCCGCCCTCGATATTCTGGCGGCTCGACGAGAACCACACGCCGGTCAGGTGCGAGACCTTTGAGGAATATTTCGCGTGGGGTCGGGAGTGCGGCGAGAGCGGTGCGGGCTTTCCGCCGCACATCGGCTACACGCACATCGGCAATGGTGAAGGCGTTCTGATCTCGACGGTCTTTCTGGTGTCGCCAGCTGGCGTTGGCATCATCGAAAATCCGCTGTTCTTCGAAACGATGGTGTTTGGCGGTCCGCTCGACCAGCTCCAGACGCGCTACCCGACCTGGGACGAGGCGGCCGCCGGTCACCAGCGGATATGCGAGGAGGTCCGCAAGCTCTTGGCGCTGTCGCCCGAGGAGTTGAAGGCGCAGATGGATCAGCGCGCCAAAGGCCGCTTTCGTTTTATTCGCGAGCAAGCGCTGGCCATTGGCCTGCCGGAACACATCGCCGATCAGCTTGGGCGCGTGGTTTCACTCAGCCGCTACCGCAAGCGGCGGAAGCGTTGACGTGGTCGCGTATAGCTTCAAGCCCCGCTTTGCCGAGCCGATCCTAGCCGGCACCAAGGGCGGCACTATCCGCGCCGATCGCCGGCGCCATGCGCGGCCGGGCGAGGAGATGCAGCTCTATGTCGGCATGCGAACCAAGCAATGCCGATTGATCACACGCACGACCTGCATCGCGATCGAGCCGATTGAGCTCGATTTCGAGTTTCACTTTATCCGGTGGCCACAGGCGCGGGTGATCGTTTCCACGACCGATCTCGATGCCCTGGCGGTGTTCGACGGGTTCCAATCCTTCGAGGCGATGGAGGATTTTTGGTTGACGACGCACCACGCCCCGCAGTTCCAGGGCTGGCACATCCGCTGGTTGCCCCGTGAAAATCTTTAAGATTGCCGTCGAAGTGCACGGCAAGCGGCGGATCTGGCGCGTGCACACGACCGATGCGGAAACGGCGCAAACGGTCGCTCAAGATTTCTTGCCGATGCTGGACCCGGCGGCAAAATTCGGCACGCCCGAGGAGGAGGTCGATGGATTATTCTCTCGACTGAAAGCCCTCTCAGGCCGCCTCCTCAATCGGCTGAGTCGCCGCCAGTAGATTTTTGGCCGCCTGGCGCTGCAGCTCCACCGCCATTTGCCATGCACCATCTTCAGTCGCCGGGTTTAGCACCTTGGCGGCGCCGTAGAGGTCGTTGATCTGCGGCCGGCAGTTGCGGATCTCGACCCGCACGACATGACTTTTGTCGACGCCGCTGCGTGCCGCATACTCGGGGTAACTCAAGCCCAATTTGCGCCGCTGCTCGCGCAGCAGTCGCGCGATCTCGCGATCGAACAGATGTGACAGCTGGGGACGCTGGCGGGCAGCCGCGGCGAGCAGCTTGAGCGGATCGGGCTTCACTAAGCTGCGGTCCCTGTGATGTCGACCCAGCCGGTCGAGCTGCGCTGGTTGCCGACGAAGTAGACTTCCTTTGCAAGTGTCGAGTCGTGAAACGGCAAAGCCAGTCGGGGAAATGGTGCGAGGTTGTTGATTGCCCCGGTCAGCGCCGTCGCCGGCTGCGTCGCCGGCCGATCGGTTGTCGCACCGCTCGCCCCGACGAGACGAACCTCGGCATTAACGCCTTGCAGAGACTGTGCATCGGCCGGTGTGACGCCGGTGATGATGCCGGCGGCATTGGGGGTGTAGCTGACACCCGCGGCACTAACCGCATTGGCGCTCGCCGGGATCACCAGGAACACATAAGTAAGAGCCATGACTAGGAAACCTCCGTCAGTTCGGGAAAGCTGAAATCATCCAAGGCGCCATGCAGTTCGAGGTCGCGGACACGGTTGCACACGAGTTGGCGCAATTGCGCACAGGGCTCGGACCAGTCGCCTGGTGCCGCTTGACGCAATAGCCGCATGGTCGGATACCAAGGCGTTCGATCGGTATGAAAGCCCCAGCGCCAGCACGGCACGTAGGGCAACAGGCCGACGCAGGGGCGACCCAAGGCGCCGGCCAAATGCAATGGTGCGCTGTCGACCGAGACGATCAGATCGAGGGCTTGCATGTAGGCGGCGGTGTCGTGCCAATTGCGCAGTTGGCGTGACAGATCCCGGACGAGCACACCTGGGCCGGCTTCAAGCTCGCGCGCCGCAGCGCCGACTTGCAGGCTATAAAGTGCTGCGCCCGGGATTGCCGCCAGCTCGAGGAGCATGCCGAGCGGCACGATCCTGCGGGCCGAAACCTCGCCGAGCGGCCGCGGCGCCCAGACCAGCCCGATCGTGAGTTTGGTCCCCGAAGGGGGTGTCGTGAACCAGGTCGGCGGCGAGTCGAAATAGCGCCGAAAACGCGTCGTTTCCGGCGGCAATTCGACACCGAGATGGCGCACATAGGAGCAGATCGGCGAGTGGTAATCGGCCTCCGGCAGGTCGCCCTCGATGTCGAGGGTCCGCCAGCGACCGCGCGCGGCCGCCCGCATCAGTGACATCAGATCACTCGGTACAGCCAAGCTGATCCTGGCACCGCGCTCGACGAGATCGGGCAGAAACCGGGCGAGTTGAATATCGTCGCCGATACCCTGGTCGTGGTGCACCAGGATGTGCTTGCCGGCGAGGTCCTCGCCTTGCCATTCGGGGATCCCGAGCTCCCAGACCTGGGTGCGGCCGATCTCGGCAAAGCGGTGTTCGTAAAGCGCCAGGCCACGCTGGTAGTCGCCCGAGGCGAGCACCGGATAGGCCATCTGCGTGAGGGCCCGGGCATGCTGTACCTCAGAAGGTGCGGAGCAGACCGCCTCGATAAACCAGCGCTCGGACGCCGCCAGGTCGCCCAAGGCGTAGCAGGCAGCACCGAGGTTGAAGGCGATCTCGTGGTCGCCGGGCCGCGCGGCGATCGCCGCCTCGAGCCAGCCCCAGGCCTCGTCGTAGCGCTGCATCCGGTAAAGGACGCAGCCCAAGTTCTTCAGCGCGTCGGGGTGCCCGGGGTCGGCGTCGAGCGCCTTTCGAGCACACACCAGCGCTGCCTCGTGCTGCCCGCGATCGGACAGCAGCGAGGCCACCGAAAACCACGACTCGGGCTGCCCTGGAGCAGCCCGAAGCCCTTTGGTGTAGTAGGGTAACGCGCCGGCGAGATCACCGGCGACGTGGCGGCTATGAGCCGCCTTGAGCGCGGACGAGGTCAGGGGGAGACCGTCGCGTACCCCACGGAAAACGTGTGCGTTCCGTTGGGTGCGGTATGCGGCGTCCAGATCCCGGCGGTGGTCAGCGTGCCGAGATTGGCCGAGGTGTCAGCGCTGTCGGTGATCTCCTTGAGGATCGTCACGTCGGCCGGAGCCACCGGAACGGGAACCGCGAGTGCCGCAGTCGTATCGATCTGGATCTTCGGGCTGGCGCCGCCGGCGGCTGCGGTGACCACGGCAGAGGCGACGGTCATTGCACCCTTGGTGAAGGGCACGGTCAGCAACGTCGAGGCCGCGGTGACGAGCGAGAGTGCGTCGACCTGGGCGGCGGTGCCGTCATTGGCGGCATAGGTGACGGTGCAGATGCCGGCGGTGATCGCACTGGTGCCGGGATCGACCCGCACCTGGCATTTGCGCATCACGTCGGGGTTGGCGGCGATGGTCAGCGAGGTGTTGGTCAGCGCCACCGATGCGACAATCGTACCGACAGCTCCGGCGGCTGGCGCAAATCCCGGTGTAAACTGGACGGTCTGGCGCCGCACCGGAATATAACCGGCCGACAGTGCAAAGCCCTGGTCGCGCGGATCGATCGTAAAGGTGCCGTCTGAATTGGCATTGACGGAGCCCGAGAACGGGCCCTGAAACGCACCGGCCGGGGTAACGCCGACGGCGCCGATCACATTAACAGTCATGGGAACATCTACTCCATCGAGGGAAAAGACCCGCGCCGTCGCGGCGTTGGTCGGGGGGAACCTGGTGTTAAATTTAGGGGTTAAAAATCGCGGCTATGCTTCGGCGAGGTCGAAGACCTCCCACCAGCAACGGCAGTTGAAATGCGGCCAGTCGCCCTTCGGAAACTCCTCGTCAATGCCGATCAGCCCGGCGTTGGCGTTTTCTAGGCAGTCGTCCTCGACGAACTCGTCCTCTTGGGTGAACCACTTCTTGCCCCGCGCGACGTTGGTGCCGCGCATTGCCGTCTTGAGGCCGTCGCGCTCGGCCATGGTGGTCTCGTTGTAGGCGATGGTCTTGGCGCGCGCGCTGTTGAAGGCCGCGGCGCCGGCGATCGCGTCGACGAGCTGCTTGGCCGTCACGCTGGCGGTCAGTGCGTCGACGAGGGTCGTCAGCAGCATGCCGGGCGTGCGCTCTTTGAGCCCAGGGATCAGGTCGGCGGCTTGGCTCCGGGCCCATCGCGCAGCAAGCTCCGGCATCTCGGCCAAGATGGCTGGGACCTCCTCACCACCCTCCTCGAGCGGCGGCAGCCCGAGGTTGGCGCGCGCGTCGTTCCGAGTTTCCGGCACATCTCCAGTAAAGCCAACATTGCGCAGACCGTCTGCGTAGACGGGTGCCAGATCGGCGGCGATGTCGTCCTCGAGGACCGACCAGTCGCCGAGGTCCACCTGCGCGAGCAATTCGGCGGCGCGGCGCCGGCGTTGTTCCTCGGCATCGGCCATCGAGACCCCGCATGGTGATGGGTAAAGTCTTGGTGTGGTTGATCGGCGGCCGGCGGCTGATGCTGAGCGGCTTCGTCTTTGTGCTGTTGTGCCTTGGTGCCGCGGCGGGCGTTGCCGCGATCGGCCTACTCGTCGGCTCCGCTTTGCAGTAGCTCCTCGACCCGCAGCTCGCTGGCACCCTCGTCGAGCGCGCCCTCGGCGATCTGCGCCAGGTCAATCGAATAGAGGATCGAGGTTGGCCTGTGGGATTTCGACCGTTGAATTGAGCGCGAGGATCCGGCCGTCGCTCAGCGTAACCTGCGCCTCGAGGACATAGGTGCCGCCCAATGCGGTGTCGGGAAATGTCCCGATCGAGGCGATCGAAAACGCGCCGGTGCGGGTTTCGATGCGGCCATCCGCCCAGCGTACCTGGATTGTGTCGGTGGCAATGACCGACAGGATGCGCGATGCCGGGTTGGAATCGGTTGCCGTCTGGAACGGCGCCAATGCGCATGACCAGGCCGTCGAAACGATCGTGGCCGCGCCGACATCCGCGGTGAAATCAAAGCAGAAGTTGTCGGTCTCGCCGATCTCGATCGGCGAAAACTGCCCGAGGATGTGCATTGGCCGCTACCAGGTCGTAAGCGCCGCGCGCACCCACGTGTTGGTGGCGATGCAGACGTAGAAGAAAGACGCGTCCCACGCGATCTGCCCGGCGGTGCCGACATCGTCCGATGCGGCCGGGGTGTGCGTGGCTACCGCGAGGCTGGCGCAGTAGACGAGGCCGGCGTGGTTGTCGACCTCGAGGGTCGCCGCCCCGCTGACGGGGCCGACCGCGAACCCCTCCCCGCTGCCGCTGCCGGTCGCGAGCGAGATGGTGATGGGCTCGGACAGAAAGACGAAGGAGGCGAGCGCGCCCGTGTGCAGGCCGATGCGCCAGTTGGCGTCGGTCGGGCCGTTGAACCTGAGGTCCTTGCCGTTGTCCAGGGAGAGGTTGGCGTTGACGACCTGGACGTAGTTGTTCACCAGGCCCTGCAGCCAGGCCGAGCCGTTCGCCCCTATCACCGCCTGGCCGGTGCCTAGCGTCGGCTGCATGTTCTGGCCGATGACGGTCGAGCCGTTGTTGCTGTTGTCGGTCGCGTTCTGCCCGATGACGAGCGAGGTGTCGCCCTGGGCTATCGCGGACTGCCCGATGGCTATGGAGGCCCCGCCGAAGGCCCTGGCGTACTCCCCGACGGCGACGTTGTCGTCGCCCACGGACTGGGCCCACCCGCCGAAGCACGCGTTGTTCCGGCCGCCGTCCGTCGGGCCCGCCAGGTCGCCGAAGCCCGCGTTGAAGCTGCCCGTGGCGTTGAGCCCGGCGTCGTAGCCGAAGTACGCGTTGCTGTTCCCGACGTCGACCTGGCCGGCGTTCGTGCCGAAGTAGGTGCTGTAGCGGTTGCCGTTGGTCCCGCCGTTGGCCGCGCCCGCGTTGAGGCCGACGCCGAGGTCGTTGGAGTTGTTGAAGTAGGGGACGGTGAAGCCGGTCGACAGCGCCGCAATCGCGCCAGTGGTCGTTTTCGCATTGGCGCCGCTTTGGACAACGCGGACGAGCTCGCTGCCGTTGAGCGTGCCGGCGGCAGGTTCCTGGCTGGTTTTCAGATTGGCCATTATTCTCGCTCCTCCAGACCGCCGTCCTCGCGCAGTTCAAACCCGCCGTCTTCGCGCAGTTCGAGATTGTCGCCCGGTGAAAGCCCGCCCGGCGGCTGCCCGGCACCCAAAGGCGAGAGCACGCGCACGCGCCCGGGCGAGGTGAGAATGCGGCCGAGCCCGACCGAGATCATGATTAGCTGCGCAGATCGACGAGCATCTGATCAGTCGCCGCCTTCAGCGCTTTCTTTTTGCCGCTGGTGTCGACTGACATGTCTGCCTGCACGGCCGCCTGGCGGCGGTCCATCGGTTTGCCGGGGTCGTGCAAGCCGCCATCGTCGGCGCGCACGATGTGGCCGCCCATCCGCTTGATGGTGGCCGCTTCGACCGGAGACCGTACCCCGTCGACCACAACCGATTTTCCGGCCGCAAGCCGCTTTTGCACGCGGCGCTGCAACACGACACTCGTCGCATTGGGTGCCGCACTGTGCGTGGCGTCGCCGACGGCTTCCATCAGATCGCGCGGCGCCGCACCGCCCAGGCGCAGCGTCGGGTTGTCGCGCAATTTGCCCTCGGTCTGCGCCTTGTTCAGACCGGCGAGCGTGCGCACGGCCTTCTTGACGGGCGCGCCGGCATGCAGCCGGGTGAACCCATGCGCTGTGCAGAGGTGCTTGCAGACGTCGGTCTTGCGCGCACCGGAATGCCCGGTGATGCCGATCAGCATGATATGCTCCGAATAGAAAGGGGGGTCGCCCGATGCGTGAATTTGTTCAATCGGCCCAGCGCGAGCTGACGCGCCTCGACCAAGAGATCGACCGTCTTGGGAAGGAAGCCCAAGAAAACTACGGGCGCCGGGCGCTGCTCAGATCATTGCTGGCCCTATACGCGTGCGATGCGCGCCAGCCAGTGTCGGGATCGCCGCTTGCGCTGGACTCGACCATCCCGTTGCCGCCGATCCGCCGTTCGGTGACCATCCGCGCCGCTGCACGAACCCCAGTGACTCTGACCCTGCCTCAGCAGCGGAAGGCCGCTCATCATAAGCCGCGGCAGCAGCCCCCGCCGCGCCAGAAGGTGACCCGCGAGGAGGTCATCGAGGCGGTGCGCTCGTTATCGACGGATCATTCCGAAGGGGTCGGTCCGACACAGATCATCGACAAGCTGAAGAAGCCTGACCAATACATCGACTATCCGCAGGTCCAGACGCTGATGGCGAACCTCGCCAGAGGCAACGAGATCCGCAAGCTCGGCGCCGGACGCTATCTGCCGCTCAGGTCTGCCGGATCTCGACGAGGATCGTCTGACCCCAGGGGTCCTGGATGAAGACCATCGGGTGCGGATTATTGGCGATACGCTGGCGCACCGGCGGCGGGCAGTGGTCGTAGCCCATCATGTTGCGCACCGAGTCGATCGCCGGATAGGGGTCGAGCCCGGTCAGCACGACCTCGTCACGCAGCGGCCGGCGGCGGATCATAGCTATCGAAAGTGCTGCTCGAGGATGCCGAGGGCCGCGATCAGGATCCCCGAGGCGGCTTCCTGGCTGACCCGGTGGCCGCTCCAGCCCTGCTCGAGCGCCCATTCCTTGACCGAGCGCTCCCAGCCGACGACGTGCCACAGGACGGAGCCGCCGGGTGAGCCGATGCCGCCGACGGCCAGGATGGCACCCCACACCCGCTCGCGCGCTGCCTCGATCCCGGTGCCGCGGCTGGAAGGCGCGGGACTGCCGCGGGAGGGTAATCTGGTCATGTCGCTGGCGCGCAGCGGATCGAGTTGCGCTAAGCGGAAATAGTTGCGGAAGATGTCGCCGGCGCGGCGCATCTCGGCAGTGATCGAGCCGCGCCGCTCCATCGTCTTGAGTGTGTCGATGGCGCGGCGACTGGTCATACTTTCGCCAGCCTTCGCCCAATCCGACTTTGCATCCGGTGCGAGCGTCGCGACACGCGGCCGAGCTCGTCGGGCTTGGTGATCTGTGTCCATTGGCCGTCGGGCAACTCGATCCCGAGGTAGCCGCCCGACAGCAACGCCGGCGCCGGCGCTCTCAGGCGGCGCATTGCGTCATAGGGGCCAGGCCCGCCGGTGAAGTAAGCCGGGTAGCAGAAATCGGTGAGCCGCACCGTCGGCCAGCGGTGTTTCGCATAGCCATTGCGGTCGGCCTCGACCGCGTCGCAGACTTCCTGCAGGCAGTGATATTCACTGTAGGGAGCCGGCAGCGGCAGGATCGTGTTGGCGTCGGAATCGGCGAGCATCTCGAGGAGCTCGTGCGTCAAGTCGATCGTCCACGCCTCGCCATATTGCATGGCGTCCGCGGCAAAGACCTTGCCCTCGGGTGTGCCGGTGTCGTCGTCGTGGTAGCCGCCAGCGCCGGGCACATCGGTGGTGTCGAGGATGTAGAGCGGCCAGCCGGCGGAACTCGGCACCGCAGCGCGAAGACCGGCGAAGTGCAGCGTCGCGCTGAACTGCCAGTGCGGTGCAAAATCCTCGAGGACCTGCGCTTGAAAGGCCGGGATGCAGGCCTTGATCTCCGCATCGGTGAGAACCGTGCAGCGGTTGACGATGACGATGTCGGTCATTGCGCGTCCTTACTGCGGGTAAACTGCGGTTACCGGCGGCATGGTCTTGACGAGCAGCACCAGCAGGTCGAGGACGGCGAGGCCGAGCGCGCCCATCAGCAGGTAAGGGTTGAGCTCGCCGGCGGCGCGGTCGAGACTGCGGGCCAATTTGCGCATCGCTAGCCTCGCATGGTCATGGACAAAGATCTTGGTCTGGCTGATCGGCGGCGCCCTGGTCGGCTTACTCGCTTGGCTTGCCGGTCAATACCTGGACCCGCATCTCGGTGGCACCGTCCTCGAGCGCCCCCTCGGCGTGGTGATGGCCGGCGAGGATGTAGTATTTGCCCTGGCGCTCAATGACGAACGGCGTCTCGTCGCCTTGCCCGTGCTGACGAAAATCGGCCGCGTCGTCCTCGACCCGCTTGTCGTCGACCACGCGTTGGGTCGCGACGAGATCAGCCATCGGTACAGTGCGGGTTTCAGTTTTCGGCAGCTCGCCCCGTGCCATGGCGTCACGAATCAGCTGCCAGGCTATGTGCTGAACGTCTGCCTCCGTGACGTCGGGGGCCAGCGGCAGCTCGGGCGGCTCCGCGTTCTCTGGGGCAACATGGCCACTGGTCTTCGCAGCGGCGTCTTCGAAGAACCGGCAGTGGCCATTGGGCGAGATCTCGCCGCGCACTAAGGTGCAGCGGGAGGCCTCGCCATCGACCGGGTGCGGGACGTAGTCCGCCTCGTCCTGGCTGATCGTGTCGCCGGCTTTGCTAACGATGCCGCTGATCAAGCGCCACGGCGGCGGCAGGTCTACAGCTTCTCCCAGCCCTCCAGCCGCAGCTCCTGCGCCAGTTGCTTGGCCACGTACTGCGCCCGCCCGGCGAAGAAGTGCTCGAGCCTCCTCTGCAATCGGGTCTTGGTCTGGTCCAGCAGGGCGATGTTGCGGCGGCTCTCCCGCCGCTTGGCGAAGAGGGTCGTCGGCGACTTTGCCTACCCCGTCCTGGTCGGCGATTTTCTTTGTGCCGGCGCGTTGTTTGCCGTTCGGTTTACCACCTGCTCCGCCGGCTTCGGCGCCGCCCTCGGGCTTCGGCGGTTTCTGCCGGTTTTTGCCGTTTGTCGCCGGCGGCGATTTTTCCGGCGATTTTTGGCCGGGGTTGGCGGCCGCCGGCGGGCTCGGCTTTTTACCCTGCTGCGTGCTCGAAGTTGGCGGTTTTCCTGGTCCCCCGGGTTGAACGTTTTGCCCATTTTGACCCGGCGCGCCGCGCGGTGGCGGCAGCATCGGCATGATCGGCTCGGGCGGGTTGAGGATCGAGTCGAGCGTCACCGGACCGGTGCCGGTCTTGAACAGGACCTCGTCGCCGCCTTCGACCGGGTCCATGCCGAGCTGGTCGCGCGCCTCGTTGAGCGTGTAGATGCCGCCGGCGGTCAGATTGACCAGCATGTTGGCCTGGTCGGTCGGATCGATCGGCTTAATATCGCTCCAAGCAAACTCGAGATCCGGGTGGCCCATGCGGCGCTGGATCACATGATCAACGAGCCGCTTGACCCAGCCCATCAGGGGTGCGAGGCCCTCTTCCAGCGCGGCTTCCTGCGCGGTCTCGGCGGTCGCTCGGTTGACCTGGCGGGTGAACGCGGTGGGCGGCAGCGAAAACGCAAAGCAGATGACCCGCGCGCGCCATTCGTCGTAATCGTCCTTTAAGGGCGGTTCCTTGATCGACTGGTACTTGGCGCCCTCGGGTCCCCATAAGAGCTTGGTGCGCTCGGCGGTGTTGCCGGCCAGTTTGGAATCGAACCAATCCTGGAACTGCGCGATCTGCTCACCGGTCCAGCCGTCCGGCGCATTGACCATGCCGGCGGGGATGTTGCCGACGGTGAAGTGCTGCAGCTGCATCACGCCGCGGCGGATGCTGGTGTTGATCGTCAGCACGATCTGCTCCACCGGGCTGTTGCCGCACCACGCCGGTTTGCCATTGCGGCGGACATAGACGATGCCGTTGGGGACCGTCACGCAATGAACCGTGCCGCTGTACCAGCTTTGCGATGCCCGCACCGACATCGCCGAGGAATACCGCACCGACACGACATAACTGTCGCGCACATTCGCGGGACGTCCGCAGATCATCGCCTTGCCCGCCGTGCGGCGGTGTCTCACCGAAGCCGACCACCCTAATTTCTGCGCCAGTTCGACGAGCTGATCGGCAAGGCGGCAAGAAGTCGTCGTAATCCGAGTGGCGGGCTGTCCGGCTCTGTTACCTCTGCCGCTCTTATTGGGCCGAGCTTCCAGGCAACCGTCGCCGAGCACGAAATGATCCCAGAACAGCCGGATCTGCCGCGGCGTTGCATCCATGATCTCAGTCGGCACGAACTTCTCGTGCGCGAGGCCGAACTGTCGAAAGTGCTGGGTCAGGCAGTACCGTGGAAACACGAACGCGCGGCCATCATGTTGCGCCGGCCCGCGCAATACTCGCGCCGCCAACCGAGAATAGGCTACGTAGCCCCTTGACCCTGGGTGCTGCGAAATTTCGATGCCGCCTTGTGCTCTAACGTTCCCCTCAGCGAGATAGGCACCCAGCAACGCGCAGTAGTCGTCGCCGCTGATCACAACCGGCTTTTCGCCGCCACGGTGGTGCAGATACTCAAGTGGCCTCGTCGTACCGTCAGCGTAGTGCCGCAACACGGCAACCATTGCGCGTGGCTCGGCAATCGCAAAACGCTTTTCGCCGACCTCGACACCTTGCCACTGCGAGGTCATCGGGATCTTGATTGCGCGATTGAGATGTGCGGCAAGATCTCCGGCTGAGACAATTGCCTCGCCGGCAATTCCACCGCGCTGGCCATTGCGATCGCCCTTGCCACCGCCGAGCGCTCGCGGCAGCGACGTCACCAGCATGCGGTGCTCGGGTGTCACCTGCAGATCGACCGCGCGCGAATGGAAGCGGTAGATCGGCCCATCGTGGGGCTTCGCGATAAGATGCGTCGGCCGCTGCCATTCGAATGCTTTGGTCGCCATATTGCGAGTGGCGACCTCGTCCGCCAGCGTCACCGCTGAAATCTTCAGCCAGCCGCGGCGGGTCAATACCTCCATATCGGGAGTGTAGCAGAAGCCGTAGAGGTGATCGGCGCGCGGATTGCGCGGGAAGTAGATCAGCTGTTGATCGGTAAACTGGTTGAAGACCTCGCCTTCTTCGGTATTGGTGCGGGTCCCGTCCTCAAGCAGCACCCATGGCCGCCCGTGGATGATCTGCTCGAAGGCCGGCGCTGGCGGCCGCGGCCGCCGGCCGGTGTCATCGATCAAAACCTTGATCGTGGCGCCATCAATGATGTCGAGGCCGATGATGTCACCACCGCGGTTGAGCCGCGGCTCGATCGCCGGTGCATCGGTGACCAGCACCTGATCGGTCAATTCGCGCAGCCAGGTGGCGAATGGCGTGATCCCATCCGGGTATTGCCAGAACGCGGTCAGCTGCTGGATGCGCTTGTCGGTGCCGGCCTTCTTTGCCGCGTCTTCGTCGCGCTGCTTGATGGCCCAACCAAGCTTCTCGACCTGGTCCTTGCGCGTCTCGATGCAAAGCCGGGTGATGTCGTCATTGGCCAACCACTTGAGCTCGGGAAAGCCGATCGGCTCAAACGAGCGTGGCGTATAGATGTAATTGATGCCGACCGGAAAGTTGTAACGGCGGGTGCGCTCGTAATCGACCGGCACCAGTGGATAACCCGGTGCAAACAATCCGCCCGATGGCTGAAAGACCGGCGCGAACTGGTTGATGTCGCCATTGGTCACCGGACGGGGGCTGCCAGCAGCACCACCGCCTTGGCTCCAGGCGTAGCTCGAGACCGGCGCGCCTTTGCCGCGACCGCGGAATGGCGCCATCAGTGTGTTGACCATGCCGACAAGCGAGGTCTGGGTTCCACCGCGCGGCATGTCAGGTCTCGGTATTGCGGCTGTTGATCATGTTGAACCACTCCACCGATCCTGGCTGCGGCACTGGCGCCGGCCGCGCCTGCTCGCGCTGTTGCGCTTCGCGTTTCGCCTGTTGCCGGTACAGTTCGAAAATTCCCTCGCCGGGCATTGGTGCGACGAGCAGATCGCTAAAGGCCCACACCAGCGCGTCGACGCGGTCGGGCGAATAGCCGAGCGCGACGCGGTCCAAATCGATCGTGAAGGCGCACATCTGGTCTTCGAGCGTCGGGAAGGTGCCGACGTGGTGCATGCGGCCCTGCTCGTAGAGTGCGGCCACTGGCTCGGCGCGCATCACCTTGCCGCGCGAGGCATGCACGGCCTTGAACGAGATATTCTTGTCGACCATGCGCAGCGTGGCTTCGACCATGTCGCCGCCGTTATTGACCTCGGCGACGATGCGGTCGGCCTTGTGCTTGCGGTACAAACCAATGGCCGTGTTGGCCCACTCGATCGGCGTGTAGCGGCCGGAACTGTCGTCGAGCACATAGCCGTGCCCCTCGGCGTCCTTGCCGGCGACGATGATGCCGGTCTCGTCGGAATCCTCGCCCGAGGTCACCGCCGGGTCGATCGCCACGACAATGCGGACGAGCTCGGGCACGCTCCTATAGGCGGGCCAGCGCAGCTCCTCGAGGCGCGCGCGGTTCCATAAGGCGCCGGGGACATCGTCGAGGACCTCGGCATCTAGTTCCTGACGGCCCAATCGCGTGCCCTCGTACTTGCTGATGATCTGTTGCAGAAAGGCTGGTGCTAGATTGTCCCGGTTGGCGTAAGTCGAGCCGCGGACCACGACCGTTGTCGGGTCGGCCAGCAGCTCGCGGATGATCTTGACGGGCTTTGGTGTCGTGGTGACGACGACGCGCGGATCATTGCCGAGACGAAGCCCGAACATCAGCATGTCCCAGGCCTCGGGATAGCGCCAGGTGGCGATCTCGTCGCACCAGGCGAGGTCGTGCTGCGGACCGCGCAGGCGCTCCGGCTCGTCGGCGCTGTAGGTCGTGGCGATCGCGCCGTTGGGCCAGGTCAGTCGCCGCTTTGACGGCTCGTAAACCGGCCGCTCGGTTTCGTGACCGACGGCGAGCAGACCGCTTTCACCCTCCACCATGACGTCACGGGCATCGGCCGCGGTTGCCGCGACCAGCGCGATGCGCCGGTGGCCGTGGCGATTGACTCGATCGTGGATGTACTCAGCGCCGGTGCGGGTTTTGCCAAAGCCGCGACCGGCCAACAGCAGCCAAGTACGCCACTCGCCAGGCGGCGGCAGCTGTTCTTCACGCGCCCAATATTTCCACCGGCGCGCCAAAAGTTGGCGTTGGACATCACTCAGTTTGTGGAGGAATTGCTTGCGCAGCGCTGGCGGCGAGTAGGCGATCGATTTTGCGATCGAGATCGTCTTCGGCATGTCTGATTTCGATTGGGTCCCCGCCCGCGAGCCCGGTGTGCGCATGGATGCTGACCTCGCGCAGGCCCATGCGGGTTTTGGCAAAGAAGATCAGCAGCGTTGCTTCTGTCCGCGGGTCTTTAATGCCGCCATCGCGTCCGAGCATGGTCGCGGCGATCCTTTTACCGGCCAGCAACTTCAGTTGGGTCGCACCCGCGGCGATCTCTTCCTTGAAATACTTGCGCAATGTCTTGGGGTCGATCGCCTTGCCGCTCTCAGGGTTTTTGATGATGCGGCAAATGTCGGTTTCCGGGATGCCAAAACCGATCAAGAGCTCGACGTTCTCGCTCTGCTCGGCGGTCGGCTCAAAGGCACGTCGAGGCATTGGCACTGCATAAGTTGTTGAAACAAAAAAGCCGACGGTCTTCCGGGCGCCGGCTGTCGTTCTCAGAGAAAGCGAGTTCGATCGATCGCTTCTGGGTGCTCGAGCAAGTAGAGCATCGCCAGCCTGACGACGTGCGGGATCTCGACGCCGGGCCTCTCGTAATTCTGTACACACCGCCACGTGCGATCCAACGCCGTGCCGGCCTCACGCTGTGTCAGACCGAGGCGCTCGCGCCACTCAAAAAAGGTCAGCTGCTGCTGCGCACGTTGCATGCCGCCGCGAAGAATAGCCGGTCATCCGCCGGGACGCAATATTTTCGTGCTAACACGCCGCGTTTACCATCTATACCAGTGGACGGAGACGAAATTTTTTCGTATGATGCGCGGCATCAGAAACCGGAGCACACCGATGAAAACGACAGACCGCGTTCTTGGATTTGAGGAGTTTCAGCGCACCCGCACGCCATGCGCCGATCTCGGTCAGGCACTCGCCGACGCCCGTTGGCCGGTCAAAGGCCCGCCGGGCAAGGGCTTTCTCTACTGCTGCGGCGAACCCGACAAGGACGGCTATCGCGGCGGCCTTTACATCGAGGAGATCGCCTGTCATCCGCCGACCTCGACGAATGGCGCGCGCCAATATCTCCTGATCATCGGCAACTATGAGAGGGTCAGCGAGGACCTCGCCGCGCTTGAACTCGACCTCTACGACTTCGCAGTCCGCGAGGGCTACTGCGACAAGCAGACCGGGGAGACCTCACCGCAAGCTGGCGATTTCACGATGAGGCCGATGACCGAGGTGTCGCAAGACCCGGTGCACGAGACGGATGTCGACGCCATGGTCGACGCCGCCTTTGCGGCGCTGGCAGCACTACACCCCGAGTGCACGAGCGGAGACATGAACCCAGAGGTTCTGCACCGCGTGCGCGAGGTTCTCCGGGCCGCCGCTGAACATTCGGTCGAGGTCAACCAGTGAGCCCACAGGACCATCCCGTCACCCTTGATTTTATCGCTGGGCAGCTACAGCGCGTGCTATCGGAGTTGCGCACGCTGCGCGACGATGTCGATGTGCTGAGCGAAATCGCCCGCCGGCACGACGCCAGCTTTGACCGGCTCGAAGAGCGGCTCGACACCGGCCTAGCGGGAGTGCGCAGTGAGATGCGCGAAATCCGCGCTGAATTGCGGGCGATGAACCGCCAGCAGCAGCGCACCGCTGCACGCGTGCGCGCCGTTGAAGAGCGGTCGACATGACACCGGCGCGATCGAGCCGGACGCCTAACGCGCACAACCGCGAATGCGGTCGAGGATCCATCGCATGACCGGCGCGGCCATGCTGTTGCCGATGGCGCGGTAACGCGGTCCATCGGCGGCCGGCTTGCCGCGGAATTCGATCGCCGTCCAGTCGGCAGGCAGTCCCTGCAGCCGCTCGCACTCGCGCGGCGTCAGCCGCCGCGGGGGCGCTACCGACAGTGGATCGGCGACCACGGCGTCTTCATTGCCCTTTTGTCGGTATTGGTGGACGCAGCCGCCGCCATGACCGCCGCTGAGCGGCGGGGCGACGTTGAGCGGTCTCGATTGCCGGTTGCCGCCAAAGGCAAGCAGCAGATCCTGGTCGCCCTTGTCGGCGTCGGCCGACAGCGGCGTCACGACAGCTGGTGCGCCATCCTTGCCGCGCGTGAAATGCGACGCCTTGAACACCAGAGGGGCGGCATCGCCCTTGCCCGAGAGTCCCGACTGCGCCTTCAGCGGCGCGCCGCAGCCGTTGCGGACAAAGCGGCTCTCAAACGCGATTGCCGGCGCGTGACCTGCGGCCGCCAAGGGATGGCATGGGCCACCGGGTTTTGGCTGGCTGCGGTTCTCGGGGTGCGTGATCTGCGTCGTATCGAAGGCGATTGCCTGCCCGTTTGCGCCAGTGTTGGCCGTTCGCAGAGCGTAGGCGATCGCCGGCGAGCCGTCCTGGTCGAGGCTCATCGCCGGATCGCCGGCGCGGCCGATGCCGCCACCGTGCGTGGTGCTGCTGCCGCTTGCGCGAAGAGGCACAGCCGCAAGGTTTCCGGCAATGTCTTGCCTCGCGTCTCGGCGCGGCGCAGGATCCCGGCGCAGGCTTTGGCGCTCAAATAGAACCGCTGCGGCAGCTCGCCAGTCTCCAAGACATCCGACAATGAACAGGCGTCGGCGGCGCTGGGGCACTCCGAAGAACTGAGCGTCCAGAATTCGGTAGGCGAACCCATACCCGCATTTTGCCAGCGCCCCGAGGATGGCGCCAAAGTCGCGCCCCGCTCCCGACGACAACAGACCGGGGACGTTTTCGAAGACAACCCAGCGGGGTCGAATTCGGCCAATAAGGCCGAGGGCGACAAAGGCCAGGTTGCCACGCGGGTCATCCAGGCCTTGGCGCTTGCCGGCGACCGAGAACGATTGGCAGGGCGAGCCGAAGACGACGAGGTCGACCGGCTCAATGGCGGCAGGTTTGATTTTTCTGACATCACCAAGGTTGAGAAGGTGGGGAAAGCGCTCGGCCAGCACGGCTGACGCGAACGGGTCGATTTCGGCGCACCAGCGCCAGTCGATCTTGGGTGCTGCGGCTTCGGGCGCGCCGATGCCGCTGAACAACGTGCCGCCGGTGAGCTTGTGCAATTATCCCACTCGTTAAGGTTGTTTCCCAGTGGACGGAGACGAAATTTTTTCGTATCGTGCGCGGTACAGAAACCGGAGCACACCGATGAAAAGCGAGGGGGGCGGCAGCGTTTTTTTCGGGAGGTCTTCAATGGCTCTTCGCAACGACCCGACCCGCAAGGGTCAACTCGCCGCTCCCAAGCGGCTCTTTGGCGAGTACCACCGCTATGCGGTGGCGCCGGTTCACACGCGCTTCGGCGCGGTCGAGTGGATCGTGTGGGACGCCCACACCTGGGACGCCCACGGCGTCAACCCGGCCGTCATTCGGCAGGCCTCAACCGAGGCCGAAGCCGTTGCCGGCCTCGACGACATCATGCGTGTGATCGCGCCGAACCTGACGCTGGTCAGCCGCATTGGCATTGACAGCGCCCTGAATACCTAAAGACCGAACGGCCGCCCGGGGATCCCTAAGCGGCCGTTCAAAGTCCTCGGACCTTGAGGCGAAGCCGAGGGCGCCTTGATCTCCCGTTCCAAAGGAAATCGCCGCAGCCTACCCCTTCCCCCTTCACACGAGCAATCGCTATGAACGATATCCTCGACGACATCCTTACCAGCACCAGAAAGCTGCACCGCCTGCTGAGCTACGCCGATGCGCTCACGCACGGCATCCGGCGCATGGGGCACATCGACCCTTCCCCCTTCACAAGAGCAATCGCTATGAACGATATCCTCGACGACATCCTTACCAGCACCAGAAAGCTGCACCGCCTGCTGAGCTACGCCGATGCGCTCACGCACGGCATCCGGCGCATGGGGCACATCGACCCTTCCCCCTTCACAAGAGCAATCGCTATGAACGATATCCTCGACGACATCCTTACCAGCACCAGAAAGCTGCACCGCCTGCTGAGCTACGCCGATGCGCTCACGCACGGCATCCGGCGCATGGGGCACATCGAGGTCGACGGCCTGCGCTTTGAGCGGCAGGGCCACGAGCTGAATGCCGATGGCCGGCACACGCTGACCTATGAGCTCGCCGGCACCGGCAAGCTCTATCATGTGACGATCGAGCCGGTGGCGGAGACGCACCGATGAACGAGAACACATCGCTCAGCTGGTCGTGGCTCCGCGGCTATCGCTTCGAGGCGATCACGGTGCTGGTGGTCGTCATGTGTGTGGCGGCCGGCGGAGCCGGCGCCATCGGCACACTCGTCTACAGCCTATTCGAGCCGATCAACCACCTGCTCGGCCAAGTGCTTCCCTAACGCATTCCCGTTCCACGAGGAGACCTCAATGGCAACCGAAACCAATCCCTATCCCGACACCCGTCCCTACCGGAGCTTTGCGGAGATCGCTGCCGACGTCGAGAAAAAATACCAGGAGGCGCACGACCCAAAGCGCGCCGCAGCATCAGAAGACAGCATCATCCAGGGCGCCTGGTTCACAGCCTTCCTCGTCCCGGTCGTCGGTTTTGTGCTCGGCGCGATCCTGACGACCCGGCAGCGTGAAATGCACGGGATCTGGGCCATGGTCGTATCCACGGTCATGGCGCTGGTGTGGGGGCTCGTGCTCCGCGCTGTGCTGTGACGAAACCGCGCGCCGGCGGTTCCCGGCGCAACTCCCGTTCCACAGGAGCAACCCATGAAGCTGATGAAACTGTTGAGGTACGCGACGATTGCGACAGCGCTCGCTCTGTCGGCGTGTGACACCGTTGATCTCAATGGTCTCGCCGACGTCGCCGACGGCCTGCTGCTGCTCGACGCCGCGATGCAACCCTCGAGACCGACCCGGACGTTCTGTCAGGGGTATGGAGTCAACCCACAGGGAGTGGTCTCGTATTCCTGTTGGTAGTATAGTTAACCGAGCGCCGGCGGCTCATCCGGCGCAACTCCCGTTCCACAGGACCAGCAATGAGCAATTTCCGAACGTTACGCGAGATCGTCTATGACGTGCTCGATGACGGCCGCCACAACGGCGACTTCCCGTTCGAGCGTGCCGCGGTCGACATCGCTCGCCTCAAAGAGGCGCTTGAGGAGCGGATCGAGTATCCGGTCCCGGGCGACTGGTTCGACCTCGACGAGCTCGCCGACATGGTCGACGACTGGTTCGACTCGCGGAGCGTCGCATGCATGATGCGCAACTGAAGGACAGTTTTTGCGGCAGTGGCCAGAGGGGCCACAGGTGACACCGACCGGCTGCGCGCCGAAACCGGCACTCTGGCAGCTGCGATTAGAGTAGCCCCGAGGGATGGCGGCAGCATGAGCAAGGTCGTCGAGGGCGAGCTCTACGAGATGGTCAACATCTATCCGGCGGACAGCGGCCTGCCGATGACCGTGTGGGCCGGACCCCGCGGCAATGCTCGGCACGATGTTCGGGTCAAGGTCAACATGGCGCACGGCAATCGGATGTCGATCGCCAACACCGCAATCGTCGCGGTTCGTCCGGTGCCGCGCCTGATCGCCGGCCGGTTGTCCGCGGCTGATCTGCAAGCGGTCAGTGACTGGTTGCGGCTCAACGAAGCGGCGCTCGTGGCGCATTGGGACGGCCAGATTTCCGGTGTCGAGCTCGGCCGGCGACTGCAGCGCCGGCTATGAACGACTTGTTCTGGTCTTTCCTGCGTGGCCACCGCTTTTGTTGTTTCGCGTCGCGACGAAGATCGGCGGTGTCGGATGAGAGCCATGAGATATCACGTTTACCCGATCGCCAATGCCTATGAAACGCTGCGGAGGAGCGCGCAATGAGCGAAGCCGAGGACCTGACGCTGATGACCAACCTCTACCCGCGCACCACCGGGCTGCCGATGGTCGTGTGGGTCGGCCCCAGCTATGGCGCGCCGCATGATGCGCGGATCAAGGTGATGCAAGTGCACGGCACCCGCATGGATCCGGGCAACCTCGCCGTCGTGGCACTCAGGCCGTTGCCGCATGTCGTCGCCGGCCGCCTGACCGCCGGCGATATGCAAGCGGTCGACCGATGGATCACGCTCAACGAGACGGCGATCATCGACCACTGGAACGGATTGACAGACGGCGCTGAGCTCGCTCGGCAGTTGCGGCGGCTGCCATGATGAGTGAACGAATGAGCGACATCGCGCAATTCAGCGCCCTGGCTGCCCTGATCATCGGCGGCTTTGGGCTGTTCGCGTTTATGTTCACGCGCCTAGAAAAGCGCATGGATCGTTTCGAAGAGAAACTCGACAGACTTCATCTAACGGACTTGCCGCAGTTGCGTCGCGATCTTGCCGAGGAATTTCGCGCGCAACGCGCCGAGGTTGCCGCGCAAGTGTCGGCGATCGCCAATGCGATCAACGCGGCACGGCGGCAGTGATGAGGAGACTGCCGAATGACTGATCGCCTCACTCTCGCGCATGCGCTGGAGCAAGGTGGTATCGCTCGCGACGCGGCGGAAAGCATCGCGACCGAGATCTATGACGCAATCCGCACAAACGTCGCGACCAAGACCGACATCGCCGCGCTGCAGGCCGACCTCGCGGCTCTCGAAAATCGGATGCTGTGGCGGCTCGGGCGAATGATTGCGGTCGCCACCACCGGCTTGATCATCGCAGCGACCGCGACGGCAACCGGCGTTATCCTTCACTATCTGCCTCACGCTTGAGGAGACCGCATGAGCGAAGAACCCGACAATCTCGTCCTACGGCTCTTGCAGGAAATCCGAACCGAGCTCGCGAGCTTACGCGATGACGTGAACGTGCTGACCGCCATCGTGCAGCGCCTCGACAACAGCCACACCCGGCTGTTGGCCGAGATCCGCGCGACGCATAGCCAAGTCTCTCGTCACGGCGAGCGGCTACGCCGCCTTGAGGGATTGGCACCGAGCGCCCATGACCCAGTCAAAGATTGAGCCGGTCGCAAGCGTCGAGCCCGACTACACCCGATGTCGCGCCGTGGTGGTGTCGCAGGGCTTCAATGCCCAGCAATGTTCGCGCATTTAACTCACCGGGTCAGTGCGGACGACCGCAGCCCGACGATCCCGAGTTCGCGGTTGTCGTCGGCGACTGCCCGCTGTGGCCCGGTTGCGGCTGCGAGGTCGATCTGCCGTGGCCGCACGGCCGCAATGAACCGGTCGAGATGGAAGAAAGGTGTGACGACTTATGACGCTCTGAGGAAGGGACGGCCAAGCAATATGGGGGATAACAAATGGCCCACTACCAAGACCTAATCCGAAAACTCGCGCCCGCCGCCAACCCGCGGCATGTCGAAGCCTGGATGCGCACCCAGTTCGGCGCACTCGATGATCTGCCGGCGGACCGCTTTCGCCATGAGGTCGAGCGCGCGCTGACCTACATCGCCAAGTCCACACCCGAGCGCCTCGACGAGCTGGCCAGGAGCTATGGGCTGTGAACCATGAACCTTCTGGCTTGGGCAGCCTTCGGCGCGGACATCGTAGAGATCGCCTTGCTTGGCGTGGTGATCTGGTTCGGCGTTCGCGCAATGAAGCTCCATGCGGGGACGCAGCAACAGATCCGTCGCGCTCTTCACGCGATCGTCGAGGAGCTACGCAAAGGCCGGAAGAATGACTGAAAGAGGAGCCGCACCGATGAGCGATTTTTACGAAAGTCTGGATACAGCAGCGGCACGGGTGATCCAAGCGACCGCGCGCATACTCGACGACTCGGCGACGTCTTTCCCCGCCGATACTTTCCCCGCCGATAGCGGAAGACCCGAATTGGCAATCTTGACGCTGGTTCGCGCGGCCGGTTGGTTGATCGGCTTCACTGCCGCCAATCCCAATCCGGCGCACGTCAAAGCAATGATCGACGCGCACTGTAAAGCTCTGCGCACGGCTGCCACCGATCCCTTAAAGGGCAGGGAGGGCAAAGAACTTCAGCGCCAAGTGATCGCTTGGCTGCGGCGGAACCGAGGAAACTGATGGCTGACGACTGGCCGGGAAACTTCACCGCAACCGAATGGCTGCTGTTTGCGGCGCTAATCGCCTGGGTCATCACGACCCGCGGCAAGCAGGCTCCGGCCTGGACGCAGGCACCATGGGCTGTCGCGCTCTTTTTTGGCGCTTGGTTCGCGATCTGGATCTTGTCGTTGCGGTACGACCAAAAACCGCTGCTGGATCTGCCCTGATGCCAGCAACACTGTGGTGGGGGCCCGGCGACGACCCCGGCGACGATCTGCCCGCCGAGGTGCTGGCCGAGATCGAGGCTGACGTCGCGCGCTACCGCAACGGTCGCATCCGTGCCGCACGCAAGCGGCTGGCACCACCAGCCTTTGTCGACGTCACGCTTGCTGAGCTGGCGGAGATCGCACGGCGATGGCTGCGCGGTGAGTCGCTGCGCGCCATTGCCAAATCGCTCGATTGGGACCCGGTGTCGATCAGCAGCACGCTAGACGCATTTACCGTGGGGTTTCGGCCAGACTTCGATTTCGACCGCGGCACAAGCCGCCGGAACGAGGTTGCAGCAGCCCTCGCGAAATTCGATCGTGGTGAGCCACCCGAGCGCCGGCCAAAGTTCAGGCGGTTTTCACCCAGCCATCTCGAACAGCGCCGTGCAACCCGTCGCGCCACTGAGCGCGGGAGTCCATGATGCGGAATGACCTTGCCGAAAGCCTGTGCAACCCTCGCGCAGCGTAAGAGCAAAAATATACCTCTGTTTCGAAGGCTATTTTTGCACCTCCGATTTTTTCCCGGGTAGCTCAGCTGGTAGAGCGACGCGCTGTTAACGCGTTGGTCGGGGGTTCGAGTCCCTCCCCGGGAGCCATCTAGCTGGTACGTGACGCGTCACGATCCTTACCGAGAATCCGATCGTTTCCCTGGCCGCGAAATACTCTGAGGTAGGTAC
>Ga0318499_10000043_pt1 | contig 25847 bp, 25 predicted proteins | sample GRESIP109b1f25_FD_203489 | JGI IMG/M metagenome (GOLD analysis project Ga0318499, IMG submission 203489) | Tropical soil microbial communities from Luquillo Experimental Forest, Puerto Rico - GRE.SIPMG.109b1f25 | ecosystem: Environmental > Terrestrial > Soil > Tropical forest > Bulk soil...
GCTCAGCCGTCAGATCCAGCGCAAGCTTCGCGTCTACGCCGGCCCGGAGCATCCACACACCGCCCAGCAGCCGGTTCCGTACGAGATCAAGCAGGTGGCCCAGTGACCGAAACAACCGAGGCCCTAGAAACCCCGGAAACGCCGGAAACCCCGGAAACGCCGGAAACGCCGGAAACGCCGGAAGCCCCCGCCGAAACCCCGGCCGCTAGGCCCGTCGAGTCGTTCGTCTTCGAGCGGCCCATCCAGACCGTCGGCCGCCGCAAGGAGGCCGTGGTGCGGGTGCGCCTGGTCCCCGGCACCGGCAAGTTCGAGCTCAACGGCCGCAGCCTGGAGGACTACTTCCCGAACAAGGTGCACCAGCAGCTCATCAAGGCCCCGCTGGTCACCGTCGATCGGGTGGAGACCTTCGACATCTTCGCCCTCCTCAACGGCGGCGGCCCGTCGGGCCAGGCCGGTGCGCTGCGCCTGGGCATCGCCCGGGCGTTGATCCTGGCATCCCCGGATGACCGGCCCGCGCTGAAGAGGGCCGGCTTCCTCACCCGTGATCCGCGTGCCATCGAGCGCAAGAAGTACGGCCTGAAGAAGGCGCGCAAGGCGCCGCAGTACAGCAAGCGCTGATCGGGGTCACTTTCTGGCCGCAAGACTGAATCGTCTACACAGTCAGCGGCGTGTCTGCGCGCGATCGCGGCTTGTTTGGGTCACAAAAGAACGGGCACGTTAGGTGAACAACCGTCAACTGTGAGAGGTTTGTCCGCATGGGTCGACTATTCGGCACCGATGGTGTCCGCGGGGTCGCCAATCGAGAGTTGACCGCGGAGCTCGCGCTGGCGCTGGGCGCCGCGGCGGCGCGGCGCTTGGCGACTTCCGGGGGACCGGGCCGCCGGGTCGCGGTCATTGGTCGCGATCCCCGGGCCAGCGGCGAGATGCTGGAGGCCGCGGTGATCGCCGGGGTGACCAGCCAGGGTGTCGACGCGCTGCGGGTCGGTGTGCTGCCGACCCCGGCGGTGGCGTACCTGACCGGTGCCTATGACGCCGACTTCGGCGTGATGATTTCGGCGTCGCACAACCCGATGCCCGACAACGGCATCAAGATCTTCGGCCCTGGCGGCCACAAACTGGACGACGACACCGAGGACCAGATCGAGCAACTGGTCGCCGCCGGACCCGGGTTGCGTCCGGTCGGTGCCGGGATCGGCCGCCGCGTCGACGCCGCGGATGCGGACGATCGCTACCTGCGCCACCTGGGCAAGGTCAGCCCATTGCGGCTCGACGACCTGACTGTGGTGATCGACTGCGCCCACGGCGCGGCGTGGTCGGTCGCGCCGCGGGCCTACCATGCGGCCGGTGCGCGGGTGATCGCGATCAACGCCGATCCCGACGGGCTGAACATCAACGACGGCTGCGGCTCGACCCACCTGGAATCGCTGCGGTCGGCGGTCGTCGCGCACCGCGCCGACCTGGGCCTGGCGCACGACGGCGACGCCGACCGCTGCCTGGCCATCGACGCTGACGGGCAGCTAGTCGATGGCGACGCGATCATGGTCGTGCTCGCGCTGGCGATGCAGGAGGCCGGGCAACTGGCCTCCGATACGCTGGTGACCACCGTGATGAGCAACCTCGGGCTACACCTGGCGATGCGCGCGGCCGGCATCACCGTGCGCACGACCGGTGTCGGCGACCGCTACGTCCTGGAGGAGTTGCGGGCCGGTGAATACAGCCTCGGCGGCGAGCAATCCGGCCACATCGTGATGCCCGCCGTGGGCTCCACCGGAGACGGCATCGTCACCGGACTGCGACTGATGACACGCATGGTGCAGACCGGCTCGTCACTGGCCCGTCTCGCCTCGGCAATGCGGGCGTTGCCGCAGGTGCTGATCAACGTCAAGGTCGCCGACAAGGCCACCGCCGCCGCGGCGCCGTCGGTGCAATCCGCGGTCGAGGAGGCCGAGGCCGAACTGGGTGACACCGGTCGAATCCTGTTGCGCCCCTCGGGAACTGAGCCGATGATCCGCGTCATGGTGGAGGCGCCCGAAGAAGGCGTCGCCCAGCGGGTCGCCACTCGGCTCGCCGAAAAGGTTAGCCGCGCGCGCTGATCCTTTAGCGCTGGAACCCCGACGCGGCGCCGGGCGTCGGATTAGGCATGAGAATCGATAGCGCGGGGATTCACAGGGTCGCCGACCAGTTGCGCGCCGCCGCCGAGCTCATCGACGGCGCCGTGGGAAATCACCTGGCGGGGTTGACTTTCGGCGGGGCCAGCGCGGGCCGGGCACACACCGCACGCGGCGATGCGCTGCGCGTCGAGTTGGAGCGGCTGACGGCCGGGGTGTCGGAGTGGTCGCGGGCGGCCGTCGACATCGCCGTCGCACTGCGCGCCGGCGCCGACCGCTACGCCGAGGCCGACACGTATGCCGCGGCGCGGATCGCCTGATCGTGGCCGACCGGTTGGACGTCGGCGGGCGCCTCGCCGAGGGGCGGCCCGCCGTCGAGCACACCCAGAGCTATGTGCAGGCTTGCCATGCGCTCGGCTACGAGCAGCCCGATCTGACGTCGCACCCCTTACAGCTCCGCGACTGGTACGACAGCGAAGAGGGCCTCGACCTGCGCGCGCTCGATCGCGACTGCGCGGAACTGAGGGCGGCGGGCGCGGCGGTCATGGAAGCGTTGCGGATCCAGCGTTCCCAGATTGCTGACCTGGCCACGGCGTGGACGGGGCCGGGCGGGGACTCCGCGGTTGGTTTCCTGCAGCGGCATTGCGACGCCGGATACACGGTCTCCACTGAGGTGCGCGCCGCTGCTCAGCGGTGTGAGTCACTGCGCGACAACCTCTGGTATCTGGTCGATTCGAAGGTCGCGACGGCCATCGCCATCGACGATCGCACGCAGTCGCAGCGGCCGACCTGGTTGGCCGCCGCCGCTGCGGTCACCACCGGGGCCGGGGATCGTACGACCGCGGAGGAGGTGGTCCGTCAGCAGATAGCTCCTTACGTGGACAACGAAATTCGCGACGACTGGCTGACCACGATGCGTTCGACGGCGGCCGGGGTGGCGACGTCCTACGACATGGTCACCGACAAGATGGCGGCGGCGCCGGCCGTGTGCTTCGAGTCCCCCGGCGATCTGGGGCCGGGCTATCGACCCTTCCCGCTGACCTCGCCGGCCCCGCCGAGCGCCCCGAGCGTCCCGACGTCGGCCGCGGCGGTCGTGCCCGCCACGTTCCCCAGCCTGCCAGCCGATCCGGTGCCGGCGCCGGTGCCGGCGTCGGCGACGCCGCTACCCGACCTGGGAACCGCGCTCGGTGATGCTTCGGGCATGCCCGCGGGCGATCTGGGCGGCGGACTGAGCGGTCTTGGTGGGCTGGCCAGCCGGATTGTCGACGCGATGGGTTCGCTGCTGGGTTCGGCGGCCGACTCGCTGGGCGATCCCTCGACGCTGGATGTTTCCGACGAGGATCCGTTCCACGCCGACGATGCCGAGGACAAGCCTGACAAGCCTGACGAGCCGGAAGAGGCGAAAGAGGTCGAAGAGACCCCGGACACTGGGGTGGCCAAGCCCGCCGAAGAGGCTCGGCCGGTTGACGCGCCGCCGTCGGTCGAGGGGCCGCCGGCGGAGACGCCGCCGTCGCCGGTTAGCGCGCCCGCGCCCGTCGCGGCGCCGCCGAACGGCGGACCGGCGCCTCCGGTAGATCGGGCTTCAACGCCGTGCGAAATCGCCGCGGACCAGCTTCCGCAGGCGGGCCAGTGATGGTGTCAGGCGGGCCGCATCTCGATCACGTCCTCGACAAAGCGCATGGACTCGCCCGGGTCGGTCGCCAGGGGGCTTACCAACAGCGTCGTCACACCGGCCTCGGCGAAGGCGGCCAAGCGTTCGGCGATGTACCCCCGCGGGCCGACCAGCGACATCCCGCGCACCAATTCGTCGGGCACCAAGGCGACGGCGTCACCCTTGCGGCCGGCCAGGTACAGCTCCTGGATCCGGTCCGCGACGGCGCCATACCCGTAGCGCGTCGCCAGGTTGTGATAGAAGTTGCGGCCCTTGGCGCCCATCCCGCCGATGTAGAGGGCCAGGTTCGGCTTGACCCAGGCCAGCCGCTCATCGACGTTGTCGCCGATGGCCAGCGAGGCGTGCACCACGACGTCCAACGGCCCCAGCGCGGGATCGCGTTTGGCGGTGCCGGCGGCCAGTGCCTCGCCCCACACCAGATGGGCTTTCTCCGGAAGGTAGAAGACGGGCTGCCAACCCTCGGCGATCTCGGCGGTGAGCTCGACGTTCTTCGGGCCCAGCGCCGCGATCGTGATCGGAATGCGTTCGCGCACAGGGTGATTGATCAGTTGGAGCGGCTTGCCCAAACCCGTTCCGCGATTCGCGGGCAATGGGAGCTGATAGTGCCTGCCGTCGTAGTGCACCCGCTCCCGGCGCCACACCTGCCGGCAGATCTCGACGATCTCGCGGGTGCGGCCTATCGGGGCGTCGAACTCGACGCCGTGAAACCCCTCGATCACCTGGGGTCCGGACGTGCCGATCCCGAGACGGAACCGTCCGTCGGACACGAAGTCCAGGCCCGCGGCGGTCATCGCCAGCAGCGACGGCGTGCGGATGTAGATGGGAAACACGCCCGAGGCCAGTTCGACGGTAGTGGTCTTGGCGGCCAGATACCCGAGCTGACTGACGGCGTCGAAGGAATAGGCCTCGGCTACCACCGCGACGTCGATGCCGGCCTTCTCGAGGTGAACGACGCGGTCGACGGCCTCGTGAAAGCCGCCCGAGTAATCCAGAGCGATCCCGATTCGCACCACTGACACTTACCACGACGGCAGCGGCACGCTGCGGCCCGCCCGTAATCACTTAAGCAGCGCCACGACCTTCTCTTCGAGGGCGACCGGCCGAGCCTCGGGATCCACCCCGTCCGTCCTGGGCAGCTTCACGTCCGGATCGGCGAAGTCGCGGTACGTTTTGTTGCCGCCCAGCGTGTAGAGCAGGTAGCCGGTCAGCAGCGCGCGAACCGATCGCTGGGTGCGTCGGTCGGGGCCGGCCAGTCCGAACGCCTTCGTGAGTCGCCGGCCCTCGACCAGCCCCCCGGGTTTGGCCTTGCTGACGATGCGCAGGGTGGCGGTATCCCACGAGGCGGCAAGCGCCAGCGCGTTGGAAGTCAGCGATTTCGGATCTTCCGGCGCGGTCAAGATCAAGCCCGGGATCTTGAGGCCCGCGGCCGGCTGCTCGGCCGGCGGCCTGGTGACCGACGGGAAGATCGCCGCCACCGCTGCGGGCTTGTCCGGCATGCCGGCCGCGGCGAACACGGCCGCCGAGCCGCCGAAACCGTGGCCGACCAGGCCGAGCTTGGTGGGATGCACGCTGATATTGCCGGGCCCCAGGCGCACACCCGCCACGATGTCGAGAGCGGTACCGAGATCGAAGGCGAAGTTCAGCACCGACGGCGCGAGGCCCCGCTGGGTGTCCGCAGCCCCGGCCACGATTCCCCACGACGCCAGATGCTCCAGCAGACCCGAATAGCGGGCGGCGCCGGTGAGCCAGTCGTGACCGAAAGCCACGCCCGGCAAGTTAAGCCCGGCCTCCGGCGTGTACACCACGCCCGGCAAACCGGCAAAGGCCAGGTCACCGCGCAAAACTCGATGCGGACCACGGCGGCTGAGCGCTGCGACGAGCTTGCGGATGCGGGCCACCCGTCGACGTTAGCGCATCGCTTAGGCCAGCACCTCGATCAGACCGAGCCGCCAGAGCACCGCGTACACCTGGCGAACTGGAATGCTCAGCAAATGGGTGGCGGCATCCGCCAACGGGTCGCCCCCGACGCCGATCGGCGGGCGACGAAGCGGCTTCGGGGGCGGGGCCGTCACATCATCGTCGTACGGAACGGCACTCATGATGCCCTCCTGGAAGACGGTGCGCGCTGGATTCGGCGATTTACATATGCGTTTGCGAGCTCCGCGAATACCTGCACCCCTAAATCCACGGCATAGCACCCAAGTGCGCTTACCGCGCGGCTCGGTTCTCGGCTTTGATAGCCAGCGAAAGAAACTGAAGGCAAAAGAACGGTTGCGTCGTCATACAGGGATTCCCCGTCGCAGTTAACCCGTTGCGCTGCAGCATTATTGGTCCGTCGCTTTTGTGCCAACCTGCGCGCGGTGGTGATCGGCCGAGCGTCAACACCGCCGTCGTTTCCGCTGGCACTCTTCGCGCGCGCCACACTGCTCATCGGCTTTGCCGACTTCGCAGTTCGCATGGTCCCTCCCGTGGTTGCCAGACCTATCGTCTGTCCGGATTTTAAATGAGCCTTTCGCTCAGGTAATGAAGCAACTCAAAACGTGGGAAATACAGCAGGTTAAAAGAAATTCCATTTATGAATATTGGATGAATTGAAATAGGCCCGGGCCGCACACGCGTCGGGCGTGCGTGCGCCGCATCGCCGCAGGTCAGCGGTGCGTTGCCGGTGCGGGCGGACGGCTGCACTACCCTGGTCAGAATGTGCGGAATTGTCGGCTACGTCGGGCAGCGCCCGGCCTGCGAGGTCGTCATGGACGCGCTGCGGCGTATGGAGTACCGCGGCTACGACTCATCGGGAATCGCGCTGGTCGACGGCAGTGGCCCCGGTGGCAAGGTCACGGTGCGACGTCGCGCCGGCCGCCTGGCCAACCTGGAGGCGGCGCTGGCCGAATCGGCGCCGGCATCGCTGGCCGGCACCACCGGTCTGGGGCACACCCGCTGGGCCACCCACGGTCGTCCGACCGACCGCAACGCGCACCCGCACCGCGATGCCGCCGGCAAGATCGCCGTCGTCCACAACGGAATCATCGAGAATTTCCCGGATCTGCGCCACGAGCTGGAGGCGGCCGGCGTGGAGTTTGCCAGCGACACCGACACCGAGGTCGCGGTGCACCTCGTCGCGCAGGCATACCACCACGGCGAAACCGCGGGCGATTTCGCCGAGTCGGTGCGGGCGGTGCTGCGCCGGCTGGAGGGCCACTTCACCCTGGTGTTCGCCAACGCCGATGAGCCGGGCACCATCGTCGCCGCGCGTCGCTCCACTCCGCTGGTGCTCGGGATCGGCGACGGCGAGATGTTCGTCGGCTCCGACGTGGCGGCGTTCATCGAACACACCCGCGACGCCGTCGAACTCGGCCAGGACGAGGTCGTGGTGATCACCGCTGACGGCTACCGGATCACCGACTTCGACGGCAATGAAGATGTCGAGTACCGCGAATTCCATATTGACTGGGACCTGGCCGCCGCCGAGAAGGGCGGCTACGAGTACTTCATGCTCAAGGAGATCGCCGAGCAGCCGACCGCGGTGGCCGACACCCTGATTGGGCATTTCGTCAACGGCCGCATCGTCCTCGACGAACAGCGGCTGTCCGATCAGGAACTTCGCGAGGTCGACAAGGTGTTCGTCGTCGCTTGCGGCACCGCATACCACTCCGGGCTGCTCGCAAAATACGCGATCGAGCACTGGACCCGGCTGCCCGTGGAAGTGGAGCTGGCCAGCGAATTCCGGTACCGCGACCCCGTGCTGGACCGCAGCACGCTGGTCGTCGCCATCTCGCAGTCCGGTGAAACCGCGGACACCCTGGAAGCGGTCCGGCACGCCAAGGAGCAGAAGGCCAAGGTGCTGGCGATCTGCAACACCAACGGCTCGCAGATTCCCCGCGAGTGCGATGCGGTGCTGTACACCCGCGCCGGCCCGGAGATCGGCGTGGCCTCAACCAAGACCTTCCTGGCGCAGATCACGGCGAACTATCTGGTCGGCTTGGCGCTGGCGCAGGCCCGCGGCACCAAGTACACCGACGAGGTCGCGCGTGAGTACCGCGAGCTGGAAGCGATGCCGGACGTCGTGGCCCGGGTGATCTCGACGATTGAGCCGGTCGCCGCCCTGGCGCGCCGGTTCGCCCAGTCCTCGACCGTGCTGTTTTTGGGTCGCCATGTCGGTTACCCGGTGGCGCTGGAAGGCGCGCTGAAACTCAAGGAACTGGCCTACATGCACGCCGAGGGGTTCGCCGCCGGCGAACTCAAGCACGGCCCGATCGCGTTGATCGAAGACGGTTTACCGGTCATCGTCGTGATGCCGTCGCCCAAAGGGGCGGCCACGCTGCACGCCAAGTTGCTGTCCAACATCCGGGAGATCCAGAGCCGCGGTGCGGTGACCATCGTGATCGCCGAAGAGGGCGACGACACCGTGCGTCCCTACGCCGATCACCTAATCGAAATCCCTTCGGTGTCAACACTTTTGCAGCCGCTGCTGTCGACCATCCCGCTTCAGGTGTTCGCGGCGTCGGTCGCGCAGGCCCGCGGCTACGACGTCGACAAGCCGCGGAACCTGGCCAAATCCGTCACCGTCGAGTAGCCGGGTTCATGAGACTGCGCATCGTCGGTGTCGTGGTCTTCATTGCGGCATATGTCGCCTCAATTGTGCTGTACGTCAACGACGGTTCGGGCCACCCGCGTCAGATCACCGAAAGTCCGGCGTCGAGCGGTGGGACCAGGGTGACCGTCGATGTCGAGGATATTCAGTCGAACAACAGCTTGCTTGTTGCCAACTACACCGTTTCACCCGGACCTGAGCTGCTGGACCCGGTGACCCACGCTCTCAAGGAAGACCTCAGTTTCGTGGTCACGTCCGCAGTAACGGCCAGCAACCGCACGTGGTCGAAGGGCACGCTGCCCGATGTTTTTCGTGTTTCGCTGCCCCTTACCGGTGATGTCGCGGATTGGCCCTTCGATCGCTACCAATCGGGCCCGATCACCGCGCACCTTCTCTCCGGCGCCGCGCGAGAGACAACGGTAATCCACACGGTGATAATGGTCGACCGTCTGCTCGGCTGGAAAATCAACGTGGCTCACGGCGACGAAAGCGATGCGCCCGGAGCGTATCGAGTGGATCTGTACCGATCGTCAAGCGCCGTGGCGTTAGGCGTCGTCATCCTCGGTGTTCTTGTCGCGCTTGCCGGCGTAGGCCTATTCGTTGCGGTTCAGACGTCGCGGGACCGACGAAAATTCCAGCCGCCGATGACGACGTGGTACGCCGCGATGCTCTTTGCCGTGATGCCACTGCGAAATGCGCTTCCCGACCCGCCTCCCTTTGGAAGCTGGATTGACGTCACGATCGTTCTATGGGTGATCGTCGTGTTGGTGATCTCGATGGTGATCTACATCTCCTGCTGGTGGCGGCATCTGAGACCCGATGGCGAAATACCAAGTGCGCGGAGGTGGACCGGGTGACGCTGAAACGCGCGCTGAAACTCTAGGGTCTGGCCTACATGCGCGCCGTCTGCTGGGATGGTCCGAGGTGGGGATGGTCTTGGCTGGACGGTCAGCGCGTGGATGGTCACCTAGTGTCGTGCGTCATTAATTAGTTTACAGTGTGGGATGATGGTGTATGCCGTCATCTGCGTTGGTGATCAGTGAGCAAGATCGGGCCGTGTTGGAGTCGTGGATTCGGTCCTCAACGGTGCCAGCGGGCCGGGTGGAGCGGGCCCGGATTGTTTTGGCGGTGGCCGATGGAGCGGGGACCTCGGGTGCGGCGCGCAGTTTAGGGGTGTCACGTCCGACGGTGATCAAATGGCGGGATCGGTTCGCCACCAATGGGATTGCCGGACTCGATGATGAGGCTCGCAGCGGGCGGCCCAAGACCATCGACGACGCAGCGATCATCGCCGCGACGTTGGATCCACCGCCGGAGTCGCTGGCGGTCACGCACTGGTCGAGCCGGCTACTGGGCCGACATCTAGCCATCGGGGATGCCACCGTGGCGCGGGCCTGGCGCCGCTACGGGATCAAGCCGTGGCGGCGTCAGACATTTAAGTTCTCCACCGACCCACAGTTGGAAGCCAAGGTCCGCGACGTGGTGGGGCTGTATCTGAATCCGCCAGCCAACGCGATCGTGCTGTGCGTGGATGAGAAGTCCCAGATCCAGGCACTCAACCGCACCCAACCGATCCTTCCCGTGCGACCAGGCCTGCCGGAGAAGGCCACCCATGACTACCAGCGCAACGGCACCACCACGTTGTTCGCCGCATTGGAAGTCGCCACCGGCAAGGTCGTCGACCGCTGCTACGACCGGCACGGCAAGGCAGAGTTCCTCGACTTCCTCAAGACCGTGGCACGGGCCTACCCGCGCCGACAACTGCGCGTGGTGTGCGACAACTACCACACCCACAAACACGCCGACATCACCGCATGGCTGGCCAAAAACCCGCGCGTCACCCTGCATTTCACCCCGACATCGGGCTCGTGGCTCAACCTCGTCGAAGTGTTCTTCGGCATCATTACCCGCCAAGCGATCCGCCGCGGCTCCTTCGACAGCGTCAAAGAACTCACCACCGCGATCCGCTCCTTCATCGCCGCCTGGAACGACCGCTGCCACCCATTCGTCTGGACCAAAACCCCCGACGAAATCCTGCCCCACACCCGTAAACGGGATTTAGACGCGCGACACTAGGTGGTCTTGGAGGCGGCTGACGTCCCAGGCGATAGCATTGTTTGGTGTCCACGGCGGGGGCCCCGGTGACCGCGCTCGGCGAAGACGAGTGCTGGAGCCTTCTGTCCAGCTTGTCGTTGGGCCGGTTCGTCACCTGTCTGGGCGGGCGGCCCGAAATCTTCCCGGTCAACTTCGTCACCCAACGTCCTACGGTGCTATTTCGAACTGCCGAGGGCACCAAGCTCTTCGGCGCAGCGACGCACCCCTTCGTGGCTTTCGAGGCCGACTATCACGACCCCGAACTCACCTACGGGTGGAGCGTCATCCTCAAGGGGCAGGCGCATGTGTTGTCGACCAGCGCCGAAATCGGCGAAGCTGAGCGGGCGAACCTACGGCCATGGATCGCGACCCAGAAGCTTCGCTATGTGCGGGTGAACGCCTCGGAGATCACCGGTCGCCGGTTCATGTTCGGCCCAGAACCTGACCACGCCGCCGTCTACGACTGAAGCGCCACTTGCCGATCCGGCGTTCCGCAGCCTGATCGACGACGACGCAGAGGACTGGAGGGTGACCTGCGCTAGCCATGGTCATCGCGGATCGTGATGCCCTCGCCCAAGGGGTCGGCCGTGCTGCACGCGAAGCTGCTGTCCGACATCCGGCAGATCCGGACCCGCCTCGCGGTGACCATCGTGATCGCCGAAGAGGGCGACGACACCGCACTCCCCTGCGAAGATCACGTGATCGAAAACCCCTCGGTGTCAACACTTTTGCAGCCTCCGCTGTCGACCGTCCCGCTTCAGGTATTCGCCGCGTCGGTCGGGCTGTGCGGCTTCGGTCGTATCGCCGCGGACACGCAGTCGTTCCACTACATTCCTCGTGAGAGGGCGTCCTTGCGGAATTGGCTCGGGCGGTCACATCGAATAGAGGCGGATGCGTGCGATCGGCGGTCATGAGACTCGGCGTGGTAGGTCTCATCGTGCTCATTGTCGGGACCTACGTTGCACTGGTTGCGACCTATGAAGACACCGTTGAAGGGGTTGCGGCCAACACCCTGACTGATAACCCGGATATGGTCGACCATCCGATGGCGACGTTCACGGTGGAAGACATGCAGTCGAACTACAGCGCGGTCGTTGCCAACCTAGCTGTTGCACCCGGATCTGCACTGTTGGATCCGCTAACCCACCGTCTCAAGGAAGACCTCGTCCTTAGAGTCAGATCCGCAGCCACGCCTAGTCGCCGCGAATACACCAAGGGCATGCTTCCCGGGGTTTATCCTGTCCCGCTGACCGTTGCGGGGCACGTCGAACGTTGGCCTTTCGATAACTACGTTTCGGGGCCGATCGAGGTGCAACTCTTCCGCGGCGGAGATACCCAGAAACCACCCGAACTCGTGCCTGTGGCAGTCATCGACCACCTCTCGGGCTTCAAGGTCTCCGCCAGCAAAGACAATGGGCATGAGGTGTACCGATTGAGCGTGCGGCGGTCACTGAGCACCGCGCTGTTCGCCATCGTCGTTTGCGGCGTGCTCATCGCCATCGCCGCCCTAGCCCTCTTCGTTGCGATCCAGACGATGCGTAACCGGCGACAGTTTCAGCCGCCGATGACGACGTGGTACGCGGCGTTGCTCTTTGCGGTGGTGCCGCTGCGAAACGCGCTCCCCGGCGCGCCCCCATTCGGGGCGTGGGTTGATATCACAGTCGTGCTGTGGGTAATTGTCGCGTTGGTGATAGCGATGCTGCTCTACATCGCCTGCTGGTGGCGGCATCTGAGGCCAGACGCCGCGCCGGCTGATCCGGCCCCGGTCACGTCAAGCGCGTGATGCGTAGCTTGCACTGTTAGCCGAAGTTGTCCGGCGCAGCGCCGGGCATGCAAAAGTTGACATTGTGGCGAACGCATCGGTCGGGACCCGACTGCGACGCATTTGGCTCGCGGTGTGGCATTTCGTCATCGGCGCGCCGTTGACCTACACCTGGCTGCTCGCGCTGATGATCACGACGATCATCCAAACCGAGACCCCCGGGCGGCAATTGCACCGCATGCTGCTGCACAAATCCACCAACATTCACGCACTGGGAACCGATCCGCTCGACGTGCTGTTTTCCAGCCTGCTGTGGATCGACGGCAAAAACCTGGAGTCATACCCGCTGCTGTTCACGCTGTTCCTCGCGCCGGCCGAGCACTGGCTGGGCCAGCTGCGTTGGCTCACCGTGGGATTGACCTCGCACATCCTCGCCACCTATGTCAGCGAAGGCATCCTCTACTTCGCGATCCAGGAACGGGAGGCGTCCGAAAGGGCGGTTCGTGCGAACGATATCGGGGTCAGCTATTTCCTCGTCGGCGTGATGGCCGTGCTGACGTATCACATCGCGCGGCCGTGGCGCTGGGGCTATCTCGGTGTGCTGTTCCTCATCTTCGGCTTTCCGCTGATCACGATGAACCATCACCAGCTGGACTTCACCGCGATCGGTCACTTCGCCGCGATCCTCATCGGGCTCTGCTTCTATCCGCTGGCGCGAGAGCGCAAGCGGCCGCCGTTGAATCCGGCGAAACTCAAGACCGCCCTCCGGCGACTCCGTTCCCGCGAGCCGTCAACCTGATCGCTTGGCGGTGACGTATTGCAACCCGGCAGGGGTCTGGGTCTTCTCGTTGGCCTCGACTGGCAACGGAAGACCTTGGGCGGCAAGCAATTCCGAAACACTGCTGACGGCCGTTGTCCAGCCGTGGGTGCTGAGGTAATCGACCACGTCGTTGCGGTCGCCGGCATACCACAGATCGGTCATTTCGATGTCGAAGCCGTGCTGGCGCCACTGGTCGGTGACCTCGCGCATGCGCTCCGCCATCGTCTGTACGGCATCGCCGAGGCCCCGCACGTTCTCGGTGGCCAACTGGCTTCCCGCCGGGCTTAACGCAGTGATGTTGTCCAGCAGCCGATCCTGCGCATCCGTCGGCAGGAACGGCATCAGGCCTTCGGCGCTCCATGCGGTGGGTTTGGTGGGGTCCAGGCCGGCCGCGCGGAGCGCCCCGGGCCAGTCATGGCGAAGGTCGACCGGTACCGCCCGCCGGTCGGCCGTTGGGGTGGCGCCCAGGTCGGCCAGGGTCGCGGTTTTGAACTCGATGACCCGGGCCTGGTCGATCTCGAACACCGTGGTTCCCGTCGGCCAGGGCAGCCGGTAGGCGCGGGCGTCGAGCCCCGACGCCAGGATCACCGCCTGGCGGATCCCGTCATCGGCTGCGGCCATGAAGAAGTCGTCGAAGAATCGGGTGCGAACGCCCACCATGGCGACCATCCGCTGCATCCCGAAGTCGCCGTTGTCGTCGACCCGCGCGGGATCCAGTTCGCCGCCGGCGATGCGGGTGAAAAAGTCCACTCCTACGGCGCGCACCAGTGGCTCGGCGAACGGGTCGTTGATCAGTGGGTTCGGGCCGCGGCTGGCCAGCGCTCGCCCCACCGCGACTCCGGTTGCCGTGGCTCCCACGCCGTTCGCCAGGTCCCAGGTGTCGTCGTCGGTCCGTGCCATCTGCGCCCCCAGTCCGCCGGTTCAATCGAGCCGAGCGCGACTGTACGCCTGGACATGGAATGCTTGCGTGCGTGCGGCATTACTACTCCGTAGACGCGATCCGCGATGCCGAAGCACCGCTGCTGGCCAGCCTTCCCGACGGCGCCTTGATGCGACGCGCGGCCTTCGGGCTGGCCACGGAGATAATCGGGGAGCTGACCGCCCGCGCCGGCGGGGTCGCCGGGCGCCGGTTGTGTGCAATCGTCGGCTCGGGCGACAACGGCGGCGATGCCCTGTGGGCCGCGACGTTCGTGCGCCGTCGCGGGGCGGCCGCCGACGCGGTGCTGCTCAATCCCGACCGCACCCACCGCAAGGGGCTGGCGGCGTTCCGGAAAGCCGGCGGTCGCATCGTCGAGAGTGTCGCGCCCGCAACCGATCTCGTCATCGACGGGGTGGTCGGGATCTCCGGCTCGGGCCCGTTGCGACCCGCGGCGGCCGAGGTTTTTGCGGCGGTTGATGCCCAGGGAATCCCGGTGGTCGCTGTCGACAGCCCCAGTGGCATCGACGTCGCGACCGGGGCGATCACCGGTCCCGCGGTGCACGCGGCGCTGACCGTCACCTTCGGTGGCCTCAAACCCGTGCATGCGCTCGCCAATTGCGGCCGCGTCAAGCTGGTCGACATCGGGCTCGACCTGCCAAAGACCGATGTGCTCGGCTTCGAGGCTGGCGACGTGGCCGCGCGCTGGCCGGTGCCCGGCGCCCACGACGACAAGTACACCCAGGGCGTGACGGGAGTGATGGCCGGCTCGTCGACGTATCCGGGTGCGGCGGTGCTGTGCACCGGTGCCGCCGTCGCGGCCACCTCCGGGATGGTCCGCTACGCCGGCAGCGCGCACAAAGAGGTCCTCGCGCATTGGCCCGAGGTAATCGCGTCGCCCACCCCTGCCTCGGCGGGGCGGGTGCAGGCCTGGGCCGTCGGTCCGGGACTGGGCACCGACGACACCGGGGCCGCGGCGTTGTGGTTCGCGCTGGAGACCGACCTTCCGGTGATCGTGGACGCCGACGGGCTGACCATCCTGGCCGCCCACCCCGAACTGGTGGTCAACCGCGTCGCGCCAACGGTGCTGACCCCGCACGCCGGCGAATTCGCCCGGCTGGCCGGGTACCCGCCGGGGGATGACCGGGTCGGCGCGTGTCGCAAGCTGGCCGACACTTTCGGCGCGACCGTGCTGCTCAAGGGGAATGTCACCGTCATCGCCGACCCCGGCGGTCCGGTTTATCTCAATCCCGCCGGGCAGTCCTGGGCGGCCACCGCCGGCTCCGGCGACGTGCTGTCCGGGATCATCGGCGCGCTGCTCGCGTCCGGGTTGCCGGCCGCCGAGGCGGCCGCGGCCGCGGCGTTCGTGCACGCGCGCGCCGCGGCGCTGTCGGCCGCCGACCCGGGCCCCGGTGAGGCGCCGACGTCGTCGTCGCGGATGGTCCCCCACGTCCGAGCGGCACTGGCCGCCCTATAGCCCCCCACAAAGAAAGGATTCGCCGTGTCCCGTAGTCACCCGTCCCTGCCCGCGCATGCGATCGCTCCCGCCTACACCGGTCGCATGTTCACCGCGCCGATACCCGCGTTGCGGCTACCCGAGGAGTCGATGGATCCGGAGGCCGCCTACCGCTTCATCCACGACGAGCTGATGCTCGACGGCAGTTCGCGGTTGAACCTGGCCACTTTCGTCACCACGTGGATGGATCCCGAGGCCGGGCTACTGATGGCCGAGACGTTCGACAAGAACATGATCGACAAGGACGAATACCCGGCCACCGCCGCGATCGAGCAGCGCTGCGTCTGCATGGTGGCCGACCTGTTTCACGCCGAAGACCTGCGGGACGACGACCCGTCGAGCGCCATCGGGGTATCGACCATCGGCTCCAGCGAGGCGGTGATGCTGGGCGGGCTGGCCCTGAAGTGGCGCTGGCGGCAAAAGGTTGGAAAGGGCTGGGAGAAGCGCACTCCCAATCTGGTGATGGGCTCCAACGTCCAGGTGGTGTGGGAGAAGTTCTGCCGGTACTTCGACGTCGAAGCGCGCTATCTGCCGATGGAGGAGGGGCGCTACGTCATCACCCCCGAACAGGTCGTCGAGGCCGTCGACGAGGACACGATCGGGGTGGTGGCGATCCTCGGCACCACCTACACCGGTGAACTCGAGCCCATCGCCGAGATCTGCGCGGCGCTGGACAAGCTCGCGGCCGGCGGGGGCGTGGATGTTCCGGTGCACGTCGACGCGGCCAGCGGGGGCTTCGTGGTGCCCTTCCTGCACCCGGAATTGAAGTGGGATTTTCGGCTGCCCCGGGTGGTGTCGATCAACGTGAGTGGCCACAAGTACGGGCTGACCTATCCAGGTGTCGGGTTCGTCGTGTGGCGCACCAAGGAGTATCTGCCCGAGGATCTGGTGTTCCACGTGAATTACCTGGGTGGCGACATGCCGACCTTCACGCTGAACTTCTCCCGCCCCGGCAACCAGGTGGTCGGCCAGTACTACAACTTCCTGCGGCTGGGCCGCGACGGATACACCAAGGTCATGCAAACCTTGTCGCTGACCGCGCGGTGGCTGGCTGAGCAGCTGCATGACGGTGAACACTGCGAGCTGATCTCGGACGGTTCGGCGATCCCGGTGGTCAGCTTCCGGCTCGCCAAGGACCGCGGATACACCGAGTTCGACCTCTCCCACGAGCTGCGCGGTTACGGCTGGCAGGTGCCGGCCTACACCATGCCCGACAACGCCACGCACATCTCGGTGCTGCGCATCGTGGTGCGGGAGGGGCTTTCGGCCGACCTGGCCCGGGCACTGCACGACGATGCCCGGACCGCACTGGCCTCGCTGGACAAGATCAAGCCCGGCGGGCACTACGACGCTCAGCACTTCGCGCACTGATCTGTCGCCGCCGAGCGTCGACTTGTTGGGCCGATCACGCCGAAATCCCAACGACAAGTCGACGTTCGACGGCGTTCTGGGACAATGGCGGCCGTGGCCGTTACGCCGATATCCCTGACGCCGGGCGTCCTCGCCGAGGCCGTGGTGGACCTGGGCGCGATCCAGCACAACGTGCGGTTGCTGCGCGAGCACGCCGGCGGCGCGCAGGTGATGGCCGTCGTCAAGGCCGATGGCTACGGCCACGGGGCCACCCGGGTGGCCCGGGCCGCGTTGGCCGCCGGGGCGGCCGAGCTGGGCGTCGCCACCGTCGACGAGGCACTGGCGCTGCGCGCCGATGGGGTCACCGCGCCGGTGCTGGCATGGCTGCATCCGCCCGGCATCGACTTCGGGCCCGCGCTGCTGGCCGACGTGGAGATCGCCGTGTCCTCGGTGCGTCAGCTCGACGAGCTGCTGGACGCGGTGCGCCGCACCGGCAAGACGGCGACGATAACCGTCAAGGTCGACACGGGGCTGAACCGCAACGGTGTCGCCCCGGCACTGTACCCGTCGATGCTGGCCGCGTTGCGCCAGGCCGTCGCGGAGGATGCCGTCCGGCTTCGGGGGCTGATGTCGCACATGGTCTACGCCGACCAACCCGACAATCCCATCAACGACGTTCAGGCCCAACGGTTCGCCGACATGCTGGCACAGGCGCGCCACCAGGGGCTGCGGTTCGAGGTCGCGCACCTGGCGAATTCGTCGGCCACGATGTCGCGTCCCGACCTGGCCTTCGACCTGGTGCGGCCGGGTATCGCGGTGTACGGTCTGAGCCCGGTGCCCGAACTCGGCGACATGGGATTGATACCGGCGATGACGGTGAAATGCGTTGTGGCCCTGGTTAAATCGGTCCGCGCCGGTGAGGGCGTGTCCTACGGGCACACCTGGATCGCCGAGCGTGACACCACCGTGGCGCTGATGCCGATCGGCTACGCCGACGGCGTATTCCGGGCGCTGGGCGGGCGCCTGGAGGTGCTGATCAACGGCAGGCGGCGGCCCGGCGTCGGGCGCATCTGCATGGACCAGTTCCTCGTCGACCTGGGTCCCGGCCAGGTCGATGTGGCCGAAGGCGACGAGGCGATCCTGTTCGGTCCCGGCACCAGAGGCGAAGCCACCGCCCAGGATTGGGCGGATCTGCTCGGCACCATCCACTACGAAGTGGTCACCAGCCCCCGGGGGCGGATCACCAGAACCTATCGCGAGGCTGAAACCGTTGAGCCGTGACCGAACCCGCAGGCGCCAGCGCGGCAGGGCTTGGCTTGCGGGTGGCGCCGGGGTGACCGCCGTCGCCACCATCGTCGGAGCCTCCGCCCGCCGGTCGATGACCCAACGCGCGACCGCTATTGAAGATCCTTATGCCGATGAGGATTTCGACAGGCTCGATGACGATCGCAGCTATGTGGTGACCACATCCGACGGTGTGCCGTTGGCCGTCCGCGAAGCCGGCCCGGTGGACGCGCAGGTGACGATGATCTTCGTCCACGGATTCTGCCTGCGCATGGGCGCTTTCCATTTCCAGAGGACCCGGCTTCCCGAGCGATTGAGTGCGCCCGTCCGGATGGTCTTCTACGACCACCGCGGACACGGGCGGTCCGGCGTCGGCGCGCCCGAGACCTACACCCTTACTCAACTAGGCGAGGACCTAGAAAGCGTGCTCAAGAAGGTCGCGCCCCGCGGGGTGGTCTTGCTGGTCGGCCATTCGATGGGCGGCATGACGGTGTTGTCGCACGCCCGCCAGTTCCCCGACCAGTACGGCAGCCGGATCGTCGGGGCTGCAATCATTTCCTCTGCGGCAGAAGGGGTTACGCGGTCGCCGCTGGGAGAGATCCTGAAAAACCCTGCGCTGGAAGCCGTCCGGTTCACCGCCCGCTCCGCCCCCAAGCTGATGCACCGCGGCCGCAACGTGTCACGCTCGCTGATCGGCCCGATCCTGCGGGCCGCGTCCTACAGCGACCTGCAGGTCAGCCGGAGCCTGGATGCGTTCTCCCAACGGATGATGAACGGCACCCCGATCGCCACGATGGTGGGATTTCTGGAGGCCCTGGAAAAACACGATGAAACCGCCGGGCTGTGGACGCTGCTCAAGGTCCCCACCCTGATCGCGTGCGGGGACCATGACCTGCTCACCCCGGACGAATATTCGCGGAAGATGGCGGCCTCGCTGCCGTTGTCCGAACTGGTCATCGTCGACGGCGCGAGCCACCTGGCGTTGCTGGACAAGCCCGAGGCCATCAACGACGGGTTGGTCCGGCTCGTTCGCCGGGCCGTTCCCGGCACGGTGGCCCTGCGCTACCGGCGATTCAAGGAACGATTGCGACGCCGTGGCTGAGACGCAAGGCATGGCCACGCTCGAACTCGTCGAGGACACCGTCGCGCTGGGGTCGCGGCTGGGCCGGCAGCTGCGGGCCGGCGACGTGGTGGTGCTCTCCGGTCCGCTCGGTGCGGGAAAGACGGTGCTGGCCAAGGGCATTGCCGCGGCGATGGACGTTGACGGTCCCGTCACGTCGCCGTCGTACGTGCTGGCGCGGGTGCATCCGCCGCGACGGTCGGGGGCGCCGGCGATGATTCACGTCGACCTGTATCGGCTCTTGGACCATAACGGCGCCGACTTGCTGGGTGAGCTCGACTCACTCGACCTCGACACCGACCTTGACAACGCGGTCGTCGTGGTGGAGTGGGGCGAGGGCCTCGCCGAGCGCCTCTCCGAGCGGCACCTCGACATCCGCCTGGAGCGCGTCAGCCACTCCGATGTGCGGATCGCGACCTGGCAGTGGGGCTGCGCGTGAGCCTCGTACTGGCCCTCGACACTGCCACCCCGGCTGTGACGGCGAGCATCGTGCGGCTGCCCGACTTCGCGGTGCTCGCCGAGCGGGTCACCCTCGACGCGCGGGCGCACGCCGAGCGGCTCACCCCCAACGTGCTGGCCGCCCTCGCCGATGCCGCGCTGACGATGGCCGACCTGGACGCCGTCGTGGTGGGCTGCGGTCCCGGCCCGTTCACCGGTCTGCGGGCCGGAATGGCCACCGCCGCCGCATACGGGCATGCGTTGGACATCCCGGTGCACGGGGTGTGCAGCCTGGACGCCATCGGGGCGCGAACCATCGGCGACACCCTGGTAGTCACCGACGCCCGCCGGCGCGAGGTGTACTGGGCCCGCTACCGCGACGGGGTCCGCACCGACGGACCGGGAGTTAATGCTGCGGCCGACGTCGACCCGGGCCCGGCGCGGGCGGTGGCCGGCTCGCCCGAGCACGCGGCGCTGTTCGGCCTGCCGCGCTGCGAGCCCGTCCACCCGACGCCGGCCGGCCTGGTCGCCGCGGTGTCCGACTGGTCGGGTGAGCCGGCGCCGCTGGTTGCGCTGTACCTGCGCCGGCCCGACGCGAAGCCCCTGGCGGCTCCGCGATGACCGCCTGCAGCGAGCCCGTCACCGTCGGCGCGTTGACGCCCGCCGACGCGCAGCGGTGCGCCGAGCTGGAGGCGCAGCTGTTCGAGGGCGACGACCCGTGGCCCGCGGTGGCGTTCAACCGGGAACTGGCCGGCAAGCACAACCATTACGTGGGCGCGCGCAGCGCTGGCACGCTGGTCGGTTACGCCGGTATCTCGCGGTTGGGCCGCACCCCGCCGTTCGAATACGAGGTGCACACCATCGGGGTGGACCCGGCCTATCAGGGGCAGGGCATCGGCCGCCGGTTGCTCGACGAGCTGCTGGGTTTCGCGGACGGCGGCGTCGTCTACCTGGAGGTGCGCACCGACAACGAGCCGGCCATCGCGCTGTATCTCAGTGCGGGATTCGCGCGGATCGGCCTGCGCCGGCGCTACTACCGAGTCAGCGGCGCCGATGCCTTCACCATGCGGCGGGACGCCTCGTGACGATCATCTTGGCCATCGAAACCTCTTGTGACGAAACCGGAGTCGGCATCGCGCGGCTGGACGCCCACGGCACCGTGACCCTGTTGGCCGACGAGGTGGCGTCCAGCGTCGACGAACACGTCCGCTTCGGCGGCGTCGTCCCCGAGATCGCCTCACGGGCGCACCTGGAGGCGCTCGGGCCCACCATGCGCCGTGCGCTGGCGGCCGCCGGCGTGGAACAACCCAACGTCGTCGCCGCCACCATCGGGCCCGGGCTGGCCGGTGCGTTGCTGGTGGGAGTGGCTGCGGCCAAGGCGTATTCGGCCGCGTGGGGGGTGCCGTTCTACGCCGTCAACCACCTGGGCGGGCACCTGGCCGCCGACGTGTACCAACACGGGCCGCTGCCCGAGTGTGTGGCGCTGCTGGTGTCCGGGGGACACACGCACCTGTTGCACGTGCGCTCCCTCGGGGAGCCGATCATCGAGCTGGGCAGCACCGTCGACGACGCCGCCGGCGAGGCCTATGACAAGGTGGCGCGGCTGCTGGGGCTGGGCTATCCGGGCGGCAAGGTGCTCGACGACCTGGCTCGCACGGGCGATCGGGACGCCGTCGCGTTCCCGCGCGGCATGACAGGCCGGGCCGATGATCCGTACGCGTTCAGCTTCTCCGGGCTCAAGACCGCCGTCGCGCGGTACGTGGAGAGTCACCCGGACGCGGGGATCGCCGATGTCGCCGCCGGCTTCCAGGAAGCGGTCGCCGACGTGCTGACCTTGAAGGCGGTACGGGCGGCAACCGCGCTCGGTGTCTCGACGCTGCTGATCGCTGGGGGAGTGGCCGCGAACTCGCGGCTGCGGGAGCTGGCCACGCAGCGCTGTGCGGAGGCGGGTCTGACGCTGCGAGTCCCCAGGCCGCGGCTCTGCACCGATAACGGCGCGATGATCGCTTCGTTCGCCGCGCACCTGATGGCCGCCGGCGCACCGCCGTCTCCGCTGGACGTGCCGAGCGACCCGGGTCTGCCGGTGGTACAGGGACAGCTGCCCTAGCCCGAAGTTGCGGCTGTTTGGGTAGCCGATTTTGGCTTTGACGTGGGGTTTTGGAGTTTGGTGGGTTGGTGGTTCTGACTACGCGGCGATGGTGAGGGGAATGGTGGCCTCGATGAGCTCGAAGGCGCGGCGCTGCTCGGGGGTGGGCTTGGTGAGGATGTCAATCTCGATGTTGGTGTGCTGGTAGCGGATTCGGTTGCGGGTTAGGGTGCCCAGGTGGTTGAGCAGGGCGCCGAAGGTGCGCAGCACGGTTCCGTCGGGTGCTTGGTGGCGAGAGGCTTTAGTCTGGGCTGCCGCTGAGCGCTGCGCAGCCGAGACCGGGTTGGTGCGCTGTGGGGGGTTCTCATCGGTGAAGGTCAGCGGCGCCCAGGCCTTGCGCAGGTGCCAGGTCAGATAGCAGGCCAGCAGGCAGATCAGCACGTGGGCCTTGACGCGCTCGGTGAGCCGGTGATGGATCGGGCGCAGGTCCAGGTCGTCGGTTTTGATGCTGCGGAAGTCACGCTCCACATTGGCCAGGTTCTTATACCCGGTGACCACCCCGGCGGCATCTAGCTCGGCGGCGGGCACGCTAGTGCGCAGCACGTAGATGCCGTCGAGGGCGGCCTCGGCGGCGATCCCGGCGTGGTCACGCTCGAAGGTGAAGCCAGTGTCGGTGATCTGGCGGTGAAAATGCTTGCCCACCTTGTAGGTGTTGATCACCTTGCCCACGGCTTCCCCGATGCGTCCAGCCCCAGCCAGCGTCCCGCGGGTGACCCGTTCGGCGATGTGGGTCAGGGCTGTCTCGGTGGCAGCCAACAGCTCGTCGCGTTTGCGGGTGCGTTCGGCGGCCAGCGCGGGGTTGCGACAGGCGATCAACCGCTCGCCGGGGTAGTCGGGGTGGCTGATCTCGGCCAGGTCATGTTGGTCGAACAGGCTCATCTGCAGCGGCCCATTTTCGGCGGCAAGCTTGGCGATGGCCGGGGCGCGCAGCGCGGTGATCCACCCGAAACCCGCTCCGGCGTCGTTGAGTTCACCGAGAGCCTCGATGCGCGCAGAGGTGATCATGCCCCGATCCCCAACCAACACCAGCCGATCAAGCTCAAAGCTGGTCCGGATGACCTCGACGACGTCGGTGAACGCTGTTGGGTCAGCGGTATCGCCGGAAAACACCCGCACCGCCACCGGTCGCCCGGCCGAGTCGGTGAGGATGCCGTATTCGATTTGCGCCAGCCCTTTTTTGCGATCACGGGAATACCCGCGGGCGGCCAGTTCACAATGCCGGCCCGTCACCCACGAGCTGGTCAGGTCAAACAACGCCATCCGAGACCGATTCGCCTGCGGCGCAAGATGTTTGGCGGCGAGCTTCTTTTCGATCGCGTCTTGCCGCTGGGCCAGCCAGTCCATCGCCGCATACACTTCGTCAGTGGATGCGCCTGTGATCTGCAAGTCAGCACCCAAGGTGCAATCGCCCCACCGCGACAGCGTCGACAGCTTCGACGCCGGGAAAATCACCCGCGAGATGATCAACCCCAGCGCCAGATCCCGGTACCGGCACGGCGGGCCAAGCAGCCCCGGCAGGCCCACCCCCCGGGCCATCGCCGCCACCGCGGCCACGTGCCCGTGCGGCAGCGTACGCATCACCGTGAACTCCTGGCCCGCCGGGACCAGGGTGTGTCCCCTCAACGTCGCCTCCAGCGCGGCAACCGCCGCCTCGGGCAGCATCGACAAATTGGCCACCGTCTCGTTACGCACCTTCGGACCGTCCCGGTACGTGCGGCGCAGCAGTACCGATTCATAGACACGCTCGCTACCCCGTTTATCCACATGAGTCTTCCGTACTCTGACTACGTGAGCCCTTCCGGAGTTCCGCGGCATAGCAAGAATCATAACCTGATTAGACCGAGACGATAAGCACGACACGCAAATATTCGTGACTACATATCCGGCGCAGTCAGCACCCATAGTAAGAGCTCAGACCGCTAATCCCCGGTCAGCACCCATCGCAACTTCGGGCTAATGGCACGACAACCATGGACCGAGTGCCCGAAGCATTGGTAGATCGGCTGAAAGGCCTAGTTGACCTGCGGCGATGTGTTGGAGCCGATGACGGGAATCGAACCCGCGTATTCAGCTTGGGAAGCCATTTCCACACCTGAACGTCATACGGCTACGGTGCTAGGCCGCTCGTTGGTGTAGTGACCCGGTAGACGTCGACCTCTTCGGGCAGGCCCTTGAGGCGTTGTGGGCCAAGGCTTTCGAAAATAAGGCCCGATCCGGCAGAGAGATCGCGCACCGTGCGGCTGGCCAGCACCTCACCCGCGCCTGCCAGTGCGCCGATGCGAGCGCCGGTGTGCACGGCCATGCCGCTCCACTCCTCGCCACGTCGTTCGCACTCGCCGGTGTGGACACCCGCTCGGATGCGGATGCCCCGCGCAGCTAAGGCGGGCACGATATCGAGCGCGCAACGGGCAGCTCGAGTGGGTCCGTCGAAGAGCGCAAAAATCCCGTCGCCCGTGTGCTTGGCGCGATGGCCACCGTACTTCTCCAACAGCCAGTCGACGACTTTGTCGTGTGCATTGAGCTGGTGACGCCAGTGAGCATCACCGGTCGCACTGAGTTGTTCCGTGGAGCCGACAATGTCGGTGAACACCAATGTCTTGAGAACTCGCTCCGTGGGGGCGGGAACCGGCTTGCGGACGACGAATTCCAAGACCGGTGGGGTCAATAAGTCAAGGATGTCGATCGCGTAGTGCTCGCCTGGTGGAAGAGTTAACAGCTGCGCGCCGGGAATGCCGGCCGCCAGCGCCCCGGCGGCCTCAAACTGTGCGATGCGGTCTCCCGGCCGCGCGATGACAAGCGTTGGGGCACGAACAGCCTCGAGGACATCACGGACATCGATCTCCTGAAGCGCTTGCCACAGCAGCCGGACCATCGTAGGACTCGCCGAAGCTCGCTGCTCGCGTCCAAACATTTCGCGCACCCCGGGCACCTCGGCGGCAGCACCGAAGAAGAGCTCGGCAAGTGCGCCCTCGCCCCAATGCTTGTCAATATCCTCCAGATGCGCCTGGATCTGGGCTGCCGTGAATCCCCATGGAAAATCCGGTGGGTTGGCGGACAACCGCGCCGCAGTCCCGTATAGCACAAGCGAATTGACGCGCTCAGGAAAGCTTGCTGCGAAGAGGACACTCATCGGACCTCCCTCGGAGACCCCGAGGAGTGCCGCGCGGTCGACCTCGGCGCCGTCGAGCACCGCTCGCAAGTCGTCCATGCGCTCGTCGAGAGGCGGGACGTGGGTCACCGGATCTGAGAGCCCGGTGCCCCGCTTATCCCAGACCACCAAACGCGTGGACTGTCTGAGCCGTTCCCCAAGGACGGCATAGAGAGTTGTCGGGTCGTCAAACAAGTCCACATTGCTCCACGCGCCCGGGACCCATACCAACGTCGGATCCGAGTCTCCCCACACCCGATAGGCAAGGCGGACGTCGCCGTTGCGTGCGTACTGCACACGTCCATCACTCACATCAACATCGTGGCATCGCAAAGATCAGAACGCCCTTAGATTTCGCTCAGCCGCTCGCACACGGCACGCCGCCAGAGGTAGGTATCGGGTAGGTACCCACCCACTCCCCGGGGAACGCCGTCCGCCGGCGTCGACGCTGGTCAGAGTGGAGCCGATGACGGGAATCGAACCCGCGTATTCAGCTTGGGAAGCTGATGTTCTGCCATTGAACTACATCGGCGCGGTCGCCCCGAAAGGCTAGCATCCCGCGCCGGTCTCAATGGGGCGGTGAGGCACCCGCATGCATACACAAGGTCAGTCGAGCTCCGAAGTCCCCACCGCTAACAACTTGGGGACCCCGCGTGCGGAGAAAACGGAAGAGATACGCCTCACTTCTTATAGACCCGATATTTATTATTTCGTTATCTACCCGTAATATGCCTTCCCGTGGGTCGGCATGAATTAGCCAGAAAACGGCGAAAGCTTCCAGTTGGCCTGGCTGCGGTGCTTGCCCCTGCGGTCGTCGTCTTCGCGGGCGCGGGAGATGTCCGTCCAGTCCCCACCCGTGACGTGGCCAAGCCCGTTATCAAT
>Ga0318499_10000047_pt1 | contig 25304 bp, 23 predicted proteins | sample GRESIP109b1f25_FD_203489 | JGI IMG/M metagenome (GOLD analysis project Ga0318499, IMG submission 203489) | Tropical soil microbial communities from Luquillo Experimental Forest, Puerto Rico - GRE.SIPMG.109b1f25 | ecosystem: Environmental > Terrestrial > Soil > Tropical forest > Bulk soil...
GAACGCCGCCATGATCGAGTGATCGGCGCGAGCGAAACGCCGCGATGATCGAGTGATCAGCGAGCCTCGCGCGTCGTGACAGCGCGGGGCGCGGGAGACGCGCTCGCGTCGCGGCTCGGCGCAGGCGAGCGCCCGCTCACGAAGAAGAGCGTCGTCCCAAGCGCGATCAGCACGAGCGGCTCCACGAATGGCCCCGGGAACAGGTGGCAGATGCCGGCTCCGAGCGCGAAGAGCCCACCCGTCCACGCCGCCGCCCTGAGCATGCCCCGGCCTCTCCCCGCTTCCGAGTTCGCCATCACGCGACACAAGGTCATGTCGCGACCGTCGTGGGGCAACGCCGCATGAGCGCCGCGCCGAAGGAAGCGCTTGGACATGACAGCGGAAACGTTTTCACCGTCGCCCGCCCGGTCCCGGAGCGCTCGCGCCCCGAGGCCGTCTTTTTGGCCGCTGCGGGAGCGTGAGCGAAGCGGGCGATCCCTGCCGGAGGGCGTGGCACGCGGCGTGCGTCCCCACCCGCGCAGCTCGGCGGCGGAGCGTCCTCGGACGGGTCCGCCCTGAGCCCCAAGGAGAACGAGATCCCCATGCGCCGAATGACCCTGTTGCTGTCCCTCGTCGCGGCCGCGTGCGCGAGCACCTCGAAGGGTGAGCGCGTCACGGCGGAGCCGCCCTCCGAGTACCGGATCGGACGGGAGGACGTGCTCGAGATCGTCGTGTGGCACGAGCCCGAGCTCACGCGGGTGATGCCGGTCCGGCCGGACGGGTTCATCGCGCTTCCGCTTGCGGGCGAGATCCAGGCGGCAGGCAAGACCCCCGCGGAGCTCAAGGCGGCGCTGACGACCGCGTTGACGCCTTACGTGAAGGACGCGGCCGTCGCCGTCCTCGTCCGCGAGATCAACGGGCCACGCTACTCGGTCATGGGGGAGGTGCTGCGGTCGGGCACCTTCCCGCTCCGGGGTGCCGTCTCCGTCACGCAAGCGATCGCCGCGGCCGGTGGCCCGAACGAGTTCGCCGGGGACGAAGTGGTCTGGCTGCGTCAGAAGGCCGACGGCAAGCAGGAGAAGGTGCACCTGTCGCTGAAGGAGCTCGTGCACGGTGAGGTCGAGGGCGCCCTCTGGCTGGCCCCCGGCGACGTGCTCTACGTCCCGTGACCGGGCGCGTCCGGCGTGCAGGGCCGGGGCCGAGGAGGAGACGGGCGATGGGTACGCGACGGCACGGCAAGGCGGTGTTCCTGGCCGCGGTGCTCTGCGCCGGAGCGCGGGCGGCGGCGAGCGTGCAGGTGGACCCCATCGCCCGTCTCTCACTCGAGGGCGGCTACGACTCCAACGTGCTCTACGACGGCAAAGGGTCGGGGGCGGCCCGCGTCTCGCCCGATCTCGGGTTGCGGCTGAGGGATCACACCTGGAGCTTCGGCGCGGCGGCGGGCGTCGATCTCCTCGCCTATCCGACGCCGATGGGCGCGAACGGCTCCGAGACGGTCTGGAATGGCCGCGGCACGCTCGCTTACCACCTCAGCGCGAGCCCGCGCTTCAGGTTCGACGCGGACGCGTCCGGCACCTACGCCAACGATCCGGTGGGTCTGGCGCGGCTCGGCATCTTCGGCCAGACCGCCACGGCCGGCTTCGTCGGCCGTGGGGGCCTGCGCGGCGCCTGGCGCCTCGACCCCGAGTGGACGGTGGCGGGGACCTTCGCCGAGTACGTGGTCCACTTCGCCGACGGGACCGGCTCCGCGTCGCACACGCCGGGCGTCGAGCTCACGAAGCGCCTCGGGCCCCGGCTCGAGATGGGCGGCTGGTATCGGTTCAACTACTTCCAGAGCTTCACGGCGGGTGCGGGAGATGCCACCGCGCACGAGGTGCTGTGGCTCATGCGCTACCGATGGACCCGGCACCTCACGCTCGAGGCGTCGGCCGGGCCCGCCGTCTGGAACCCCGCGAGCGGTTCGACCCAGGTCATCCCCGAGGCTATGGCGCAGCTCCTGGGCGCCAGCCGGATGGGCGATCTGAGGTTGACGCTGAAGCATGGCGTGGGCCTGGGCCTCGTTGGCACGCCAGGGCTCTTCGACTCCGTGGAGGGCGCCTTCACCTGGAGGTTGACCCAGAAGGTTCGGCTGCACGCCGACGGGGGCGTGTGGCGCAGCGGCGACATCCCCTGGGGTGCGAACGCAGCGCTCGGTTACGGCCTGGAAGGAGAGCTTGCGTACTTCTTCTTGCGGGAAGTGAAGGTGGCGCTCGCTGCCTCCCGGTTCGCGCGCATCGACGCAGGCACTAGCTTGTACGACCGGAACATCATCGGGCTCCGGGTCGGCTGGGAGCCGCGACATCGCTAGAGGGGGGCGGGATGGAGAAAACGTACACGCTGCGGGACGTCCTCGAGGCGGTTCGACGTCGCCGCTGGCTGGCGCTCGGTGTGGCGGCGGCCGTGCTGCTCGTCTCGGCGATCGTCATCGTCGCCATCCCTGACGAGTACCGCGCCGACTCGGTGATGCAGATCGAGCCCCATCTGGTGCCGGCCGACTTCTTCCCGAGCTCGGTGACCTCGTTCGACGAGCGGATGCGAACCCTCAAGCACGGCGTGCTCGCCCGCCCCGTGCTGGAAAGGGTGCTGGCGGAGACGAACTTCGTCCCCGACTGGAAGTCGAACCCGGACGACGCGATCGAGAAGCTTCGGCGCGCGATCGAGGTGCGACTGGAGGGCGAGGTTGCGGGCGGGCCACCCTCGCTGCTGTTCGTGGTCGAGGTGCGCGGAGACGATCGCGCCAAGGTGGCGAAGGCGGCCGACCTCATCCCTCGCTACTACGCCGAGCTCACCCGGCAGGTCATGCAGACGCAGGCGCAGAATCTCTCGGCGACGCTTCGCGCGCAGCTCGACGAGATCTCGAAGCGGCTCGTCGACGAGGAGCAGAAGCTGGTCCGCTTCAAGGCCGATCACGCGCTCGAGGTCCCGGAGGCGAACGAGGCGAACCAGCGCGCCGCCTCCACGCTCATGGCGCAGATCGACCTGCGGCTCGGCGTCATCGCCGACGCGAAGCGCCGCCGGAACGCCGCGTTCGCCACCATCCCGGAGGCGTTCAGCACCGCGGGGCTGGCGGGGGGCAACGCCGAGGACGTCCTGCGCCGGCTCGAGACCGCTCGCGCCACCTACGGCGCGGATCATCCCGACGTGAAGCGGCTGGAGCGTCAGTACGCGTGGGTAACCGAGCGCAGCGGCGACTCGCAGAAGGAGTTCAAGAAGGAGCGCATCGACGCACAGCTCGCCCGGCTCGATGCCGAGCTCCAGGACAACCAGATGGCGGTGACGGGCCTCCGCCAGGAGCTCGCGACCGTGCAGCGGCGGCTTGAGGCGGCGCCGCGGATGGGCGAGCAGTACCGGATGCTCTCCCGCGATTACGAGACGCTCCGGAGCAAGTATTCCAGCACCGTCTCGCGCGCCGCCGACGCCCAGGCGGCGGAGAATCTCCTCGCCGCCGACGCGCCCATCCTGTTCCGCGTCGTCCAGGCGGCGGTCGCGCCGAGCCGTCCGGCCGGCCCGAACCGGGCCAGCCTCGCCCTCGTGGCGATCGCGGCCGCGCTCGGGGCGGCGCTGCTGGCCGTCGCCGCGGGCGAGTACTTCGACAGCACGCTGCGCGGACCGGAAGACGCGACCGCCTTCGGGGTGCCGGTGCTCGCGGCCATCCCCCGCATCGGGCCGCGCCGCTCGGGCGCCCACGCCTGAGGCACGACAGGAGAGGAGATCCCATGCCCGTTCCAGCCGAGAGCCACCTCCCCCACGCCGCGCCGCTGCCGGACGACAGCCGGCTGGTGGCGCTGGTCCGCCCCGATTCGATGGCGGCCGAGCAGTACCGCGTCCTCCTGACCCGACTCGACCGGATGAAGGCGGCGCGCCCCATGCGCATCGTGGCCGTCACGTCGTGCGCCCGTGGCGAGGGGCGCAGCATGACGGCCGCGAACCTCGCGCTCACCGCCGCGCGCGAGGGGCGGGAGGTGGCGCTCGTCGAGTGCGATCTGCGCCGGCCCAGCCTCGCCGGCCTCTTCGACCTCCAGCCGCCCGGCGGGCTCGCCGAGGTAGTCGAGGGGACGGTGGAGCTGGCGCAGGCCCTGGTACGCGTGGACGGGATCATGCTGCTGTGCGCGGGCGAGGCGCGGGACCCCCCGGCCCTCCTGCGGAACCCGCGCCTGGCGATGACCCTCGACACGCTGCGGGCCTCGTTCCCGCTGGTGGTGCTCGACGCGCCGCCCGCGCTGGCGCTTTCCGACGCGGCGCGGCTGGAGGCGACCGTCGATGGCATGTTGCTGGTCGTGAAGGCGGGCGAGACGCCGCGCGACGTGGTGCGCCTGGCGGTGGAGGCGCTCGGGGACCGACTGCTCGGGATCGTGCTCAACGGCGTGGAGGAGCCCGGCTACGCGCGCTACCTGCGCGACGAGGCCGCAGCCCGGTAGGCGCCCCGTGGTCCGCGTCTTCAACCACTGGTTCTCCGGCCGCAAGGCGGCCTTCTTCATCGCCGAGGAGAGCGCGCTCGTGGCGGCGCTGCTGGCGGGGATGTCGCTCGGGCCGGTGGCTCACCCGCTCGTGACGCGCGAGCACGGCCTCGGCGCGGCCTTCCTTCGCGCCGCCATCGCCGCGCTCGCCTTCGCCGGGGCGCTCTACTTCGGCGATCTGTACGACCTGCGCTCGGCGGCGAGCGATCGCTTCGACGGCCGACGCTTGCTGCGCGCCTTGGGGGTGGCCGTGGTCGTGCTCGCCATCGCCTACCTGCTCCTGCCCGTCATCGTCCCCATGGGGTGGATCCCGCGGCGCTCGCTCGTGCTGGCGGCCGCGGGCGGCGCGCTCTCCGTCATCGCGGTGCGGGCCGCGATGCCCGCGGTGGTGGGCGCGCCGAGCCGGGTCCTCATGCTCGGCACGGGCGCACGTGCGCATCAGCTCGCCCGCGAACTCGAGACCGAGGCCGACGGCCTGTTCGAGGTGGCCGGCTTCGCCGATCCGAGCGGCGCCTCGCACGCCCCGCATCCCGTGCTGCCCTCCATCGGCTCGGAGGCGGTGCGGGTCGCCATCTCGGCGAGTTGCGAGCCGGTGGACCAGATGGCGCGCCGCCTCAAGGCCGAGGTGGTGGTGGTCGCGGTGGAGGAGCGACGCGCGGGCCTTCCGGTCGACGCGCTCCTCGCCTGCCGCACCTGCGGCGTGCGGGTCATGAGCGACGTCGCGGTCGCGGAGGCGACGCTCAAGCGGATCCCGCTCGACCTGCTCCGGCTGAGCGCGCTCATCTTCGACGAGGGGTTCCGCGCCGGGCCGGTGACGAGGGCGGTGAAGCGGCTCCTCGACCTGGGCCTGGCGGTCACGATGCTGCTCGTGGCGGCTCCCGCCATGCTGCTCACCGCCGCCGCGATCGCGCTCTCGGACGGACGGCCCGTCCTCTACTCGCAGGAGCGTACCGGGCGCGGCGGGCGCGCGTACCGGATCTGGAAGTTCCGCACCATGCGGCGGGACGCCGAGGCGGCGGGCGCGGCGTGGGCCACCGAGCGCGATCCGCGGGTGCTGGCGGTCGGACGGGTCCTCCGGCGGACCAGGCTGGACGAGCTACCGCAGCTCTGGAACGTGCTGCGCGGCGAGATGAGCTTCGTGGGCCCGCGCCCGGAGCGGCCCGTCTTCCTCGAGGAGCTCAAGCGGCGGTGGCCGCTCTTCGCGCTGCGGGAGCTGGTGAAGCCCGGCCTCACCGGCTGGGCGCAGCTCAAGTACCGCTACGGCTCCACCATGGAGGAGCAGGCCCGCAAGCTCGAGTACGACCTCTATTACATCAAGAACACATCGCTTTTCCTCGACCTCGTCTGCCTCTTTCACACCGCGAAGATCGTGCTGACGGGGAAGGGGGCGAAGTGATCCGGGGAGTGGGCGCGAGGCCCGCGCGGCGCGTGAACGAAGCGTGAAGGAGGAGCAGGTCATGTGCGGCATCGTCGGGTACATCGGCTGGCGCGAGGCGGGCCCGTTCCTGGTCGAGGGGCTGCGGCGCCTCGAGTACCGCGGGTACGACAGCGCCGGGGCGGCGTTCCTCGTCGACGGCCGCGTCGTGATCAACAAGGCGATGGGCCGCGTCTCCGATCTGGCGGGCGCGCTGCTCGGCGCGGGGCGCGGTTCCCGCAGCGGCATCGGCCACACCCGCTGGGCCACGCACGGCAAGCCGAGCGATCGCAACGCGCATCCCCACCCCGACTGCCGGGGGCGCATCGCGCTGGTCCACAACGGGATCGTCGAGAACTACCGCGAGCTGAAGGACGAGCTGATCGCCTCGGGGCATCGTTTCGCCTCCGAGACCGACACGGAGGTGCTGGCCCACCTCGTCGAGTCGGAGCGGAACGGCGACGGCATCGCCGAGGCGGTCCGGCGCGCCCTGCGGCGCGTCGAGGGCACCTTCGCCCTGGCGGTCCTCTCCGCCGACGACCCCGACCTCCTCATCGCAGCCCGGCACGGCTCGCCGCTCATCGTGGGGGAGGGCGACGGCGAGCGGCTGCTCGCCTCCGACATCCCTGCGCTCCTGCCCTTCACGCGCGACCAGCTCGTGCTCGACGACGGCGAGGTCGCGGTCCTCACCTGCGGCGGCGCCGAGCTGCTGCGCCTCGGAGACGGCGCGCGCAGCGCCGCCCGCCGGGCCACGCGCGTGGAGTGGGATCTCGCCACCGCCGAGAAGGGCGGCCAGCCGCACTTCATGCTGAAGGAGATCCTGGAGCAGCCGCGCGTGCTCCGGAACACGCTGAGCGGCCGCGTCGGCCTCGACGGACTGCCGCGGCTGGAGGAGCTGCCGCTCGACGCCGCGGCGGCGGGCGCGCTCGATCACGTCGAGCTCATCGCCTGCGGCACGAGCTGGCACGCGGCCCTGGTCGCGACGCGCCACCTCGCGGAGCTGGCGCGGCTGCGGGCCTCGGCGGAGGTCGCGAGCGAGTATCGCTACCGGCCGCCGCTGCCGCTCGCGGGCGGAGGCGCCCCGCGGGCGATGGTGATCGCCATCAGCCAGTCGGGCGAGACGGCCGACACGCTGGCCGCGATGCGCGCCGCCACCGCGAGCGGCGCGCGCCCGATGGCGGTGGTGAACGTGGTGGGCAGCTCGATCGCGCGCGAGGCGCAGGGTGTGCTCTACACGCGCGCCGGCCCCGAGATCTCGGTCGCCTCCACCAAGGCATTCGCGACGCAGGTGGCGAGCCTCTTCCTGCTCGCCGCGCACCTGGGGCGGCTCCGGGGCACGCTCGCGGAGGCTCACGCGCGCGAGCTCACCGCGGCGCTCGGCCGGGTGCCCGACCAGCTCGAGGTGCTGCTGCCGTCCATCGCGGCGCAGGCGAGGGCGCTCGCGCCGCGGCTGCTCGACAAGAGCGGCGCGCTGTACCTGGGGCGCGGCTACGGCTTCCCGCTAGCGCTGGAGGGCGCCCTCAAGATGAAGGAGATCACGTACCTCCACGCCGACGGGTACCCCGCCGGCGAGATGAAGCACGGCCCCATCGCGCTGGTCGGCCCGCAGACGTTGGTGGTGGTGGTGGCGCCCCGTGACCGGCTGCACGCGAAGACGCTCTCGAACCTGGAGGAGGTCAAGGCGCGCGACGGGTTCGTGGTGGCCGTCGGGACGGAGGGCGATCGCGAGCTGGCCCGTCTCGCCGACGCCGTGTTCTGGCTGCCGCCGGCGCCCGAGCCGCTGAACCCGCTCCTCACCGCGGCCCCGCTGCAGCTCCTCGCGTACGAGCTGTCGGTCGCGCTGGGGCGCGACGTCGACAAGCCGCGGAACCTCGCCAAGTCGGTGACGGTGGAATGAGCGCGCCGCTCTCTCCGGCGCCGGCGCCGTTCGCGCCAGTGCTCGCCGGTGGACCGGCCGCCGGTCCCGCGCCGGGCGGGTACCGGGTGGAGGAGGTCGATGGGATGGCGGGGTTCGCGGCGCTCCGCGAGGCCTGGGACGGGCTGCTCGCCGAGGGGCCTGCCGACGCGCCCTACCACCGGCACGCCTGGCTCGCCGCCTGGCTCGCCGCGTTCGCTCCCGACGAGCGGCTGCGGGTGCTGGTCGCCCGAGATCGCGACCACCGTCCTGCCGGCATGGCGCCACTCGTCGCGACGCGGCGGGGCGGGCTCACCGTGCTCTCGGCGCCCGCGAACGACCACTCGCCCCGCACCGAGTGGGTGCTGGGTGCGGACGCGGCGGGCGCAGTGAGCGCGCTCTGGGCGCACCTTCGCGATCGCCTGAACTGGGACGTGCTGGTGCTGCGCGACCTGCCGCGGGCGGGTCCCACCTCGCTCCACCTCGAGGTGGCCGCACGCGCCGATCGCCATCCCACGGGGCGCTGGGAGTCGCTGCGGATGCCCTACCTCGCGCTCGGCGCCGCGCCGCGCGAGCAGCGGCTCTCGACGAAGTTCACCGCCAACCTGCGCCGCCGCCTGCGGAGGCTCTGTGAGGCAGGCGCGGTCGCCTACCGGCGCGTGGACGGTGGTGAGGAGGTGGGCGCGTTCCTGGACGGCTTCTTCTCGCTCGAAGCCGCAGGGTGGAAGGGCGAGCGCGGCAGCGCCATCGCGCGCGATCGGCGAACGCTCGCCTTCTATCGCGGCGTGGCCCGCGCCGGCGAGCGCGAGGGCTGGCTCGCGCTGCGGGCGCTCGAGCTCGAGGGGCGGCCCGTGGCGATGCACTTCGGGGTCCTCTACCGCGGCGTCTACGCGTTCCCCAAGACCGCCTACGACGAGGCGCTCGGCGCCTGTTCCCCGGGGCAACTCCTCCTCCGCGAGGTGCTGGCGGAGTGCGAGGCGCGGGGGCTCGGCGAGCTCGACTTCCTCGGGCCCGACATGCCGTGGAAGCGCGACTGGGTGCCGGACTACCGCCCGCACGACTGGCTGTACGTCTACCGCCCCGGGATGACCGGTGCGGCCCTGCACACCCTGAAGCACCGCCTCAAGCCGCTCGCCAAGGAGGTGATCGCATGGTGGCGACGCTGACCGAGGCCGGCCGCGCTTCCGGCCTGCTGGCGGCGCGCCCAGCGGGACGGCGCGTGCTGACGGCGCTGCCGACGCTGTCGCCGCGCATGATCCTACCGCGGCTCCGCACCAGGCCCGCGCCGTTCCCGCTCGGCGGCGCCGAGGTCCGGCGCTACTACTTCGCGCGCAACGCGGTGTGGGAGGCGGCGCGGCTGCTGGGGCTCGGGGGTCAGGAGGTGCTCGTCCCCGCTTATCACCACGGCGTGGAGGTCGAGGCGCTCGCCGCGGCCGGCGCGGTGCCTCGCTTCCTCCGAGTCGACCGGAGGATGCGCCTCGACGTCGAGCACCTGGAGCGGAGCATCGGACCCCGCACGCGCGGCCTCTACGTCATCCACTACCTCGGGTTCCCGCAGCCCATGAAGGCCATCGCGGAGGTCGCGCGCCGCCACGGCCTGCCGGTGCTGGAGGACTGCGCGCTCGCGCTGCTCTCCCGCGACGGCGCGGAGCCGCTCGGCTCGCGCGGCGACGTGGGGATCTTCTGCCTGTACAAGTCGCTGCCCGTGCCGAACGGCGGGGTGCTGGCGCTGAACCGCGATCTCGACGCCGCGGCCCCCTCCCGTCCGGCACCGCTCGCGAGCACGCTCTCACACGCGACGGGCAGCCTCCTGGCGCACCTCGCCCTGCGGTATGGGCCAGCCGGCGAGCTGGTGCGGGAGGCGCTCCGCCGGACGCAGCGCGCGGTCCGCCTCGCCATCGGCGCGCAGCCGCTCGCGACCGGGACGATGCACTTCGATCCGGTCGCGGCCGACGTCGGCATGAGCGCGCTCACCCGCCTCATCCTCGAGAACCTCGACTTCGACGCCATCGTGGAGGCGCGCCGGCGCAACTGGTTCCTGCTCTTCTCCCGGCTGCGCGAGCTGGCGCCGCCGGTACAGATCGAGCTCCCGCCGGGTACCTGTCCGCTCTTCTATCCGCTCGTCGTCGAAGACAAGGCTCGGGTGGCGGCGCGGCTCGCGGAGCGCGGGATCGAGACGATCGAGTTCTGGAACTCCGGTCACCCCTCCTGCGACCTGGCCCTCTTCCCGGAGGTGGCCGCCCTGCGCCGCCGCGTGCTCGAGCTCCCGCTCCATCAGGACCTCGATCCGGACGACGTGGCCTATCTGGCCGCGGCCGTCGAGGAGGCGCTGCGGTGAGCGTGCCGCGCCAGGTGCTTCCAGCGGTTCGGGTGCTGGAGAGCGAGGATCCGGCCCGCCTGGCGGCGCTCCGGAAGGAGTGGGACGAGCTGTTCCTGGCCGGGGGCGGCGGGAATCCGTTCCTGTCGTGGGAATGGCAGTTCACCTACTGGCGCACCTTCGCCCAGCGGCGGCCGCTCTGGATCCTCGAGGCGCGCGACCGCGCCGACGGGCTCGCCGGGTTGCTTCTGCTGTCCGCCCGGTCGTGGCTCGGCTCGACCCGGCGATGGTGTCTGCTCACGAACGGCCTGACCGGGACCGACGCGCTCGACGTCCTGGCGCGCCCCGGCTTCGGCCCGCCGGTGCGGGAGGCCTTCGCCCACGCCCTCGGTGCGGCGCTCCCGCGATGGGACCTGGTCGACCTCGAGGATCTGCCGTGCGGCAGCGCCAGCGTGGCGGCGTTCCGCGCCGCGCTGCAGCCGCGCGGCGTCAAGGTGAGCGTCGAGCCGCGGTCCGTCTGTCCCGCCTTCGCGCTCCGCGGCACCTTCGCCGAGCACCTCGCCGGCTTCCGGCGGCGCGAGACCTACCAGCGCCGGCGCCGCTGGCTCGAGCGGCAGCCCGGCTATCGCATCACGGTGGTGGCGTCGCCGCAGGAGGCGAGGCCGGCGATGGCGGACTTCCTGCGCCTCCACCACCTGCGCTGGGATCCCGAGGGCGGCTCGGAGGGGATCCCGCGCGGCGCGGTCGAGGACTTCCACCGCGAGCTGGCGCCGCTGCTCGCCGCGCGCGGCTGGCTGCGCCTGTACCGCCTCGAGGTCGGCGGCCGGGCCATCGCCGCCGTGTACGGCCTCGAGCTGGCGCGGCGCTTCTACTACTACCAGTCCGGGATGGATCCGGCGTGGGCGGCGCGGAGCCCGGGGCTCGTCCTCATCGGGCGGACGGTCGAGGACGCCTACGCCCGGGGCCTCACCGACTACGACTTCCTGCGCGGGATGGAGCCGCACAAGCTCGACTGGGCCAGCGACCGGCGCGAGACGTGCGTGCTGCGGCTGCGCGCCCCCGGGCTCCGGCCGGAGGTCGAGGCGGCGGCCGAGGACGCCTTCCGTCGCGCGCGGGACGCGGCGCGCGCGCTGGCGCCGGCAGGGGTGTGGAGCGCGCTCCGGCGCGTGCGGCGCGAGCTGGCGTCGCCGCGACGCAGCGCCGCCGCGGAGGAGCGGTGGGAGGAAGGGGAGGGCGCCGACGGGGCGCCGCGGGAGGACGCGAGATGACGGGCGAGCGTGCGGACAACAGCGCGACGTGGGTGGTGCGTCGCGCCGCCAAGGCGGCCGTGGCCGGCGCGCTCTGCGCGGCGGGTGCGCGGTGGATCGTGAGATCGATGGCGCGACGGGCCGCCGGCGGGACCCGGATCCTCATCCTCTCGTACCACCTGCCGATCCTCGACGCGGGGCAGGCCTCGGCGTGCCTGCTCCCATCACTCCTCGTCACCCGCGAGACGCTTCGGCGTCAACTTCAGCAGCTCGCCCGCGAGCGCGAGATCGTCTCGATGGACGAGGCGCGCGCGCTGTTCGTGTCGCCGCCGGACGCCTCGCCGAGACATGGGCGCGCGCCCGACGTGGCGGCGGTGACGTTCGACGATGGTTACGCCGGCGTCCACGACGTGGCGTTCCCGGTCCTCCGCGAGCTGCGGCTCCCCTGCACGGTGTACGTGCCGACCGGCTACGTCGGGACGCCGCGGCGACTGCTCCACGATCGCCTCTTCGCGTCGCTCACCGAGGTGAAGCGGCGCAAGCTCTCGCCGCAAGCCGCCGGCCTGGCTCCCGAGCTGCAGGTGCTCCTCGACGGCTGCGCGTCGGATGGCCCGGGCGCGACCCTCGACCGGCTGATCGCGCGACTCCCGCACGATCGTCTGCGCGCGGTGGCCGAGGCGCTGGAGCGGCGGCTCGGGATGCGGGAGGAGGACCTGCCGGACGAGACGCGCATCATGGGCTGGGAGCAGCTCCGGGCGCTGGAGGCAGGCGGTGTCGACGTGGGCGGCCACTCGGTCGATCACGTCGCGCTGGTGAACGTCCCGCTCGCGGTCGCACGCGCCGAGATCCGCGGCTGCCGCGAGCACCTCGCCGATCGCCTCCAGGAGCGGCCGCGCCACTTCGCGTACCCGAACGGCTACCACAGCCCGAAGATCCGTCGCGCGGTGGCCGAGGCGGGGTTCACCTCCGCCGTGACGGCCGAGGACCTCGAGAACCGCCGGGGCGGCGACCTCTTCGCGCTGAAGCGCAAGACGATCTGGGAGAACAGCACACTCGGCGCGACCCGCTACAGCGCGGCCGTGGCGGCTTGCAACCTGGACGGCGTGTTCGAGGCGTTCGGCTGGCAGCGGCCCGTGCCGGGTGAGCGCCCCGACCTCCCGGAGGAGGAGGCTGCCGCGCTCACATCGGAGCGGGTCGCGGGGTGAATTTCTGACGACCGAGCTGCGCATTGCGCTCGTCGGCGACTACCCGCCGCCGCACGGCGGCGTCGCGGTCCACGTGGCGGCGCTCGCGCGCGCGCTCGAGCGCGCCGGGGACGACGTGCTCGTCCTCGACATCGGGAAGGGCGACCACCGCGCGCCCGGCATCGTCCCCGCCCGCGGCGCCGTCCGGTTTGCGGCCGCGCTGGCCGCGGTGGCAGTCGAGCGGCGGCTCGTGCACGTCCACACCAGCGGCGCCAACCCGAGGAGCTGGGCGGTGGCCGCCGCCGCCGCGCGGGCGCGGCTGCCAGGGGCGCCGCCGGCGCTCCTCACCCTGCACTCCGGCCTCTGCCCCGCCTACCTCGCCCGAGCGGACGCACCGAGGCGCACGGCGCGCGCTACCTGCGCTGCCTTCGGCCGGGTGCTGGCGGTGAGCCGCGCCATCGCGGACGCGCTGCAGGGCTGCGGGGTTCCCATGCACCTGGTGAGGGTCCTGCCCGCCTTCGTCGCCGGCGAGCTGGTGGCGGGCCCACCACCGCGCGGGTTCGCCGCGCTCCGCGCTGCGCGGGCACCCCTCTTCGCGGCGGCGCTGGCGCCGGGCCCCACCTATGGAGAGGCCCTGTTGCTCGGGGCGTTCGCGTCACTGCGAGCCCGCCTCCCACGCGCGGCCCTGGTGGTCTTCGGTCCGGGGACCGAGTGCGGTGCGTCCGCGGCCGTGGGACTCGTAGGGGGAGTTCTGGCGCTCGGCGAGCTGGAGCACTCGGCCGCGCTGGCGGTCATCTCTGGCGCGGACGTGTTCGTGCGCCCGACCCGCTCCGACGGCGACGCGCTCTCGGTCCGCGAGGCGCTCGCGCTCGGCCGGCGGGTGGTGGCGAGCGCCATCGGGCACCGTCCTCCCGGCTGTATGCTGTTCCCGTCCGGTGACGCGGACGCCCTGTCGGCGCGCCTCGCCGAGGCCGCCGCGCTCCCGGCCCCGCCCAGCGGGGTGGTCGTCGCACCCGCGCGGGATCCTTTCCTGGACGTGCTCGAGGTGTACCGAGCGCTCGCCCGGCCGGGATCCCTGCCGAGGAATTCCGCGTCCCCGCGCGCGCCTCCATCTTCCAGTCCGTGAGGACGCTCTCGGGCACCGATATCGTGTGCTTCTCCAACGACTGGGACGGCGACCCGCTGTCGAAGACGCACCTCATGCGGATCCTCGCGCGCGAGAACCGCGTACTGTGGGTCGACTCACTGGGTCACCGCGCGCCGCGCGTCGACGTTCACGACCTGCGGCGCGCCGCCAGGAAGGTCCGCGCCGCGGCGGGAGGCCTGCGCGAGGTGGCGCCTCGGCTGCACGTGCTCACGCCGCTGTACGTTCCCGCTTACGGGAGCGAGAGGGTGCGGCGAGCGAGCCGCGCGCTGGTCCGGTTTCAGGTGCTTCGGGCGATGCGCCGTCTCGGGCTGGCGCGGCCCGTCTCCTGGTCGTTCCTGCCCAGCGCGGCGGGGGTGGCCGGTTCGCTCGGCGAGGAGCTCGTCATCTACCACGTGGTCGACGAGTTCTCCGCCTTCAGCGACGCCGACGCGCGGGTGCCGGCGCTCGAGCGCGAGCTCCTGGGGCGGGCGGATCTCGTCCTCGCCAGCTCGGTGCCGCTCCTCGCCGCCAAGTCCGCTCTCCATCGGCGCGCGCGGCTCGTGCGGCACGGCGTCGACCACGCCCACTTCGCGCGGGCGCTCGACCCCGCCACGCCGGTGCCGGAGGATCTGGCCCGCCTGCGGCGCCCCGTCATCGGCTTCATCGGCCTCCTCGCCGACTGGATCGACCTGGCGCTCGTGCGCACCGTGGCGGACGCGCACCCGCGCGCGTCGGTCGTCCTCATCGGACGGGCGGCCGCGCCGCTCGACGCGCTCGTGGGCGCGCCGAACGTCCACCTCCTCGGACACCGCCCGTACGAGCTGCTGCCCAGCTACTGCCGCGGGTTCCAGGTCGCGCTGACGCCCTTCAAGCTGAACGCGCTCGCCCTCTCGGCCAACCCGCTCAAGGCGCGCGAGTACGTGGCCGCCGGGCTGCCCAACGTGTGCACCGACCTCCCGGAGCTTCGGGCCACGCCTGGCTGCACCGTGGCGGGGAGTGGCAGCGACTTCGTGGCGGCGGTGGGTCGCGCTCTCCTCGATGGCGGCGGCCCCCGCCGCGAGCGCTCTGATCTGGTGAGGGGCGAGTCGTGGGAGGCGCGCGTGGAGGAGATCCGCGGGCACGTGGCGGAGCTGCTCGACGAGCGGCGGGCGGCCTAGGAATGTACGGCGAGTCACAGTTGGAGGGGTTCGCGCTCGCGCCCGACCGGCGTGCCGCCGGCCTGGTTCAGGCGAGCGAGCGGTGGGGGCGGCTCGCCTACGGAGCGGCCCTCGCCTTCGTGGCGAACCTCTATGCGAGCCCGGCTTTCTATTGGCCGGAGATCTTCGAGAAGGCGCGCCTCGGCGTCGTCACCTCGGCGGTGTGCGCGCTGGCGGTCGTGATGCGCCGCGTCACCTCGGGCGAGCGCCTGCGGGTGGGGGGGCCCGCGGCAGGTTTCCTCCTCGCCTACATGGCGATGATCCCGCTCTCGCTCGTGTGGACCATCTCGCCCGATCGGACCTGGGACGCCATCTTCGACATCGCCAAGCTGCTCGTGGTGTACGTGGCGTTGCTCAACGCGCTCGACACGCCCGGGCGCGTGCGCGTCTTCCTCCTCGTCGGAGCGCTCGCGACGCTGGCGCCGTCGCTGGGCGGGATCCAGCGCTGGCTCGCCGGCGACGCGCTCGTCGAGGGATACCGCACCGCCTGGCGCGGCAACTACGCCGACCCGAACCGGCTCGCCATGGGGCTCGTCCTGTTCCTGCCCGCGGCCGTCCTGCTCGCCTCGCAGATGAAGCGTCCCTGGTGGAAGGCGCTGCTGCTCTTCACCGCCGCGGCCAACGTCACCGCCATCGTCCTCACCTACTCGCGATCCGGGACGGTGGCGCTCGCGGCGGCGCTGCTCCTCACGTTCATGCGCGGCCGTCCCAGGGGGAAGGGTCTGGTGCTGGTGGGGCTCGCGCTCGTCGCGGTGATGGCCGCCGCCCCGCGGAGCTTCTGGACGCGGCAGAGCACGATCGCCGAGTACGAGGAGGACCCGTCGTTCCTGGGGCGCGAGCGCGCCTACAACATGCTGCAGGTGATCTTCGAGGATCGGCCGCTGAGCGGCGTCGGGGCCGGCGCCTTCCTGGACGCGTGGACGCGGTACGCGCCGCTCAAGGCGCTGGGCCAGCACCTCATCGCGCACAACATCTTCATGGAGATCCTGGGCGAGCTGGGGATCGTCGCGCTGGCGTTGTTCGGGATCTACTGCGGGTGGCTGCTCTGGCGCCTGTGGCGGGCCGGTGGCGAGACGGGTGGAGTGGCGGCGCGCGCCCTCTTCGCGGGACTGGCCGGCTATCTCGTGTGCGAGCTCGTGAACGGCTACACGCGCTCCTTCAACCTGTACACCGCTTTCGGGGTCGCCATGGCGGTGGTGATCCAGACGCGGCTGCGCCGGCGGCTCGCGGCGGACGAGGCGGACGAGGCGGCGCCCGCGCCCGCGACATGACGGGCGCGGTGAAGATCCTCGTCTTCCAGAACCGCTTCAGGCTGGGCGGGCAGGAGCGGCAGGCGCTGCTCCACCTCGCGACGCTCGATCGCGCGCGCTGGGAGCCGGTCGTTCGCTGCTTGCGGCTCGAGGGTGAGCACCTCCCCGATCTCGCCCCCCTCGGGATCGCCCCGAGAGCGCTCGGCGTGCGCAAGACGATGCGCCCGGCGACGCTGTGGAAGGTGGGGAGGCTCGCGGCCGAGATCCGCCGCGAGCAGGTCGCGCTCGTGCACGCGCAGGACTTCTACACGGACCTCCTCGGCACGCTCGCGGCACGCCTGGCGCGCGTCCCCATCATCGTGACGCGGGTCGACCTCATGCACCACCTCGACGGCCCCCGGCGCGCCGCGCTGCGGGGAGTCTCGCGGCTGGCCGACCGCGTCGTCGTGAACGCGCTCGCGATCCGCGACCGGTGCGTCGCGGAGGGGGTTGCCCCGGAGCGGATCGCGCTCGTCCGCAACGGGCTCGATCTGCTCCAGTTCGATCTCGCCGCGGCGCGGCCCCCGGAGCCGATCGCCTGGGTGCCCACGCTCGCAGGGGGAGCACCGGGGGGAGGGGCCGGCGCGAGCGGCGCCCCGGTCGTCGTCCAGGTCGCCAACATGCATCATCCCGTGAAGGGCCACGAGGACCTCCTGCGCGCCTTCCGCGAGGTGGTGCGCGAGATCCCGGCGGCGCGCCTCCTCCTCGTCGGTGACGGCGACAGGCGCCCCGGCCTGGAGACGCTCGCGCGCGGGCTCGGGATCGCGGACCGCGTCGGCTTCGTCGGCCAACGCCGCGACGTCCCGGCGGTGCTCGCGCGCGCGGCGGTGGTGGTATCGGCGAGCCACGCCGAGGGTCTCTCGAACGCCGTGCTGGAGGGCATGGCGGCGCGCCGGCCCCTGGTCGCGACCGCGGTCGGGGGCACGCCCGAGGTGGTGCGTGACGGCGAGACGGGCTTCCTGGTGCCGCCGCGCGCGCCGGAGGCGCTCGCCGCGCGCCTCGTCGCGGTGCTCCGCGATCCCGCGCTCGCGCGCCGCATGGGCGAGGCCGGGAGGGCGGTGGTGGCCCGCGACCACTCGGCCGAACGGATGCGGGAGAGCTTCGATCGGCTCTACCGTGGAGTGCTCGAGCGCGGCGGACCCGATGGGGGGCTCGAGCGCGCGGCGTGATCAGGGTGGGTGAGCGGACCACTTCCCCCCGCTAGATTCGAGGGATGCTCTTCGCGCTCCTGTACGACACCGTGGACGATTACATGGCCCGGAGGCCGGCGTTCCGGGCCGAGCACCTCGCGCTCGCCGAGCGATGGCGTGCGGATGGACGCCTCCTGGTGGCCGGCGCCTTCGAGCCGCCCGACGGGGCGCTGCTGATCTTCCGCGCCGAGTCCGCGGCCGAGGTGGAGGCGTTCGTGCGGGAGGACCCGTACGTGCGCAACGGGCTCGTGGCGCGCTGGCGGATCCGGGAGTGGAAGGTCGTCATCGGCGACCTGCCCGCGCCCCGGTCAGCGAGCTGAGAGGGAGCGCCGCCGCGCTCCCGCCGGCGAGGGCCGGTGCGCCGCCGAGCGGCGCGGCGCCGGCCGCGGCGTGGCGGGTGTGGCCGCGTCGCCGCGCGCGCTCGCCTCGGCCGCGAGCAGCGCCGCCTTGCGCTCCCCGCCCCACCGGTAGCCCCCCGTGCCGCCCGCGGCCGGAACGACGCGGTGGCACGGGACGACCAGCGCCACGGGGTTCGACGCGCAGGCGCGCGCTACCGCTCGCGCGGCCTGGGGATCGCCGACCAGGGCCGCGACCTGGCCGTAGCTGCGTGTCTCGCCGGGCGGGATGTCGCGCAGCGCTCGCCAGACCCTGAGCTGGAAGGCCGTGCCGCGCAGATCGAGCGGGACCTCAGGCGCGGGTTGGCCGGTGACTCGCTGGGCTACCGGCTCGATCCAGCCTGTGAGGCCGGTGTCGTCGCGGACCACCTCGGCGGTCGGCAGCTCCTCCCGCAGCGCCGCCTCGAGCGCCGCCGCGTCCTCACCCAGGCTGACGGCGCAGACGCCGCGCTCGCTCGCGGCGACGAGCAGCGCGCCGGCTGGGGTCGCAGTCGTGGCGAAGCGGACGCGCTCGCCGCGCCCGCCGCGGCGATAGGTGGCCGGCGTCATCCCGAGCCCGCCGCGCGCGCTCTCGTACCGGCGGCGTAGGTAGCGTCGCCCACGGTGGCCCCGGCGCGCACCGCCTCCTTGAAGCGTGACAGCCGGCGGGCGTCCTGGAACGCGCGCGGGGAGACGCCGAGGACACGCCGGAACGTCCGCTGCAGGTGGAACGGACTGAGCCCGACCTGACGCGCCAGCGCCGCCAGCGTGACCCGCTCGTCGAGGTGCGCCTCGAGGAACGCCGCCGCCTGCTCCACCGCTCGCGCCGCGCGCCCGAGCGGTGAGGCCGGACCGCAGCGGGCGCACGCGCGGTACCCGGCTCGCTCGGCGTCGGCGCCTTCCGCGAAGAAGGCGACGTGGTCGCGGCGCGGCCGGCGCGAGGGACAGGACGGCCGGCAGTAGACGCCGGTCGTGCGGACCGCGTACACGAACGCGCCGTCGAGGGCGCGGTCGCGGGCGAGGACGGCCCGCCAAGCGGCGTCGGGGGAGAGCGAGAGCGAGGGGCTGGGCGTCATGCGGTGCTCCGGGTTCGGCGGTTGACGCTGCATGGTTATCCACCCGCCGCCGGTCCGGCCATCCGTTCCTTGCGCCCGAACTCGCGGGGCGACGCTCGGGGTTCGGGCGCAAGAAGCGGATGGAGCGCGCGGGGGATCGCCGGTATCAGGATGCGGTGCCGGTGGACCCGGCCGGAGGAGAACATGCGCCCGTCCGACGTGCTCGAGCTGATCGTGCTGGCCGCCCTCTGGGGCGCCTCGTTCCTGTTCATGCGGGTGGCCGCCCCGGCCTTCGGCCCGGTGGCGCTGATCGCGGTCCGGGTCGGGATCGCCGCGCTGGTGCTCCTGCCGGTGCTGGCGCTCCGCGGCGGCCTGCCGAAGCTCCGCGGCCGCGTCTGGCCGGTGATCGTGATCGGCGCCATCAACTCGGCCCTCCCGTTCTGCCTGCTCGCCTACGCGATGCTGTCCGTCACGGCCGGGCTCGCCGCGATCCTGAACGCCACCTCTCCGCTCTGGGGGGCGCTCGTGGCGCACTTCTGGCTGAAGGACCGGCTCGACCGCGGCCGCGTCCTGGGCCTGGCGCTCGGCTTCGCCGGCGTCGCCTTCCTGTTCTGGGGCCGCGCCTCGTTCAAGCCCGGCGGCGCCGGCCTGGCGGTGGCGGCCGCGCTCGCCGCGACCCTCTCCTACGGCGTCGCCGCCAGCTACGCCAAGCGCCGCCTCGCCGGCGTGGACCCGCTGGCGGTCGCGGCGGGGAGCCAGCTCGCGGCAGCGCTGCTGCTCCTCGCGCCGGCCGCGGCCCTGTGGCCTTCGCGGCCGGTCGGGCCGACGGCGTGGGGCGCCGTGCTCGGCCTGGGGGTGGCCTGCACCGCCGTCGCCTACGTCCTCTACTTCCGGCTCATCGCCCACGTCGGGCCGGCGCGCGCCATCGCGGTCACCTTCCTCATCCCACCGTTCGCGATCACCTGGGGCGCGCTGTTCCTGGGCGAGACGCTCACGCCGCGGACGATCGCGGGAGCCGCCATCGTGCTGGCCGGGACCGCCCTCGCCACTGGGCTCGTCAAGCTGCCAGCCAAGGCGCGCGCAGCGGAAAGAAACGCGCCACCGCGACCAGGGGCCACGGTGGCGCGCGAGACGGCGCGGTGAGGGGAGGGAGGGTTACGCCCCGCCCGCGGTGGCCTTCGGGTCGCGCTTCCTCAGCATCGCCCTGAAGTAGTCCTTGTTCATCTGCGGGATCACCTCGAGCGGCACGTGGGCCGGGCAGACCGCTTCGCACTCGCCCATGAGCGTGCAGTGGCCGAAGCCCTCGATCGTGTTCTGCTGGACCATGCCGATGGCGCGCTCGACGCGCTCGGGCTCACCCTGGGGCAGCGAGCCGAGGTGCGTGATCTTGGCGCCGGTGAAGAGCGCCGCCGCGGCGTTGGGGCAGGCCGCCACGCAGGCGCCGCAGCCGATGCACGCCGCAGCCTCCATGGCGCGGTCGGCGGCCGGCTTCGGCACCAGGATCGAGTTCGCCTCCGGAGCGCTGCCGGTGCGCGTGGAGATGAAGCCGCCCGCCTGGATGATGCGGTCGAGGGCGCTGCGGTTCACCACCAGGTCCTTGATGACCGGGAAGGCCTTGGCGCGCCAGGGCTCCAGCGTGAGCGCGTCACCGTCCTTGAAGTGGCGCATGTGCAGCTGGCAGACGGTGCCGCCGTGCACGGGGCCGTGCGGCGACCCGTTGATGAGGAAGCCGCACATCCCGCAGATGCCCTCGCGGCAGTCGTTGTCGAACGCCACCGGCTCCTCGCCCTTCGCGATGAGATCCTGGTTCAGGACGTCCAGCATCTCGAGGAAGGACATGTGCTCGTTGGCGTCGACCTGGTACCGCACGAAGCGGCCCGGGTCCTGCGCGTTCTTCTGGCGCCAGACGTCGAGGGTCAGCCTCATGTTGCCGTTGCCGTGTCCGTTCGCGCTCACTTGTAGCTCCGGGTCGCCAGCTGGATGTTCTCGTAGACGAGCGGCTCCTTGTTCAGCTCCGGCGCCTGCTCATCGCCCTTGTACCCCCAGGCCGCCACGTACGCGTACTCCGAGTCATTACGCTGGGCCTCGCCGTCCGGCGTCTGGTACTCGGTCCGGAAATGCCCGCCGCACGACTCGTTGCGCTGGAGGGCGTCCCAGCAGAGCAGCTCGGCGAGCTCGAAGAAGTCGCCGACCCGGTTCGCCTTCTCCAGCTCCGGGTTGAGCTCGGCACCGCTCCCGAGGACCTTGACGTTGCGCCAGTACTCCTCTCGCAGCGCCGGGATCTTGGTGAGCGCGCGCTCCAGGCTCTCCTTGTTGCGGGCCATGCCGCACTCGTCCCACATGATCGTCCCGAGCTCCTTCCAGAACGAGTCGACGGTGCGGGTGCCGTTCGTGGAGAGGAGCCGGTCGAGCTTCTCGCGCGCGGCGCGCTCGGCGTCCTTGAAGGCGGCGTGGTTCGTGTCCGCCTTCGCGATGCCGCCCGAGGCGATGTAGTCGCCCACCGTGAGCGGCAGGACGAAGTACCCGTCGCCGAGCCCCTGCATGAGCGCCGAGGCGCCGAGGCGGTTCGCGCCGTGGTCGGAGAAGTTGGCCTCTCCGCCCACGAACAGCCCGGGCACGTTGCTCATGAGGTTGTAGTCCACCCAGAGGCCGCCCATCGTGTAGTGGACCGCCGGGTAGATGCGCATCGGCACCGTGTACGGATCCTCGCCGGTGATGCGCTCGTACATCTCGAACAGGTTGCCGTACCGCTCCGAGATGACCTTCTTCCCGAGCCGCTTGATGGCGTCGGCGAAGTCGAGGTAGACGCCGAGGCCCCCCGGCCCGACGCCGAGCCCCTCGTCGCAGCGGTACTTCGCCTGCCGCGAGGAGACGTCGCGCGGGGCGAGGTTGCCGAAGGACGGGTAGACGCGCTCGAGGTAGTAGTCGCGCTCGTCCTCTGGGATCTGGTGGGGCGGCCGCGTGTCGCCCTTCTTCTTCGGCACCCACACCCGGCCGTCGTTGCGGAGCGACTCGGACATGAGCGTCAGCTTCGACTGGTAGTCGCCCGACTTCGGGATGCAGGTGGGGTGGATCTGCGTGTAGCAGGGGTTGGCGAAGAAGGCGCCCTTCTTGTACGCGCGCCAGATGGCGGTGGCGTTCGAGCCCTTCGCGTTCGTGGACAGGTAGAAGACGTTGCCGTAGCCGCCGGTGGCGAGCACGACCGCGTCGCCGATGAACGACTGGATGGCGCCGGTCTCGAGGTTCCGGACCACCACGCCGCGCGCCCGGCCGTCGATGAGGACGACGTCGAGCATCTCGTGGCGGGCGAACATCTTCACGGTGCCGGCCGCCACCTGCCGCTCCAGCGCCTGGTAGGCGCCGAGCAGGAGCTGCTGTCCGGTCTGGCCGCGCGCGTAGAAGGTGCGGGAGACCTGGGCGCCGCCGAAGGACCGGTTCGCGAGCGTGCCGCCGTACTCGCGCCCGAAGGGCACGCCCTGCGCGGCGCACTGGTCGATGATGTTCACCGACACCTCGGCGAGGCGGTGCACGTTCGCCTCGCGGGCGCGGAAGTCGCCGCCCTTGATGGTGTCGTAGAACAGCCGGTAAACGCTGTCGCCGTCGTTCTGGTAGTTCTTGGCGGCGTTGATGCCGCCCTGGGCGGCGATCGAGTGGGCGCGGCGCGGCGAGTCCTGGAAGCAGAAGTTCAGGACGTTGTAGCCGAGCTCACCGAGCGAGGCGGCGGCGGCGCCGCCGGCGAGCCCGGTCCCCACCACGATGACGGTGTACTTCCGCTTGTTGGCGGGGTTCACGAGCTTCATGTGGGCCTTGTGCTCGGTCCACTTGTGCTCGATCGGTCCGGCCGGGATCTTCGCGGTCTTGGCGTCGATGATCATGGGTGTCCTCTCTACTGGCCGGGGGCGCGCTCGGACTGGGTCTGCGCTGGCGCGGCCGGCCTGAACCCGGTGAGCACGGCGATGGGGAAGGAGATGTTGGCGAGGGCGATGAGGGTGGCGAGGACCGCGGCCCCCTTCTTCACCTTCTCCGTATAGAGCGGGTGCGTGAGGCCGAGCGACCCGAACAGCGCGTAGACGCCGTGCCAGAGGTGGAACCCGAGCGCGGTCATCGCGATGATGTAGAGCACCGCCGAGACGGGGTTCGAGAAGCTGGCCGGCACGTTATGGCCCGGGCTGAGCTCGACGTAGTTGCTCCCCAGGAACACGCCCAGGGTGAGGTCGAGCACGTGGTAGACGATGAAGCCCGCGATGACGAGGCCGGTGATGATCATCGTCCGCGAGGCGGCGCTGGCCTGGATGTTCTCCTTGGCCCGGTAGGCGATGGGGCGCGCCTCCCGCTTGCGGAACCAGAGCTGGATGCCGGCGACCGCGTGCACCCCGACGGCGGCGAGCAGGACGATCCGAGCCGTCCACAGCAAGCCTTCGTTGGAGTGGAGCAAGTGCGCGTAGCGATCGATGACGTCGCTGCCCAGGTAGACCTGGAGGTTTCCGAGCAGATGCGCGACGACGTACAGGGTGAGGATGATCCCGGAGAGCGCCATCAGCACCTTCTTGCCGACGTTGCTCATCCAGAAGAGAGAGAGGCGGGACGGGCCGGGGCCGATGACCACGTCCTTCGTGGTGACGCTCATGCGCTGGGGCTCCTCGCTTGCGGCGGGTTGGATCGACTCGAGGGGCTACGCCGCGGGACGCACAAGACAGCACAGATCGGCCCAAACGGGAATGACCGGGGTCAGGACCCGATTGGGTATTTTTCGAGATCGAAGCGTAGCGCGATGCGTCAAAATCTGGGGCGCACCGCCGCCCCGCCAGGAGGATGGATGAAGCGCGTATGCGTATTTTGCGGGTCGTCGCCGGGGGCGAACCCTTCCTACCTCGCCATCGCACGTGCCCTCGGCCGTGAGCTCGCGGGGCGGGGCCTCGGCCTCGTCTACGGTGGCGCGAGCGTGGGCCTCATGGGCGCGGTCGCCGACGGAGCGCTCTCCGGGGGCGGTGAGGTGGTGGGAGTGATCCCCGGCGCGCTCGAGGCCAAGGAACTTGCCCACCGCGGCCTCACGCGCCTCGAGGTGGTCGCCTCGATGCACGAGCGAAAGGCCCGCATGGCCGAGCTCGCGGACGGCTTCATCGCGCTCCCGGGCGGGATGGGCACGCTGGAGGAGATGGCCGAGATCCTCACCTGGGCGCAGCTCGGCCTCCATCGCAAGGCCTGCGCGCTGCTCGACGTGGACGGCTATTGGGAGCCGCTCGTGGCCTTCTTCGACCACGCCGTGCAGGAGCGCTTCCTCCGCCCGGAGCACCGCGCGCTTCTGCTCGTGGGCCGCGAACCGGCGCCGCTCCTCGACGACATGGAGCGCTACGCGCCGACCTACCCGGAAAAGTGGATCGACCGCGACCAGACCTGATCCCATCGATGACCGAACGCCACCTCGAGGATGTGGCAGGTCGTCGCGCCCTCCTGAGCCGTATCGACCCACAGTGAGAGGCGTACCATCCTCGGTAGCGGCACCCCGGAAGAGCGAGGGCGGGCCGCTGCGGAGGTCCGATGCTCCCGGTCGAGCGGCGTGCGGACGAGCCGGGCGACGAGCTGGCCGCGCTGGAGCGGCTGCGCCACGACGAGGCGGCGCTCGATCGTCGGCTCGAGGACGCGCGACGCGACGCCGAGCGCGCGATCGCGGCGGCGCGATCGGAAGCGGAGCGCGTCCGCGCGGTGGCGGCGCGCGAGCTCGCGGACGAGCTGGCGGCGCGCACCGCGGCCCTCGAAGGGGCGCGGGAGGCGGTGGCGGCGCGGGCGCGGGAGGCGGTGGCGCGCCGCCTCGAGGAGCTTCGGCGCCGGGCGGCGGACACCCACGACGCGGCGCTCCGCCTGCTCGTCGAGACGGTGGCGGGCGGTCCTCCATGATCGTCCCCATGGCCAAGCTGGAGGTGCTCGGCCCGCGGCGGCTCCTCGCCGACGCGATCCGCTTCCTCCAGGAGCAAGGCGTCGTCGCGCTCCGGGAGCCGCCCGCCGCCGGGGCGCGCGGGCTCCGGGCCGTGGCGGTGTCTCCCGGCGGAGGGAGGCGCTGCGGGGCGCGCTGGCGCGGATCAGCGCGCTGCGTGCGCGCCTGCCGCCGGCGAACGGGCGCGCGGCGGCGCTGCCGGACCCGGCGACGCCGGCGTTCCTCGCCGCCCTCGACGACGCCGAGGCACAGCTCCACGCGATCGAGGAGCGGCGGGCGGCGCTCCTCGCCGAGCGGCAATCGGCGCGCCGGCTGGCGCGCCTGCTGCGCGCGCTCGTCCCGCTCACCTCCGAGACCCCCACGCCGCCGCGCGCGCGCGCCTTCGGCCTGGCGCTGCGCCGCGAGCGCGACGAGGGCGCGAGCCGGGGCGAGCGTGTCGACGAGGCCCGGCAACTGCAGCTCCTCCACCCCCTGCTCGAACAGGAGCGAGCGCACGTCGCGCGCCCGCGAGGACGGCACGATGAGCAGGACGGCCAGCTCCCCCTCTCCCGCGTCGGTGGCGCGCAGCACGCCGCCCCCGCCGGTGACCCGGGCCAGCTCGCCGGAGAGGA
>Ga0318499_10000115_pt1 | contig 17026 bp, 13 predicted proteins | sample GRESIP109b1f25_FD_203489 | JGI IMG/M metagenome (GOLD analysis project Ga0318499, IMG submission 203489) | Tropical soil microbial communities from Luquillo Experimental Forest, Puerto Rico - GRE.SIPMG.109b1f25 | ecosystem: Environmental > Terrestrial > Soil > Tropical forest > Bulk soil...
TCCGCATTGACGAGATGGGGCGCTTCGCCCGATTGGACGCAGCGCCAGAACTTCTTTTCCGCCGACACCAGAACGCTAAGATAGAGTGGGTCCATGGGAATCGTGATTTCGACCCATTTGCCTCCCCCGGTGATGATTGAGAGGACCGAGGTCCTCAAGTGCGTAACCCACATGTTGTGCTGGACCTGAGCCATATACTTCTCGACGGCAGCTTCTTCGGAGAATGCCCACGGCAGCATGAACTTGGCCTCAAATACCGCATCGGTCCCCTCCACGATGCCGTCCAACGTGGCAGCCATCCATGCGATGGCTGAATGCTTGACCTTGCGCTGGACATCTGTGACGCGTCGGCCGGTGTTGCGCTCGTACCAGGAGCGATTGAGCTCCTCGGTGGCCGCTCCAAGCTGTACGACCAGATTGCCGGACAGGTCCTCCTGCTCGGCCTCTCCGCGCTTCTCGCGCCACAGTTGGATCAGGGCCGCGTCGTCATTGCCCATAATGATACGGGCGTCCGAGCCGCCGATGAACGCTCGGCGGTCCGCAGGGGTTCTCCACAAGCTTGATTTCATGGATTTCTCCATTCTGGAAATGACTTGTGCTGTACGCAGACCCAACCAGTTCCCATGGGATCACCTATTTGGATCACACGATACCATATGTGTCATACGATGCCGCTCTGGTCAACAATGAAGCCGAAGCCGTTGAATAGTGCCCAGATCCGAGCAGCGCGCGCCCTTCTTCGTTGGAGTGCGGCAGAACTTGCACGTGAAGCGGCTTTAGGAATCGCTACGATCAAACGTGCTGAACTCGCTGAGGACAAGACTTCCCTAACCGTAGCCAACGACTTGGCTGTTCGCCGCGCTTTGGAAGTTGCCGGCGTCGAATTCATTGACGAGAACGGCGGAGGCCCGGGAGTGCGTTTACGGCAGCGACGGCGGCCCAAAGCGCCCAAGAAGTAGATCGTCGCTGAGTCGGATGTAGCTATCGGCGATCGGTCTGTTCCCCGCTCCGGCCTCGCCCGGCTGTTGCCAAAGCGCCACACAGGGACGCATTCAAAATCGCGGTCTGCATGCCCGTTCGCGGATAGCGCCCTCCCGCGAGGGACTTGAATCGCGGCTCGGCCGGATTCCACGCGCCGGCAAGTGCCCGATCGGCCATCGTCGCAAGTAGGGATTGAGGACGTGGATAAGGTTAAGCTGCCGGATTGATTGATGAATAGCGCCCGTGCCGGGCGAAATGCCAAGCCATTCCTTTGCTCAGAAGCAGCGGCGATGACCGGTGCCTGGCGCGCGGCCCTCGCTTCTCTCCTGTGTCGTAATGGCCTGATCCCCGGCTTTGAGATGTTTGGCCAAAATTTGGAATCCCTCCCACCGTTGCCGAAAGATCACAGCCAAAGCGCGCAAGACCTGGTAAAGAATTCGACACTCAATCCTGGAACGGGGGGTTCACATGAAAAAGCTATTTCTCGGAAGCGTAGCGCTGGTCGCGTTGGGCTTAGTGGCGCCGGCGGCATTCGCTGCCGAACGGCCGGTGCCATATACACCACCGCCGCCGCCGGCTCCGGTCTACACCTGGAGCGGCTGCTATGTCGGTGCGAGTGCGGGTAGTTCGTCCGGAAAAAGCCAACATTTCACCACTGCGGGATCCACTCTTTTCGGGACCACCACCGTGGTTCCGGCCGGAGCCAACATTACCGACTCCTTCGACCTGTCCGGCTTCATCGGCGGGGGCCAGATCGGCTGCAACTGGCAGTGGGGCGTCTGGGTCATCGGCGTCGAAGGCGACGGCTCCGCGACCAATAAAGAAGGCCAGGCATTCGAGCCCCTCGTCTTCGCCAACGTGAACAGGGCCGCCTGGGTTTCACAGACCCAGGAGCGTTGGCTCGTGACCGCGCGCGGCCGGCTCGGCTTGACTAACTTTTGGTGGTTTGGCCCCCAAACGCTCGTGTACGTGACCGGCGGCGGTGCGTGGGCCAAAATCGATACGTCGGAATTCTTTGCGGGCGGTGCGGCCTGTGCCCCTGGCGGTATCACCGTCAATTGCGGCATCCAAGGGAGCAATACCCGCAGCGGTTGGACGGTGGGTGGCGGCCTCGAATATGCGCTGGGTTACGGCTGGTCGGCCAAAGGCGAATTTCTCTATGTCAAGTTCGACAACTTCACCACGTTAACGGACGGTCCCTTGAATAGGAACAACCTCGTATCGCACGACGTTAAGCTCGAGGACTACGTCTGGCGCGCCGGCTTGAATTACAAGTTTAGCTGGGGCTCGGGCTACTGATCCACGGCTTAAGACACAAAGGCAGGCCCCGGGTCTTTTGCCCGGGGCTTTTGCTTTACAATCGTCCCGCATCGGCTGTCGGCGGCGGAACGATCCCCGCAGCGGTTATCCCTTGGCCCGCAACAGGCGTCCGCGCTCCCGCTCCCAGCTGCGCTTCTTCTCGGTTTCGCGTTTGTCGTGCAGCTTCTTGCCGCGGGCGAGCGCAAGCTCGAGCTTGGCGCGGCCCTTCTCGTTGAAATAGAGCTTGAGCGGCACGAGCGTCAGTCCCTCGCGCTCGACCGCGCCCATGAGCTTGTTGATCTGGCGGCGGTGAAGCAGGAGCTTGCGCACGCGCTTGGGCGCATGGTTGAAGCGGCCGCCTTGCAGGTATTCCGGGATATTGGCGTTGACCAGCCAGATCTCGCCGCCGCGCGAATCGGCGTAGGCTTCCGCGATCGTCGCCTTGCCGCCGCGCAGCGATTTAACCTCCGTGCCGGTGAGCGCGAGGCCGGCCTCGAAGGTCTCGCCGATCTGGTAGTTGAAGCGCGCCTTGCGATTGTGGGCGATCACGCGAACCTTGCTGTCCGATTTCGCGGCCATCCCGGCTCCTGCGTCGCTGGCGCAATGCCGGCCGCCATCGGGCAGGCTCGCGCCGGCGCGCACCGTCGGATAGCGGACCCAAGCCGCGCTGCCAAGGCGACGCAAGGAGAAATCGCAACTCCGGCCGCCGCTTGCTACCTTCCCGCGGCCGCCGAGACTTCTTCGATGTGCCGCCGAATGGCCTCGTAGCATTCGCAGGCTCTCGCCTCGAGGCCGCGCCGGTCGATGATTTCGATGTGCCCGCGGTGGTAGCGGATGAGGCCGGCCTGCTGCAGCATATTTGCGACGACGGTCACGGTCGTGCGGCGCACGCCGAGCATCTGCGACAAGAATTCGTGGGTGAGCTTGATGGTGTTGCTTTCGAGCCGGTCGCGGGCCTGCAGCAGCGAGCGGCTCAGCCGAGCCTCGACCGGATGCAGCGCGTTGCAGGCGGCGGTTTGCTGAACTTGAATCAGCAGCATCTCGCCATAGCGCACGACGATCCTGCAGACGGCTTCGCTGTCCTCGGCAACCTGGCGGAAGCGCGACGCCGCAATGCGCGAGGCTGATCCCCTCACCTGAACGACGGCGCGCGTGTGCGCCCGGCGCGATCCGAGTCCGGCGAAGGAGCCCACCGCACCCTCGTAACCGATCGTCGCGGTCTCGATGGCGTCGCCCTGCCGCATCACGGCCAGCAGCGAGACGATCCCATGGTGGGGGAAATAGACCTGGTCGATGCGCTCCCCGTGCTCCTGCAGGACCGCGCCCTGCTCGAGCACGATGTCTTTGAGGTGCGGAGCGAGCAACGCGAAGTCTTTCGCGGGGAGCGAAGCCAAAAGCAGATTGCGCCTGCCCGTGCGGGAGCGATCCAGTTCCACCCTCAGCCTTTCTCATCGTCCGAGCCGAAACCGCACCAACGCACGGCGCTCCGACAACGCGCCCGACCTGCCGGCGGCATTGGTAAGCCACCCGCGCGTGTTGTCTGTGCGGTAGCCGATAAAAATGCTGCAAAATGAGGGACTTAGATGAAATGCCCGCGCAGCATCGGCTCAATGGGCGCCGGAAAATTCATGTGCTCTCAACAACGCACCGCTGCCCATAAGGTTCCCTGCGTGCAAGCACGCAGCCTTGCTGCTCGAAAATTTTCACGCGGCGCGATCATTTTTGCTCGCGCTGCAACAGATCGCGGATCTCCGTGAGCAACATCTCCTGCTTGGTCAATGCGGGAGTCTTCGGCGCCTCGGACTGCATGACCTGATTCATCAGCTTGACCACGAGGAACAAAACCCAAGCGATGATGATGAAGTTGATGACGATGGTGAGGAAACTCCCCCACGCCAGAACCGCGCCTTGTTTCTTGGCTTCGACCAGCGAATCCGCGGTCACCTTCGAGGACAGCGGCAGAAAGTGATTGGAGAAATCAAAGCCGCCGGTAACAGCGCCGATGATCGGCGACATGATATCAGCGACCAGCGAGTTGACGATCGCGCCGAAGGCGGCGCCGATGATCACCCCGATGGCAAGATCGACGGCGTTTCCTCGCAGGGCAAATTTCTTGAATTCCTCGATCATGGGTCGCTCCCGTGTTTTGATTCAAACTGCGCCTGCGGCCGTCACTCCGGGGCGCCCCCCAATGACGGCGATAGGGACAATGCACGGGCGAAATTAGCTCTGAGGGGCGTACCGCGGCCAAGGGCATCGGGCCAGCAGGCCGTCGACCGACAAGGCCGCTGGGCTAGCTCAATAGATCTAGTCCAACGACCCTAGTCCAATGAACTAGTTGATCAGCCCGGCGTGGACCATGGCCTCGCGCACGGCGGCCTTCGTCTTCTCCGCCAGCCGCACCATCGGTAGCCGCACCGTGTCCGCGCATTTTCCCAGCACGGAGAGCGCGTATTTCACTGGCGCCGGGCTCGTCTCCAAGAACAAGGCGGTGTGCAATGGCATCAGCTTGTCCTGCAGCTTGAGCGCCGCCCCGTAGTCGCCCTTCAGGCAGGCATCCTGGAACTCGGCACACAGCCGCGGAGCCACGTTAGAGGTAACCGAGATGCAGCCGTGTCCACCATGCGCCATGAAGCCGAGCGCACTGGCATCCTCACCCGAGAGCTGGTTGAAGCCCTCCCCCATCGCGGTGCGCTGCTGCGAGACGCGCACGACATTCGCGGTCGCATCCTTTACGCCGGCAATGTTCTCGAGCTCGAATAAACGCTTCATGGTGTCGACAGACATATCGATTACGGAGCGCGCCGGGATGTTGTAAATGATGATCGGAATGCCGGCAGCATCATTGATCGCCTTGAAGTGCTGGTAGAGCCCCTCCTGCGTGGGTTTGTTGTAGTAAGGCGTCACCACCAATACCGCATCGGCGCCGCACTCCTGCGCATGCCGGGTGAACGCGATCGCCTCCGCAGTGGAGTTCGAGCCGGCGCCTGCGATCACGGGAACGCGGCCCTTCGCCTGCGCGACGCACCACTCGACCACCCGCCCGTGCTCCTCGTGCGATAGCGTCGGGCTCTCGCCGGTGGTGCCGACCGGGACCAAGCCGTTGGTCCCTTCGGCGATCTGCCAGTCCACCAGACCGCGAAAGGCTTTCTCGTCGAGCGCGCCGTTGCCGAAGGGGGTAGCGAGCGCGGTAAACGAGCCTCGAAAGCTCGTCCTGGCGGTCATGACACGATCCTCTGAGTCGTTTGGGCGGCCGTGCGCTCTGGCCCAACGTCAAGGCCCACTGCGAAGCCCAAGGCCGCAAATCTGCGTCTAAGCTTGCATCATTGTTAACGGGAAGCCGGCTACGAAGAAAGCCCCCAGCAGCGTCTCCGCCGCCTTTTTGCCGCGGTCGGGGATGATGGTCCGTAGGTATTAGGATCGCGGCGGGGACAATAAGCGGGGACGATTTGAGCGTTCACACGCCCACACGATTTTTGACCGGCCTCCTGGCAGGCGGGGGCCTTGCTATCGTGCTGGTGATCTCTCCCGCGGGCAGCGTGCCGCTTCCCAAGCCACGACCCGAGAACGCGCCCGCGAAGACCGGCATGACGCCGCGCATGCCCGAGGCAGCGCCGCAAACCCCGGTCCGCTCCGCCCGGTCCACCCTTGCACCCAGCGACTTGCCGTCTGCCGCGGACATCGCTGCCTTGAAGGAGGCGATCGCGGCTGCCCGCAGGGGGAAGACGACGCAGGCCGCCGACCTGCAGAAGTCGATCCACGATCCGGTCGCCCGCAAACTCGTCGAATGGGCGATCCTGCGCAGCGACGATACCCAAAGCATCGACGTCAGCCGCTACATGGCTTTCATTACTGAAAATCCGAGCTGGCCGTCGACCGCCCTGCTGCGGCGCCGCGCCGAGGCGACGCTGTGGGCGGACCGCCTCGATCCAGCCTTCGTGCGCGCCTTCTTCGGCAAGGAACGACCTACCACCACCAAGGGAAAATTCGCGCTTGCCCGTGCGCTGCTGTTGCAGGGCGACCGCGCCGGCGCGCAAAACTTGGTGCGCGAAGGCTGGCGCAACGACAGCTTCTCGAGCGAGCTCGAGGACCCGGCCCTCGACGTCTTCCAGGACCTGCTCACCTCCGCTGATCACAAGGCGCGCATGGACATGCGCCTCTACGCGGAGGACGTCGACGGGGCGCTGCGCTCGGCCAACCGCGCCGGCGGCTATGCTCCCGTCATCGCCAAGGCGCGCATTGCCGTCATCACGAAGGCGGCGAACGCCGGGGCAATGCTCGATGCAGTTCCAGCGGAGGCGCACCGCGACGTCGGTTATGTTTTCAGCCGCGCCCAGTATCTGCGCCGCGCTGATCAAGCGCACGACGCCGCCGAGTGGATCCTGTCGGTGCCGCCCGACTCCGGCCAGACGCTCGATCCCGACCAGTGGTGGATCGAACGCAGGCTCGTTGCCCGCAAGCTGCTCGACCTCGGCGAAGCCAAGACCGGCTATCGCGTCGCGCGCGACGCCGCGATCCCGCACAAGGACAACTACCGCGCCGAGCATCAGTTCACCGCCGGCTGGATTGCGCTGCGCTTCCTCAACGATCCGGCCACCGCGCTCGCGCACTTCGCCAAGGTCGCCCAGGGCAACAGCAACCCGATCACGCTCTCGCGCGCGGGCTATTGGCAAGGGCGCGCGGCGGAAGCGCTGGGGCGACGGGACGAGGCGCGCGCGCATTACGAGGCGGCGGCGCGCTATTCCACCGCCTATTACGGGCAGCTCGCGCGCTCGCGGCTCGGTCACAAAGACATCGTCGTTCGCCCCCCGCCCGAGCCCCCCGCGGATCGGCGCGATGCGCTCGCGCGGCTCGAAGTGGTGCGCGCAATCGAGCTTCTCTACGCCATCGACGAGCGGGATCTGGTCGCAGGCGCGCTGGCCGATGTCGGCGAACGGTCGATCGACACCGTTGCGCTCGCCGCGCTCGGCGACGTCGCCGCCCGCCACAAGGATGCGCGCGCCATGGTGCTGCTCGGCAAAGCAGCGCTTGGACGCGGGCTTCCGCTCGATCACTATGCCTTTCCCAACGTCGGCATTCCCGAGTATCGCGCCATCGGTCCGGCGATCGAGCGCGCCGTGGTCTTCGCCATCGCTCGCCAGGAGAGCACCTTCAACCCGAAGACCGTTTCCAGCGCGCGCGCCATGGGTCTGATGCAGGTCACGCCCGAGGCCGGACGATATGTGACCAAAAAATTCGGCGCGGCCTTCGACGAGAAGCGGCTGCTTAGCGACCAGACCTACAACGTGCAGCTGGGGGCGGCCGAGCTCGGTGATCTCTACGTCGACTATCGCGGCTCGCATATCCTCACCTTCGCCGGCTACAATGCCGGGCGCGGGCGCGTGAAGGAGTGGATCGCTAAATACGGCGATCCCCGCGACCCGAAGGTCGATCCGATCGACTGGGTCGAGCGCATCCCGTTCTCCGAAACGCGCAACTACGTCCAACGCGTGCTCGAAAATCTCCAGGTCTACCGCGTTCGTTTCGGCGGCGGCGCGAAGCTCTTGATCGAAGCCGACCTGCATCGCGGGGGGATGGAGGCAGCGGCGCGCTGAACGCCGCGCGCGTGTCGCTGGGCGGAACCGCGACGGCGCGCAGGTTGATCGAACGAGGTGCAGGGTGACGAGCGCGCTGGCGTCGCGGTTGCTGCAGGACGGGCTGGACATGCACCGGCGCGGCGCCGTCACCGACGCGGCGGCGCGATATTCCCAGATCCTGAAATTCGAGCCGAAGAACGTCGACGCGCTCTGCCTCCTTGGCCTCGCCTATGGGGAGCTCAAGCGTTCCGCGGAGGCCGTCGAGTTCTTGCGCAAGGCCACCAGGCTGGCCCCAAAACACGCGGTCGCCCACAACTTCCTCGGCGGGGCGCTCAAAGAGCTGGGCCGCGGCGAGGAGGCATTGGCAAGCTTCGACCGCGCGATCTCGCATCGGCCGGATCTTATGGACGCCTATGTCAATCGCGCGGAATTGTTGATGGCGTTGAACAGGCCGGCGCAAGCAGTGGAGACCTACGACCGCGCGATCGCCATTCATCCGAATTTTTTTCAAGGCTGGTGCAACCGCGGTGTCGCGCTCGAAAGGATGAACCGCCTCGAGGATGCGATCGCAAGCTACGACCGCGCGATCGCATTACGAGCGGACCTCACCGCGGCGCACGCCAACCGCGGAAATGCGTTGGCCGCGTTGGGCCGCCACGAAGCCGCCGTCGACAGTTTCGACCGCGCGCTTGCGAGCAAGCCTGATTTCGCCGAAATCCATCTCAACCGCGGCAATTCGCTCGCGCGGCTGCGCCGGCACGACCAGGCGCTCGCGAGCTATGAGCGCGCGCTGGCGATCCGCCCCGATATGGCGGAAGCGCAATTCGGCCGCGGCATGGTGCTCAGGGAGCAGACCCGCTTCGAGGAGGCGGTGAGATGCTTCGATCGCGCGATCGCGCTCAATCGCAACGACGCCGTGCGCGGGCTGTTTCATTCGCACCGCGCCGAGGCGCTCAATATGCTCGGCCGCTTCCCGGAGGCCTTGGCTGACGTCAGCCACTGCCTGCAGGTCGCGCCCGATGACGATCAGGCCCTCTACGCGGTCTCCCTGGTCGAATTGCTCCACGGCCGTTGGCGCGAGGCGTGGCCAAGATACGAGCGGCGCATCGCGCTCAAGGTCGGCATCCCCGAGGGCTTTTCTCCCCCCGCTTGGCCGCCCTGGCGCGGCGAAAGCCTGCAAGACGAATTGCTCGTCCTGCGAGGCGAACAAGGACTTGGGGACCATATCCTGTTCTCCTGCTTCGGCGCCCATCTCGCCAAGCTCGGATATCGGATCGCGCTGTGGACCAAGCCGAGTTTGCAGCCGCTGTTGCGGACGGTGCCCGGCGTGGAGCGCGTGGTGTCCGACGTCGCGCTCCTGGCGGGGTCGAGCGACATCCGCTGGGCCTCGATGATGAGCGTACCCGGCATCCTGGGGACGACTCCCGAAACCGTGCCCCGGAACGGGCCGTTCTTGACGGCCGAGCCCGACCGCGTGGCCGCCTGGAGAGAGCGTCTCGGCACCCATGGCTTCAAAATCGGGATCGCCTGGCAGAACGCCGGCGCCTCTCATTTGGACAAGCTCCGCTCGATTCCGCTGCGCGAATTCGCCGCCCTGGGCGCAATTCCTGGCGTGCGCCTGATCTCGCTGCAAAAGGGGGCAGGCGTCGAAGACATTCCCGCGGCCGCCTTCCAGGTGGAGACGCTGGGAGACAGCTTCGATGAGGGTGGCGGCGCGTTTCTCGACAGCGCCGCGGTGATGATGAATCTCGACCTCGTCGTCACCCCGTGCAACGCGATCGCTCACCTCGCGGGCGCGCTGGGACGGCCCACATTCGTGGCGCTCATGCATGTGCCGGAATGGCGTTGGCTGCTCGATCGCGACGACAGCCCCTGGTACCCGGCGACCCGCCTGTTCCGGCAGTCGAGCGCAGGCGATTGGCCCGGTGTCTTTGCCCGCATTGTCGACGCCGTAGGCGCGCGTCGATCTCAGGCCGATTGAACGAACGCTTGTCGCCGGCCGGGTGCGCGCGACACCGCTTGAGGCGCGTGTCAACCCTCTCGCGCGAAGCGGTCGAGCTCGCCACGCAGGCGCTCGATCACGCTGTCCCAATCGCCGAGCGAAGGCTGCCTGAACAGTCGCGCGGTCGGATACCACCGGCTGCCCTCGCCCGCGAGCGTCCAGCGCCAGTCGGGTGAGAACGGCACCAGAATCCAAACCGGTCGTCCCATCGCACCCGCAAGATGCGCGACCGAGGTATCGACGGTGATGACGAGATCGACCAGGGCGACGACGGCCGCGGTATCGGCGAAATCGTCGAGCTCGGGTCCGATCTGCATCACGCGCGGCTCGCGCGTCAGCAATTCGGCGTCTTCCCCGCGCAGCTCGCGTTGAATGCCGACGAACCGGACCGCGGCGGCCGACCAGAGCGGAGCGAGGCGGGAGAGCGCGATCGAACGGTTGCGGTCGTTGACGTGCTGCGCGTTTCCGGACCAAGCGACCGCGACGCGCGGCCGCTCGAGCGCCTCAATGCGCGTACGCCACTTGGCGATGTGGGCGTCGTCCGCCCTCACATAGGGACCCTCGGCCGGGATCGTCGCCGGCTCGGTCTTGAACGCCAGCGGGAGGCTGCCCAAAGGGCAATGGACGTCGAAGGGCGGAAGCGGCTCGCCGCGCGCCACCACGCCGACCACGCCCTCGAGCTGCCGCAGCAGCGGCGCGAGCTGCGGCTGCACCTCCAGCACGACCTTGGCGCCCGTGCGCGCCAGCAGCGGGACATAGCGCGCGAACTGGATCGTGTCGCCCAGTCCCTGCTCGGCGTGCAGCAGGATCGTGTTGCGTTGCAGCGGATATTCTCCGAGCCAGCGCGGACGGCCATAGCCGCGGCCCTGCGCGGGCATGCCGGTTCGCCGCCACCTCCATTCGTATTGCTCGAAGCCGCGGCGAAAGTCGCCGATCGTCAACAGCGCAAGCGCCTGATTGAAATGCGCGTCGGCGTAATCCTTGCGGATTTCGAGTGCCTTGGAATAACTCGCCACCGCCGCGTCATGGCGATTGAGCGCCTGCAGCGCGAGGCCGCGATTGTTCAAGGCCTTTACGTGGTCGGGAGCAATCGAGAGCGCGCGGTCATAGGCCGCGACCGCATCCCCATAGCGATCCAAGCTGAACAAGCTTATGCCGCGGTTGTAGTGCGCGGCCGGATTGTCGGGCGGCATCGCCAACGCGGCGTCGAACTCGCCGAGGGCCTCCCCGTGCCGTCCGAGGGCCGCCAACGCCAGGCCGCGATTGAGCCGCGCTTGGGGATGACGGGGGGCCAACGACAGCACTTGGTCGATGGCGGATAGCGCATCCTGCGCCCGCCCCAGCGTGAGCAGCGCGTTGGCGCGCTGATGCAGCGCGTCGACGTCGCCGGGCTTCAACGCGAGCGCCTTGTCGAAACTCTCGAGCGCCTCCTGATCGCGCTTGAGCGCATGCAGCACGATCCCGAGATTGACCCATGCATCCGGCGCGCGGGGATTGACCTTGAGCGCCGCGGAGATGAGCCGGTAGGCCTCTCCTGCTTGTCCGCGCTGCGCCTTGATGGTGCCGAGAAGGTTGAGCGCGTCGAATTGATCGGGCAGCGCCTTGAGCACGCGGGTATAGATCTTCTCCGCCTCGCGCAGCCGTCCCTGTTGCTGCAACGTCACGGCCTCTTGCAGCGCCTGTCCGAGATTTGGCGGCGCGCGACGGGGAACCGGCATCGGCGGGGCTCGCATGTCAGCGGTGAGCGTCATTGCCGGGCTTGACACTGCAAGTCGGGCTTGTCCGACTTGCGGCGCTTAATATTTCGGAACTCGGGCAAGCCCGAGTTCCGTTGCAATCCATCCTCTTTGGAAAGAAGTCTTTACGCAGAGGATGGACCATCCGAAATCGGTTTAGCCGATTTCGGAGCATTTTAAGTGCGCGAGTCGGATAAATCCGACTTGCGTGGTCAAGCCCGCGGGTGACCGACGGGTTGGAGCGGATGAGCTTAATGACCGCGTCTATCACGTTCATGCCCGGCCGGAGCGCAGCGTAGTCCGGGATCTTGCCACCGCGCCGCATTTCTGCTGCGCTCTCAGCAGCTACAACCATCAATAATGGTAGCGTTTTCGCTTGGCCCGGGATGGAGGGCCTTCGGGCCCGCGGTAATACGGGTTCGGACTGCAAAATCCGCGGTTGCCAGCGATCACCTCCTGCACACACATTTCGTAGGTTGGCAGACTGCAATTGGAATGAAAGGAACGGCCCGTATTAGTGCCCGCGCACCACGGCATTTGAGTGGCTTGGCTGACGCGAAGGTCGAGCAACATTGCCACCGCTACGGTCACTACGATGAGCATGAATCGCATGGTCGCCTCCACCCGGATGACACGGGCCGATTTGTGCCTCGATCCCTCTCCTCACGGTCCAACGCCGTACTACCACCTGGCGGCAAATACAAGGATCGCGCGACCTTCCGTTGTCTGCCCGCCAAAAGTCTTGCGCAGCGGAAACGGTTGCGTCCACCTCGCACTTTAGGTCGCATCGACGGCGAAGCTCCGCGGAGGCTCGCCGCGCCGAGCGATCTCCCACATGGTCACATAGGCGCGCTCGATATCGCGCCGCAGTCGATCCGTATCGAACAACGGACATGTCTTGCGGTTGCCTTCGAGTCTTTGCCTCATCGGGGCGATCAGCGCGGGATCGGTCGCGAGCTTCAAGGCCAAAGCTTCGTATTCGTCGAGACTGCGAGTGACGAGTTCGGGTAGACCGACGGCGCTGAGCAGGCTCGCAGCCACGCGGCCGACGAAACTCTCTCCTATGCACGTGAGCACCGGCAGTCCGACCCAAAGCGCGTCGCTCGCCGCGGTATGCGCATTGACCGGAAGATTGTCGAGGAAAAGGTCGGCCAAGCGGTGGCGCGCCAGATGCTTGGATATCTCCGTCTTTGGCGCGAACACGAGACGTGAGGGATCGACGCCGCGGGCGCTCGCCTCATTGCGGAGGTTGCGCGTTGCCGCCTCGCTCGTCCCGAGCAACCACAATACGCTGCCTTCGACCTGGCGAAGGAGGCGCATCCAGACGTCGAAGAACTGCGGCGTGAGCTTGTAGCTGTTGTTGAGACAACAGAACACGAAGCCATCCTCCGGCAGGCCGGCAAGCCCGCGCGACGGCACGTCTTCTGCGACCGAGCGTTTGGAGTCGTTGACCCAGTAGCTGTCCGGCAGATGGACGATTTTTTCGCTGTAATGGTGCTGCTGATCGAACGGCAGGGCCACGCGGTCGGCCAGAATGTAATCTATGAAGTCCACGCCCATCGTCGCGGTGTATCCGAGATAGCTGACCTGGATCGGCGCTGGACGGTAGCCCAGGATTGCAGGCCGCGCTTGCTCAGTGTGGCCCTTCAGGTCGACAGCGATATCGACATCGAGATCGAGCAGAAGCTGGGCCACTTCGCGGTCACCGTGCAACGCCACGTCGTGGAACTGGTCGAACGCCTTGGCCAGCCGCGCACGGATCTCGCTGCCATCATCAGGACCGTAAGAGATGCCCAGCACTTCGAACCGCTGCCGATCATGGAGCTCAAACAGCTCCGCGATCTGCCAGCCCGTCGGATGGCGATTGAAGGACGACGACAGGTAGGCAATTTTTAGTCTGCCCGCTGAGCGCTCTCTTGGGACCGGGATCAACTGTGGCACCGCCGGTATGCGATGGCGCACGAACCGCCGCGTGTGGCGCAGCTGATCCGCCGGGCCGATGGGATAGGCGAGCAGCGTGAACGGCTCGACCACCGCCCGTTCGTCCTCAAGCGCGCGTTTGAGCTTGGTCTCGAACTCTTCGGCTTTGCTCCAATCGCAGAGCATGAGCCGATAAAAGGCGAGCGCGCCCAGTGCGTGCGGGTGGCCCGGATCGATCGCCAACACCCGTTCCCACGCGCTGACCGCCTCCTCGTACCGTCCGAGATTGGCGAGCGCGTGGGCGCGATGGTAGAGGGTTTCGGCGTCGTCGGGCTTGAGCGCAAGCGCGCGGTCGAAGGTCGCGAGCGCGTCCTCGAAGCGGCTCATCGCCAACAAGGCGGCTCCCCGATTATCGAGCACGCCGATATTCGCGGGGTCGATCGCGAGGGCCCGATCGAAGGTCGCTAACGCGTCGCCGAAGCGTCGCAGCTGCGTGAGGGCGAAACCGCGGTTGTTGAGCGCATCGACGTCGCGCGGATCGACCACCGCGGCGCGCTCGAAGCTCGCCAAAGCCTCCTCGTAGCGCGCAAGCTTGGCCAGGACGTTTCCGCGAGTGATCAATGCCGCGACGGAATTGGGATCGATGTTAAGGGCCCGTTCGCAGCTGGCGATCGCTTCCTCGTAACGGCCGAGATCCTTGAGCGCGATGCCGCGGTTGCTGAGCGCATTGACGTCGCCGGGCCGCGCCGTCAGCAGCTCCTCGTAGCAGGCGAGCGCGTCCGCGTGCCGACCGAGTCTCGCAAGGGCGTTTCCGCGATTGGTGAGCGCGCCGGGATGCGCCGGGGCCTTCTTCAAGACCGCTTCGTAGCAGGCAACGGCCTCGTCGAAGCGCGACAATGCGGCGAGGATGTTGCCGCGCTCGAACGGCGCGTCGACCGAACCGCCGTCGCGCGCCAACACCTTGTCGAACGCGAGCAGCGCGTCCTCGAAGCGCCGCAGACGAGACAGCACCACGGCGCGATTGTAGAGCGCATCGAGATCGCGGGGATCGAGCGCGATCAGCCGCTCGCTGGCGGCCAACGCCTCCTCGAGCCGACCGAGCGCGAGCAGCGCCGCCATCAAGATGGCCAATGCCTGGGGAGACCGCGGCCGGAGCTTGATCGCCTGGCTCAGGAGCTCGTGAGCTTCCCCGGCACGGCCTTGTTGATATCGGATGAGGCCGAGCAGATGCAACGCATCGAACTGGCGAGGGTCGCGCGCGAGCACGGAACGATAGATCGCCTCCGCCTCGGCGATCCGGCCCATTCGATGCAGCGCTTTTCCCTCGTCGATGGTCGGCATCGTAAAGCGGATGTCCTGGCGGTAACCGCCGCGCGCGCCCCTCTCGACAGATGATAGCAACCTCCGTAAGGACCGACACTCCACGTGATGGGTTGCGCAGCGATGCCGCAGAGCGCCAGCGATCGTCCCGACGACGGAAGCCCCGCAGCCGGCCACAGCCTGTTCGTAAGCGCGCAGGACGGGCTGAGATTGCACGTCCGTGCCTATGGCACGCGCACGAACGACGCCCTGCCGGTGGTCTGCCTACCCGGCCTGGCGCGCACCACCGCCGATTTCGACGCGCTGGCGGCGGCGCTTTCGAGCGATCGCGCGCACCCGCGGCCGGTCCTCACCCTCGACTCTCGCGGCCGCGGCAAATCGGACTACGACCGCAAGCTGGCGAACTACAATCTGCAGGTCGAGCTCGCCGACGTGCTTTCCGTGCTCACCGCGCTCGGCATCGGCCAGGCGGCATTCGTCGGAACCTCGCGCGGCGGCATCTTGACGATGCTGCTTGCCGTTGCGCGCCCGGCCGCGATCGCCGGCTGCGTGCTCAACGACATCGGCCCGGTGATCGACCTCGAGGGCCTGGTGCGGATCAAGAGCTATGTCGGCAAACTGCCGCAGCTCCCAACCTTCCCCACGGCAGCCGACGCTCTGAAGCGACGGTTCGGCAGCCAGTTTCCCAAATGGGGCGACGACGACTGGCTCGCCTTCGCGCGGGCAACGTTCAAAGACGCCGGCGGGCGACTCGTTCCCGATTACGACCCAAAGCTCGCGACGATTCTGGAGGCGATCGGGCCCGCGGAGCCATTGCCGACGCTGTGGAAGGAGTTCGACGTACTCGGCCGCGTACCGGTGATGGTCATTCGCGGCGCCAATTCCGACATTCTGTCGGCGGCAACCATCGAGGCCATGCGCAAGCGCCGCGCTGCGCTCGAGGTGGTCGAGGTGCCCGACGAGGGCCATGCGCCGCGGCTCGCGGGCTCCTTGACGATCGGCCGCATCGCCGCCTTCATCGCATCCTGCGACGCGACGAGCGCGGGATATCGAAGCTAGGCGTGTACTCATTGATGCACAGATGTCCGGTTTGCGGGCGAAGCTGAATTCTTGTGCGACCAGAGCACTACTGGTTTCGACCCCAACCGGACATGAGCGGCCCGCTTTTGCTGCGATCCACGGCTTCGACCTGCTATACTCGGCATAGTCCTTGGGCCTTGGGGTCATCGAGATGCAGCAGCGCGAGTTCATTGGCTTGCTCGGCGGCGACGCCGCCTCGCCTTTTGCGTTGGCCGCACGAAAAGACGGACTGGGAGAAGAACCATGCGCGCGATTGGTCTTGTTTTGCTCAGTATCGCAATAATGGCTTTGCTGCTTACCGACGCTGACGCCAAGCGCCGGTCGAGCGCGCAAGGGAGCCAGGCGGCGGGGGCCAGCAGAAGCTGGTGCGCGACCTATCCCGAGCAAGGCCTCAACGACAACTGCAGCTATTCGTCGTTCGATCAATGCTGGGCGACGGTGCTGGGCCGCGGCGGCTTTTGCCGACCTAATCCGTTTCCGGGCACGTCTTTCGGGACCGGCTACACCTGGGGTTCAGGTCCGATGCGCTAGAGCTGCGGCGGGTTCGCCGCCGGTGATGTTGCACCGCTCGGTCTGCGATCCGTGATTAACCTGAACACCGCGAAGGGGGCGAGGCTATTACGTGGGCGGCGCTGCGCGAAAGCGGACATGGCTGGCCGGGCCCGGTGATGTCAAGTCTCCCCGAGTGATCGTCACGCCGCCGAGCTCACGCTTCTGTCCGTGGTCGGCGCCGAGGCCGCCACGCGATGGCTGTCAGAAGGAACGGTGAGCCTATCTAGATACGCGTGGTTCGTCGGATGACGGCCACTGGCCGTGTAACGGCTTCACCAGCTCCACCGTCCGGCGACGGGACTTGGGGCAGTAGGGGCCTCTGTTCGGCCCACTTGCGTCTCGTATTCCTCCTTGATCAAGCCTGCGCTGCGATCGGCTTCGCTTCGGCCCAGCGGTACGTCGTGCCGTCAATCCACATCCGGTGCAGGATTATTCCGATCTTGCGAGCCAGGGCGACCTTCGCCCGCTTTGAACCTCGTCGCTTGGCGACGTCCATCCCCCAACGTTTGAGTTTTGAGAACCGCGTTATCCGCGACAGCAGAACATTGGCAGCTTCATAG
>Ga0318499_10000142_pt1 | contig 15371 bp, 16 predicted proteins | sample GRESIP109b1f25_FD_203489 | JGI IMG/M metagenome (GOLD analysis project Ga0318499, IMG submission 203489) | Tropical soil microbial communities from Luquillo Experimental Forest, Puerto Rico - GRE.SIPMG.109b1f25 | ecosystem: Environmental > Terrestrial > Soil > Tropical forest > Bulk soil...
GCATAGTGCTCGAGACGCTGAATCTGCGGACCGGTGAGAAGGTACTAGAGCTGGGTTGCGGAGGCGGCTATTACACGCATGAGGCCGCCCAGTTTGTCGGCCCGACGGGGAGGGTCTGTGCCATCGACATCAGCCCTGATCAGATTGCAGCAGCGCAAGCTCACTGTGCCGAGTTCGCCTGGGTCGAGTGTCGCAAGGCGGATATTGCAGCGGCGCCGTACGGGAACGCCGAGTTCGATGTCGTTTTTGCCGTTCAGGCGCTGGAGTATCTGTCGGATCTCGACGGCGCGTTGCGCCACATCCACCGGATGCTCCGTCCGGGCGGGCGGCTGATCGTCATCGCGACGGATTGGAGTTCGGCGGTATGGCACTCCGAGAATGCGCCGCGGATGCAGCGGGTACTGACCGCCTGGGCGCCGCATTCGCCGTGCGGGATCTGCCGGGCATCCTGGCGGCACGGCTTCGCCGGGCGGGGATCCAGCCTCTGCGGCAGACGCCGATCCCAATCCTGAACACTTCCTATAATCCCGCCAGCTTCAGCTATTGGGTCGCGCAGGTCATCAGACCTTTCGTCGTAAGCAGACGGGGCGTGACAGAAGAAGAAACCGCGGAGTGGTTCGACGAATTCGCCAAGCTGGAGGAGAACGGGGCGTATTTCTTCTGCATTACCCCCGTTCTGACCGAAGCAACAAGAGTGGCCTGAGTAGAAGCCACGCGCCGTGCCCGGGGCCTTGGCGGCGGCGAAATACGAGCTCACCCGCTACCGTCAGGGGGTTGGGATCATGCTCCTCAACCGTGAGGGCTTGGCCTTCGTTGGCCACCGCATCCGGATGCCGGCGAGGCTGGTGAAGTGGCAGATGCCGCAGGGCGGCATTGATACCGGCGAAACTCCGCGCCAGGCGGCGCTGCGCGAGTTGATAGAGGAGATCGGCACCGACCGAGCCGAAATCCTCGCCGAGAGCTGTGGCTGGTTTTATCACGACGTACCGGACGAGATTGCCCGGGAGCTAATGGGCGGACGCTATCGCGGCAATCGTCAGAAATGGTTCGCGATGCGGTTTACCGGCACCGACGCCGATATCGACCTCGTCACCGATCATCCAGAATTCGACGCCTGGAAATGGGTCAGCCCGGAGCAGTTGCCCGAGATGATCGTACCGTTCATGCGCAGGCTCTATCTCGACATTCTGGCCGAGTTCCGCACGCTTTGGTCAGGACTTGATGAATGAGGATCGCTCTCCGGATATTCCTGCTCGCGATCGGGTTTGCCTCGTTCTTCGGTGCCGCAACCGGGCGCGCCGGGGAGCTGATCGAATTTCCCAACCTCCCGAAACAGACGCCGGCCCACCTGCGCGGTTATCTGGCGCGACCGGACACCGGTTTGTCGGCAATACTCGGCAGCCGTTCCAACCGCGCCGGACCTTATCCGGCGGTCGTTGTGCTGCACGGCTGCGGCGGCATCTCCAGCCACTCCGCGAAAATAGCCGATCAACTGGGCTCGTGGGAGTATGTGGCGCTTACTGTCGACAGCCTCGGCCCGCGCGGCATCGCCAGCGGCTGCGGCGGCCGTTCCCTCGACCAAGCGTTTGATGCTTACGCGGCGCTGCATTACCTGTCGCAGCTGGATTTTGTCGATGCGGCGCGGGTGGCCGTGCTCGGCCAATCGATGGGCGGCTCGGCGGCGCTCTACGCCGTCGAGCGCGGCTTGACTGCGCAATATTTCGACCAGCACTTTCGCGCCGCGATCGCCTATTATCCCAATTGCCTCCCCGGGGCATGGATGACGGCGCCGACCCTGGTGCTGATCGGTGAGGCCGACGAGTGGAACCAGGCCGAGCAGTGCCGCGAAATGGTGAAGCATGCACGAACGGACGGCGCGGCGATCAGCTTGATCGTTTATCCCGGAGCCCATCATGCCTTCGACGTCGTCGAATTGAAGCCTGGTACCCGCGCTCTCGGCCACTGGGTCGAATACAATGAGCCCGCGGCCAAGGATGCCGAAGAGAAAGCGCGCGCCTTTCTGGCGGCCAATCTCGACGGCGCGAGGCCGGGCCAATCACAGACGCCGCAGTGAGCAGCTTTCGGCGTTCAGGCTTTTCGAAACGACCGTAGAGGAGACTGCCAATGAAGAATGCGCGATCTGCTCGGCGTCACGCGCGGCCCTTCGGAGAGCCGACGGCCGGCAATGGAATTCTCAGTCGTCGGATTTTTCTCGAGGGTGCAGCCGTCGCTGGTGCGGCGGGCGCGGGCGTCTCGAGCGCGATGGCAGAGCCGCTCGCCGTCCAACCTTGGATGAAGGAGCCGGGGGCGGGTTTTGCCCCCTACGGCCAGCCCTCGCGTTTCGAGGACAAGGTCGCGCGGGTCATCCCACCCAATCCGCCGCTGCCGGGCATCGGCACGGCGCGCACGCCGCTGCACCTGCTCGACGGGATGATCACGCCCAGCGGCCTGCATTTCGAGCGCAGCCACTCCGGCATACCCGATATCGACCCCGACCAGCACCGGCTCGTCATCCACGGGCTCGTACGGCGCCCGCTCGTGTTCACGATCGAGGCACTGCACCGCTACCCGATGCAGTCCCGCATCGCCTTCGTCGAATGCGCCGGCAACAGCGGCGCGCTCAATGCCCCGCAGGCGCAGCCGCTCGGCATCGCCGCCATTCACGGCCTCCTCGGCTGTTCGGAATGGACCGGCGTCAAAGTCTCGACGCTACTCGACGAGGCCGGTGTCGAGCCATACGCGCGCTGGGTGATCGCCGAGGGCGCCGATGCCGCCGGCATGAGCCGCAGCATTCCGCTCGCCAAGATGATGGATGACGCGCTCCTCTGCCTTTACCAGAACGGCGAGGCGGTGCGCCCGTCGAACGGCTATCCTGTTCGGCTGCTCCTCCCCGGCTTCGAGGGCAATATGAACGTCAAATGGCTGCGCCGTCTGAAACTGACCTCCGGCCCGGCCATGACCAAGGACGAGACCTCGAAATACACGATCCTGCTCAAGGACGAGAAGGCCTGGCAGTTCGTTTTTCCGATGGAGGTGAAATCGGTGATCACGCGTCCGGCACCGGGGATCACGCTGAAGGGGCCGGGTTTCTACGAGATCTCCGGATTGGCCTGGTCGGGCAATGGCAGCATCCGGCAGGTCGAGGTGTCGGCGGATGGCGGGCAAAGCTGGGCGCCCGCGGCACTGCAGGGCCCGATCCTGCCCAAGGCGCCGGTGCGCTTCCGCGCGTCTTGGCAATGGAATGGCGGCCCGGCGGTGCTGCAAAGCCGCGCCACCGACGACACCGGGATGGTGCAGCCGACGCGCGCCGCCTTTGCCGCGGAGCGCGGCTTGCGCGGCGTCTACCATTACAATGCGATCGCGAGCTGGCGCATCGACGAAAAGGGCGAGGCGACCAATGTCTACGTGTAAGCATCTCGCACTGTGCGCGGCGATGTTTGTCGCGGCGCCCGCCCTGGCGCAGGCGCCGCAGTTCGGACACCCGATTGCGCCCGCCGACATTGCGCCTTGGGACATCAGCATCGGTCCCGACGGCGCAGGGCTTCCGCCGGGCAGCGGCACGGCTAGTCAGGGCGAGGCGGTGTATGTCGCAAAGTGTCAAGCCTGTCACGGTGAAAAAGGCGTCGGTGGACCAAACGACGCCCTCGTCGGCGGGATGGGGTCTCTCGCCGAGGGCAAGACACCGGTGAAGACGGTCGGCAGCTACTGGCCGTACGCGACGACGCTGTTTGACTACATTCGGCGGGCGATGCCGTTCCCGGAGACGAAATCGCTGACCAATGACGAGATCTATGCGGTGTCGGCCTACATTCTCAATCTCAACGGGATCGTTGGGACCGACGAGGTGCTCGACGAGCAGTCGCTGTCTAAAGTGAAAATGTCGAACCGGGATGGGTTCATTCCGTTCCCGCGTAGTCTCAAGTAGCTTTTTGATGGCCCAGAAGATGACAGCGGCAGAGACAAAGCACCGTATCGTCGAAACCAATGGCATTCGGATGCACATTGCGGAGCAGGGAGCCGGGCCGGCGGTCCTGTTGTGCCACGGCTTCCCCGAGTGCTGGTATTCCTGGCGGCATCAGCTGAGGGCGCTGGCGGCGGCTGGTTTTCATGCCGTTGCGCCCGATATGCGCGGCTACGGACAGACCGATGCCCCGCCAGAGATCGACCGCTATACGCTGCTGCACTTGCTCGGCGACATGGTCGGCTTGCTCGATGTGCTCGGCATCGAACGGGCGGTGATCGCCGGGCACGACTGGGGCGCCCCGGTGGCGTGGCTTGCGGCGCAGTTGCGCCCCGACCGCTTCCCGGCAGTGATCGCGTTGAGCGTGCCATTCCGGGCGCGCGGGACAGTGCGGCCGACGACGGCCATGCCGCGGACCGATGATACCGTCTGGTATCAGCTCTATTTCCAGGAACCGGGGGTCGCCGAGGCGGAGTACGACCGCAACGTACGCACGTCGTTCCGCATCGGCCGGATCAATGTCTCGGGCGATGCGCCGCCTCGGCCGCAGCCCTTCGGCATGGTGCCCCTGCAGGGCGGTTTGTTCGCGCGCGTCCCGGCGGTGCCGCCGCCGCTGCCCGCTTGGCTGACCGAGGCCGATGTCGACTATTACACCAGCGAATTCACCCGCACCGGGTTTCGCGGCGGGCTCAACTGGTATTGCAACATCGACCGGAATTGGGAATTGCTCGCGCCGTTCGATGGAGTAGCGATGCGAGTGCCGGCGCTCTACATCGCCGGCGACCGCGATCCGGTTGTCAAATTCCCCGGCATGGAACGCCACATTGCCGATATGCCGAAATTCGTGCCGCAGCTCCACGGCCCGATCATGCTGCCCGGCTGCGGGCATATCACCCAAGAGGAGCGGGCGTCCGAAGTCAATGCCGCAATGATCGACTTCATTCGGCGTCTACCCCGACCGTGATCGGGTATTGCGGCTGACCCTTCATTGCGAGTTCCGATAATGGCTGAGAAGATCCCGGCGCATCTCATCGAGACGATCAACAAGCTGGTACGCGTATCCCGTCGGCTACTCGTCGATCTCGGCCGCGAGCCGACGCCCGAGGAAATTGCCGAGAAGCTGGCGATGCCGGTCGAAAAGGTGCAAAAGCTGTTGGAGATAGCCAATCGCCCAATCGTCTTGGCGCCGGGCTGAGCGCAAGTCGCAAAAAGCCCTCGACCATGACCCTTCGGCATCGGGTTCGGCCTGTGCCGAAGAGTAGAAGGCTCGCACCTTCCCCGCAGGCGGTCCCGGCATGGCCCGGAACGGCCTGCGGGGATCGCTTTACGATTTCGGGTGCTTGGCGACGACGTGGTCCTTGATCTTTTCGTAAGTCGCCTCGGACACGACCTTCTTCCCGACCAGCTGGTTCCTGTCGGTGTAAGGCCGGCCCTGGATGATCTTGGCGGCGTCGCTGTCGCTGACCCCGGGCAGTGCCTTCAATTCCGCCGCGGTCGCGGAATTGAGGTCGACCATCTCGGCTTTGCTCGGCACCGTCGTCGCCGGCGGGGAAGTCGGGTTCGGCATCGTGGTAGCTGCAGGCTGCGCCAATACCGGCGCAGCAATCGTCAAAGCCAGGATGCCGGCAGGCATCCGGATATACTTGAACATCTTGATCTCCTACTTTTGGCGGCAAGTCGCCGTCGCGGCAAAGAACGGCCTCTGTGCGACTCTATTCCTTATCGGTGTGGTGAATTTTTGGTATTACCGAGAGATCATAAAGAAAATTCAACAGAACGGTTGTCGGCCCTATAAAATTCCAGGCAGGAAGCACGCACGACCGCACCGCAGTCTTTTAGTCACCCTAGGCGAGGAGGCCGCGCAACGGCTGCGCGCCGACGCTGTTGGGGAACACTGCCGTCTCCAGGACCCGTGGATCGGCGCGGAGGTGGTCTTCGAGGAGGCCCTTGAGGACAGCGCGCAGATCGGTCGTCGGCTTCAGGTCGCGGTTCTCATAAAGATTGGCCTCAGCGAGGCCGGGCCAGTCGGCTACGACGCGCCCGCCCTTAAGCGCGCCGCCGGCGAGCAGCGCCACCGTCGCCGTGCCGTGGTCGGTGCCGTCATTGCCGTTGATGCGCGCAGTGCGGCCGAATTCGGTGACGAGCACGACGACGGTCTCGCGCCAGGCCTCGCCCATATTGGTCTCGATCGCGGCGATCGCGCCGTCGAGCGCGCCGAGCAGGTTGGCGAGCCGGCCCTTGGCAATGCCCTCGTCGACATGCGTGTCCCAGCCGTCGAAGGCCAGCGCACCGACCCGCGGCCCTTCGGGCTGAGCAAGGAATTTCGCGGCGGCGGCGCCAGTGTCGGCGAAATAGGCGCGCACTTGCGCGATGCCACCGCCTTGCGGGGTCGGACGCTCCTCGCTCGGCTCGCTGGTCATGCCGCCGGCGCGCGCGATAGCGGCGAGGCCGACGCGCTCCTCGAGCACACGCGCAAAGGTCGGGTCGGTATGGCGATAAAGATCGAGCAGGCGGTTTGTCGTTTCGTCGCCGACCGGCGGCAATTTTGGCGGCACCCACGCCAAGACCGGCGCCCGGCCGCGCACGACGAGCGGGGCGATCGGCCCGACGGCAAAGGCCTGACGGTTGTGCGGATCGGCTGGCCCGCCGGGTTCGAGCGCCGCCAATGCGCGGTTGAGCCAGCCCGTATCGGCGCCGCCGGGCTTCGGGAGTCCACTCTCCAGCACGTCCTGCCCGTCGAAATGCGAGCGCTCGCGATAGGGGGTCGCGACCGCGTGCACGATCGTCGCCTGACTAGCCTGATAAAGGCGATGGAAATTCGCCATGGCCGGGTTCAGCGCAAAGAAGCCGTCGAGAGGCAGCGCCGGCGCGGTCCCGTCGAGGGCCAGCGCCTTGTCACCGCGCAGCTTTTTCCAATCGGGGTCGCCGACCGGCGCGACGACAGCGAGCCCGTCGAGCGCACCGCGCAGGACAATGACGAGAAGCCGCGGATCGCGGCCCTCGGCACGCGCGAGGCGCGGCACCGCGGCCCAGGCGAAGAATGCGCCGGAGCCGAGCAGCAGATCGCGTCTGGTTGGGGACATCATCACCTCCGCTGGAATTCCGGCGCCATCAGCAACATCGTCAGCGCCTGCGGCCGGCTCTCGGCGCGGGCGACCGTCTGGCGGGTCTCCGCCGAAGCGAGTGGCCCCAGCGCCGCTTCCATGGTGGCTTCCGGTTCGAGGGCGAGGCCTTCGCGGTGCGCAAAGGCGTTGGCCATGTCGAGGCGTTGCGCCAGACCGTCGAGCCAGGCCGCGTTATCGTCCGAGAAGCCCTTCGGTGCCGGCGGCCGCCACAACGGTTCGCCGAGCATCGCCTGCGCCTGGACGATGCGGCGGATGTCGCCCGCCTCCCCGGTCGCGCGCAGCGCCGCGACGATCCATTCGCCCGGGCGCTTGATCTTGGCCTGCTCGGGCATCCAAGCTTCGGGGGAAGCGATCAGCGCTTTCGCGACCTCCTTGAGGTCGCCATCGGTGTCGAGAAAGCGCTGCGTCAGGAGCTCGACGAGCGCCGGCGGCGGATCGTCGGCAATGAAGTGCCGCGCGAGCTTGGTTGCGACGTGCTTGGCGGTCGCCGGATGGCGGGCGAGGTCGGCGAGCACTGCCCGGCCCTGCCCGGTGCCTGTGTCGTCGTATTCTTTGCCGATGACGGTTTTGGGGCCGGGCTCGTGCGCCCGCTTGATGAAGACGAACTCGCCGCCGTGGTCGGGGTTGTTGACCGTCGGGATGATCGTCCAGCCCGTCAGGACCTTGGCGAAATTGGTGACATCGTCCTGCGTGTACACCGTGCGCACGCCGAGCGTGTGTAATTCGAGGACCTCGCGCGCGAGGTTCTCGTTGAGGCCCTTGTCGCGATTGATGCCGGCAACCGAGTCGGGGCCGATCGATTGGGCATTGTCGAGGTAGATGAGCATCGCCGGATGCCCCTCGGCGGCGAGCAGCATGTCGCTGAACCGGCCCAGCACGTGCGGCCGGATCACCTCGCGTTCATAGGCGCCGGCCATCACGGTCTTGTCCTGACTGACGCAGAAATGGTTCGACCAGAACCACACCAAGCGTTCGACCAACCCGATTTCAGCATCGCGCGCCGCATCGATCCGCGCCTTGGCTTCGTTCAGAAACAGCCGGCGCGGCAGTGGCGGCGGGTCGGACTGGGCCGGGGGTGCCTCCATTGCCGGCTGTGCTGCCCCCTCCCGGCGCTGGCGCTTTTGCTCGGCATTGCGCTCGGCACGGTATTCGAAGACGGCACGGTTGGCGGCGCCGCTCGTCGGCAGACCCGAGTTGATGATCTGTCCTGCATTGGCTGGTTCGAGTTCGGCGAACAGTGCACCGCGCGGATCCTCGGCGATTGCCGCGATCGAGCCCTCTCGCGGCCCGAACCCGAACCGATGCAACGCCAACGCCGCCTCTTTCGGATCGCAGGCCATCGGTCTCGTCCTCCCAAGAGCCGTTAACGCATTATACGCGCCACGTCGTGATGACATCACCAGGATTTGGCCGAATCAGCGGGGCAGCATCTGTGCCAGCGCCGTATAGGCTTCTTCGTCGGTGCGGTCATAGCGCAGCGGCGTCACAACGATATGGCCGCCTGCCAAAGCCTCGACGTCGCTTTCCGGTCCCTGGTCGCGGGGTCCGCGGCGGAAGCTGATCCAGTGATAAGTAAGTCCGCGCGGGTCGGTGCGGGTCTCCACCTGCAGGCCTTGGATGAGCCCGGGGCCTTGGCGCGCCAAGGTCAGCGGCCCGCAATCGGGGGCTGGGAGGTCGGGGAAGTTCACATTGAGGCAGGTCGACGCGCCCCAGCCGATCGCCAGCAACCGCCGGACGACGCCAGCGCCGAGCGCAGCTGCGGTGTCCCAGCGCACATGCGCGCGATCGGTCAAGCCCTGGCTCAGCGCGATCGATGGAATGCCGAGCAGCATCCCGGTCATCGCCCCGCCTACGGTACCGGAAAATACCGTCTCGAGGCCGAGATTGGCGCCGCGATTGACACCGGAGAGCAGCAGCTGCGGCGGCTTCGGCATCAGGTGACACGCGCCCATCACCGCGCAATCTCCCGGCGTTCCGGTAATCGCGTAGCGCCGGATGCTGCGCTCGCTGACCCGGACCGGGTGGTGCAGGCTGACGGCATGCGAGACGCCGCTCTGGTCGTGCTCGGGCGCGACGACCCACACTTCTCGCGCAAGCGCGGCGGCGATCCGTTCGAGCACCGCCAAGCCCGGCGCTTCGATGCCGTCGTCATTGGTAACGAGAATGCGGTCCAGCATAATGCGGCTCCAAAGCGCCGCAGAATAGGGTCTGAGCAATGCGTGTGCCGGAAAAATCGTTCGAGCCGGGAGCGCCCTGTCCGCTTGACGGTGTGCGGGTCGTCGACATGTCGCGCCTCGTCTCGGGCAATATGGTCAGCCTGCAGCTCGCCGATTTCGGCGCCGAGGTGATCAAGATCGAGGACCCCAAGCGCGGCGACCCGCTGCGCGCCTGGCAGACCGACGGCGTCAGCGTCCATTGGAAGGTCTACTGCCGCAACAAGAAGAGCGTGGCGCTGAGCCTGAGGGAACCACGCGGGCGCGAACTGTTTCTCGACCTCGTCGCGTCCGCGCAGGTGCTGATCGAGAATTTCCGCCCCGGCACGCTCGAAAAGATGGGCCTCCGCCCCGAGCTCCTGCACCGGTGCAATTCCGGGCTGGTCATCCTGCGTGTGTCCGGCTGGGGGCAAGACGGTCCTTATCGCGACCGGCCCGGTTTCGGCACCTTGGTCGAGAGCATGTCCGGCTACGCCTCGCGCACTGGCTTTCCCGACCGCGAGCCGGCATTGCCGCCGACCGCTCTCGCCGACATGGTCGCCGGTCTCTACGGCGCGTTCGCGGTCATGGTTGCGTTGCGGGAGGTCGAGACGAAGGGGAGCGCCGGGCAGGTCATCGATCTGCCGCTGCTCGACCCGCTATTCTCGTTCATCGCGACAGAGGCGGCGATCTACCGTCTGACCGATACGGTGCGCGAACGCACCGGCAGCCGCTCGGAGACGACCTCGCCGCGCAATGTCTTCCGCACCAAAGACGGGCGGTACATCGGCATCTCCGCCTCGATCCAGGCTATGGCGGAGCGGCTGTTCCGCGCGATCGGCCGGGAGGACATGATCACCGACGCGTGGTTCCGCACCAACACCGACCGGGTCAGGAACGCCGAGGCCTGCGAGGGGCCGATCGCCGCCTTCATCGCGGCACGCACATTGGCTGAGAACATGGCGATCTTCGAGCGCGCCGAGGTCACCGCCGCGCCGGTCTACGACATCGACCAGTTTGTGGCCGACCCACACGTCATCGGGCGCGAGATCCTCATCGACCTGCCCGACGAGCAGACCGGCCGCCTGCCGATGCACAACATCATCCCGCGCCTGTCCGACACACCCGGCCGGCTGCGCCATCCTGCGCCGGCATTGGGTGAGCATACCGCCGAGATCCTCGGCTCGCTCGGCCTCGGGCCGGCCGATATCGACGGACTCGCGCGCGAAGACATTATCCATCTCGGGGGTGATCGCCCATGAGTCTGCCGCCCTTGCCGGTGTGGCGTTCGCTTTTGTTTGTGCCGGTCACTGCCAAGCGCTTTGTCGATGGCGCCGCAAGGCGCGGGGCCGATGCGATCATCCTCGACCTCGAAGACAGCGTCGCAGCGTCGGAGAAGGAACGGGCGCGCACCTTGGTGGCAGAAGCCGCCGAGATCGTTTCGCGCGGCGGCGCCGACGTTGTCGTGCGCATCAACCGGCCGTTGCGCATGGCGGTGCGCGACATCGAGGCGGCGGTCGGCCCGCGCGTCGTGGCGCTGGCCTTGCCCAAAGTGGACGGCCCCGAGCATGTGCGGCTGCTCGCCGAGATCGTCGACGAGGTCGAAGCCGAGCGCGGCATGGCACCCGGGGCGACCCTGTTTATTGCCATGGTCGAGACCGCGGCGGCGTTCTTCCGCATCGCCGAGATCGCCCGTGCCCACCCGCGGCTCTGCGCGCTCAATCTCGGCGCCGAGGATTTCGCGCTGTCGGCCGGCATCCTGCCCGAAGCCGAGGGCCTCTTCATGCCGAAGCAGATGGCGGTGTTCGCCGCCCGCGCCGCCGGCATCATGCCGCTGGGCTTTATCGGCACAGTCGCCGAATACCACGACCTCGACGGCTTCCGGCAGACGATCCGGCGCTCGCGGCGGCTCTGCTTCATCGGCGCCTCGGTCATCCATCCGAGCCAGGTGCCGATCCTCAACGCGGAGTTCCGCGCCAGCCCCGAGGAGATCGAACATGCCCGCCGCGTCGCCGCCGCCTATGACAAGGCGCTCGCCGAGGGTGTCGGCGCCGTCACCGTCGACGGCAAGATGCAAGATGATCGACGTACCAGTCGTCGAGCGCGCCCGCCTGCTGCTCGAACGCGAAGCCGCGATCGCCGCCCGCGAAGCAAAGATGCAGCCCCTACCCTAACGCGCCCCCACGTGCGGGGAGGGCTGCGATAGGGAGCACCGCTCGTCACAGAGGGGGCGGTTTGGTGACCTGGAAGCTCTGCCGGCTTTCCATCTGCCGCATCCAGTTCTGCAATTTCGGGTGCTCGGCCATCGGCTCCCGGCCGTCCGGCACATTGCTGAAGTAATAAAGCAGCGGAGCCACCATCAGATCGGCGAGGCTGAGATGCTCGCTCGCGAGAAAGCGGTGGTCTTCCATCAGCCGGTCGATTTCCGACAGGCAGAGCCGTGCGCGCGGCAGCGCTGCCGCGATCGCGGCCTCGTCGGGCGCGCCGCCGAGAAAGCGGGGTTTCAGCACCCGGTTAACCAGGATCGTACCGGCGATGCTCGGCCAGGCGTAGGCGTCGACGATGCCGATGATCTGGTTCATTCGCGACCATTCGTGCACGTCTTCGGGCTGCAGCGGCGCGCCGGCAAAACGCTCGTCGACATAGCGCATGATCGCCTGCGTCTCGTAAAGCGCGAAGCCGTCGTGCTCGAAGGCCGGGACTTTGGCGAATGGGTGGCGCGAGAGGTGCGGCTCTTCGCGCTGGGCGCCGAGCGGCACCTCGATCAGCTCGTGCGTCACCCCTTTTTCCGCCAGCGCCAGCCGCGCGCTCCAGACATAGGTGCTGAAGGCCGGGCCATAGACGATCGGGTGCGCCATCGTACCCTCCCGTGGCTCAGGCGGCGATGCGGGCGGAAAGCCGGGGCTGCGCCAGCATCTCTTGCACCATGCGGTGCGCGTGGTAGTGCATTGCGCATTTGAGCGCGTATTCCTGCAGCATCTGCGGGTTGCGCTGACGCCAGGCGGCTCGCATTAAGCGACGGCGATACTCGCGACGCAACGCCGGATCTGGCACGCCGCGCATCAGCAGCACGAAGAGCCCGACCGCTTGGGCGAGGAGTTGCAAATTGAGCTTGAGCCAGCGCAGCGGGCGACGCCGCAGATAGCGCATCCGCGCGCGACCCAGTTCCAGCCGAGCATCGAGATATAACGAGTCGAGTCGCCCAAAATAAGCCTCGGTTGTGTAGAGGTCGCGCATCAGCTCGACGTAACCGGCGCGCAGCGCCTCCCGACCGATCCGGCGGGGTATGACGTTCGTGCCGAAGCCGCCCCAGCTCGACGCATCGTCCGACAAGTCGAGCCTGCCTTCGTTCGCGAGACGGGTGTAGAGCGGGGTCCGCGGGATCGCTACCAGCATGTTGACCATCGCGTTGACGATCCGCGCTTCCCGCACGAAGCGCTTCTGCAGGGCGAAAATACTCTGATCGTCGTTATCGAAGCCGACGATGATGCCGCACCAGACTTCCATGCCGGCTTCTTGGATGCGATGCACCTTGTCGAGCATGCTGCCGCCGCGGCTACGCAAATTTTGCAATTTTCGCGTTTCGCGCAACGACGCTTCGTTCGGAGTCTCGATGCCGACGAACACATCGCCGATGTTGGCCTCGACCATCAGCTGCATCAATTCCGCATCGTCGGCGAGATCGATCGAGGCCTCAGTCGCGAACATCAGCGGATAGCCGTGTGTCTGCTGCCACGCGATCACATCGCGCAACAACAGCTTGATCGCCTTCTTGTTGCCGATCAGGTTGTCATCGACGATGAACGCGGCATCCTTGCCCGCCGCGACCAAGGCATCGAGCTCGGCGAGGACCTGAGCGGAGGTCTTCATCCTCGGGCGCCGGCCAAACGTAACGATGATGTCGCAGAACTCGCACTCGAAGGGGCAACCACGCGAAAACTGCACGCTGCCAAATGCGTAATGCTCCACTCGCAACAGGTCGAGGCGTGGCACCGGAACCGTCGCCATGTCGGTCCGTTCGGCCTGTTGATAGCGTGTTTGATGGCAGCCCTCGCCCCACTCGCGGAGAAACTGCGGCCAGGTCTCCTCAGCCTCGCCGATGAAGACGACATCAGCGAGCTCCGTGATGTCGTCCTCCTGTACCGTGACCCACGGACCCCCGGCCACTGTGAAAACGCCATGACGCTTGAGCTCGCGGAGAATTTCCTTCATCCGCCAGCGCTGGACGTTCATCCCGGTCAAGCCGACGATGTCGGCGCGGGCGCAGCGTGCAAAGTCGATTGGCTCGACGTTCTCGTCGACTAAGGTAACGTTGTGTCCAAGCGGTGTCAGTGCGGCGAGCAACGGCAGATTGGCGACCGGCATGACCGCTTTGACGCCGAGAAATGGAATCGCGTATTCGAGGCCCCAGTACGAGATCTCAAAACGCGGATTTATCAGCACGATATCGGCCATGCGCTTCACTTTTTGCTCGACGGTCCGGCCAGTCCTGAGGTGGTCCCTGCGCCGTTGTTGATCAGCGCGCCGAGGATCGCTGCAGCGCTGTCGAGCCCGGTACCCTGACCCCCTGTCGAAATCACCGTTTGCGGCACGAGGCGGCCGATAAGCGACACGATCTCCGGCTTTTCCTCGATGGTCTTCAGCATTTGCTGGACCAGCGTGATCGTCAGTACCCGGTCCTGTCCGAGGACGTCGGCCTGCGCGTGCTGCCCTTGCGCGACTTCCTCCAATTCGAGCTTCTGCCCTTCGCCGCGCAGCTTGGCGGCGTTCTTGTTCTGCTCGGCGACCTGAACGCCGATCACCGCTTCGACGAGCTGGTGCTGCTGCTCCGCGGTCGCGCGGGCCCTTTCGGTGTCGATCCGCTGTGTTTGCGCCTTCTGCTCCTGCTGGTAGGTCACCTGGAGCTGGTCGGCGAGTTGCTGACGCAGCCGCGAGACCAAAAGCTCAGGCGGAAGCGCCACGTCACCAAACTTGACCTCCTTGATGACGATGCCGGCGCGCAGGCCTTCGGGACGGATCGCATCCTCGACTGCGTGCTCCAACTCGGCGCGGTTGTCGGCGAGGTCCAATACGTGGCGGCCTTGGGCGCCGACGACATTGCGGACGATCGATCGGATGGTCGGGACCATGATGTTGTCTTCGATTTCCTTTAACCCGCCGACGGCGGCGACGACAAAAGGTGCATTGTCCGGGGTCACCTGAGCGAGCACACGAAGCTCGAGCGGCACCAGCCAGCCTTCGACAAACGGCGTCACGGCCGGGTCGGCCGCGCCATCGGGTTTTTTTATTCCCTCGGTGTCGGAATGTTCTGTTTGCTTCAGATTGCCCGCTTGATCGAGGCTGAGATCAATGTAGCGTCTCTTATATCCGCCCTTGAATTCCCAGGTCTGCACCCGGGTGCTGATCATCGTGACCTTATAGGCCGCTTCATTGACGTAATACCGGCCCGGCTGCAGCGCTTGTTCCCAAACGCCGATGCAGCCGACCGGGACGAGGATGGCGGTCAGCACACCCTCATCCTCTTTCTTTTTATCGGCGACCGCTTCGCCGCTCGAGCTTGTGGACACGCGCTTTTGCGGGCAGGAGCTCGGTCTTTCGGCGAGCATATTGCCGAAATTGACGGCGGCGATGACATTGGATTTGACGACGCCGACAGAACCTTCGGCGACATCCACGGCGTTATAGATGCTCAGATCCCAGAGATAGGTATTAAGGCGGTAACTGCCCGGCGTCAGGATCGTCGTCTGCGGCCCGCGCTGACCGCCGTGGGTAAGAAAATACTCGGCGTCGAGCATGTCCAGCTCGTGCTCGGCGGGAAACGCGTCGGCCAGGTATTGGTCGGGCCGTAGCGGTGCCCCGTCCTTTGCGTTCAGGAACCCGTATTTGCCGGAGGGTATCGAAACGATTTTTTTGTTTTCGACTTGATAAATTACGTTGACGAGAAACCAGGGATGCCAGCCCGGGGTAAGGATCTCCGCCTGTGGGCCTTTTTCGCCGTTGGTTGCGACGATGTGCTCGGTCGGAAGCGAAGTCGTTCCGTAAATCTTGTTGAGCACTGCAATCTCGTCCGACTCGACGTGGACGTACGAGGTC
>Ga0318499_10000154_pt1 | contig 14950 bp, 14 predicted proteins | sample GRESIP109b1f25_FD_203489 | JGI IMG/M metagenome (GOLD analysis project Ga0318499, IMG submission 203489) | Tropical soil microbial communities from Luquillo Experimental Forest, Puerto Rico - GRE.SIPMG.109b1f25 | ecosystem: Environmental > Terrestrial > Soil > Tropical forest > Bulk soil...
CTGCAATATGTGAACTTCCGCGACTGACCGGAACCGAGGGCGGCCCGCAAGCCGCCCTTTTCCTTAATAGCCGCCTTTCTTGCCGGGACTGCCGACGAAAACGAAGTCCCATTCCTCCTTGAAGGGCTCCCACCAGCCGGCGACGCCGGTTTCCTTGTCCACATGACGGAAAAAGCCGGTCAATTGCGGCGGCTGGACCGTTATCGCCAGATGATATTTGCCCGGCCCGTCCAGCTTCAGGTTCTTGCCGTAGTGGGGACCGCCTTCGGCCACCATGGGCACCAGCACCCCAGTCGCCTTGTAAGGCGATCCCCGGCGGGTCAGCTCGAACGACACCGTCAGATTGGGAATCCATTCGCCGGCGGCAAAGCCGTTGCGGTTGCCCGGCAAAGCGTGAATCAGCGCCGTCAGATGAATGTCGGCCTCGACCGGACCGCACATCTCGTCCTGGGGATCCATGGTGACGGCCTGCAAAAACGCCGATTCCACTTTCAGGCCGTTGATCTCCACCGGCTGGCCGATCATGTGCTCGCCGGCCCAGGCGCCGCCGCCCGCCCAAATCCCCATCATCGCCAGTATCCCGACGACCGCCCTTGTGACACCCATGCTGTATCTCTCCGCTTCGCGATATTGCGAATTAGTCGCAAATTTCCGTGAATGTCAACAAAAGCTTTATGGCTATGGATAAAATCGAAAAACCTATTCACCTACAGGGTGTTATCTCGGGATTCGCAGATATGACATTCGGACTAATTTATGATAACGATTCTCATTAGCGCTTGACAAGATGCTTTCAAGGGCATGAATTGCGATTCATTCTTAAATCCGAAGAGGTTGAAATGCGCAAACTCATCCCTGCCGCGGCGGTCGCGGTGATGGTTCTTGCCGGTGGTCAGGTCCAAGCCGGCAGCGGCGAGGACACCGAGTTTCTGTTCCGCCTGGGCATGCTTCAGGGGCATCTGATGGTCGGGCACGATCTGCTGGCGGCCGACAAGGTCAAGCTGGCCATGCCCCATTTCGGCCATCCGGTGCGCGAGCTTTACGACGACATCAAAGACTATGTGAACGAAAAGCATATCGCCCCGTTCGAACAGGCTTTGATCGATCTGGAAAGCTCGGCGCAGAGCAATCCCCACGGCGCCGAAACCGAAGCCAAGTATCAGGCCGTCATCGCCGATCTGGAAAAGGCCCGCGAAGCCACCCCCGCCTCGGTCCGCGCCTCGGTGCCGACCATGATCGAGGTTTGCGCCGACACCATCGACGCCGCTTCCGGCGAATACGGCGAAGCCTTGAACAAGGGCCGCGTCGACGATCTGGGCGAATATCATGACAGCCGCGGCTTTATCACCTATGTCACCGCCCTGGTGGACAAGATGAGCGCCAGCCAGCCCTCGGCCGCCGACAGCGCCCTGATCGCCCGCTTCAAGACCGTTCTGGCCAAGGCCCAGAACATCGTCGAACCCCTGATTCCGTCGGAAACGCCCCGGGCGTCCGTGGCTCAGTACCGCGCCGTGGCCGAAGAGGCCCGTGCGGTCGCCAAGCAATAGCCCCACCCGCTCGATTTAAGGAACGATCATGCGTCATCGTCTTCTCAGCGCCGTCGCCCACACCGCCCTGTTCGGTCTGGCCGCCATCGCCGCCGCCTCCCCCGCCCTGGCCGAAGGAGCCCCTGCGGAACTGGTGGTCGGCGGTTCCATCAGCACCCACTTGCAGCTCGAACACGACAAGGCTCAGGACAGCAAGGCCTCCAACACCCTCTATGACGATACCGATCTGACCGGTTACGCCAATTGGTCCGATTGGCTGACCGTCAACGCCGACGTCAAGCTGGAACGCCAGCGCAACGACAATCTGGACAGCTATTACAATCAGCCCGGCGCCAAGGGCAACGCCTTCATGCGCAGCGAAGGCGTGACCTTGCGCCAGCTGAACGCCACCGTGCGCCCCGTCGAAGGCGTGTCCGTCTATGGCGGCAAATACCATCCGCTGTTCGGTTCGGCCTGGGAATCCATGCCCGGCCAGTTCTACAGCTTCGCCTCCGACTACGAGCAGGACGAGCGCGTCGGCGCCGGCGTGGCCCTGAACATGCCGGAAGGCCTGGGCGACGCCAAGCTGTCGCTGGAAACCTTCTTCCTCGACAACAGCGCTTTGTCCAATTCGATCTTCTCGCGCCCCGGCTATGACGATTCCGGCATCAACCGCGCCAAGCGCTACCGCCTGTCGGACGGCGGCGCCTCGAACACCGGCAACCTGGAATCCTATACCGTGGCCTGGCGCGGCGGCAGCCTGCCCGGCGGCATCGAGGGCGTGAAGTACCAGTTGTCCTATACCCACGAAGCCGTGCATCTGCCCGGTGAAGCCGCCGAGAACGGCTATTCGGTCGGCGTCTCCTACGATCCCACCGGCGACGGCATCCCCCTCACCCGCCGCCTGGGCGTGACGCCCTTTGCCGAATTCACCCACTTCAACAACTATTCGGGCACCGACGGCCTGAACCGCGACTACGTCCTGACCGGTCTGAACTTCATCTACGGCCATTGGAACATGGCCGTGACCAGCGGTCTGCGTTACAGCAGCAACGACAAGGTGGCCGCCGCCGACCAGGATCTGAGCTGGCAAGGCTCGGTCGCCACCAACGAGGTCAGCGCCTTCGATCACCAGGAAAACCTGACCGTGACCTACGAGGTCATCGAGCACCTGCAGATCGGCGCCGGCGTCAACCATGTGCGGGTCAACGACCGCTCCAGCATCGGCTGGGGTCCGTCGATGAACTACTCGCTGGCCTTCTAAGCCGATGCCGACCATGAAGAAGGCGGCGTCCGCCGTCCTCATGGCCGTTCTCGCCTTGCCCTGCCTCTCCGGCAGGGCAAGCGCCGAGGACGCCGTGACCATTCCCGTGACCATCGAAAACCATCGCTACACGCCCGAGGAAATCCATATTCCCGCCGGCAAGGAGGTGGTTTTGCAGGTGGAGAACCGCGACCCTTCGGCCGAGGAGTTCGAATCCAGCGTTCTCAACATTGAAAAGGTTATCGCCGGGGGCCATCGCAGCCCGGTCCGTCTGCACGGTCTGGCGGCCGGGCGCTATCCCTTCATCGGCGAATTCCACCAGGAAACCGCCCATGGGGTGATCATCTCGGAATAAGGCGGCGGCCGACCGGCGCCACAAACAAAAAGACGGCCCGCTGGGCCGTCTTTTTTTGTTTCCGCGTCAGGGAAGAATGGGGCGAGCGATCGGATTCGAACCGACGACATCCAGGACCACAACCTGGCGCTCTAACCAACTGAGCTACGCCCGCCATCCTCTTCCCCCCTTGAGGGGAGGCCCGGTTTCTAGCCTAAGAGCGGACCCCGCGTCAAGTGCCTCTGTTCACGAAAAATAATCGGCCAGCCTGTGCGAGGCCACATCGAGGATATCCTCGGTCTTGGCGAAGCAGAAGCGCACGTAATCGCGCACCGCCCCGTTCTCGTAAAAGGCGCTGACCGGCACCGCCGCCACCCCCGCCTCCATGGTGATCAGGCGGCAGAATTCCACGTCGTCGCCGGCAAAGCCCTTGCGCTTGGCCGGACCGGCGAAGGCGGCGGACAGGAAATAGCTGCCGGCGCAGGGCAGAACCTCGAAACCGGCGGCGGTCAGACCCTTGGCCAGACGGTCGCGGCGCGATTGTAGACCGCGAGTCAGGCCGGTGAAATATTCGTCGTCCCAGCGCATCCCCTCGGCGACGGCGATCTGCAGGCCGGGATGGGTTGAAAAGGTGATGAACTGGTGCGCCTTGGCCACCGGCTGCAACAGATGCGGCGAAGCGATCACATGCCCGACCTTCCAGCCGGTCACGGAAAAGGTCTTGCCGGCCGATCCGACCTTCAGGCAGCGGTCGCGCATGCCCGGCAGGGTCATCAGGGGAACGTGCTGGCGGCCGTCATAGACCTGATGCTCGTAGACCTCGTCGCAGACGCAATAGGCGTCGTGCCTGACCAGCAGATCGGCGATGAAGCCCAGCTCCTCCTCGGTGAACACCTTGCCGTTGGGGTTCATCGGCGTGTTCAGGATCATCAGCTTAGTCTTCGGCCCGAAAGCGGCGGCCAGTTCCCGTTTCGGCAGCGTCCATTCCGGCGGCGACAGGCGCACCAGCTTCGGCACCGCCCCGGCCCGGCGCAGGATCGGCAGATAGCTGTCGTACAAAGGCTCGATCAGCACCACCTCGTCGCCCGGCTCGATCAGCCCGAACAGGCAGTCGGCCAGCGCCTCGGTGCCGCCCGACGTCACCATCACCTCGGTTTCGGGGTCAACTTCCAGGCCGTAGAAGCGCATGGCGTGGGCCGCCACCGCCCGGCGCAGTTCCGGCACGCCCATCATCGGCGCATATTGCTGCGGGCCGTCCGTCATCAACTGCGAGACGGATCCCAAAAGACGTTCGGATTCCAGCCCTTCGGGAAAGCCCTGGCCCAGATTGATGGCTCCGTGATGCGAAGCCAGACGGCTCATCACTTCGAAGATGGTGGTGCCATAGCCCGACAGGATGCTGTTGCCCGACTTCATGATGACCGCTCCACGGCAATTTCCGATCCTTTCTGCTTACCACGAAGCGAGAGGAAAAACAGGCTTCAGTCATGCTGCAACGCAACAATGATCAAGAAATAGGCTAAAGTTCTGAAAAACAGGCAAATTTAGCCGTTCACACCGCAAAAAACATAGGGGTTCAGCCACTTTTGCCCATAGCCCAACTGGCATGAGCCGTGCTAAATGATGTACCGCGTTTTCGACGCAACGGGTTCCTTAAGACAAGAGCACCGGGGTACATGAAAAAGATCGAAGCGATCATCAAGCCCTTCAAGCTGGACGAAGTGAAGGAAGCCCTTCACGACATCGGCCTGCAGGGCATCACTGTCACCGAGGCCAAGGGTTTCGGTCGGCAGAAGGGGCATACCGAACTCTATCGCGGCGCCGAATATGTCGTGGACTTCCTGCCCAAGGTGAAAATCGAGCTGGTGATCGAGGACAACCTCGTTGAACGCGCCATCGAAGCCATTCAGCAGGCAGCCCACACCGGCCGGATCGGTGACGGCAAGATCTTCGTGACGCCGGTCGAGGAAGCAATCCGCATCCGCACCGGCGAGCGCGGTAACGACGCCATCTGATCCCCTGCCCGTGTTTGTCCGGCGCCGCCGGACAAAGCGGAAGAGGTCGCGTGCGTTTTTTGAGTAGTTAGCTCTCATTCCTTTCAACTTCAATTGGGAAATTGACCATGTCCGATGTGAAGAAAGTCCTCGAGATGATCAAGGAAAACGACGTTAAGTACGTCGATTTCCGCTTCACCGATCCCAAGGGCAAGTGGCAGCACACCGCCCAGCACGTCAGCACCGTTGACGAAGACCTCCTGACCGACGGCATCTATTTCGACGGTTCGTCGATCGCCGGCTGGAAGAGCATCAACGAGTCGGACATGATCCTGCAGCCGGACCTGTCGACCGCCGTGATCGATCCCTTCGCCGCTCAGACCCAGATGGTCATCTTCTGTGACATCGTCGAGCCCGCCACCGGCCAGCTCTACGACCGCGATCCCCGCTCGATCGCCAAGCGCGCCGAAAAGCATCTGGCCGCCACCGGCATCGGCGACACCGCCTTCTTCGGCCCCGAAGCCGAATTCTTCATCTTCGACGACGTCCGCTATCAGATTGAGCCGAACTCGGTGTTCTACAAGGTCGACGCCGAAGACGGCGCTTGGGCCACCAGCAAGGAATTCCCCGAGGGCAATTCCGGTCACCGTCCGGCCGTCAAGGGCGGCTATTTCCCGGTTCCGCCGGTGGATTCGGGCGTCGACATCCGCGCCGAGATGCTGACCGTCATGGGTGAGCTGGGCCTGCCGATCGAAAAGCACCACCACGAAGTGGCTCCGTCCCAGCACGAGCTGGGCTGCAAGTTCGGCACCCTGGTGCAGGCCGCCGACTGGATGCAGCTGTACAAGTACGCCGTCCACAACGTCGCCCACAGCTACGGCAAGACCGCGACCTTCATGCCGAAGCCGATTTTCGGCGACAACGGCTCGGGCATGCACGTCCACCAGTCGATCTGGAGCAAGGGCAAGCCCACTTTCGCCGGTTCGGGCTATGCCGATCTGTCGGAAACCGCTCTGTACTACATCGGCGGCATCATCAAGCATGCCAAGGCTCTGAACGCCTTCACCAACCCGACCACCAACAGCTACAAGCGCCTGATCCCCGGCTTCGAAGCCCCGGTGCTGCTGGCCTATTCGGCCCGCAACCGCTCGGCCTCCTGCCGCATCCCGCAGGCGTCCAGCCCGAAGGCTAAGCGCGTTGAAGTCCGCTTCCCGGATCCGGGTTCCAACCCGTACCTGGCCTTCGCCGCCATGCTGATGGCCGGCCTGGACGGCATCCAGAACAAGATCCACCCCGGCGACGCCATGGACAAGAACCTGTACGACCTGCCGCCGGACGAACTGGCCCTGGTCCCGACCGTCTGCGGTTCGCTGCGCGAAGCCCTGGACAACCTGGCCAAGGATCACGAATTCCTGCTGAAGGGCGACGTGTTCTCGAAGGACTTCATCGAGAGCTACAGCGAACTGAAGTGGGAAGAGGTGTACAAGTTCGAGCACACCCCGCACCCGATCGAATACGCCATGTACTACTCGGTCTAATCGACCGCGGTACCAGCGTTTCGCTGATCGCAGACCCCCGGCAGGAAACTGCCGGGGGTTTTTGTTTTCATCAGGAGCCGCCGGAAAGGTGGAACCGCCAGCTCTCGATAAATTGAGGATGTGGGGGAAGATTGGGGGAAGACGTTACCTGATGTTCGACTTGGTCACCGGCTGCACCGGCGCGGCGGCGCCGTTTCCATAGCCGCCCGCGCCACCGGGAGCAGCCACGGCGCCACCCGGCCCGGCGGGAGCCATGGTGACGATGACGTCGGAGCCGAAGGTGCTGTCCTTGATCTGAATGGTGCAGACCCGCGTATCCCGGATCCAGGTCTGCACGCTGATGCTGGCCCGGATCGAGGTGATCTCCTGCCAGCCGAAGCCGGGCATTTCGCCTTTATAGAAATCATAAAGGCCGGAAGCATTCGTCCAACTGGAATAAACCAGCCGCCCGGTCCAGCTTTCGCCGTTGCCCAGCAACAGGGACTGGTCGACGTTCATGGTCGCCTTGGCCGGCACCGGCAGATCGGAAAACTGGCTGAAACTGGGGCTGCTGGCGGTGCCGTCGCTCTTGGCGTTGGGGCTCAAGGGGCTGGTGGTGCAGCCCGCCAGGATCAAACCGGCGGCGAGCGTCAGGACGGCGGCGTTCAACCTCATACGGAGACCCCTGAAAAAGCAACGATGTTCCCCCCTTGTACCATGGGCGGGGAACGCCGTCACCTCAGCCTTTCGGCGTGCGCAGGCGATCAAGGCGCAAACGGTGCCGCGGATCGGACAGCCGCTGCACGCCGCCGAACACCGCCGCCAAAGCCCCGAGCCCGACGCCGCCGGCGATCAGGAACAGGATCATGATCTGATATTTGACGGCCTCCGTCGGCGGCACGCCGCCCAGGATCTGACCAGTCATCATGCCGGGAATGGACACCACTCCGGTGGCCGACATGACGTTGATGATGGGCATCAAGGCATGGCGCAAAGCCTGACGAACCACCGGACCGAAGGCGGCGCGGCGGTCGTCCCCCAGCATCAGCCGGGCCTCGACGGCGGCGCGGCGCTGATGCAGGCCGGTGGTCAGGCTGTTCATGCCCAGCGACACGCCGGTCATAGTGTTGCCCAGGATCATCCCCAACAGCGGCAAAGCGTAGCGGGGATCGTACCAGGGATCGGGTTTCAGAGCCGTGGTCAGGGCCAGTACGGTGACCAGCACCGCCGCCAGCATCATCGAGGCGGTGCCCAGACCGTAGCTCCACAGTCCCGCCAGACGCCGCTCCTGGCGGGCTGCCACCTCGCGCCCGGCGAAGGCCACCATGATCAGGGCGGCGAGGCTGGTCAGATAGGGCGACAGCCGGGTGAAGATCACCGTCAGCACCAACCCCATCAGGAACAGCTGCACCACCATGCGCACCGAGGAAACCAGCAGCCGCTTGTGCAGCCCCAGTTGCAACGCCAGCGACAGTCCGGCATTGGCCAGAACCAGCAGCGAACCCAGGGACAAATCCCAGTAATCCAGGGCAATATAGGCGGCGGAACCGTCCATCAGGCGCCCTCCAGCCGGGCATGTCCCTTTTCCACCGCCAGAATGCGGCTGGCGACGCGGCCGCCCTGCCCTTCATCGTGGGTCACCCACAGGGCCGCCAACCCCTCGTCCCGGCGCTTTTCGGCGATCAGTTCCTCGACGGCGGCCACGGATTTGGCGTCCAGCGCCGCCGTCGGCTCGTCCAGCAGCAGCACTTTTGGCTTGCGCTCCAGAGCGCGGATCAGGGCCAGACGCATGCGTTCCCCGGTGGACGGCCGGGTGATCGGCCAGTCCCGGGCGTCATCGGGAATGCCAAGACGACCGCGCAGGTCGCCCAACAGCGGCCAGTGCCGGAAATGCTCGCCGACGCTGTCGCCCCACCAGCCGGGCTCGGCGGGCAGATAACCGACGATGCCGCGCCATTCCGGACCGCCGAAATGACGGCGTTCACGCCCTTGCCACAAAACGTCGCCCTCGGACGGGTCAAGATCGGCGACGGCGCGCAGCAGCAAGCTCTTTCCGGCTCCGGAAGGACCGCGCACAGCCAGGCATTCCCCCGCCTCCAACTGGAACGAGACGGCCGACAAACCAATCCGGGACAGGGCGCGCACTTCAAGCATGGCCGGATTTAACCATGAACGGCGCTTGGGCGAAACCGCCGTGGCACGGCTTTTGAAACTCTCCTCTCAGAGCTTGGAAAAAACGCGGATTTCCGCCGTTTTACCCGGTCGTTTCTTCCCACCCCACGGGAAACGGGAAGTTTCTGCCGGGCAAAAAGAGGGTTTGGTCGCATGAGCGTCGTCGGTTTCAACACTCTTTCCGCCTATCAGGGCAGCGGCATCGCCGCAGCGCTGTGGGGGCAGAGCCTGTCCGACCGCAACAACCGGCGGCAAGACCAAAACGCCACCGACCAGTTGAACGATCTGACCGCCAAGGCCGCCACCGCCAGCACCGGCAGTCTGGGGCCGCTGCTGCGCCAGGCGTCCAGCGCGCTGGAAAACATCAGCGCCAGCGCCGCCTCGCAAGACGACCAGACGAATCAAAAGAATATGAACGCCTTCAACGGGCTGTTGTCTCAGCTTGCGGCATTGGCGCCGAAAGCCGGAGCCGCCGTCTCCAAACTGGCCGCCGAAACCATCGACAGCCTGAACAGCCAGGCCTCGGCCCTGGCCCGCTCGTTGGGCGTCTATTGGTCCGACGTCTCGGTGATGAGCACCAATCTGTCGGCGCCGGGCATCACCGGCAGCAGCCGGCACACCCTTGACATATACGCATAAGAAAACCCAATAACCTATTGATCCGAAGCCTCGTTTATGGCGGCATCGGCATCATCGCCGGGGCTCTCGGCGTCACCGTCGTCGGCGGGAAGCGACGGCGGCACCACCACCTTGTGATAGGGCTTGGGATGACGGCTCCAAGGCCGGTCGCCCTGCCAGTCGGCGCTGGTCAGGATGCGGGGAGGGTCCGCCTCCAGCCAAACCTGATGGGTTCCCTGGCTGCGCAGGTCAAGAAGATCGAATAAACGCTTGGCAGACGGGCAGAAAATTCGCACCGGAACCGCAACGAAAACCAGATCGGCGGTCTGGCAATCGTCGGGCAAAGCCTCCGGGCGGCGGGCCAGGGCGACCAGATGCCCCTTCATCCGCAGCGAACAGCCCAGATCGTCGCACCGGCCCGGACTGTCGGCCAAGTCCGCCCACAGAGGGGCGTCGCGGCCCTGCCCCGCCTGCTTGACCCAGCTTGACCGCAAAGACCGCCCGCCGCGCTTCTGGTTGATGGCCAATTCGCCGCCGTCGGCGCGGATCGCCGCCAGCCTGCCGGTGGCGTCCACCATCAGGTCCGGCGGCCGGTGCAGCAGGGCGACGGCGATGCCCGCCGCCATCACCGGCAGGCCGTACAGCCGCCAGCGCCCCTTCCACAGCAGCAGCCAGAAACCGCCCAGAGTAAAGACGATCAGCGCCGACACCGGCATCGACGGCAGGTTCAAGGTGGCCCCGGGCAGACTGGAAACAGCCACGGCGATGCGGTTGACGGCGACGATGCCCCAGCCCATCAGTTGCCAGCCCCAGCCGTCCAGCCCGAACGGCATCAGCACGAAGGCCAGCAAGGCCGCCGGCATCACCCATACGCCCACCAACGGCACCGCCGCCGCATTGCCCAGCAGACCGTAGGTGGCGTAGCGGTTGAAGTGGAACACCGTATAAACCGCCGTCGAGGTGCCGGCGATCTGAGTGGTCAGCAGAATGCCCAGCAAATGGAACAGAACCCACCGCCGCCAGCCGTGGGGATGCGCCTGCTTCCATCGGGCCATTTGGGGCGAAGCCACCTCGTATCCCGAAATCAGGCCGTAGACGGCGGCGAAGCTCATCTGGAAGCTGGCGCCGATCAGGGCGTCCGGCTCCATCAGCAGCACGGCCAGGGCCGCCCAGGTGATGGAACGCAACGATATGGCCTCGCGGTCCAGCAGCACGGCGATCAGCACGATGGCATTCATGATGAAAGCCCGCTGGGTCGGCACCGGCGCGCCCGAGATCACCAGATAGCAGAACGTCACCGCCAAGGCGGCGGCGGCCGTCCACTTTTTGATGGGATAACGCAGGGCAATGGCGGGAATCGCCGCCAAAAACCCGCGCACGGCCACGAAGACCAAACCGGCGACCATGCTCATATGCATGCCGGCGATCACCAGGATGTGAGCCAAACCGGCATCGCGGTAGGCCTGCAGCAAATCCGGCGGCACCGGCCCGCGTTCGGCGGTGATCAGGGCGGCGGCGGTGGCCCCCACCCCGGCTTCGATCCCCGCCCCGTCGATGGCCGAAACGATGCGCCCGGTCAGGTCGTGGCGGCGGTTGGCGATCCACAAGCGCAGATTTTCCCACCAACCGTCTCCGCTTTCCTCGCCGACGATCTGCGGCGGCTCCACCGCATATCCCACCGCCCCCAGCCCCTTGAACCAGGCGACGCGGGAGAAATCATAGGCTCCCGGCGCCGCCGGCATGGGCGGCGGCAACAGCGAAGCCCGCAGGGAAATGATCTGACCGGGCCGCAGACCGGCGACATCGCGGGGCATGCGCACCCGCACGGCCTCGGGCGGCGGCTCTTTTTGCCGCAGCGGCGGCAATTGCAGGTGGTCCAGCACCACGCGCACCCCATGCTCCAGGGGTTCGACCTCCTGGATGCGGGCCTGAAAGGTGATCATGCCGGTGGGGCGCGACAGGACCGGCGCCGCCACCGCATGACTGCGCCCCATCGCCAGAACGAACCCCAGAACCGCCAGCCCAAGGCCCGCCGCAACCATCAGCAGGATCAGATTCCGGCGGGCCAGCCAGCCTCCGGCCGCGCAGGCCGCCAACAGCGGCGGACCTACCCAAAAGGGTGGCTCGACGGGCAAGGCGAAATAGGACGCAATGCCGGTCCCCAAGGCGATGGGAGACCAGAGAATCCAACGTTCCCGCTCTGCCAGCAGGGCTATGCCGATTTTGGAAAGCAGCCCAGTCATTAAAATGTTAAACCCCATGCTGCACGGGCCAGGGGAATATGCTACACAGCGAGCCAACACACCACTGAAGTAAGAAGGTCATCCCTTCATCATGTCGCCTGTCGTTACCCGCTTCGCCCCCTCGCCCACCGGCTTCCTTCACATTGGCGGCGCCCGCACGGCGCTGTTCAACTGGCTCCATGCCCGCCACACCGGCGGCAAGTTCCTGCTGCGCATCGAAGACACCGACCGTCTTCGCTCGACCCAGGCGGCGGTGGACGCCATTTTCGACGGCCTGCAATGGCTGGGGCTGGATTGGGACGAACCGCCGGTGATGCAGTTCGAGCGCGCCCCGCGCCACGCCGAGGTGGCCCTGAAGCTGCTGGCCGAGGGCAAGGCCTATTATTGCTACGCCTCGCCGGAAGAGCTGGAAGCCATGCGCGCCGAACAGAAGGCCAAGGGTCTGCCGGTGCGCTACGACGGCCGCTGGCGCGACCGCCCGGCCTCCGACGCCCCCGCCGGCGTCAAGCCGGTGGTGCGCCTGAAGGCCGAGCAGACCGGCGAGACCGTGCTGACGGACAAGGTCCAGGGCGAGGTTCGCATCGCCAACGCGCAGATGGACGACATGATCCTGCTGCGCGCCGACGGCACGCCCACCTATATGCTGTCGGTAGTGGTCGACGACCACGACATGGGCATCACCCAGGTCATCCGCGGCGACGACCATCTGACCAACACCTTCCGCCAGATCCAGCTCTACAAGGCCTGCGGCTGGGACGTGCCCGATTTCGCGCACATTCCCCTGATCCACGGCCCCGACGGCGCCAAGCTGTCCAAGCGCCACGGCGCCCTGGGAGCCGAAGCCTACCGCGACATGGGCTTCCTGCCGGAAGCCATCCGCAATTACCTGCTGCGCCTGGGCTGGGGCCACGGCGACGCCGAGATCATTTCGACCGAGCAGGCCATCGAATGGTTCGACCTGGACGGCTGCGGCCGCGCCCCCTCGCGCTTCGACATGGCCAAATTGACCAACCTCAATGGCCACTACATGCGCGAGGCCGACAATGCCCGCCTGGCCGGGCTGGTCGCTCCACGCATCGAAGCCTTGGTCGGCCACCCCTTGAACGATGGCGATCTGGCCATTCTCGAACAGGCCATGACCGGATTGAAAGAGCGTGCGAAGACGCTTGTGGAACTTGCTGAAAGCGCCGCATTTTTCTTCCGCGCCCGCCCCCTTGCTCTGGACGACAAGGCGGCCAAGCAGCTGGACGGCGACGGTCGCCAGACCCTTGCTGCATTCGCACAAATTCTTGCCGCCACCGAAAACTGGCGGCAGGATGTGATGGAGGAACATGCCCGGCAGTTCGCCGAGACGCGGGAGTTGAAGTTGGGAAAACTGGCTCAGCCCTTGCGCTCCGCGCTCACCGGGTCTACGGTGTCGCCGCCGATTTTCGAGGTCATGCAGATCCTCGGGCGGGAGGAATGTCTGGGCCGCATCCAGGACGCGGTCGAGGCAAATCGATAGGGGGCTGATTTTAAAACGGGGCCGTCGACACCATCTTCGGTCCACGAACCTTTCTAAAACCGAACCTACAGGGAAACAGTCAAATGACACAGAAGGAAACGGTAACCCTCACTGACAACTCCAACGGCCGTTCTTACGAATTCCCTCTGCTTCCCGGTAGCATGGGACCGAAGGTGATCGACATCCGCTCGCTCTATGCCGAGACCGGTCACTTCACCTATGACCCCGGCTTCACCTCCACCGGTTCGTGCGAATCCAAGATCACCTACATCGACGGCGATGAAGGCGTTCTGCTGCATCGCGGCTATCCCATCTCCCAGCTGGCCGAACATTCGGACTATCCCGAAGTCTGTTACCTGCTGCTGAACGGCGAACTGCCGAACGCCGCGCAAAAGAAGGACTTCGAGACCATCCTCACCCGCCACAACATGGTGCACGAGCAGCTGGCCACCTTCTATCGCGGCTTCCGCCGCGACGCCCACCCGATGGCCGTGATGTGCGGCGTCGTCGGCGCCCTGTCGGCCTTCTATCACGACAGCCTGGACATCAACGATCCGCATCAGCGCCTGATCGCCAGCCATCGTCTGATCGCCAAGATCCCGACCATCGCCGCCTGGGCCTACAAGTATTCGATCGGCCAGCCCTTCATCTACCCGAAGAACAACCTGAGCTACGCCGAAAACTTCCTGTACATGATGTTCGCCACTCCGTGCGAAGAGTACAAGGTCAGCCCGGTTCTGGCCAAGGCCATGGACCGCATCCTGATCCTGCACGCCGATCACGAACAGAACGCCTCGACCTCGACCGTGCGTCTGGCCGGTTCGTCGGGCGCCAATCCGTTCGCCTGCATCGCCGCCGGCATCGCCTCGCTGTGGGGTCCCGCCCATGGCGGCGCCAACGAGGCCGTGCTGCAAATGCTGACCCAGATCGGCAGCAAGGACCGCATCCCCGAGTTCATCGCCAAGGCCAAGGACAAGAACGATCCGTTCCGCCTGATGGGCTTCGGCCACCGCGTCTACAAGAACCACGACCCCCGCGCCCAGGTCATGCGCAAGACCTGCCACGAGGTTCTGGACGAACTGGGCGTGCGCGATGAGCCCTTGCTCGAACTGGCCATGGAACTGGAGCGCATCGCTCTGGAAGATCCGTACTTCGTGGAAAAGAAGCTGTACCCGAACGTCGATTTCTATTCGGGCATCATCTTCCGCGCCATGGGCATCCCGGTCAGCATGTTCACCGTGCTGTTCGCCGTCGCCCGCACCGTCGGCTGGGTGGCCCAGTGGAACGAGATGATCTCGGACCCGCATCAGAAGATCGGCCGTCCGCGTCAGCTGTTCACCGGCAACACTCCGCGCGACTTCAAGCCCGTGCATTCTCGCTAAGAGACGCACTTTGGCTGAGATCAGGCATCTGCATGATCAAGACCGGGAGGGCCGCGCCGCAAGCGCGGCCCTTTCGCCGTCAAAACGCATGATGCCGGCCAACGACAACCGCCCTCCCCTGCGCCTGATCCTGTGGCGCGGCCTGTTCTTCGCCGCTTTGCTGGCATTGCTCGGCGGTCTTCTCGCCGACCATCTGGGGCTGTACTGACCCTTCTTTTGCAGATTGGTTTTATTCAAAAAAATAAAATCGCAAAATGCAAAAGCCATCCCCTATCCAAAGAACAATTCCTCATATCCAACGTCGGTTCTCCTCCGTTCAACGGTATCGGAGAGTCTCCGGCTATTGGCATTAGGGATCACAAAACCTTTCCTCATTACTTTTGGCACGGCTATTGC
>Ga0318499_10000162_pt1 | contig 14747 bp, 10 predicted proteins | sample GRESIP109b1f25_FD_203489 | JGI IMG/M metagenome (GOLD analysis project Ga0318499, IMG submission 203489) | Tropical soil microbial communities from Luquillo Experimental Forest, Puerto Rico - GRE.SIPMG.109b1f25 | ecosystem: Environmental > Terrestrial > Soil > Tropical forest > Bulk soil...
AACGCGACGCGTTCCTCGATCCGCTCGACGTCCCGGCGGCGAGGAGCCCGCTCGCCGCCCGGCGGCTGCTCAGCGCCGTCGCGCTCGCTGGACCGCGCGTCGTCGCGGCAGGCCAGCGGGGGCACGAGCTGTACTCGGACGACGGCGGCCAGAGCTGGAGCCAGGCCGAGGTGCCGGTGAGCACCGATCTCACCGGCCTGTCCTTCCCGTCGGCCGAGCGCGGCTGGGCCGTCGGCCACGACGGCGTGGTGCTCGCCTCGGCGGATGGTGGGCGGAGCTGGCAGCGGCAGCTCGACGGGCGCCGCGTCTCCGCCCTCCTCGCGGCGGCCGCCGCGGCCGACGGCATCGCCGCGGAAGCGCGTGAGCAGCTCTCGTTCCTGGTGAAGCAGGGGGCGGACCTCCCCCTGCTGGACGTGTGGTTCGACGACGAGCGGAGCGGGACCGTGGTCGGCGCGTTCGGCCTCATCCTGCGCACCCGCGACGGGGGAGCCACCTGGACGCCCTGGCTCGACCGGACCGAGAACCCGAAGGCGCTGCACCTCCACGCGGTCCGGCGCGCCGCCGGCGCGCTCTGGATCGCGGGCGAGCAGGGGCTGGTGCTGAAGCTCGATCCCGGCGCCGAGCGGTTCCGGCGGTGTCCCACGCCCTACGACGGGAGCTTCTTCGGGCTGACGGGGACCGATCGCGCCGTGCTGGTGTTCGGGCTGCGCGGCCACGTGCTGCGCAGCGCCGACGGCGGCGCCAGCTGGCAGCCGGTCGGGACCAGCCTCGAGGCGGCGATCACCGGCGGCGCCAGGGCCGGCGAAGCCGCCGTGACGCTGGTCTCGTCTGCCGGGCAGGTGCTGGTGAGCCGTGACGACGGCCAGAGCTTCGCGGCCGTCGCGACGGCGCGGCCGCTCCCCATCTCCGCCGTCGCAGTGGGCGGCCGCGGCGTGGCGCTCGTGGGCCCCTTCGGCGCGCGCGTCGACCCGATTCCCTGAGAGGACTCCGACCATGGCCCCCAGGCCCGATCTCGATGCCATGCCGGTGGTCCGCAGCCTCGCCGAGTTCGATCCCCAGTCGGGGATGCGGTTCGAGCGGCTCATCTTCAACCGTCGCCGGCTGGTGATCGGGACCCTCCTGGCCGCGACCATGGCGCTGGCCTTCTGCGCCGTCTCGAAGGGCGTCATGAACGCCGACTTCGAGCGCATGATCCCGACGCACCAGCCCTACATCCGCAACTACCTCGAGAACAAGAGCGAGCTGCGCGGCCTCGGCAACTCGCTCCACGTCGTGGTCGAGAACCTCCGCGGCGACATCTACGACCCGCGCTACCTCGAGTCCCTCAGGCAGATCAGCGAGGAGCTATTCCTCATGCCGGGCGTGGATCGCCCGTGGGTGAAGTCGCTCTGGACCCCGGGCGTGCGCTGGAACGAGGTGACGGAGGAAGGCTTCCGCGGTGGCCCGGTGATGCCGGACAGCTACGACGGATCGCCTGCGAGCATCGAGGCCCTCCGGCGCAACGTGCAGCGCGCGGGGATCATGGGCAGCCTGGTGGCGCGCGACCTCCGCTCGAGCGACGTGTTCGTGCCGCTGCTCGACCGCGCGTCCGGGACCGGCGAGCGCCTCGACTACCGCCGGCTCTCGCGATCGCTCGAGCAGCTGCGCGCCCGGTTCGAGGGCAAGGACAGCGGCGTCCGGGTGCACATCATCGGCTTCGGCAAGCTCGTCGGCGATCTCCTCGAGGGCGTGCTGCAGGTCGCCGGCTACTTCGCCGTCGCAGCCGGCATCGCCATCGCCATCCTGTTCGGCTACACCCGGTGCTGGCGCAGCACGCTGCTCGTCGTCGGCTGCTCGACCGTCGCCGTGATCTGGCAGGTCGGTCTGGTCTCCGCGCTCGGGTACGAGCTCGACCCGTACTCGGTGCTGGTGCCGTTCCTGGTGTTCGCCATCGGGGTCTCTCACGGCACGCAGAAGATGAACGGGATCCTCCAGGACGTCGCGAGGGGCACGCACCGCCTCGTCGCCGCCCGGTACACCTTCCGGCGCCTCTTCCTCCCCGGCCTGACCGCGCTGCTCGCCGACGCGGTCGGTTTCGCCGTGCTGATGACCATCGACATCCCGGTGATCCAGCAGCTGGCCATCAGCGCCAGCATCGGGGTGGGAGCGCTCATCCTCAGCAACCTGATCCTGCTCCCGATCCTGCTCTCGTACACGGGGGTGGGGAGGACCGCGGCGGAGCGTGCGCTCAGGAAGGAGGGCGATCCGCGGACCTCGTGGGCGCTGCGGCTCCTGGGACGCTTCACCGAGCCGCGCTGGGCCGCGGCCGCGATCGCGCTCTCCGCCGCGATGGCGCTCTGGGGCTGGAAGACCAGCCTCCGCCTGCAGATCGGGGATCTGGAGCCGGGCGCGCCGGAGCTGCGCAGCACCTCGCGGTACAACCGGGACAACGCCTTCGTCACCGCGAACTACGGCCTGTCGAACGACGTGTTCGCCGTCATCGTCAAGACCGGCCGGGAAGGCTGCCTCAAGCACCCCACGCTCGTGGAGGCGGATCGACTCGGCTGGGCGCTGCAGCAGATCCCCGGGGTCCAGGCGACCAGCTCCCTCGCCGACGCCGTGCGCGTCATCACCGCCGGCAGCTTCGAGGGCAACCCCAAGTGGCTGACGCTGGCGCGCAACCAGGACGTGCTCAACTACGCCGCTCAGCAGGCGACCACGCGCAACCCCGACCTGTTCAACGCCGACTGCTCGGTGATGCCGGTCCTCGCCTTCCTCTCCGACCACAAGGCCGACACGCTCGAGCGCGTCGTCCGCGTCGCCGAGGAGTTCTCCGCCCGGCACGGCGACGACGAGCGGCAGTTCCTCCTCGCCGCCGGCAATGCGGGCATCGACGCCGCCACCAACCGCGTGGTCCGCGACGCCAGCCGGACGATGATGCTGTGGGTCTACGCCGCCGTGGCGGCGCTGTGCCTCATCACCTTCCGCAGCTGGCGCGCCACGGTGGTGACGATCGTGCCGCTCGCCATCACCTCCATCCTGTGCGAGGCGCTGATGGTGATCCTCGGGATCGGCGTCAAGGTGGCGACGCTGCCCGTCATCGCGCTCGGCGTCGGCATCGGGGTGGACTACGCGCTCTACCTGCTCTCGGTCCAGCTGGCGCTCCAGCGCGCCGGCCGCCCGCTCGGCGAGGCCCACCGCGTCTCGCTGCGCTTCACCGGGAAGGTGGTGGCCCTCGTGGGCGTGACGCTGGCCGCCGGCGTCGTCACCTGGGCCTTCTCTCCGATCAAGTTCCAGGCGGACATGGGCATCTTGCTCACCTTCATGTTCCTGTGGAACATGGGTGGCGCGCTCGTGCTCATGCCCGCCCTATCCCGATTCCTGCTGGCTGGAGTGCCCGCACCGAGGGCATACCCGGTGGCGGAGGGGGTGAGATGAGCACGCCATCCATGGTCGGCCTCGACCGGGCGCGAGGGACCGAGACGCAGCGCGACGCCGCGGCTCCGGCGCAGGAGACGAGCGGCTCCGTCCCGAGGGCCTACGCCTTCTACGTCTTCTTCCTCTGCTTCACGCTGATGCTGCTCGACTACATGGCGCGCCAGGTGGTGGCCGCCATGTTCCCGGTGCTGAAAGACCTGTGGCGGTTGAGCGACGCGCGGCTGGGCGCCCTCGTCTCGGTGGTCTCGCTGGCGGTCGGCGTGCTCAGCGTCCCGCTCGCGGTGGTGGCCGACCGCCACAGCCGCGTCAAGGCCATCGCGATCATGGCGATCGTCTGGAGCGCCGCGACCGCCGCGGGCGCCCTCGCGCGCAGCTACGAGCAACTGCTGGTCACGCGGTTCTTCGTGGGCGCCGGCGAGGCGGCGTATGGCGCCGCCGCGGCGTCGCTGCTGGCCAGCGTCTTCCCTGGGAGGCATCACGGCGCCGCGATCGGCTCGTTCATGTCGGCCGCGCTCTTCGGCTCGGTGCTCGGCGTGGTCGTGGGCGGCGCGATGGGATCTCGATTCGGGTGGCAGTCCGGTCTGTGGCTGGTCGGGCTCCCCGGCCTGGTCCTGGCCGCGCTCTTCTTCTTCCTGCGCGAGCCGGGGGTCGCCGCGTCGGTGCCGACGACGCGTGGCGGGGCGAGGCGCGTCGGCTTCCGCCAGGGCGTGGGCGAGATGTTCCGGTCGCGGAGCATCCTCGCGGCGTACGTCGCGAACGGCGTCCTGGTGTTCGTCACGGGTACGATGACCGCGTGGCTGCCCACCTTCTTCCACCGCGTCCATGGCCTCTCGCTCGAGAGGGCCAGCATGCGCGCGGCGCTCGCCATCCTGGCGGCAGGCGCGGGCTCCGCGCTGTGCGGGTTCCTCGTCGACCGCCTGGCGCTGCGGGACCGGCGCGCCCTCTTCTTCGGGTCGGCGGTGATCGCCGCCGGGACCGCGATCCTCCTGGGCGTGGCCTTCCGGCTCCCGGCGGGCCCGCTCCAGTACGGGTTCATCCTGCTCGGGTCGCTGGGGCTGGCCGGGACGCAGGGGCCGATGATGTCCGTCATTGCCTCGCTGGTGCACCCCGGCCTGCGTTCGACCGCGCTCGCCATCCTGGCGGTGGTGCAGAACGTGGTGGGGCTCGCGGCCGGCAGCCTGATCACGGGCATCCTGTCGGATCGCCTGGGCATCGCGGGGGCGCTGGCCTTCGTGCCGCTCATGGCCTGCGTCTCGACCGCCGCCTACCTCGTGGGAGCGAGGAGCTACCGGCGCGAGCTGCAGTCGGTGACCTTCTCGAGGTCGGGGTCGCGCTCCGAGGCGGAGCGAGCCCGGTGAACGGCGTGCCTGGTCGACCGCAAGAGCCCGCGTCCTTGGCCGCAGCGTCCATCCCGGCGGCTCGCGCTGGGATCGGCCGGATCGCCGCCCGCGGCCTCGTGCTCGCGCTGGGCGCCGCCGCGTGCAGCCCCCGCGTCCCGGCGGCCGCCGCCCTCGTGACGGGAGTCGCGCTCGCCCTGACGATCGGCAACCCGTTCCCCTCGCAGACCCGGGCGCTGGCGCGCAAGCTCCTCCCGGGCGCCGTCATCGGTCTCGGTGGCGCCATGAACCTGCGCGCGGTCGCTCGCGCCGGCGTCCAGGGGTTCGGCTACACCGTCGCGACCATCGCCGCCTGCGCCGCGCTGGGCTGGGCGCTGGCGCGCCTGCTGCGCGTCGAGCGGCGGACGGGGATGCTCGTCACCGTGGGCACCGCCATCTGCGGCGGGAGCGCCATCGCGGCGGCGGCGCCCGTCCTCGACGCCGAGGATCGCGAGATCTCGATCTCCCTCGCGACCGTCTTCCTCCTCAACTCCGTCGCGCTGCTCCTGTTCCCTCCGGTCGGGCGCCACGAGGGGCTCGACCAGCCGGGGTTCGGGCTGTGGGCGGCGCTCGCCATCCACGACACGAGCTCGGTCGTGGGCGCCGCGCTGCAGTACGGCAGCGAGGCCCTGGCGGTGGCCACGACCGTCAAGCTGGCGCGCGCCCTGTGGATCGTGCCGGTGACGTTGGCCCTCGGGGTGATCGAGCGGCGGCGGACGGGTCGGGCGAGCCGCACCGGCGCGCGCCCGCCGTGGTTCATCCTGGGGTTCGTCGCCGCGGCGGCGCTGACGACGTACCTCCCGGCGCTGCGTCCGGCCGGGCAAGTGGTCGCGGCGGTCGCCCAGCGCGTGCTCGTCCTCACGCTCTTCCTCATCGGGCTGGGGCTGTCGCGCGCCAGCGTTCGCGCCGTCGGACCGCGGCCGCTGCTCATGGGCTTGCTCCTCTGGGTCGCGATGGGCGCGGCGACGCTGGGCGCGATCCGCTCCGGCGTCATCGGCGCCGCGGGCACGCCTCGGACGGGCCCGGCCACCCCCTTCGCCCGCGTGGTAGAGACGATCCCCGCCCCGGAGGACTCAACGTCGGTAACGCAGCAGAAGTGCGCGCTCGTGAAGTGATGGGCGCGCGAGGAGATCCCATGACCGCCTTCCCGAACGTCGGGCACGACGACCAGCTCACCATCGGCCGGCTCCTCGATCGGCCGCTCCGGTGGAACCCGCGGCAGACGATCGTCTACCGCGACCTCGAGTACACCTACGCGGACATGGCGCGGCGCGTCCGGCGGCTCGCCAACCTGCTCGCGGGCCTGGGCGTGAAGCCCGGCGACGCCGTCGGGTTCATGGACTGGGACAGCCATCGGTACCTGGAGGCGTACTTCGCCGTCCCGATGATGGGCGCGGTCCTCCACACCGTGAACCTCCGGCTCTCTCCCCAGCAGATCCTGTTCACCGTGAACCACGCGGAGGACCGGGTCCTCGTCGTGCACCGCGACTTCCTGCCCGTCCTGGAGCGCATCCGCGGGAGCCTCGAGACCGTCCGCAAGATCGTCGTGATCTCGGACGGCGCCGCCGGAGACGTGATCCCGGCGTGGGCCGAGGGCGAGTACGAGCGGCTCCTCGAGGCCGCCGCCGAGCGCTTCGAGTTCCCCGAGCTCGACGAGGACACGGTCGCGACCACGTTCTACACGACCGGGACGACCGGCGATCCCAAGGGCGTCTTCTTCACGCACCGGCAGATCGTGCTGCACACGATGAGCGGCATCGCCACGCTCGCCGGGTTCGGCGACCCGATCAGCTTCCGCAGCGACGACGTCTACATGCCGATCACGCCGATGTTCCACGTGCACGCCTGGGGCGTCCCGTACATGGCGACGGTGCTCGGCACGAAGCAGGTCTACCCCGGGCGCTACGAGCCGGCGGTGCTCCTCGACCTGCTGGTGAAGCACCGCGTCTCCTTCTCGCACTGCGTCCCGACGATCCTGCAGATGCTCCTCGGCGCCCCCGGCTCGGAGGGGAAGGACCTCTCGCGCTGGAAGGTCCTCATCGGCGGCTCCGCCCTGCCCAGCGGGCTCGCGCAGGCGGCCCGCGCGCGCGGGATCAGGGTGACCACCGGCTACGGCATGTCCGAGACGTGCCCGATCCTGACGATCGCCCACCTGAAGGATCACATGAAGGAGTGGCCCGAGGGGCAGCGCGCCGAGGTGACCGTCCGGACCGGCATCCCCCTCCCCCTCGTCGAGCTCCGGATCGTCGACCTGAACGGCGTCGAGCTACCGCCGGGGCGGAAGAACGTCGGCGAGGTGGTCGTGCGCGCGCCGTGGCTGACCGGCGGTTACGCGAAGCTCCCGGACCGATCGCGCGAGCTCTGGCGGGGCGGCTGGCTTCACACCGGCGACATCGCCTACCAGGACGAGGAGGGCTACATCGTCATCACCGACCGGCTGAAGGACGTGATCAAGTCGGGCGGCGAGTGGATCTCGTCCCTCGACCTCGAGAGCCTCATCAGCCAGCACGAGGCGGTGGCCGAGGTCGCGGTCTTCGCGGTCCCCGACACCAGGTGGGGCGAGCGTCCCGCCGCCGTCGTGGTGGAGCGCGAGCCCTTCAAGGGGAAGCTCACGCCCGAGGCGCTTCGTCAGTTCCTCCAGCGGTTCGTGGACGCCGGGCGCGTGGAGCGCTGGGCGATCCCCGAGCGGATCACCATCGTGGACGCGATCCCGAAGACGAGCGTCGGGAAGCTCGACAAGAAGCGGCTGCGCGGCGAGGTGCCGGCGTAGCGCGCGGGCGGGACCGCGAGGCTCACCCCGGCTGTCCCCCCAGCTTCCGGTAGATGGTGGAGCGCCCGATCCCGAGCCGGCGAGCGGCCTCGGAGACGTTGCCGCCGCACTCCGCCACGACGCGCCGCAGGTCGGCCAGCTCCTGCTTCTCGCGCCTCTCGCGCAGCGTGGCATGCGGCGACGCGGCCGGGGGCACCGGGGGCACCTCGTGCAGCTCCGGGAGCACGAGGCGCAGCCTCGCCTCGAGCCCCTCCGCCTGCGGCGCGCCGGTCGAGAAGAGCAGCGCGAGCCGTTCGAGGACGTTCTCGAGCTCACGGACGTTCCCGGGCCAGGAGTAGCCCTCGAGGAGAGGCCGGACCAGCGCCAGCGCGCGCGCGTGCGCACCGGGGACCCCGTGGCGCGCCAGCGCTCGCTTGAGCAGCTCCGACGCGAGCACGACGGTGTCTCCCGGGCGCTCGCGGAGCGCCGGGATGTGGAGCGGCAGGATGTGGAGCCGGAAGTACAGATCGCTGCGGAACTGCCCGGCGCCGATCGCCTGCCGGAGGTCCCGGTGCGTCGCCGCCACGACGCGGACGTCCACCGGCGTCGGGTCGTTGCTGCCGAGCCGCAGCACCTGCCGCTCCTGCAGGACCCGGAGCAGCCGCGTCTGGAGCGTCACCGGCAGATCGCCGATCTCGTCGAGGAAGATCGTCCCGAGGTGCGCCGCCTCGAAGAGGCCGGGGCGCCCGCCGCGTCGCGAGCCCGTGAAGGCACCCTCCTCGTACCCGAAGAGCTCCGACTCGAGGAGCGTCTCGGGGAAGGCGGCGCAGTTGATCGCGACGAAGGGGTGCTTGGCGCGGCGGCTCGCGGCGTGGATACCCTGCGCGACCAGCTCCTTCCCCGTACCGCTCTCGCCGGTGACGAGGACGGTCGCGTCGGTGCTGGCGTACCGCTCCGCCAGCTCCCGCACGTCCCGGATGGCGGGCGAATCGCCGAGGATGCCGTCGAGCGAGTAGCGCGCCTCTAGGCGGCGCGGGCGATGCCGGGACCGGAGCCGCTGGTCGAGCCGCTCCACGAGCGTCGCGTCGTGGCAGGCCAGCACGGCGCCCTGGGTCACGCCCCGCTCCCGCAACGGGATCCGGCTCGCCACCACCGTGTGGCCGCCGATCCGCTCCACGCTGTCGTGCTCGGCCGCGCCGGTCTCGAGCAATCGATCGAGCCCGAGCTGCGGGACGAGCGACGACAGCGGACGCCCGAGGGCGTCCGCCTCGGAGATGCCGAGGATCCGCTGCATCATCGAGTTCACGGAGACGACGCGCTCGTCCGCGTCCACCGCCGCGATCGCGACCTCCATCTGATCGACCACCCGCTGCAGGTGCTGCCGCCGCGCCGCCTCCGCGCGCGCGATCCGCGCGATGTCGGCGGCCTGTCGCACCGCGATGGAGAGCGAGTCCGCGCCGTAGAGCAGCACGGCCTTGAGGCCCGCCTGCTCGGCGAGCTCGCAGACGGGGCCAGACCCGACGATCACCTCGAAGCCGCGCCCCGCGAGGTCGCTGACCTGCGCGCGGGCCTCCTCGGGCGAGACGTACGGGAGCTGCGCGATCTCCCCGAAGTCGAAGAGGTCGCGCGCCTGCTCGAGTCCGGGTATCGCGCGCATGAAGTTCACCACGCCGATGCGCGCCGACACCCTGCGGGCCTGGACGATCGCCGCGAGCGCGTCCACCGTCGAGGCGTCCACGATGACGACCGGCAGGTCGGCGTGGTCGCGCAGGTACGAGCCGTTCGACCCTGCGGCCACCAGCACGTCGACGGCCTCCCCGGCGCCGCGGAGCTCCCGCACCGTCTGCAGCGCCTCCTCGTGGCCCTTGTCGAAGACCCGGACCTCGGCGACCTCCGCCATGAGCGGCGCGACGCTCTCGAACACCCTCCGGAGCCGGCTCGTGCTGAAGGCCCAGACCACCGGGCGTGTCGCGGACGCGTGGCTCATCCCGTCTTCTCCTGTCCTGCGCTGATAGCACACGTGTCCCAGTCCGGGACAGCTGTCTTGCGGCGGGACACCGGCGCCGGACGCCCCGCGGCCGCGCGCCGCCGGAGCCGGATTTTTGGCGCAAATCCGCTTCCTCGAGCGCCGGTCGAGCCCATGAATCCATGGTCTGCTGGTTGCATCGGAGGGTGGGGATGGCACTCAAGATTCTGGCGACGGTGAAGCGGGTCGAGGACCCGGAATCGAAGATCGGCGTGAAGCCCGACGGCTCCGGGATCGTGACCGAGGGGGTGAACTACAAGGTGAACCCCTTCGACGAGATCGCGGTCGAGGAGGCGCTGCGGCTCAAGGAGAAGTACGGCGGCGAGGTGGTGGTGGCCTCGATCGGCGGCGACAGGTCGATGACCGAGATCCGGGCCGCGCTGGCGATGGGGGCCGAGCGCGGGCTGCTGGTCCGCCACGACGGTCCGCTCGACCCGGTGATCGTCTCCGACCTCCTCGCCAAGCTCGTCGAGCGCGAGAAGCCCGACGTCGTCATCCTGGGCAAGCAGTCGATCGACGACGACCAGAACCAGACCGGCCAGTACCTGGCCGAGAAGCTGGGCTGGCCGCAGGCCACCTTCGCCTCCAAGCACGAGAGCCTGGAGAGCGAGGCGGAGCAGAAGAAGCAGCCCGGCGTCGTCGTCTCGGCCGACGGCCGCCAGCTCACGGTCATCCGCGAGGTGGACGGCGGGGTCGAGACGCTCGAGCTCACGTTGCCCGCGGTGGTGACGACCGACCTGCGCCTCAACAAGCCGCGGTTCGCCTCGCTCCCCGGCATCATGAAGGCGAAGAAGAAGGAGGTGAAGGAGATCCCGTCCGCCGAGCTGGGGGTCGACCTCGCGCCGAAGGTCGTGGTCCGGAAGCTCAGCGAGCCCCCGAAGCGCAAGGGCGGCGTGAAGGTCGCGGACGTGAACGAGCTGTGGGCGAAGCTGCACGACGAGGCGAAGGTCCTCTAGCCAGGGCCGCAAGCACGCTCGGCGGAAGAAGGAGATCACGACATGGCCAACGTCCTCATCGTGGCGGAGCAGCGCGGCGGCACCCTCAAGAAGGCGACCTACGCCGCGCTGAGCGCGGGCCAGGAGGTGGCGCGCCGGACCGGCGGCAAGGTCACCGCGCTCGTCCTGGGCCGGGGCGTCGCCGGCGCCGCGGCCGAGCTCGCCGCCTACTGCGACGTGCTCGTCGCCGACGGCCCGGCGCTCGAGCACGGCCTCGCCGACGCGTGCGCGCCGGTCATCGCGGACGCGGCGAGGCAGGTGCAGGCGAGCTGGATCGGCGCGGCGGCGACCGCCTTCGGCAAGGACGTCCTGCCGCGCGCGGCGGCGCGGCTCGGCGCCGCGATGGCGACCGAGGTCCTCGGCTTCGGCGGCGACGGCCCGCGGGTCACCTTCCGCCGTCCGATGTGGGCGGGCAACGTGATGGCCGAGGTGGAGCTGGCGACGCCCGTGAAGGCCTTCACCGTCCGCGCCACCGAGTTCCCCCCCGCGCCGAAGGCGGCCGCGGCCGGGAGCGTCACCGCGATCGGCGCCGGCGCCGAGACCGGGAAGACGCGCTTCGTCGAGTTCAGGGAGGTGAAGAGCGCGCGCCCCGAGCTGACCGAGGCGCGCGTGGTGGTCTCGGGCGGCCGCGGCACGAAGGGCGACTTCAAGGAGGTCGAGGCGCTGGCGGACGAGCTGGGCGCGGCGGTCGGCGCGAGCCGGGCCGCCGTCGACGCGGGCTGGGTCCCGAACGACTGGCAGGTGGGGCAGACGGGGAAGGTGGTCGCGCCCGAGCTGTACGTCGCGGCGGGCATCTCCGGCGCCATCCAGCACCTCGCGGGCATGAAGGGCTCCAAGGTGATCGTGGCCGTCAACAAGGACCCCGAGGCGCCCATCTTCCAGCTCGCCGACTACGGGCTCGTGGCGGATCTCTTCAAGGCGCTGCCGGAGCTGCGGGCCAAGGTGAAGGCGGCGAAGTAGCGTGACCGACGCCCCGCTCGCCTCGCTCGGCGTCCACCGGATCGCCGTGCCGGTCCCGTTCCCGCAAGCGGGCGGGCCGGTCAACGTCTACCTCGTCGAGGAGGACGGCGGCGGGCTGCTCATGTTCGACGCAGGGCTCGGCTCACCGGAAGGGCTCGCCGCGGTCGAGCAGGGATTCGCGAAGCTGGGGCACCGCTTCGACGAGGTCACGCGGATCGTCCTCTCGCACGGCCACGTCGATCACTACGGCGCCGCGCAGACGCTCATCGAGCGCGCCGGGGGGCCCATCCCCGTCCACGCGCACCCGGCCGACCTCGGCAAGGTGGCGGCCGCGGGCCCGCGCTGGAAGGAGCTCATGCCCCTCTACGGCGCCTACCTCGCGAAGCTGGGCGTTCCCGCCGACGCCTTGGCGGCCGTCGGCAAGGAGCTGGGGAGCGGCTTCCAGCTGGCCCGCCGCGTCGAGGCCGTGCTGCCGCTCGAGCCGGGGGAGATCGTCCACGGGAAGTACGTGACGCTGGAGGTGCTGCACATGCCCGGCCACACGCCAGGCCTGTGCTGCCTCTACGATCGGCGCCGCGGCCTCTTCTTCGCGGCCGACCACCTCCTCGAGAAGGTCTCGCCGAACCCCCTCATCGAGCTCGGGCCGCACGGCGAGGAGGGCCGGTTCAAGCCCCTCGTCGCCTACCTCGCGTCGATCCGGCGGCTGCACGCACTCGAGGTGGAGCTGGTGCTCCCGGGGCATGGCCCGCCCTTCCGCGAGCACCGGCGCGTCATCGACGGGCTGCTCGCCTTCTACGAGAAGCGGCAGCGGAAGATCCTGGCCGCGCTCGAGAAGGGGCCGCTCACCGGGTACGAGGTGACGCAGGCGCTCTTCCCGTGGGCGGGTCCGGGCGACCTCTTCCTCGTGGTCTCGGAGTCGATCGCGAACCTCGAGGTGCTGGAGGAGCACGGCGCGGTGAGCCGCGAGGAGGACGGCGGCGTGTACCGGTTCCGGCTCGCGGCCTGATGGCGGAACCCACTTGGCCTGATCGCTGCTGCGGCGCACGCTGCCTGGCTGCGCCGGGCAGACTCCTCCGTGCGCTGCTCGACGTGCCTTCCAGGCACGCCTGCGCTGCTCCGTCGTCGTGTGCCCGGTTCGCCGACGGCATCGTGTGCCTCGCGACGCGCTCAGGCCAAGTGAGCTCCGCTGTGACCCCGAGCTGCCGGCGGAACGCGCCCGGCGACATGCGCCCGGTCCGCGCGGTATGAAGCGCCGTGGCCGACCTCGCATTGCTCGTCCTCACCGCGCTGTGGGGGACGACCTTCCTCCTCGTCAAGAACGCGCTCGCGCAGGCATCGGTCGGCGTGTTCCTGCTGCTGCGCTTCGCGGTGGCCTCCGGGGCGGTCGCGCTCGTCGCGGCCGTCCGGCGCGATCGCCCCACGCCCGGGCTCGTCCGCCAGGGCGTGCTCCTCGGGTTCACCATGTTCGCCGGCTTCGCGCTGCAGACGCTGGGGCTCCGCTCCACCACGCCGGCGCGCTCCGGCTTCCTCACGGGGCTGTCGGTCCTCATCGTGCCCTTCCTGGCCCGCTTCCTCCTCCGGCGCCGGGTCCAGGCGGCGGCCTGGGCGGGCGTGGTGCTCGCGGTGGTCGGGCTGCTCCTCCTCACGCGGCCCTTCGCCGGCGACGTGTCGGCCGAGGTGCGCCTCGGCGATCTCCTCACCGCCGGCTGCGCGCTCGCCTACGCGTTCCAGATCACCTTCATCTCGGAATGGTCGTCGCGTCATCCGCTGGCGCTCTTCACGCTCCTGCAGGTGGGGACGACGACGGCGCTGGCGCCGCTGCTCTTCGCGCTCGAGCCGGTGCGGCTCGCGCCCACTCCGGCGCTGTGGGGCACGGTCGCCTTCACCGGGCTCGCCATGACCGCCGGCGCGTTCTTCGTCATGAACTGGGCGCAGCGCCACACGACGGCGGTGCGGGCGGCGCTCATCTTCTCGCTCGAGCCGGTGGGCGCCGCGCTCTTCTCCCACCTCGTGGGCGGGGAGCCGCTCGCCGCGCTCGACTGGGCGGGCGGCGCCCTCATCGTGCTCGGCGTCGTGGTGGGGGAGGTGGGCGGCGCGCTCGAGGCGCGCGCCCGCGGCGCGCAGCCGCCACTCCCCGTCCCGGGATCGTGATCGCTGTCGGTGCGGCGAGGTACAAGGCGCGCATGAGGCGCCTGCCCATCGAGCTGTCGCAGGGCCAGCTCCGGGTGGCCGAGAGCGGGCTCTACCTCGACGCCCACCGCAAGGCGGCCTGCGCGTTCGTCTCGCACGCGCACGGGGACCACATCGCCCGGCACGAGCGGACCATCGCCACGGCCCCCACGGTCGCCCTCATGCGCCACCGGCTCGGGGCGAAGGTGAAGGGCGAGGCGCTGCCGGTCGCCTACCGGCAGCCGTTCGGGCTCGGCGACCTCACCCTCGAGCTCTTCCCCGCGGGGCACGTGCTCGGCTCGGCCCAGCTGCGGGTGACGCGGAACGGCGTCACGCTCGGCTACTCGGGCGACCTCTGCCTGCAGCCGACGCTCACCGCCGAGCCCGCGGAGGTGGTCGAGTGCGACGTGCTCGTGCTCGAGTCGACCTTCGGCCTGCCGCGGTACGTCTTCCCCGACAAGGAGGAGGTGCTCGCCGAGGTCCGGCGCTTCGTCGACGGCGCGCTCGGCGAGGGCGCGACGCCCGTGCTGCTCGGTTACGCGCTCGGGAAGGCGCAGGAGGTGCTCAAGTTCCTGGGCGAGGCGGGCTATCGCTGCCGAGCCCACCCGGTCGTGCACGCGCTGAACAAGGTGTACGAGGCGCAGGGGGTGGCGCTGCCGAACGTCGAGCTGCTCGGGCCCGACGGTCCGTCCGCCGGCGAGGTGGTGGTGGCCCCGCCCCACCTCGCGCGAACCTCGCCCATCCTCCGCATCCGGAACCGGCGGACGGCCGTGCTCACGGGCTGGGCCATCGACGGCCGGCGCGGCTTCCGCGGGGTCGACGCCGCCTTCCCGCTCTCGGATCACGCCGACTTCCCGTCGCTGGTGCGCTACGCCAAGGCGAGCGGCGCCGCGCGCGTGCTCACGGTGCACGGGTACGCTCGCGAGCTCGCGGCCGCGCTGAGGCACGAGGGGATCCGCGCGGAGCCGCTGGTCGAGCGGGAGCAGCTGGAGCTGCTGTAACGCGCAGTCGGGTCTCGTCTCCCTCGCCCCGCGAAGCTCGGGCCCGCCCGCGCC
>Ga0318499_10000164_pt1 | contig 14695 bp, 18 predicted proteins | sample GRESIP109b1f25_FD_203489 | JGI IMG/M metagenome (GOLD analysis project Ga0318499, IMG submission 203489) | Tropical soil microbial communities from Luquillo Experimental Forest, Puerto Rico - GRE.SIPMG.109b1f25 | ecosystem: Environmental > Terrestrial > Soil > Tropical forest > Bulk soil...
GGCCTGCACCGCCGCAGCCTCCCGGTCCCGGCCCACCAGCGGCGTGGCCGGGACTGGAACGACCCCAGCCAGCGGCGCATCGTCTGCGGCGGCTTCACCGGCGCAGGCCGGGGCCGCCGCGGACGCTCCAGGCGCCGCCTTGCCGGGGGCGGCTAGCAGGTCATAGGCCGATCCGGCGGTGCGGTGCTCTGCGGTCGGCCGAGCCTGGGTGTCAAGCCCGGGTGCGGCGAGCTGGAACAGGTGAACCGGCCGATCCAGGTCCTTCAGCGTGCGCTCGCCCAGGTCGACCAGCGTGAACCCGGGGTCTTCCTCTTCATCGTCGATGATCGTCTGCGTCGCCTGCGAGACCAGCACCTGGCCACCGTGGGCAGCGGCGCAGATCCGCGCAGCGCGATGCACGGCAAGGCCCGTGTACACCCCCTGCGAGGGGACCGCGTGGCCGGTGTGAATGCCGATCCGGACCCGAACCGGCGCACCGGCAGGCCACTTATGGCCAGTCAGTGCCCGCTGGATCTCCAGCGCGCCCAGCACAGCCTGCTTCGCGCCAGCGAACGCCACGAAAAACGCATCCCCCTGCGTATCCACTTCATGGCCACCCTGCCCGGCGATGGCGGCGCGGACTAGGCGCCGGTGCTCGGCCAGGACCCGCGGGTAGCGCTCCCGCAGCGCCTTGACCAGCCGCGTTGAACCTTCGATATCGGTGAACAAGAAGGTGACCACCCCACTGGGAAGCCTGCTCATGCGGCGGCCTCACGATGGGCTGCCGACATCCACCCGTATGAACAGCAGCGGACAGTGACCGCCGCGGCGGCCTCTCCGGCACCAGCCCCACCCGGCGACAGCCCCGGCTTGCGGGCCGCAAGCCGGGGACTGCCGACCCTTCCGTCATGCACGACTGGAACCACCATCCACCCTCCCACAGCAACCATCTCCAAGCGTAGGTCCAAACAGACGCCAGCGCCCCGGGGCTGCCAATCAGGGAGGCGCGCCGCCGAAACGCCCAGGTCCGTCGCGGTGGCGGCCTTGCGCTCTAAGGCTCAGCGCCCCGTGGCCGCCGACGACCACGCCAGCGTGCTGAAGGTCTGGGCGAAGAGGCATCGTGATCTTTCCCGGGCCCGCAACCAGGTCGCCTGCCGGCTGCACGCCGTGCTCTGCGACCTGGTGCCCGGCGGGGTCGCGAATGAGATCACCGCAGGCCACGCAGCCAGGATCCTCGCCCGGATCACGCCGGCGGGCCCGGCCGCCGAGGCGCGCAGGGACCTCGCCGCCGAGCTGCTGGCCGACATCGGCCACCTGGTGCCCGGCGGCGCGAGGTCAAGAAGAAGCTGGCCACCGCGGTCACGGCAGCCGGCACCAGCCTCACCGAGATCTTCGGCGTCGGCCCCGTCATCGCCGCCACCGTGATCGGCGATGTCGTCGCCGTGGCCCGGTTCCCCAGCCGGGATCACTTCGCCGCCTGCAACGGCACCGCCCCGGTCGAGGTGTCCTCCGGCGAGAAGAAGATCTACCGGCTGTCGTTGCGCGGCAACCGGCGGCTCAATCACGCCATCCATATGGCCGCGATCACCCAGATCCGGCACAAGCACAGCGACGGCCGCGGCTACTACGAGCGGAAGATCGCCGAGGGAAAGACCCACAAGGAAGCGCTGCGCTGCCTGAAACGGCGGATCAGCGACGCCCTCTACGCCCGGCTGCGCGCCGACGCCCGCAAGGGCGGCCCGGGAGGGCAACCAGGGAACCGCACTGTCTCCAGGGCGGCCGGCTCACACCCCGAACACCGGCTCTTCGGACAAGCCACTCCCGGACCTGAAACCAGCCTACGAGCCGGCAGCGCCCACCTCGGCCATGCCGCCCGAGCATCAGTGAACAACGTCCGGAGAACCACTTGACAACAACGAAAACAAAGAGGATTCGATCTGGGCAGGTGCTGGCTGGATTTCGATCAAGGCTGGCTGCGTCCAGACCCGGCTGTTCTGTGCGCCGCCAGCTGCGCGGGCGTCTGTCCTGTCCGCGTAGGGGAGAGTTAACGTCGGTGACGGTACCGATCTTCACATGAGGAGGCAGGAATGTCACGAAACGGGAAACTCATTACAGCCGCCGCGGCCGTGATCGCTCTGGTGCTCGCGCCCGTCGCGGCCGTCGCGGGCACCAGCTCGCCGAGCGCCTCAAATAATCCGGTGACCATTCACGTGGTCGAGCATGCGATCACCGACACGGTGCAGCAGTTCCATCCGCCCAAGAACAGCCGGGGTGACGTACTTGGCTTCCACAACCCGGTCTTTAACGCCGCCAACACGCGGCAGATCGCCACCGACAACGGTTACTGCATCCGCACCGTTGCGACCGGCATGACCGAATGGGAATGCACCTGGACAACCCTGCTTCCCGGCGGCGACATCACCGTCCAAGGCCCCTTCTTCGACAACGGCACCAACACCACGCTCGCCATCACCGGCGGCACCGGCAGATACACCGGCGCCGAGGGCTCCATGCTGCTGCACGCCACCGGCCACCCAGTCGGATCAGAGTTCGACTTCATCTTCACCCTGACCCACTGACCAGCGCATATCAGCGACCGGGTGCCCGGCGGCGACCGCTGTGACCGGCACCTGATCGCATCGGACATTATGCATTCGAGCGCGCCACCTGAATGACCAGAGCTCCCGGCGGCACGCGCGACTATGGCCGCCTGCGCTCGTGAGGCGCTACCACTCCCTGATGCTGCGTGTCGCTTACGCGCAGCTCAATGACGTGGCGGCTAGCGAGGACGGTCCGGATGCAGGTCATGGACCTTAGCCGGGCGGGCTGAACGCCGGAAAGGGAGGCCGATGCGTACTGTGAGCCGCAGCGCGGTCCCGGCGCTGACCACCGAGCAGGCCGACATCCTGGCCCGGATGGGCGTCACCATCGCCCGCCAGCCCGCCACCGCCGACCTGGTCATCGACGCGCTGATCGGCTACAGCCTGCGCGGCGACCCCGCCGGCGCCGCCGCCGACCTCATCACCTGGACCACCGGCCAAGCCGCCCCGGTGCTGGCCCTGGACACCCCCAGCGGCCTCGACCTGACCACCGGGGTAGCCGGCACGCCCGCGGTCCGGGCCACCGCCACCCTCACCTTGGCCCTGCCCAAGGCCGGCCTGCTCGACGCGCCGGGCGTGGGGGAACTCTACCTGGCCGACATCTCGGTGCCGCCGCTGGTCTACCAGCGGATGGGCATCGCCGTCCCGGAGCTGTTCCGCCAGTCCAGCCTCCTCCGGATCGGCCCATCGGCGTCATCCGCCCCGCTCGTGCGGTAGGCGTGAGGTGGGGCGGCCAGCCTAGCCAAGCCGAGGACCTCGGTGGCGTGGCTGATATTGATATACCCGGCCTGCACTTGCGGGCGGCCGTGCTGGTGATGAGGCACTCTAACCAACGTGGACGCCGGCATCGAGCCCGGCCAAGCCTCCGGCTAGGTTGACCCGGCAGCCGGTCCGCTGGTTGTGGGTTGGCGGTCATGCATGATGGCTTGCTTGCGATGACGCAGCCGCAGTGCGGTGCCGGCGAGCGCTGCAGCGGCGATGGCTGCGGCTGAAGCGATGAGCCAGGCCAGGGCTGGTGAGTTCGCTCGAGGTGCCGGCGCTGGATGTGCGGCCCGGGGGTTGATACGCGGAGCCGCCTGTATGCGCGGCCGCGACGGAACGCCGAGCCGGGCGAGGGTGCGGGTCAGGCCGGGACCGGTCCGGAGCCATCCGGTGACCGCCAGCGGCCCCCCGAAGCCGTCCTGGCCTGGTGGCGTATAGGTGACCGGACCGCCGACCGCATTCGGATAGAGGTACTGGCGAACTCGCCCGTCCTGCTCGCCCGGCTGGGGGATGACGCCGGGCACTGTGTAGATGATCGTGTACTGCGCGCCGAGGGAGGCCTTCGGCGGCGCGGTGCGCAGGGGGGCCGACGCCTGGCCGGATACGCTGGCATCCGCGCCGAACAACACGATGAACAGGCCGGTTTGCCCGGCGAGCGCCGCCAGAGGGTCCTGCATGCCTGGCTCGCCGTTGCCCGAGACGGCGATCGCGTGGACCAGCCCGGGACCAGTGATGCTCGCCTGGGAAGGTCCCTTGGCCAGCGCCGGCGTGGCCAGCGTGATTGCGGCGGCGAGGCTCATGCCTGCGGCAAGAGCGGTGGCAACGATCGGCCTGCGCACCATGGGTGGCTCCCTTCGTGTGCGCTTCTGATACACCGCAACCTGGAGGCAGGTTCCCGTGGGGCCGGCGGGATGTCAGTGCGCCGAGTCGGCGATGGCGAGCGCGGCTATCTGGCCGAGGTTGCCCTCCAGGCGCAGCGCGACCCGCGGGGTGCTCCAGATCAGGGTGTTCCCGGTGGTGAGCCGGGCCGAGGCTATGGCCGGTGTGCCGTCGCGGGTGACGTAGACCAGTTCCTGCGGGCCCTTGAGCCACAGGCCGTTGCGGCCGTTCACCTTGACCTCGGTCGCGTTGCCGAAATGACCGAACTTCTCGAAGTAAACCTGATCGACGTGACCGGCGAACTCATCCATCCGCACCAGGCCGTACGGCGTCCGGCGGTAAATCAGGGATACCACTCGTCCGCCGTCGCTGACCACGACCTCGGCTGGCCGGCTGAGCGCAGCCGGCACCAAGATCGGGAAGGAGACCTGGTGGCGGGCCTGCTCCAGCGACATTGGCCGCTCGCCGGGCAGGGAGGGAGTGCTCACCGGGGAACGGACTGGACCTGGCCCTTGGCGAAGCTCCACGCCGGCGAACCGGAACACATGCACGATCACGGCCCGCCCCTGCGGGGCCGCGATCAAGGCAGCCAGGAAGGCTGCCACCACAACGAGCACGGCACGCCGGCCCGGCCGGCGGCGGAGGGTGCCGACCCCCAGGCCACGCCCCTGGGGACGCCGGAGCGCCCGCCCCTCAAGTTGCTGCCGCACGGCCACGGTGAGGTCCCTGGCTTTCGGAACCTCAAGATCGCGGCCCGCCGCCCGCAACTCGGACTCGACCGCGTCCAGCCATCCGCTCCGCTCAGTCACTTGAGACCCGATCCTGCTCCCGGGGCGCCAGCAGCCCGCGGAGCCTGTTCAGCGCCCGCGACGTGCGCGACTTCACCGATCCCAGCGGCCAGCCCAGCACCTGCGCCGTCTCTGCCTCGGACAAGTCGAGGAAGTAGCGGCATACCAGGACTTGCCGCTCTCTGGCTGGCAGGCCGCTCACAACCGCCACCAGCCGGGCGCGCCGCTCAGCCGCCAACACCTCATTGACCGGACCGTCCGCCGCTGTGCCGGCCGATTCCGCGGAGCACAGCCGCAGGGCCAGCGCAGCGCGCCGCCGCCGCGAACGGCTGAGGTTCCTTGTCTCGTTAGCCACGATACGCATCAGCCACGGGCCGAACGGCTCATCCGCCCGGAACCGGGACAAGTGCCGGAACGCCTTCACGAACGCCTCCTGCACGACGTCATCGGACTCCTCCCCGGCGCCGAGCAAGAACGCGGCGCGGTGCGCGCGCAGCGTGTACCGGGCGACCAGCACGCCATACGCGTCAAGGTCACCGCCACGGGCCCGGGCTACCGCCTCCGCGTCCTCGATGGCTCTCCTCACCAAACCGACCGCTCGCACCTGAATACACCGGCACCAGCCGCTAGGTTCCACCAGGGTCGCGGCACGCAGGCTCCGCTGGAACCGCTGGCACAGATCGGCCCGTTTTGCCTGGTCCGCTGGCTGCTGGACAACTAGCTAGTCGACGAGATCACCCTGCTCACCTACCCCATGGTCATCGGCCAGGGCACGCGGCTATTCCCCGATACCGGGCCGGACACCGCGCTTGACCTGACCGACTGGCGAGCCTAAGGCGGGTCGGCGCGCGGTTATCCAGAGCTCCTTGCGTCGCAGGCCAGCGCGGGTAGAAGCGCCGCTCCCGGCGACCCGGGACCGCAGCGCCACGGCCCGTTCAGGCGGAATTGACTCTTCCGAACGGTCCGTGGTCCCTGCTGCGGGGAGTCGCGTGCCCAGGCCCGGGCCTCTTTGGGCTCAGGCGGTGAGGTTCAGCATAAGGATCGGCGCAGTCGCAGATCCGGGCGGGCGGCCGACGGGTTCGACCGTGAGGGCCACCCAGTCCCCGGCGGCCAGGCCGGTGGCGATGACCGGGCTGGTCATGCCGTGGTCGGGCGCCGGGAGCACACCGACCGGCCGGTCACCGGCCGAGCCCATCAGCCACAGCTGGTAGCAGCGGCCTGCGCGCAGCGGCGGCAGCCCGTCGGTGGTGAACACCAGGGCCCGGTCCCGGCGGGACATCACCACGGTGGCCTTGCCTCCGGCCGTGACCCGGGCGGTCAGCAGGACCGCATCCGGCGCGTTCAGCACCACGGCGATCGCGTGGTCGCCTTGCCGGACGGAGCTGAGGTGATGATCGGCCGCGGCGAGGCCGACTGCCGCCGCGCCGACCAGGACCGCCGCGGCCAGGCCCGCCGCCACCCAGCGCGGCGCGGCCCGCCGGAGGCGTCCCGGCCCCGGCCGCCGGGCTGGCGGCCGGGCGGCGGCCGGCGGTAGCTGCCTGGTCCGGGCGGCCGCCGCTACCACGTGCTCGATCAGGTCCGCAGGCGGGTCGGCCGCGGCCGCGCCGGCCAGCCGGGCGGTAGCCTCGCGCAGTTCGCGCAGTTCAGCAGTGCAGGCCGGGCAGCGGGCTAGGTGCCGTTCGAACCGGGCCCGGTCCGGCCCGTCGATCGCGTCGAGCGCGTACGCTCCGGCCAGCGTATGCGGCTCGGGTCGGCGCGGTGTCCTCATCTTGCCCCCAGGCAGTCTCGCAGCCGGATCAGCCCGTCCCGCATCCTGGTCTTGACTGTTCCCTCCGGCGCGGCCAGCAGCGTGGCGACCTCGCGCACGGTGTACCCGCCGTAGTAGGCCAGCGTCACCGACTCGCGCTGCACGCTGGTCAGCGAGCCCAGGCAGCGCCGCACCCGCTCCTGGTCGAGCCGCGCCTCGACCGCCTCGGCCACCTCGTCGTAGGCGACCTGGTGCCAGGCCGCACGCACCTGCCGCTCGGCCAGTCGGTGCTCGGCGCGGACCCGGTCGACCGCGCGGCGGTGTGCGATCGTGGTCACCCAGGCCAGTGCGCTGCCCTTGCCCGGTTCGAACCGGGACGCGGCGCGCCACACCTCCAGCAGCACCTCCTGGCAGACCTCCTCGGTTTGGCACGGGTCACGCACCACGGCGCGCACCACGCCAAACACCGCCGGGCCGGCCTGAGCGCAGACCGCCTTGAAGGCGGCCTGGTCCCCGCGGGCCACCGCCACGATCAATGTCTGCAGGTCCGCGTCCCGCGTCTGCCCGGTCGCTGCCCTGACCACTTGCCGTCGGCCCGCGTCGCTGATTCCCACACCGGTAATTCGCCGCAGCCGCCGGTAACGATTGCTGCCCAGGCAATCCAGAACCTGCTCGGCGACGAGTAACTACCGTGAGCGGCGAGATCCGCTTCCGCCACCCCTGCCGTCTGCCGGTCCCCTGACCAGGAGAAACGATGCGAGCTACCGATGCCTGCCGGCCCTGCTTCGGCCCCACCGGCCTAGTAATGATTGCCGCCGCTGTCGCGCTCACCGCGACGGCCTGCGCGAGCACCGCCAGCAGCACCAGCGCCGCCCCGCCCGCCTCCAGCGCCACCACGGCGACTACCCCGCAGGCCGCGGCGTCGCCGTCGGAGTCCATGACCGAGACGGCCGGGACGATCGGCACCGACTGCGGGATGATCCCCGCGGCCGGGATGGGCAGCATGCACGGGATGGCTATGGACCCGGTGGTCATCGCGGCCAGTCACAACCCGCTGATCACCACGCTGGCCGCCGAGATCATGAAGGCCGACCTTACCGCCACCCTCAACACTGCGAAGAGCATCACCGTCTTCGCGCCGGACAACCAGGCCTTCAAGAACCTCACCGCGCACGACATGGCGATGATGAGCGGCATGACCGAACTCGCCAAGGTCCTCAAGTACCACGTGGTGACCGGGCACATAACCCCGGCCGAACTGGCCCACGGGATGACGCTGACCACCCTGGAAGGCAGCCAGCTCAAGACCTCCAGGATGGGCAGCGTATACGAGGTCAACAACGCCGACGTGACCTGCGGGAACCTGCACACCGCCAACGCCACCGTCTACATCATTAACACTGTGCTGATGCCCCCGCACTGACCGTGCGCCTGATCGGTCAGCTGCTGGCCACCGGCATCATCACGAGCATGTACCCCCGTGACCTCTGCCATGACGACCTTGTAGCTGGGCGCCAGCCGGCGGGCGAGCGCGGGCAGGCGACCCGAGCGCCGAATCGGCGCGCATGAAGGTTCCGGCGGACGGGTTCGATCAGCTGGCCCACCGTGACGGCATAGTGACCAAAGACTCTACTGGCGCGGCCGGGCGCCACCGCATCCTGGACGGACCCTCGCTCAAGGAGGCGTTATGGAGCAAAAGCAACGCAGACAACGCCGGCAGACGGCGTCACCCGGCGAGGCCGTCTACGGTCTCGGGCTGGTCGGCGCGCTGGTGTGGTACTGGCAGCAGGCGCAGAGCCCAGGCGAACGCGCCGTTAGCGTACCCAAGGCGCTCGTGTGGCCTGCGTTCCTGGTGTACGACGCCCTCAAGGCGCTGCATCGCTGAGGGGACGACGGCCGGGCACACGGGCAGGGGCCAGCCGCACGTAGCTCACCGGGGAACAGGAGCTGGCCGGCGCCGGAGTGCCCGGGCCCGCTGCCCCGGCACTCATTGCTGGATAGGGTCGGCCCATGGTCAGTGTCTGTTTCGCCGGTATCACCGGGTGGACCGCACCTGCGATCGTCGCCGCGATCGACGATGCCGATGACCTGACGTTGTCGTCGGGCGTGTCCCGGTCCGCAGCAGGCCAGAGCCTGGCTGCGGCCGCTGGTTCCACCAGCAGCGGTTTTGTCTACGCCACCGTGGCTGAGGCATTGGAGTCCGCACAGGCAGACGTCCTCATCGATTACACCAGCGTCGCCGCTGTCAAGAACAACGTGTGGACCGCGGTAGCGGCCGGGGTTCACACGGTGATTGGCTCCAGCGGACTGACCTCGGCGGACTACGAGGATTTGGACCGCCTCGCCCGTGACCGGGACGTCGGCGTGATCGCGGCCGGAAACTTCTCCATCATGGCCGCCGTGCTTCGTCACGCCGCCTCGATGGCCGCACAGCACCTGGACCGCTGGGAGATCATCGATTATGCCAGCGACGACAAGCCCGACGTGCCGAGCGGTACCTCGCGGGAACTCGCCGAGACTCTGGCGCAAGTCCGCGAGCCGGCCGTCACGGTGGCGCTGTCAGACCTGCACGGACCAGTTGAGGCGCGAGGCGCCAAGGTGGCCGGCACCCAGATCCACTCGGTGCGGCTGCCCAGTTTCGTGGTCACCACCGAAGTCGTGTTCGGCGGACCTGGCGAGCGCTTGGTCATACGTCACGATCCAGGGCTGACCCCCGCCCCTTACGTGGCCGGAACTTTGCTGGCCGTCCGCAACGTGGCCGATGTTGTGGGTGTACGCAGAGGACTGGACTCGCTGCTGTTCGGGGAACACTCCCAAGACCTCGGTCCCTAGCCCAGGGAATGCTCGCCGTCGCCACGGGCGGCCGGGTGATACTGGTGTGCATGGGCGAGCACGCCAACGGCGATGAAGCGGCGATGTACAACTACCGGAACTTTGACGCCTGGGTAGAGGCGCTCGACGACCTGGCCGACGAGGCGGCCTTTGCGGCGTCGCCAGCAGCCGGCCAGCGGGCGCCGGATTTCACATTGCCGCGGCTCGGTGACGGCGCGCCGGTCAGCTTGTCGGGGTTGTGGGGGTCTAAGCCGCTGGTCATGGAGTTCGGCTCGTTCACTTGACCCTACTGCTCAGCGGAGGGTCCTCTGCTCGACGCCGCGGCGGCCAGGCATCCTGAGGCCGAATGGGTATTCGTCTATACAAGGGAGGCTCATCCGGGCGAGAACGTGGGTTATCACGACAGCATCGAGGCCAAGCTGGCCAGCGCGCGGCTGCTTCGCGAGGAGGCGGGGATCAGCCGGGACATCCTGGTCGATGACCTATCTGGCCGCATGCACCGCGCGTACGGGCTGATGCCGAACATGACATGGGTAATCGACCGGGGCGGGCGGGTGGCGTACAAGGCGGACTGGACAAGCGCGGCGAACGTGGAGGCATTCCTGAGTCGGTTCCTGGCGGCACGAGATCAGCGCTCGCCGGGGACAACCGCCGTGATGTACCAGACCCAGCAGGTCGAGTTCCGCGAGACCGACCGGACGCGCTTTATCGCGCGTCTGCGGCGCAACGGTCCCAGCGCAGTCACTGAGTTCGAGCGGGCACAGCAGATCTGGGCGCACCGGAGCGCGGGCTAACTCGTTACTGAGCTGCGTTTCCCGCGACGCGTGCGGCTGTCTGGCTGGCCCGGTTTGACAGCCGCAGCCGCCCGAGCCAGAACGGAGAGAACAGCGGGGTAGTTGCGGCCAGCTTGGGGCGGCCGGCCGTGAGGGTGGCGGACATGGTGGGTGGTCCCTTCAGGGCGCCGGGGCTGGGTCAGTCGACCGCGACGGTCATCTTGCCGGCGGCCAGGCCGTCTTCCATGGCGCGGTGGGCCTGGACGATCTCATCGAAGCCGAAGACGCGGGCGGGCTTGGCCTGGTACCGCCCGGCTTCGGCCTTGGTGATCATCTCCTGCAAGGGGATGTCGGTCAGGGGGAACTCGTCGGTGCCGAGCACGAATGCGCTGCCGTAGAAGCTGAGCTGGACGCTGATGGGCAGGTCGGCGATGGGGTTGAAGTCGGCCACCGGGTCCAAGCCGCCGAGGAAGCCGAGCTGGCATACCCGGCCCCTGGTCCGCACGGTCCGCAGCGAGTCGCGCAGTACGCTGTTCCCGACCAGGTCGAACACGCCGTCCACTGCGGTGCCCAGGCGGTGCACCTGGTCGGCGAGCTGCCCGTCGTCGATCAGGACCTGCGCGGCGCCGATGCCGCGCAGCAGGTCCGCCCGGCAGGGATTGCGGGTGGTCGCGATGACGGTCATGCCCTCTTCGGCCGCGACGTTCACCGCGGCCTGGCCCAGCGCGGACGTGCCGCCGCGGACCAGGACCGTCTGCCCGGGCCGCAGGCCCAGGTTCTGGTGCAGCCCGGCCCACGCGGTGGCGTAGACCTCGGGCAGCGCCACCAGGTCGGTCCACGGCAGCGACGTGCGGACCGGCACTACGTTGCTGGCCGGCACGGTCACCTGCTCGGCGTAGCTGCCGTTGCGGGTGCGGCCCATGCCGCCGAGGATGGCCACCACGGCCGTCCCGGCCGCCAGCCGCCCGCTGGGGTCGGCCTGCACCGTGCCGGCGCATTCAATGCCCGGCACCTGGGCGACCTTCCCCCAGGCCCCACTGCGCATGTAGGCCTCGGCGTGGTTCAGGCCGAACGCCCGGACCCGGATCAGCACCTCCCCGGCCGCGGGGACCGGGTCGGGCAGGTCGGTGACGGCGAGCACCTGCGGGGGGCCGTAGGCGGTGATGACGATGGCTTTCATGACTGACCACCTTTCTTGAGTGATCGTTCATCTATCTGGCGGTAAGAAAGGCCGCCGGGCAGGCGGCCAGAACGGGAGGCCCTAGCTGAGGCCGGCGAAGGCGCTATCGACGATGGCCCGCAGCACCTCCTCGTCCGGGTTGGCCTTGCCGACGACCATCAGGCCCTGGCTCGTGGCCACCAGGCCCTTCGCCCGCGACACCGGATCGACTGAGGCCGGGACCTCGCGGTGCCGGATCGCGGTGCGCAGCGCCGCGGTGAAGCAGTGCTCCAGCCGCGCCAGGTGCCCACGGACCACGGCCGCGACCTCGGGGTCGGAGGCGGCGTTCTCGATGGCGCTGTTGACCAGCAGGCAGCCCTGCCGACCCTCCGGGCTGAGCAGATCCCGCACCAGCCCGTCGAAGTACGCCCGGACCTGCGCGACCGACGCCCCGGGATCTTCCAGTTCGCCCAGCTTCTGCGGCACCACCAGCTTGGAGTACCGCTCCAGGGAGCCCATCAGCAGGGCATGCTTGCCGCCCGGGAATGCCGAATACAGGCTGCCCGGCTTCACGCCCGTCGCCCGGACCAGGTCATCGACCGAGGTGGCGCGGTACCCCCGCTCCCAGAATTGGCGCATGGCGGAATCGAGCACCTCATCTGGCTCGAACTCCCGTGGACGTGGCATGCCCACACAATAAATGAACGGTCGCTCAAAAACAACTCGACGCCGGACGACCGACCTCGCAGGCCGGCCCGGCCTAGCGCAGCACGGCACGGATGCCATCGACGCGCAGGTCGCGCGTGCGCTGGGACTCGGGAGTCATCGGACCGCCTCGGTGCTGGCCGGCACGGCCGGGCTGCCGGCCGGCGTGGGCGGGGTACGGTGCCGAGGCAGGTTGCCGGCGAGCACGCGTGCCATTATGGCCGGGCGCAGGAGCCGGGCAGGTGGGTCAAGCAGCCCGGTGACGCGCAGGAATTGCTCGGCGAGCAGCGGATCGTGTTCGGCCGCCCGCTGAAGTCGGCTGATGTAGGCATTGATGAGCCGTGTCGGCACCGGGCGTGGCCCGGCCACGGTGGGGATGGCCAGGTCGGCGCCGGTGGTCAGCTGCCAGGCGGTGTTGACTGGCTTGGCGGCGGCCCGGAAGAACCGGTGGGCCAGGTCTGGCTCGCCGCCGCCCAGGCTGTCCCGCAGCGCGGTTGCCTGCAGCGCGGCGACCGTCATGCCTTGCCCGTAGACCGGGTTGAAGCTGCAGATCGCGTCCCCGATGACCAGGAGCCCGGCGGGGAACCTGCGCAGCCGCTCGTATCGCCGACGCAGATTGGCCGGGAACCGGTGGGTGCGGATCTCGGTGAGCGGTTCCGCGTCCCGGATCGCGGCGAAGATGTCCGGTGGGGCGAGGCTGCGGGCGAAGGCAAGGAACCCGTCTTTGTCGGCCGGCGGATGGTGGCCGGCGTATCCGGCCAGCGTCAGGATCCAGCGGTCTGCCTCCTGCACGATCAGCGCCATGCCGGTGGGTGGCCGCGTGGGCTCGGTGCCGATCAAGACTAGTTTTTCGTCCCCGAGCGCCCGTGCGGGAAGCCGCAGGTACCGGCTGGCGTACTTGACGTCGACCGGGACGCGTTCCTCGGCCGGCGGGTCGTAGCCGAGTGGCGTCAGCCACGCCGGGGTGCGCCCGCCGCGGCCGGTCGCGTCCACGACCAGGTCGGCGGCGAGGATCTGCTCGGCGCCGCCCGCGGGCCGCACCCGCGCCCCCGTGACCCGGTCGCGGGCTGGTGTGGTGACCAGGCCGGCTACCTCACACCGGTCCCGGACCGAGACGTTGTCCAGCGCCCGGACCCGGCCGCGGACATGGGCTTCCAGGTACGGCCGGCTCTGCGCATACGATGGCTCGCCGGGTTCGCCGTCCCGGCACAGCAGGTGGCCGCCGAGATAGAACCGGAACTCCTGCGGAGCGCGCAGTACCGGGACGCCACCGGCCACCAGTTCGGCGAGCAGCCCGGGGAACAGCTCGTCGAGGACCTGCGCCCCCCGCGGCAACAGGGCGTGAGCGTGCCGGCCCTGGGGAACTCCCTTGCGGTCCAACCCGGAGTCTGGCAACAGGTCACGTTCGACGATCGTCACCTGCTGGTATGCATCGGCCAGGACCCGGGCCGCCAGCAGCCCGCCCATGCTGGCGCCGAGCACCACCGCGTGGTCACCGATCTTGGGCATCTCCTGCCTCCTGTCTTCCGGCGCGGCACGCGCGCCAGCCTGCTGGCGCCGGTAAACCCGGTGGCCGCTAGTTCGGAGCCGGGCACCCCGGCCGCAGATATACCGCTGAGCCGGGCCCTCGGGTCCCTGATGAGACCGATGGTGCCAGCGCATCGTTGCTTGCCGATTGACTCGCGATTGCGCTGTTCGTCATCCAGGTGATTCCAGTGTGAGCCTGGTGTTACCGCGGCCCTCATCACTGCCGTGGGCGCTGTCGCCCCCGGCGCGGGACCTCGCTGCGGCACGGCCCGCGGCGTGCTGGTCTGTGCCGTCCCAGGTGAGGAATTCGATGGGCCCGCTGAAGTGGTGGCCGGCCGGGGCACCCGATCATGGCGCTTTCGACGGGCCCGCTGGTTGAGTGCATGGTGAACCGGCACCTGATCTCGGCGGGAAGCCCGCATCGCAGTGCGCATTCGTCGTCCAGGTAGGCCGGGCAGTCAAGGAACATCATCGTGGACTCCGCTCATCTCATGGACCGGGCGCGGGCAAGCGCGGTGCCTGCTGTCGCTGGCTGGTCACGGCGCAGCCCGTCCTGACGCCGGCCGGTGGCGGGCCGGGCGGCAGGAATAGCGTTCATATGGCCCACTGTGCGCTGGCCGGAGCCCCGGGCCATCTGAAGAACTGCCTAGCGGCTACGTATCTTCGGCGTGCACGCCTTCTCGAGGGCCCAGACGGCCAGCTAAGTCCGGGTCCTGCCGGGGCCGGCTAGCGCCGGCGCAGTGGGATGAATCGGCTGACCTTTGCGGTCTTGGGGTCACGGGTGATCGTGTCGGCCAGCGTGATGCTGACGTGTGGCTCGGTGAGCCCGGCCTGGCGCAATGCGTGCTCGAGCCGGGCGGCCAGCGCCGCTGTGGAGAGGTGGCTGCTGGTGACGCAGGCGACGTCGATGCCGTCCTCGGTCTGCCGGACCTGGTATTCGCGGA
>Ga0318499_10000177_pt1:0-5000 | contig 14330 bp, 9 predicted proteins | sample GRESIP109b1f25_FD_203489 | JGI IMG/M metagenome (GOLD analysis project Ga0318499, IMG submission 203489) | Tropical soil microbial communities from Luquillo Experimental Forest, Puerto Rico - GRE.SIPMG.109b1f25 | ecosystem: Environmental > Terrestrial > Soil > Tropical forest > Bulk soil...
GCTGCCGCGGCCCCGGCCCACTCCGTCACTCGGCGGCTACGGGAACGGCCTCGCCGTCGCTCTCCTCTTGGATATCCCGTCCCTGCGGTTCCTCGGCCAAGCGCTCGTCACGTTCCGGCGTCCGCATCACAGGAGGCAGCCAGCCGATTCCGGCCAGAAGCTGTTCGGCGGCTTCGGCCATCGCCTGCTTTTTCAGACCTGACAAACGTTCCGCCACTTCATCGCTGACGGCTTCGCGCACGGCATGGAGAATGTGAGCCTTGGTGACGCGGCCCAAATAGCTGCGCACCGTGGCGGACCAATGGACCGTCATATCGAGGCCAAGCGCGGAGGCCAGCTTGTCCGCCGTCTCCTGGGTGCGCGGCTTGCGCTCCCATGGCAACCTCAGCGCATTGACGGTGAGCGCGGCGCAATGGGCGAATAGCCCCATGAAGTCGGCGGGATCAAGACCAACAATGAAACCCCACAGATCGGCCACGTCGCGCGGCATCCGCCCAGCCCAAACGGCATGACGATCCGCCAGAGCCTTGCCCGCCGCCGTGTCCTCGATACCGTCCGCGTGGGTCGCCAGCCCCACGCTGGATGGACGGATGTCGAGAACATTGGCCTCGGTGTAACCGTAGAAGGTTTGCACGGCCAGGGTATGGGCAACGGCGATCAAGGCGACATCCGGCTGTTCGCCCAGGGCGAGACGAAGCCCCAAGGTGCGATAAGCGGTCAGGTCGCGGATCAAGACGTCCGACAACGGCTTGCCATCGTCGGCGTCCTCGTCTTCCGGTTCCGCGTCCGGAATGCCCTCGGCCCCTTCGCTCCCATTTTCGATGATCTCGCCATCCTCGGTGATGGCGTAGCCTTCGCCCTCCGTCTCGGGGTCCGCTTCCGGCGCGGGGGCTTCGTCCTCGGGACGGATGAAGCCCCGTTCGATGCGGGCCGCGCCATCATGGTTCAGCACCACGAACACCCCACCCCGCGCCAGAGCATCGGCTTCGTAAACCTGCTGCCGCTCCGACAGCCGTTCGATCTCGGCTTCCAGTTCGCCGAACTTGGCGTCCACCTCGTCGGGCAGCTCTTCGGCGCTTTCGTACTCCAACGACAGCGCGTCATAGTCCGCCTGCATCGCATCGAGCCGGGCTTGGTCCTCCGACGACAACGGTACCGGCTGCGGATAGACGCGGCGCAGACCATGGGCATGAGGGAAATCAAGGAAGGCCTGCACCCATTTCCAGCCTTCCGCCCGAACCTCGGCGGCGATCCCTTCCAGCTTTTCCAGAACCAACCTGTCGAGCAACGCGCCATCCTCGAAATAGCCGCCGCCGTCTTCCGAGAACAGGTCAATCAGAACATTCCCGCCCGCTTGCCGGTAGGCGTCCACACCGACGAACACCGCGCGGCGATCATTGGCGCGGATATGGCTTTCCGTCATCATGCGGCGGATGATGGACGGCACCTTATTCCACGACAGATTATCGAAAACCTGTTCCTGGCGGGCATGATCCTCGCTGACGGCGAAGGCCATCAACTGATCGAGGGTCAACGCGCCGTCGCGATAGACCTGCATCAACCTGGGGCTGACCGCGCCAAGGCGCAGGCGCTGGCGCACGACATGGGGCGTCACGCCGAAGCGGGCGGCGATCTCCTCCGCGCCAAAACCGTGTTCGTCAGCCAACCGCTTGAAGGCCTCGAACTGGTCGGCGGGATGCAACGGCTCGCGGACCACGTTTTCCGCAAGACTGACTTCTTCCTCGTTGCCGACATTGACGATGACGGGAATGGGCGCGGTCTTGGCGATCTGCTTCCGCTTCGCCAGCAGCTTCAAGGCGGCAAGCCGCCGCCCGCCGCCGGTGACGCTGAATTTCCCGGTTTCCGCTCCGTCCGCGTCCAGCACGGGACGGACGGACAGGCTTTGCAGCAGGCCATGCGCGGCGATACTGGCGGCAAGTTCTTCGAGTCCAGCTTCCCGGCCAGTCCGGCGAACATTCTTCTCGGACGGCACCAGCTTGGACAGCGGGACGTCCCGGATGATGGTGGTGGTTTCTGTCTCAGTCATAACCCGTCTCCTATGGGCTTGAGGTGTCAGCGCAGCGCTGCGCTGCACCTCTGCCCGTCGGCGAGACCGGGGTAGCAAGGGCAAGGGCGGACGGGGCAGAGGGGGATCGCCCGGCCTGCACAAGCGGATTTCAGCTTTTCAGGATGTGCGGAAAGACGATTCCGCGCGGAAGGTCGGGGAAACCGCCCCGACCGGCGCCGGTTTACCGGCGCCTTACCCTTGCCGGCGCGAGGGCGGATGCCCTTAGGAAACCGGCCTGGCCATAGCGTAGCGGAGGCCGGGCATAAAAACCGGATCTGGATATCCAGATCGCCGTCACATTGGTGAATGTCGTATCCAGCATCCTTTGAGAAAGGCGAGAACAGGTGACCATCGACCGATTGTCGGAGTAAGTTGGACGCATGCGGGTTCAATCGCGGAACGTGTCAATCAACCGTTGGAAGTCGTCATGATCCTTTTTACCAAGCAAATCGTCACCGCTTACCTGAAAGCCAATTCCCTACCGGTGACCGAACTTCCAGGGCTGATCCGCTCGACTTATGCTGCGCTACTGACATTGGGTGAGGCGCAACCGTCCTCGGATATCGGGCAACAGCCTGCCGTGCCCGTGAAGAAATCGGTGACACCCAACTACATCGTCTGCCTGGAAGACGGCAAGAAGCTGAAGATGCTGAAGCGTCATCTGTGGACCGCCTACAACATGACGCCCGAGGAATACCGGGCGAAATGGAACCTTCCATCCGATTATCCGATGACGGCCCCGTCTTACAGTAGCCAGCGTAGCGAAATGGCTCTGAAAATCGGTCTTGGAAAACCCGTTGCCAAGACGCGCAAGGGCAAATGATGACCAAAGCCAACCAAGACTCCGGGCTGACCATCGGCGACCGTTTTTCCACCCAAGGCCGCGGAACGACTTTCTGGGAAATCGAGGCCATCACCGACATTCGACATGTCGGCCAGATCATCACCTTCGCAGAGATTGGCGGCATAACGCGAATGAAGGTTCATGTGAACGATATCTCAACCAAAGGCTTTCATCGGGTGGCGTGTTCTAAATGACAGGCTCCTTGGGCCCCCTCCCATTTCTACGCCATGGCCCGCCGATAACCGCACGCACCATCAACACCCCTTCCCGTCTCCTATTGGCTCCGCTTTGATGCTTCTCAGCCGATTTCGGCGTGGAGCGGAAACATGGCCGCAAGAGACGGAAAGAGTCAGGTCAGGGTGCTCGGCGCCGCCGCCGAACCGATATCGGCCCCGGCGAACAACCGCCGGATCGATGACGCTGTCCTCCGCCTGGCCCGCCTGATCGGCCGCCAGATGGCCCGCGAACAGTTCGAACTGCAGCAAAACAGGGCAACAGAAAACCATGGCTCCGGCGGGAAAGAGCAGGAGTGCCCCTGACCATGGCCCATCAACCGACGGCATCCAAACTTGACAAAGTTTGCATTATACGTATAATTCAAACTCACCTTGTCAGTCAGGATATCGCCATGGCCCAGACCACCGCCCTGGAGTTCCAGCGCAAATTCGGCGAGTTCCAGCATCAGGCCCAACGCGAGCCAGTAGAGATCACCCGCCATGGCCGACGGGAATTCGTGCTGATGTCCGCCGAGCATTACGACTGGCTGATGGCGGCGGCGAAACGCACCCATCGGACGGTCGATGCCGTCTCCGTGGTTATCGACGCGGTGGAACGGGCCGAAATGGATCCCGAACATGCCGCCCTCGACGATCTGCTGCGATAGGGCGGCGGCGTGACGCTTCCCGATCCCAAGCCGGGCCTCGTTATCCGCTATGATTACCTGTGGTCCCGCGAAGCCGCTACCGGACGCGACCAGGGCAAGGATCGCCCCGCCTGCCTGCTGGCGGCCATCGACAGTCCGATGAAACCGCGTTACGTCGTGCTGCTGCCGATTACCCATTCTCCGCCGGATGCCCACACGGTCGGCATCGAAATCCCGCTCAAGGTCAAACAGGCCATTGGCCTCGACGATGCACCAAGCTGGGTGATCGTATCGGAACACAATATCGACGAATGGCCCAATGGAGGTCTATCGTCGGTGCCAGGCAAGCCCGGCGTGTTCAGTTACGGCTTTATTCCGCCTGGCTTGTTTGCCCAGATCAAGACCAAGTTCCTCGAACTGGCCCGGCAATCGAGGAGCGGCGCCGTCCGCCGCTGATCACTTGAAGATCCAAGGAGGCCGCCATGACCCGCGTTGCGCTTTATGCCCGCTATTCCTCCGACAATCAGCGCGACGCGTCGATTGAGGACCAGTTCCGCATCTGCCGCGAGCAGGCCAAGCGTGAGCAATGGCAGATCGTCGCCACCTATAAGGACGCCGGCATCTCCGGTGCCAGCATGATCCTGCGCCCGGGCATCCAGATGCTGCTGCAGGACGCCCAACGCGGCGCCTTTGACGTGGTGCTGGCCGAGGCCCTAGACCGCGTCAGCCGCGACCAGGCCGACGTGGCCACCTTGTTCAAGCATCTGCGCTTCGCCAACGTTCCGCTCATCACCCTGGCCGAAGGCGAGATCAGTGAGTTGCATGTCGGCCTCAAGGGCACAATGAACGCCCTGTTCCTCAAGGACCTGGCGGCCAAGACCCATCGCGGTCTGCGCGGCCGGGTCGAGAACGGCAAGTCGGGCGGCGGCCTGTGCTACGGCTATCGCGTCGTTAAAAAATTGGATGCGCGCGGCGAGCAAATCCGGGGCGACCGCGAAATCGATCAGGCACAGGCCGACGTGATCCGTCGCATCTTCCGCGACTTCGCTGCGGGCATTAGCCCTCGGGCCATCGCCAAGGCGCTGAACGATGGCAGCATAGCCGGGCCGGATGGAAAGCTGTGGAATGATACCAGCATCCGCGGCCATGCCAAACGCGGCACCGGCATCATCAACAATGAGCTCTATATCGGTAGGCTGATCTGGAACCGGCAGCGCTATGTGAAA
>Ga0318499_10000177_pt1:7500-14330 | contig 14330 bp, 9 predicted proteins | sample GRESIP109b1f25_FD_203489 | JGI IMG/M metagenome (GOLD analysis project Ga0318499, IMG submission 203489) | Tropical soil microbial communities from Luquillo Experimental Forest, Puerto Rico - GRE.SIPMG.109b1f25 | ecosystem: Environmental > Terrestrial > Soil > Tropical forest > Bulk...
AGTTATTTCCTGGCCCCCCTTCACTGCCTCAACCAATCCAATAAGGAGAGACAATACACGGGGGACGTCACTTCCAGCAGGTCCAGGAATATTAACCTGGTTCCCATCGACTACGGCTTTCGCCCTCGCCTTAGGGGCCGACTCACCCTGCGCGGATTAGCCTTGCGCAGGAACCCTTGGACTTTCGGCGACAGTGTTTCTCACACTGTTTGTCGCTACTCATGTCAGCATTCTCACTTCCGATACCTCCAGGCACTCTCGCGAGGACCCTTCGCAGGCTTACGGAACGCTCCGCTACCACGTGCATTGCTGCACATCCGCATCTTCGGTGCATGGCTTGAGCCCCGGTACATTTTCGGCGCAGGACGGCTATTAGACCAGTGAGCTATTACGCTTTCTTTAAAGGATGGCTGCTTCTAAGCCAACCTCCTGGTTGTTTTGGCCTTCCCACATCCTTTCCCACTTAGCCATGACTTGGGGACCTTAGATGGCGGTCTGGGCTGTTTCCCTCTCGACAATGGACCTTAGCACCCACTGTCTGTCTGCCATGTAGTACTCACCGGTATTCGGAGTTTGGTTAGGTTTGGTAAGTCTTTGGGACCCCCTAGCCCATCCAGTGCTCTACCCCCGGCGGTATTCGCATGACGCACTACCTAAATAGTTTTCGCGGAGAACCAGCTATTTCCGAGTTTGATTAGCCTTTCACCCCTAGCCACAGGTCATCCCCGTCTTTTTCAACAGACGTGAGTTCGGTCCTCCAGTGCGTGTTACCGCACCTTCAACCTGCCCATGGCTAGATCACCCGGTTTCGGGTCTAATGCATGCAACTTGGCGCCCTATTCAGACTCGCTTTCGCTACGCCTTCACCTACCGGCTTAAGCTTGCTGCATACACTAAGTCGCTGACCCATTATACAAAAGGTACGCCGTCACATCTCAAGGATGCTCCGACTGTTTGTAGGCATTCCGTTTCAGGTTCTCTTTCACTCCCCTTGTCGGGGTGCTTTTCACCTTTCCCTCACGGTACTTGTGCACTATCGGTCACTGAGGAGTACTTAGGCTTGGAGGGTGGTCCCCCCATGTTCAGACAGGATTTCACGTGTCCCGCCCTACTCGAAGACCTTGTGCTGTTTACCCGTACGGGGCTATCACCCGCTATGGCCCGACTTTCCAGACGGTTCCGGTTATTCACACAAGGCCATTGGCCTGGTCCGCGTTCGCTCGCCACTACTAGCGGAGTCTCGGTTGATGTCCTTTCCTCTGGCTACTTAGATGTTTCAGTTCGCCAGGTTCGCCTCCCATGCCTATGAATTCAGCATGGGATCACCCGAAGGTGGGGTTTCCCCATTCGGAAATCTACGGATCAAAGCCTGCTCGCGGCTCCCCGTAGCTTATCGCAGCGTGCTACGTCCTTCATCGCCTCTCAGTGCCAAGGCATCCACGAAATGCCCTTAAGACGCTTGATCGCATCATACGCAGGGGAAAACCCAACGCATGACACTCAACTTTACCCAACAGCACGATCGACCAGCAATTGCCCCGGATAACCGCAACAATCCTCTGACGATCGATTTGTGTCAGATCAGAAAAACCTATTCACAATGACAAAGAGCAGGACGGCGAACCGAAGTTCCCGTCTGCGCTATCAGGCCCGATGGCCCGACGACGATGGAGTTCCTCTCTCGAATGAATAAATCCCAGCTCGACAGCAAACCATAAGGCTTGGTGGAGCCGGACGGGATCGAACCGACGACCTGAAGCTTGCAAAGCTACCGCTCTCCCAACTGAGCTACGGCCCCTTTATATCACGCCACCGGCTCCGCCGGCGTCGATCGCATCGGCCTACGCGCCTTTGCTCAACCATAACTCGGCTTCCAGGAAGCCTCGGCTCAGCACAAACTCATTTTTGGTGGGCCCGGTAAGATTTGAACTTACGACCCCACGCTTATCAAGCGTGTGCTCTAACCAGCTGAGCTACGAGCCCTAATCGGGTTTCATTCGAGGAAGGGATGCGAAGACGGCGAAATGCCGTTTGATGCAAGTTGCTCTTAGAAAGGCGTGAGGGCCTTTGCCAAAAGCATCCTTGAAAGGAGGTGATCCAGCCGCAGGTTCCCCTACGGCTACCTTGTTACGACTTCACCCCAGTCGCTGACCTTACCGTGGTCGGCTGCCTCCTTGCGGTTAGCGCACCGGCTTCGGGTAAAACCAACTCCCATGGTGTGACGGGCGGTGTGTACAAGGCCCGGGAACGTATTCACCGTGGCATGCTGATCCACGATTACTAGCGATTCCGACTTCATGCACTCGAGTTGCAGAGTGCAATCCGAACTGAGACGGTTTTTAGAGATTAGCTTGCCCTCGCGGGTTAGCAACCCATTGTCACCGCCATTGTAGCACGTGTGTAGCCCAGCGTGTAAGGGCCATGAGGACTTGACGTCATCCCCACCTTCCTCCGGCTTGTCACCGGCAGTTTCTTCAGAGTGCCCAACTAAATGATGGCAACTGAAGATGAGGGTTGCGCTCGTTGCGGGACTTAACCCAACATCTCACGACACGAGCTGACGACAGCCATGCAGCACCTGTGTGGTACCCACCCGAAGTGAAGGAAGCCATCTCTGGCGACCATAGTACCCATGTCAAACGCTGGTAAGGTTCTGCGCGTTGCTTCGAATTAAACCACATGCTCCACCGCTTGTGCGGGCCCCCGTCAATTCCTTTGAGTTTTAACCTTGCGGCCGTACTCCCCAGGCGGAGTGCTTAATGCGTTAGCTGCGTCACTGAAGTGCATGCACCCCAACAACTAGCACTCATCGTTTACGGCGTGGACTACCAGGGTATCTAATCCTGTTTGCTCCCCACGCTTTCGCACATGAGCGTCAATGCCGGACCAGGTAGTCGCCTTCGCCACTGGTGTTCTTCCCAATATCTACGAATTTCACCTCTACACTGGGAATTCCACTACCCTCTTCCGGATTCAAGCTCGCCAGTCTTAAAAGCAATTCCCGGGTTGAGCCCAGGGCTTTCACTTCTAATTTAACGAGCCGCCTGCGTGCGCTTTACGCCCAGTAATTCCGAACAACGCTAGCCCCCTTCGTATTACCGCGGCTGCTGGCACGAAGTTAGCCGGGGCTTCTTCTGGTGGTACCGTCATCATCGTCCCACCCGAAAGAACTTTACAACCCTAAGGCCTTCATCATTCACGCGGCATTGCTGGATCAGGCTTTCGCCCATTGTCCAATATTCCCCACTGCTGCCTCCCGTAGGAGTCTGGGCCGTGTCTCAGTCCCAGTGTGGCTGATCATCCTCTCAGACCAGCTAACGATCGTCGGCTTGGTAGGCCTTTACCCCACCAACTACCTAATCGTACGCGGGCACATCCATCAGCGATAAATCTTTCCCCCGAAGGGCGTATGCGGTATTAGCAGCAGTTTCCCGCTGTTATTCCCCACTGATGGGCAGTTTCCCACGCGTTACTCACCCGTGCGCCACTAAGGCCGAAGCCTTCGTTCGACTTGCATGTGTTAGGCATGCCGCCAGCGTTCGTTCTGAGCCAGGATCAAACTCTCAAGTTGATTGGCTGATCTAAAACCAGCCTAACGGAGTGCTCGTCCAAGCCACTTCACATAACGTTAGAGCGTACTCTTTACGAGATGCGGAGGACTCAGGCGAAACGTCCGTCGATTACGAACATCTCGCCGCCTGCGCATCCCTTCCATCGTCTTCACTTGTAAAAGAGCTCAGAGGCCGGAACCTCCGCTCCCAACATGTCGCTTGCGCTTCACTCGGGAGGCCGGGCTTATACCGCTGCTCGGCGTCGCGGTCAATACTCTTTTTTCTCTCCCCCAAACCGTCCGGCGTCGCCGCCGTCCCGTCCAGGCCGCCTTTCAGCGGAGCGCGGTTTCTACTAGGTTCAATACCCGGCGTCAACCGCTTTTTTTCGATTTGTTTCAGAAGCTTAAAGCCCCTTCCTCAAACCTCCCGCCAAAACCCGTAGACCCCGGCGGAGCCGCGGTTTCTACTGCCTTACTCAAACAGTGTCAACCGCTTTTCTTGACCTGTCTTTCGGGGCCCTTTTTATCCATTTCGGCGACAAACGGCCCCTCACCTTATTTAGGTGCGAGACCCTATCCGCTTTGTGGAAGAGTTCCCCCGAACAACGGGCGAAATCTGAATATATGACCGCTTTGTTGCCGCCGCAAGCTCAGAATCGCATATCCTGAGATTTTACTTCAGCACCGTCGGCGTACAATTGAGGTCGAACAGCTTCAGCGTCCGGCAAACTTTCTTGGCTGCCTCGGCATCCGCCACCGGGCCGGCGGACAGACGATAGCCGCTGCCGCGCCGACGGTTGGCGGCTTTGGCGTAATGGGGCGTCAGATTGGCCAGCTCGGCGGGAAACTGCTGTTGCAGCGACTGCCATGCCCGTTCGGCCCCCCGCTTCGAACCATAGCTTCCCAACATCACCCCGTCGCGACTGGACGGCGGCACAACCGGCAACGGCTCCGCCACGACGCCGCTGGCGCTCATCTCGGCCTGCCGTTCGGCTTCCCGGGCGGCAGCCTCGCGGGCCTCGCGCTGGGCGTTCGCGGCCGCCAGCTGCGCGCTTAAGGCTTTGCGTTCGCGGTCGGCCTCGGCCTTGGTAATGACATTGGCGTCCAGGAAACGCTGCAGCCGCCCCATCCGGGCGGAATATTGCAGATCGTCGGCCACCGACGAGGGACGGTCGGCCCGGCGGTCGACCTTGGCCGGCATCAAGGCCTCAAGGATGATGCTCCGCTCCACCGATTGCTCCTCGGCGGAAATGCTCTGTTCCTGATAGTTGGAGGCGATGGCCTTGAGCCGTTCGATGATCTGCTCGGGTTCCGGCGCCGGGCGCCCCAGCCCATAGGCCGGCGCCTTCGAGACAGTGTATGGCAGCAAGGCTCCGAGATTGGCGCCGCGGCGCTGCTCGTATTCTTCATGGGTGATCAGCCCCACGTCCTGCAAATGGCGCAGGGACTGGAAGCGGCGGATCAGATTTCCGTCTTCCTCGAACATGCGGGCGTATGCCGGGCCGGGATCGTCCGGCAACAGTCCGGGGGCGGGCGCGCTGGCGACGGGCGGCGGTAGAGGCACCGTCCGGTCGGGCGAAAAAACGCTGCCGGGGTCCATCGCGACGCCGCAGCCGCTGAGGCCGGAGGAGACAGCCACGGCCCACGCCACCGCCACAAGGGCAGACGCCACTCCATGTTTCGCCACCGCCATCACACGCCCCTTCATGTTCCCCAGTGGCAACAAGCCCGAAGACTCCTTGCTCGCCGGGAGCAACTTTGACAAAGCCGGCCGACGCTGGCAACCGGCGATCCAAGCCCTATGACCAGCCTTCCCATGGGCTCTTGTCCACAGGGGCATAGGCGGTCTTCCCATTTGATACGGTTGGACTATCATTCTCGGGCGCTGACAGGAGAGAATCCTTGAGCATCGAGACAGAGCTGAAGCTGCAATTGGACCCCAGCGGCCTGGAAAAGCTGAAACGGCACCCCCTGGTGCAGACGCTGAAACAGGGCAGACCTCAGACCAAGCTGCAAAAATCCGTCTATTTCGACACGGCCGATTTCCGCTTGCGGGCCGAAGGCGTGGTGCTGCGGGTCCGGCATATCGGCCGGCGGCGCATCCAGACGGTGAAGACCATGGGCACCTGCATCGGCGGCGCCTGGGCCCGCGACGAGTGGGAATGCGAAATTACCGGCGACGTCCCCGACTTCGCCCCCCTGGCCGAAACGCCCCTGGCGGACCTGTTCGCCGAAGACGGGCTGGCGGCCAGCCTGCGCCCGGCCTTCGCCACCGAGATCAACCGCACCACCTATTGCCTGGGAGACGGCGTGTGGGAGGTCGAACTGGCCCTCGACCGCGGGCAACTGGTCACCGCCCAGGGCAGCGCCCCCGTATGCGAGGCCGAACTGGAATTAAAGGCCGGTCCTCCGCGGCATCTGTTCGAACTGGCATTGGCCCTGCAGGCCGATCTGCCGGCGCGGCTGATGACCGCCACCAAAGCATCGCGCGGGTACCGCCTGGCCGACGGCAGCCAGCCCCAGCCGCAGAAAGGAGTCTCTCCCGATCTATCCGCCGACGCCACCGCCGCCGAGGCCTTCCGCGCCATCGCCCATGCCTGCGCCGGCCAACTGCTGATGAATCAGGACTGCCTGATCGAAACCCGCGATCCCGAAGCCATTCACCAGATGCGCATCGCCCAGCGGCGATTGCGCTCGGCCATGAATGTTTTCAAGACGATGCTGGAAACGCCTCAAACCGCCCGCATCAAGGATGAGTTGCGCTGGCTGCAAACTTTGCTGGGACCGGCCCGCGACACCGACGTGTTCATCGATGAGATTTTGGCGCCGCTGGAAAAGGATCTGGCCGGGGACGCCGGCTTCGTCGGATTGCTGTCCGATTTCCAGCAGAAGCGCCTGTCCCTGTACGATCGGGCGACGGCAGAAGTCTGCGGCCCACGCTTCACCCGCCTGATGCTGGAACTGGGGCGCTGGTGTGAAAGCGGCGATTGGCAGGAACCTTTGGAAGCCGGGCGGAAAGCTTTGTTGGCGGAACCCGCCATTGATCTGGCCCGCAGGACTTTGGAAAAGAGAGAGCATAATGTTTTCAAAAGCTTGCAGCACCTTTCCAAGCTTGATTCGCATCATCGCCATCTATCCCGAATTGAAGTTAAGAAACTTCGATATGCCATTGAATTTTTTGGAATTTTATTTGAAGAAAAACAAAGCCGGAAATTTTCCCACTCGCTGGCCGTCCTGCAGGATGGCCTGGGGCTTTTGAACGACATCGCCGTCAGCCGCG
>Ga0318499_10000187_pt1 | contig 13824 bp, 10 predicted proteins | sample GRESIP109b1f25_FD_203489 | JGI IMG/M metagenome (GOLD analysis project Ga0318499, IMG submission 203489) | Tropical soil microbial communities from Luquillo Experimental Forest, Puerto Rico - GRE.SIPMG.109b1f25 | ecosystem: Environmental > Terrestrial > Soil > Tropical forest > Bulk soil...
GCGGGCCGACGCCGCGGACCTGATCAGCGAGATCCACCGCGCCAACCTGTTCCTCATCCCGCTGGACGACGAGCGCCGCTGGTTCCGGTATCACCACCTGTTCGGCGGCCTGCTGCGCCATGAGCTAGCTCGCACGGCCCCGGAGCGACCCGCGGTGCTGCATCGGCGGGCGGCGCAGTGGTACGCGGACCACGGCGACGCCGCCGAGGCGATCGGGCACGCTTTCGCCTCGGGCGACGATTCGCTCAGCAGGCGGCTGGTGGCGGCGCACTGGCGCCAGCCCTTCAACGCCGGCCAGCTGGAGACGGTGCGCATGTGGCTCGACGCCCTGCCTGCCGAACTCGTCGCCGCGGACGCGTCCCTGTCGGCGGCGCGGGCCTGGGTGGCCCTCGACACGGGCCGGCTCGAGGAGGTCGCCGCCGCGCTCGATGCGGCCGAGACCTCGGGCCAGCCCGATACCCACCTCATGGTGCTGCGCGCGCTGCACCTGTACAAGACCGGAGACGTGGGCGGTGCCGCAGGCCGGCTCCGGGAGATCGCTCTCAGCGCCGATGACCCGTTCGTGGCGACCGTCCACCGGCTCGTTCAGGGCATCGCGTCCATGTGGCTGGGGGACGCTGACCGGGCCGGAGAACTGCTCGCCGAGGCGGCCCGGCGGGCCGAAGGTGACGGAAACGGCCTGGCCTACATCTACGCTGAGGGGTGCCTGGCGCTGCTCGCGGTGAACCGGGGAGACCTTGCCCTCGCGGGCTCGCTGATGCTCGATGCAGAATCCGCCGTGGGCCAGACGCTCAGCGACTCGCACTTCGTGGTCATGTTCCCGGCCCTGGCCGGGGCCCGTCTCAGCCTCAAGCGCGCGGACTGGGCCGGGGCGCGGCGCGCGGCCGCGGCGGCGGTGGAACTGGGCCGCCGCGGCGCCGGCCGGGTCGAACTCGCGGCGGCACTGCTCACCGCGGCGGCGGTCGGCCGAACCTGCCCGCCGCTCGCCGCAGCGGATCGCCGGAACCATGCCGACCTGGCCGCCGCCGACGCCGCCCCTGTCGTCATCGATCCGGGGGCCCTGATCGGAGAGGCACGCGGCATCCTGCGGCACTGCGCCGATCCCGGCCCGCTGGTCAGCACATGGCTGGCCGAGGAACAACACGCCGAGGCGGTGCGTACCCGGCAGGACGGATTGATCGAGCCGCTGACCGACCGGGAACTCACGATCCTGCGGCTGTTGCCCGCACCGACCCCGCTGCGCGAGATCGCATCGGCGCTGTTCGTCACGCCCAACACCATGAAGACTCATCTGCGGGCCATCTACCGCAAGCTCGGCGTTGAATCCCGGGAGGAAGCGGTTATCCGGGCCCATGAGCGTGACCTCATCTAGAGGTTTCCGCCACCCGCTCGAGACCGTCGCCCACCTTCACGGAGAAACCCCGGATCACGGCGGTGATGAGCAGTCCGGCCAGCAGCCATCCCAGCACCAGGTAGGGGAAGATGTCATACGGCGCGGGAGGTACCGGCCAGACGTTGTAATACAGCACGAATCCCGCGATGAGCACGCCGACAGCCGGAGCCACGACCTGGCCGGCGGAACGGCGGCCGAGATGGCGAGCCGCGGCCACGTTGGTGAGCACGTACATGACCAGCAGGGACAAGGTCCCGATGGTCGCCAGGTAGAAGAACACGTTGAGCGCCGAAGTTCCGGCCAGCCGGAAGGCGGTGAGCAAGACCAGGCCGACGAGCATCTCCAGCGCCAGCGCCCGCTGCGGCACGCCGGTAGCCGCGGACACGCCGCCGAGGCGGCGGGAGGCCAGGCCATCTCGGCCGAAGGCGAACATCATGCGGGCCGCGACGATCACCCCGCCCAGCCCGGCGCCGAGCGCGCTGAGCATCGCGCCCAGATCGAGCAGGGCAGCCAGGGGGGTGCCCACATATCGCCGGGCCAGCTCGCCCAGTGGTGCGTCAGCGTGCCGGAAAGCCGATACCCCGGCCGCACCGGTGCCGAACCCGAGCGTCTGAGTGACGATACAGGCCACATAGAACACAGCGCCGAAGGCGACCGCGGTGATGATGGCCCGGGGGATCATCCTGGTCGGCACCAGGGACTCCTCGCCCAGCGAGCCGGCTGACTCAAAGCCGGCGAAGGCCAGGAAGCCCGACGTCGCGGCCAGCGCCAGGGCAGACAGGCCCACTCCGGGCGGGAACACGAAGACCTCACCGGACAGGCGCTGTCCGCTCGGGGCGCTCCCGGCCGCTATCCGCCAGTAGATCGCGCCCATGAGCACCAGAATGAGACCGACGGACACGACCTCGAACACGAGCAGCGACCGTGTCGTGGGCCGGATCCCGCGGGCCGCGAGCACCCCGATGACCACCCATGCGGCGAGCGCGAGCGGGTACCAGTCGGCGTCGTGAACCAGCCCCGTGGTGTTCAGGAAGGCCCGGCCGAAGATGACCACACCCATGATCGATACCGGCGGAAACACCAGGTAGGTGCCGAGCAGCGCCCATCCGGCCAGAAACCCGGCCCGCGGGCCGAGCGTGTTGCCCACGAAGGCGTAGACCGACCCGGCGTGGCTGAACTCGCCGGCCAGCCGGACAAATCCGTAGGCCACGAACCCGACCCCCAGGGCAGCGACGGCGAAGGCCATCGGGGCCGCCCGGCCCAGTTCGCTGGCGGCCGCCACCCCGGTGATGGACATGGCGAGGGTGGGGGCCATGACGCCGACCGAGACCGCCGCGGTCTCGGTGAAGCGAAGCTCACGGCGCAAGGCCGGCTGAGAGGCTGACTCAGCTGAGCGCTGCTGGGCACTGCTGTTCATGGGCGGGCTCCGTCCGCGATCGCGTCTACCCGGCGAGCCAGCCGCCGTCGGCGACCAGCACAGACCCGGTAATGTACGAGGCTTCGGGGGAGCACAGCCATACCGCGGCGGCGGCGATCTCCTCCGGTTCCGCGATGCGGCCCAGCGGCACCGCGCGGAGCAGCTCATCGCTGACCGCCGAGGTCATGCCGGTCCGGGTCACCCCCGGTGCGACGGCGTTGACCCGGATCCCCGTGCCGCCGAGTTCGAGGGCCGCCGCGCGGGTCAGGCCGTGCACCCCGTGCTTGGCCGCGACGTAGGCGCCGTTGTCCGGCATCGCGGCGGCGCCGAGCATCGAGGATGTATTGACGATGGCGCCCGACCGCTGGCTCCGCATGTGCCGGATCTCGGCCCGCATGCACCGCCAGACGCCGGCCAGGTCCACCTGGAGGACGCGCATGAAATCCTCCTCGGAGTACTCATCCAGCGGGACGTACGGCCCGGGCACGCCGGCGTTGTTGTGCGCGGCGTCGAGCCTGCCGAAGACCTCCACCGCCCTGCCAACTGCGGCGGTGACCGCCCGGAGATCCCTGACGTCTGCCACCAGCACTTCGGCGCGCGACCCCGCCGCCTGTACGGCGGCCGCGGTGTCCGCCAGGCCTTCGGCGTCGATGTCCAGGAGCGCCACCCGCGCTCCGGCGGATGAGAAGGCGACCGCGCTGGCCCGGCCGATCCCCGAGGCAGCACCGGTAATCAGCGCGGCGTGCCCGGATAGATCAGCGGCCATATGTCCCTCCCCAGGCCGCAGGGTTTCCGCCACCCCTCGGCTGACGCCTGGGGCAGCTGTCATCCACGGTAGTACTCGGCCAGGGCCTCGCGCAGGACGGCACGGGCACGATGCAGCAGCACCCGCTGATTCGCCGGTGAGATCTCCAGGGCGGCGCATACCTCCTCGGTCGACATCCCGCAGACATCGCGCATGGTGACCACCTGCCGCTGTCGCGGCGGCAGCGCCGACACGGCCCGGTCCAGCTGGCGCAGGATTTCCCTGGACAGCACCACGCTTTCCGGGGCGGTGTCCCACCGGGACAGGGCATCAATCGAGGACCAGGTCCGCGCAGGCTCACCGCCCGGACCGGCCGGCCAGTCGCCGGCAGCCGACTCATCCCGGGTGGCCAGCGGCGACTGGGGCAGCGTTCGTGCCTCGCGGGCGCCGCGAGTTCTCGCCCGGTTGACCAGGATCGAGAACATCCAGGTGCGCAGCGACGAGCGGCCTTCAAACTTGGCTAGCCCGCTGAGCATCCCGAGCCAGGCATCCTGGACGACGTCCTCGGCGGACTGCGGGCTGTCCACGAAAGACCGCGCGACGCGGAGCATGAACGGTGACCACTGATCCACCAGCTGGGCAATCGCGGTCTCGTCCCCGGCCCGTAGCAGGGCGAGGAGGTCCGCTTCGGTGCAGGTAATGTCGTCGGTCTGCGAGCCTGGTGAATAAGTGGACTGCGGCATCACGGTCGCCTCCCGGTCTCGGATGAGTGCAGCCTCACCCGAGAGCCCGGCGATGCGCCTCCCCCCTAACCCCCGTCTCACCCCGGTGAGAAATCCGGGCGCGCCCGCTCTGGTACGCCAGCGCGGCCCGAGCCGGAGAACCGCGGGCTCGTTCGGAGTAAGAGATTTTCACTGAACGAACCGTGGTGCTTCCTACCTCGTAACGCCTGCGCTCCCGGCGAGACGGAACAGGCATGACGGTAACGAGGAGGACATCGTGAAGGGGCTGCAGGACAAGGTGGCGCTCGTCACCGCGTACATCACCGGCCAGACGCTGTTCGTCGACGGCGGCCTGACTTTGTCCCCCTCATTCGAGACGACCTGGTCGTCTGAGTAACGACAACGATCGTGATGCCGAGGAGGGATCACCCGTGGCCGACACATACGACGTGCTGGTGATCGGCGCCGGGCCGGCCGGCGAACATGCTGCTGGCCGCCTGGCAGACGGCGGCCTGCGGGTAGCCGTGGTGGAACGAGAACTGGTCGGCGGTGAATGCTCGTACTGGGGTTGCATCCCGTCCAAGACGCTTATCCGGCCAGGCGACGTGCTGGCTGCGGCGCGGCGGGCGCCGGGTGCCGCGGAAGCCGCTACGGGCCAGCTTGACGTCTCCGCCGCCTTCGCGCAGCGCGACTACATGACCTCGGACTGGCGTGACGACGGGCAGGTCCGCTGGCTGGACAGCAAGGGCATCGAGCTGATTCGCGGCACCGGGCGCCTGACCGGAGAGCGGACGGTCGAGGTCGAGACCGCCGACGGCACCACCCGGCGGCTCGTCGCGGTCCAAGCGGTGGTACTGGCCACCGGCAGCGGCCCGGTCATCCCCGCGGTTCCCGGCCTGGATGAAGCCCGCCCGTGGGATAACCGCAGCGTCACGAGCGCGAAAGACCTGCCCAGACGGCTGCTTGTGCTAGGCGGAGGCGCCGTCGGCGTGGAGATGGCGCAGGCGTTCAAGCGCCTTGGCTGCGCAGAGGTCGTGATCCTCGAGGGCGCAGACAGGCTGCTCGCGCGCGAAGAACCGTTCGCCGGCGAGGAGCTCCGGATGGCGTTCGAGGACGAGGGCATCACCGTGGTCACCGGAGTCCGGATGACCGCTGCCCGCCGGCTGGGCCGCGACGGCCCAGTGGTGGCGTCCGTGGCGGACGGGCGGAAGTTCACCGGTGATGAGATCTTGGTGGCAGTGGGCCGCAGGCCCGCCACCGCCGACCTCGGCCTGGAGCATGTCGGGCTGGAGCCGGGGCTGGCTGTCCGCGTGGACCGGGCGCTGCGCGCGGTCGGCGTGCCGGGCGGCTGGCTATATGCGATCGGTGACTGCAACGGACTGGCTCTGCTCACCCACATGGGGAAGTACCACGGCCGTATTGCCGCCACTGCGATCCTTGGCGGGGAGGCGGCCGACGTGGCCTCCCACAGCGTCGTGCCCCGGGTGACGTTCACCGATCCGCAGGTATGCGCCGTCGGCCGCACCGCCGCCCAGGCACGCGCCGCCGGGCTGCACGTCACCGTGGTCAGCACACCGACCGGGCAGGTCCCCGGCGCGTACACCCAGGGCAACGGCATCCGCGGCACCAGCCAGCTGGTGATCGACGACCAGAGCCGGACCGTGGCCGGTGCCACCTTCACCGGCCCGGGACTCCAGGAGCTGCTCCATTCCGCGACGGTTGCCATCTGCGGAGGCGTGACCGTCGACCGCCTGTGGCACGCGGTGCCGTCATTCCCGACCGTGAGCGAAGTGTGGCTTCACCTGCTCGAGGCCTACGGCCTGTGAGCCCTGACCGAAGGAAACCCGTGATGGATGCGATAGATGGCCTGCCGATTGGCGACTACGCCCTGCTGTCGGACTGCCGCTCGGCAGCACTGGTGAGCCGGGCCGGCTCGGTGGACTGGCTGTGTTTCCCGCGTTTCGACGCGCCCGCTGTGTTCGCCCGGGTCCTTGACCGCGATGGCGGGCACTTCGCGATCCGGCCAGCCGGCGAGTTCCGGGCCAGCCGCGCGTACGTGGACCAGACCATGGTCATGGAAACCAGTTTCCAGACCGTGACCGGCACTGGGGTGCTGACCGACGCCCTGGCCATCGGCCGCAACAACCGCGGTCACGACCTGGGTGCGGGGTCCCCAGGGGTGTTGCTGCGCCGGTTGGTCTGCACAGACGGGGAGATCGACGTGGAGGTCAGCTATGCTCCACGTCCCGAATACGGCCTGATTCACCCGGTTCTGGAAGAAGTCCCCGGTGGCCTGGCGGCCCGCGGCGGCGCCGGCCGGCTGCTGCTTTCCGGGCCGGCCGGCTTCCGGATCGACGGAGCCGCCGCCACCGCGCGCCTGCGCCTGGTTACCGGCCAGGCCGTCGCCTTCGCGCTCCAGCACAGGCCGATGTGGGAGCCGCCGCTGGCCGCTTGGGACACCGACCAGATCGACGCCCGCCTGGCTGACACCGTGGAAGGATGGCGCAGTTGGTCGGCCATCCACCAGACCTACAAAGGCCCCTGGCGCGACCTGGTCCACCACTCCGGCCGGGTGCTTCAGGCGCTCACGTTCCAGCCGACCGGCGCCATCGTCGCCGCACCTACCACCTCGCTGCCAGAGACGATCGGCGGCGCGCGGAACTGGGACTACCGCTACACCTGGGTCCGCGACGCCAGCTTGACCATGGAGGCGCTGTGGGTGGCCGCGTGCCCCGACGAGGCAAACAAGTTCTTCGGCTTCCTGGCCGATGCCGCGGCGTCCCAGCTGCAGCGCGGGGCGGATCTTCAGATCATGTTCGGGATCGGCGGCGAGCGCGATCTTTCCGAGCGGGAGTTGCCGCACCTGGCAGGCTGGCGGGCCAGCCGGCCCGTGCGAGTGGGCAACGGCGCATGGACCCAGCGCCAACTGGACGTCTACGGCGAACTGCTCGGCGCCGCCCAGCGGCTGGTCGACCAGCTAGGCGAGCTCGACCCGGTCACACAGCAGTTCCTGGTTGCCGCCGCCGACACCGCGGCGGTCCGCTGGAAGGAGAAGGACCAGGGCATCTGGGAGATCCGCGGCGAGCCGCGGGACTTCGTGTACTCCAAGCTGATGTGCTGGGTGGCGCTGGACCGGGCGATCGTACTGGCCGCGCAACTCGGCGCACGGCACAAGGTGGAGGGCTGGACGGCAGCGCGCGACGAGATCCGGGCCGCTATCCTGGAGCGCGGCTGGAGCGAGCAGGCCGGCGCGTTCACGCAGGCATTCGGCAGCCAGGATCTTGACGCCTCCAACTTGATGCTCGCCATTACCGGTTTCCTGCCCGGAGATGATCCGCGGATGAAGGCGACCATCGACGCGACCGCCTCTGGCCTGACTGACGGGAGCGGCCTGGTGTACCGCTACCTGGCGCACGACGGCCTGGCGGGCGACGAGGGAACCTTCCTGCTCTGCACGTTCTGGCTGGCGCAGGCGCAGGCGCTGGCTGGAGAGCTTGACCAGGCCATGGGCACCTTCGAACGCGCGGTAGCGGCGATCAACGACGTGGGCCTGCTGGCCGAAGAGGTAGACGCGGGCAGCGGTGAGATGATCGGCAACTTCCCCCAGGCGTTCAGCCATATCGGGCTGATCAACGCCGCTTGGGCGATCGCCCAGGCTCAGGAGCGCGCCGCCTCCGGTGCCACCCCGGCCGTGCTGGTCGGTGCCGGGGAGGCAAAGGGATACGGGAGCTGACTTGTGTCCATGAGCAGATACCGCATCGTCCTGCGGGGGCGGCTGAGCGAGCGCTTCGAGTCCGCCTTCGAGGGCATGGCCTTGGAGCCTGGCCCCAACCAGACGGTGCTCGTCGGCGACGTCCGTGACCAGGCCCACCTGTACGGGTTGCTCGACCGGCTGCGTGACTTCGGGATCGAACTGATCGCAGTGGAGAAGGCAGACACGCGCGACATCGGTTCCGAGGCTGGCCGGCCGTACGGCCCCGGCAGGTCAAGCTGAGCAAGGACGACAGCCTAGAAGGCCGCGGGCTTGGTCAGTCCGCACGGCCGCTGGTCAGCTGTGGCCGACGGGATGGCTGCTGGCCAGCGCGGCGCCGACCTGATCGGCGAACGCGACCGCCAGCAGCCGCCGCTCCAGGGCCGGCCGCGCGCCGGGCGCCGGAGTCATCAGGAACCGGCCCTGGAAGATGCCGCCCCCTTCCACCAGCAACTCCAGGTCGGTGTCCGCCGGGAGGCCCCCGTCCGTCGGCCAACGCCGTTCACCGAAGGTGACCGAGCCGTCGCGATGCAGCCGGGCGGGCCGTCCGAGCCCGGCGACGCCGTACTGGAAGACGCACGACCGCAACGAAAGCAACCGTGCGAGCTGCGTGCTGACCTGGTCGATCAGCGCCGGCGCGGAGCCGCCGGCCGCCACCGCCCGCGCCGCGTTGTTGATGCCATCCAGGTAACCGGCCCGCCTGCTCGCGATCGCGTAATGGCGGCGGCCCCAGACGGCGATCTCGGTGACCGCCACGCCGATCACCAGCAGCAGGACGGTCGTCTCGATATCGGTCCGGCGGGTGATGGTGAACCGCTCGTAGGGCTGGGTGAGGAAGAAATCGAACCATACCGCCGTCGACACGGCGGCCAGCACCCCGGCCAGCCGGTACCCGTTCGCGGCCACCGCCACCACGACCAGAAGCATGGCCAGCGCCGCGTCGGTGTTCGGGAAGCTGGCGCGGAACGGCACCAGCACCGCGGCCAGTGCCAGCGGCGCTGCTACCCCGGCCAGCACCGCCAGCCGGTCCCGGGTCAGATAACCAGACACCGACGGCCACCCGGGCACCGACAGCACGGCCGACGGAGTGGGCGTGATCTCAGCGGGAGTGGTGTCGGCGGGTGCGCTTGACGTGGTCATCGCGCCTCCTGGCGGTGCGTTCGGCGGTTATTAACGTGCCGACCAGGCTTCCCGGCTCACCTATCAACGAGCTTAAACCTCGGCCCTCGACCCGCCAACACCCGAGGGAATCCGTCATGCCGTCTGGACGGAGAGGTATCCGTCGAGCCCGGCAATGGTCAGGACGCGGGCGATGACGCTGCCCGAGCGGATCACGAGCTGGGGTTGGCGGTCGACGTAGTCGTAGAGGACGCTGACGCCGGCACTGCCCAGGAGGTCCACGGCGGTGAGGTCGATGACGAGCCGCGTGCCATGGTCGAGCGCCTCGGCGATAGCGCGGCGGAACTCGCTTGCGTTGGCTGCGTTGATCTGGCCGCTGACGGCGAGGGTGACGACGTCGGCCTGCGCCGTGGTGGTGAACCGGAGCATCATCGGTTTGTCCTTTTGAGCAGGCGGACAGCGGTACCTGCGCCGGCCGTGTCGATCGTCAGCTCGTCGACCAGGGCCTCGGCGATGATGAGCCCCCGGCCTCGGCCGGCGGCAGGGGTCCGCCGGTGCCAGCGGCCCTGATCACGCACTGTGATGACGACCTGGCCAGGGAGCCTTTCGGCCGTGACGTAAACGCGACGATCTCCCTCTGCGGCCAGACCGTGCTCGATCGCGTTGGTCACGATCTCACCGGTGGCGACGAGCAAGTCGTCTGCGGTCTCCGGATCGACACGGCCCGCGCGCAGCCAGGCACGCAGGGGCCCCAGCAGTTCGGCGAGCTGCATGGTGTCCGCCGTGATCATCATCGACAGCGGCTCAGTCGAACCGGAGGGCTGCCGGTACACCAGGAACGCGACGTCGTCCTTCAGGCCGGGGTCGATGAGCCGGCCGGCGAGCAGGTCCGCCAGCTCCGCCGGGGACACGTCGCGGTGCTCGGCCAGCAGCGTCGCGGCCCGCCGGATGCCGGCATCGATGAGTTCCCCCTCGCGCTCGACCAGCCCGTCGGTGTAGGCCAGCAGCGTGGACCCGGGCGGCAGCGGTGCGCGGGCCTCCCTGCGGTGGACGGCGCGCCGGACCGCGAGCGGGGCGGACTGTGCCTCGGTGAGCAGGACGTGCCCCGTCCCGTTGTCGATGATCGCCCACGGGTGCCCGGCGCTGCTGTAACACACCGTGGCCGCGGCATCGTCGATGACGGCGCAGAACACGGTCGCGCACCGGGCACCGGGAATCAGCGCGGCGAACGCATCAAGCGCGGTGAGTACCCGGGCCGGACCGTGCCCCTCGGCGAGCAGGGCCCGGGCCGCGCTGCGCAACTGGCCCATGACGACGGCGGCGGGCAGGCCGTATCCGACGACGTCGCCGACGACCACCCCGTAGCTGCCGTCGAGCAGCGTGACCACGTCGTACCAATCTCCGCCCACCTCCAGCGCGCCGACGGCCGGCGTATAGCGCACCGCGAACCCGGCTGGCAGTACGGTCGGTCCGAGGATCGACCGTTGCAGGGTAAGGGCGACCTCAGTCTGACGGCGCAGCAGCTGAACCTTCTCCAGGACAGCGGAGGCGATCTCGGCGAGCTGCAGCAGGACCGCCTCGTCGTCGGCGGTGAAGTCACCGGCGTAACGGTCCGAGAGCTGTACCAGGCCGAGACGTCGGCCGTCGTCGGCCGTCAATGGAGCCGCAAGAACACCGCGCATCGGCGGGCGGACGTCGGCCTGGCCGCCGACGCCACGCCCGGGCCAGGCCCCGTGTGCTTCGAGCTCGGCCTGCGTCATCCGCAGAACGCTGCCGCTGCCGGCCAGCGTGGAGATCCAGCTACTGGGCGAGGGCATACGGTAGCCGCGCCATGCCGCGTACTTCTCCGAGAACGACAGGCTGTCGACCGCTCCGTCCCAGCCGTCGTCAGTGATCAGGCTGGCTATCGCCTGGTGGGCGCCGATCAGTTCGCGAGCCGCGAAGGCGAGCCTGTCCATCGCCTCCTGGGCGGTGCGCGCGTCATTGATGTCCGCCACGGCCCGGGCGAGCTCCCGCATGCGTCGTGACTCGGCGGCCCGGGTCGGGGCCAGGTCCAGGTGAGCGCGCACGCGGGCGAGCAGCTCGCGGCTGGAGAACGGCTTGACGAGGTAGTCGTCGGCGCCGGCGGCCAGGCCGCCGATCGCGGCCTCCTGGCCCGCGCGAGCTGACAGAAGTACCACCGGCACGCCCGCGGTGACCGGGTCGGACCGCAGCGCCGCCAGCAACTGCATGCCGTCCGCACCCGGCATCATGATGTCGGAAAGCACCAGATCGGGCGGGTCGGACCGGGCCAGCGCGAGCGCCGCCGAGCCATCGCCCACGGCCTGCACCGTGAACTCCGGGGACAGCAGCCGGTAAAGGTACTCCCGCATGTCCGCGTTGTCGTCCGCGACCAGGACCCTGCCCCCTCCGGTACCACAGGGAGAATCCGGCAGCCCGGCAGGGCCGGCATCCACGGCCGGGTCGGCCTCCTCGTGCGGAGCACGCAGCCAGCTCCACGCCTCGGTCAGGAAGGGCTCGGCGTCCCGGGGCTGCGTCGACGTGCTCGCCGGCCGCACCTGGTCCGCGGGCAGGTGCGCGTGTCCTATCGGCATGCGGACGGTGACGGTGGTCCCGACGTCCACGGTACTGCTGACCGCGATCGTGCCGCCGTGCAACTCGACGAGTTCGCGGGTCAGGGCCAGGCCGATCCCGGTGCCCTCCACCGACCGCGCGCGGGCGGTGGCAGAGCGGTGGAACCGCTCGAACAGCCGCGGCAGCTCATTCGGCGGAACCCCGATGCCGGTATCGGCTACCCGCAGCTCCGCTGAGCCGTCGGCCTGGCCTAGCGTTACCGTCACCGTGCCGGACAGGGTGTACTTCAGCGCGTTCGACAGGAGGTTGAGAACGATCTTCTCCCACATCTCGCGGTCGACGTGCACCGGACCGGTTGACCGGCGGCAGTCGACGACGTAGGCCAGGCCGGCCCGCTCCATCGCGGAACGGAACACCGCCGCGAGTTCGGCCGTCACCGCGGCCAGGTCCACAGGCTCATAGGCGGCCTGCATCCGGCCGGCCTGGATGCGGGAGAAGTCCAGCAGTGTCCCGACGAGTTTGCCCAGCCGCACCCCGTTGCGGTGCACCAGGTCCAGCTCCGCCTGCCACCGCTCGGGCTCGACGGAGCCGCTGTCCGCCGCGGCACGCAGCTCCGCGATCGGGCCCATCATCAGCGTCAACGGGGTGCGGAACTCGTGGCTGATGTTGGAGAAGAACGTGGTCTTGGCGCGATCGAGTTCGGCCAGTTCCTCGGCCCGCCGATGTTCGGCCTCATAGGCCCGGACGTCGGCGATCGCGCCCGACAGCTGGCCGGCGACCAGCCGGTGGAACGTACGATAGTCCTCGGTGAGCTGCAGGTACGGGCTCACACCGAGCACCAGCGCGCCGACCGGGTGGTCGGCGCCGCCGGTCATGGGAACGACGAGCGCCTCGTCAGCCTCCGAATCACCCATGCCGTCCGTCTGCGGGATCTGGCTGCCCGGGTACCGCGCGGCAAGCCCTGTCCAGGCGGTCTCCTGCCCGTCGCTGAGCGCAGCCCAGACCTCGGCGTGCTCGGGGCCAGCCACCAGCGGGGCCAGCGGGCTGCCCGGCTTCGCGCCCTGCGACGCCGCCAGCCGCGCCGACGCACCGTCCGCTTCCAGCAGGTACGCGAGGGCGAACGGCACGTCAGCCCGGTCCTCCGACAGCAGCCGCACCGCCGCGGTGCACGCGTCGTCCTCGGCTCCCAGGTCCAGCGCCGACTGTTCGGCCAGCGCGCGCAGGATCGCCAGCCGCCGTGACTGAACCACCCGGTCAGAGGTCTCGGTGCAGGCGCAGAACAAGCCCGGCACGTCCGACGGCCCGAGAGGACTGTAGGACATGGTGAAGTAGGTCTCCTCACGGAACCCGTTGCGCTCCAGCATCAGCCGGAAGTCCTCGACATAGGAGGCACGCCCGGACAAGACCCCGTCCACCATCGGCTTGACCCGTGGCCACGCCTCGGTCCACACCACCTCGAACGGCTCACCCAGCGCCCACGGGTGTTTCGCCGACAACACCGGGATGTAGGCGTCGTTGTAGAGGAACCGCAGATCATCACCCCAGCACAGGAACATGGGGAAATCCGAGCGCAGCATGAGTCCGACCGCGGTCTGCAGGCTCGCCGGCCAATCACGCAGCGACCCCAGCGGCGTCCCCGCCCACGACTTCGCCGCGATCAGCCGCGCGAGCTCGCCGTTGAGGCCGGCCATCGAGTCGGCCAGCGATCTTCCGCCCCGGTCGGGCATCAGCTCCATCCGTCCCCGGTTGATCCTCGGCCTGGGTACCAGGAACGGCCGGTTACTGCCTGATCAAGGCTGGTGAAGACGGGAACGTGGGGGCTGAACTCAATGAATTCGAGGATCCGGTGGACGATGCTGCCGGCCTCGGTCACCAGGCGGGTGCGGATGCCGCGGCCTGCGCAGTCGGCGGCGAAGCCCTCCAGCGCGTGTACCGCGGCAGCGGAGAAGAACTGGACCGCGGTCAGGTCCACCACCACCAAGGCGGGCGGGGGAAGCGCGGCCGTAGCCACCCGCAGGTCCGTCCCGGCCTGAGCGGCTGCTGGCCGGTCGAGGTCTCCGCGCAGCCGCAGGACCAGGGCGGCGTTATCGGCGGCCAGGACAG
>Ga0318499_10000196_pt1 | contig 13596 bp, 13 predicted proteins | sample GRESIP109b1f25_FD_203489 | JGI IMG/M metagenome (GOLD analysis project Ga0318499, IMG submission 203489) | Tropical soil microbial communities from Luquillo Experimental Forest, Puerto Rico - GRE.SIPMG.109b1f25 | ecosystem: Environmental > Terrestrial > Soil > Tropical forest > Bulk soil...
TATTAACTACCCCGCCGCAGCAAACGGCTTGAAGCTCTGAAAAGTTCCCTTGCCTTCAAGGCGTTGCCGCCTCGTTGCCGGCTCATTGCCACCTTGGGCGGCTTGCCGATTGGCCGCCTCCGCGCACGATCCTCTCGAAGTTAAATCTCCTCCGGTCCCGCGCGCTAGTATAAAAAGACGCCGCAGGGCGGAGTCTCGCCTACCAGAGCCAAACTTACCCGGCCGAACGGGCAGCGTCTGTTCGACACCGCTCTCCCGTAGAGTAAATGTGGTTTCCTGGTCCACCGCGAGGTCGAGGGGGCGCGGCTTACCTGCTATTGACGAGCTGCCAGGACCGCGGGATGAAGCCCGCGGCGCATTACCAGCCAAACCGATGGTCGAAGACGACAAAAGCAAGAAGTCCCACACATTGGCCGACCATGTTTACGGCCTAGACACGGCACATGTGCACGCGCGCGACGCCGACCATGATCACGACCATGATTTCGACGACGACGGCCCGCTCGAGGACAATCCATTATGGCGGCAAGATAATGTCGCGCTGAGCACGGTCGGCATTGATATCGGTTCCTCCGGAACTCAGGTCATTTTCTCCCGCGTCCATTTACGGCGCTTGGCGGAGGATTTGACCAGCCGCTATTACGTTGTGGCACGCGAGACGCTGTTTCAGTCCGCGGTCGCACTGACGCCCTATCAGGACGAGCAACGCATCGATGACGCCGAGCTCGGCGAGGTCATCGACGATGCCTATGAGGCGGCCGGACTGACGCCGGAGAAGATCGATACCGGCGTCGTCATTCTCACCGGCGAAGCCTTGCGGCGCGAGAACGCCCAAGCGATTGCTGCGATCCTCTCCCAAAAAGGCGGCGAATTCGTCACCGCCACCGCTGGCCATCATATGGAGGCGATGCTAGCCGCCTATGGCTCGGGCGCCGCGCGCGTATCGAGCGACCAATCCGAGCGTATCCTTAATGTCGATATCGGCGGAGGGACCACCAAGCTCGGCCTGCTGGATAATGGCGAGGTGATCGCCACCGCTGCGATCCATATCGGCGGACGCTTGCAGGTGGTGGATGGCGAGCGGATCGTGCGGCTCGATCCGGCCGGGAAACACCACGCCGCGCGCGCCGGATTCTCCTGGCAACGCGGCGACCGCATTGGCGCCGCCGATTTGCAAAGAGTTGCCGATGCGATGGCCGACGCGCTCCTCGCCGCTATCGTTGCAAACCCTTTGCCGGATCACATCGCCCGTCTTTACCTGACCGATCCTATCGCCGATCTCGGCCATATCGACGGCGTGATGTTTTCTGGCGGCGTTGCCGAATACATTTATCAACGCGAAGATCGCGATTTCAGCGACCTCGGGCGGCCGCTCGGCCGCGCCATCCGCACGCGCATCGATAACGGAGCCCTGCCCTGGCCGGTGCTACCGGCGGGCGAATGCATTCGCGCCACCGCGCTCGGCGCTTCCGAATACAGCGTGCAGTTGTCCGGCAATACCAGTTATATCTCCGCGCCCGGCAAACTGCTCCCGCGGCGCAATCTGCAAGTGATCCTGCCGCCGTTTGTCTGCAGCGAGGCGATCGACCCCGACCAGATGGCGCGAGCGATCCGCAACCACATGCTGGCGTTCGATCTGGACAGCATCGACCGCGACATCGCTCTGGCACTCCGCTGGAGCGGGCTGCCGTCCTATCAGCGCCTCGTCGCTTTCGCCGAAGGCATCAAGCGTGGACTTATCCAGCGGATCGGCAAAAAGCTGCCGATCTACATCATGCTGGATGGCGATGTGGCGCAGACTCTTGGGCACCTGCTGCGCGATGAGCTCCATATCGAGTGCGAACTTCTCGTCATTGACGGCGTCGTGCTGTGGGATTTCGATTACATCGATCTCGGGCGCATCCGCATGCCGTCCTGTACCGTTCCGGTTACGATCAAGTCGCTCGTGTTCAGCGAGGACCCGCGCGGCCCACGGCCGCGGCAGCGCCTGCATCACCACGAGCACGATCATGCTCAAGACCACGAGCATCGACACGGGCATGGGTATAGTGACGGACACAGGCACGATCATGCCCACGGCTATGACCATCACCACAGCCATCAGCCCCACAAGCATGGCCGCTAGCAGCCAGTGACGTCGCGCTTTAGATATCTAAGCTTTATCCTTTACTCAGGTTTTTCGCTAATATTGCAGAACATGACAGATCAACAGGACTGACCATGGCGGACACTGCCAAGAAGGACGCCGTCGCTTCGGACGAACTCGCCAGCAAGTTCAAGAGCGAAAAGGAGACACCCTACACCCGTTGGGTTAAGGCGGAGGGGCTCGACATCATTCCGTCCTTCTACGTTCGCAACCTGCGAACCATTGCGCTCAAGCCGTGGGCACGCCGCGGCGGCAATGCCGTTTTTCTCAATCACGACGCCTCGCGGACGTCAAACGATTGCCACGTAATGGAAATCCCGCCAGGCAAAAGTCTTGTGCCGCACCGCCAGCTTTACGAAGAGATGATTCTCGTGCTCAGCGGCCGCGGTTCGACCACGGTGTGGAACGATGCCCGCGCCAGGATCACTTTCGAATGGAAAGAAGGCGCTTTGTTCGCGATCCCGCTGAATTGCCATCACCAGCATTTCAACGGCTCCGGCCGCGAACCGGCCCGCTACGTCGCTGTCACCAATGCGCCACCCGTCATCAATCTGTACGAGGATCTCGATTTCATCTTCAACACCAAATACGACTTCAAGGATCGCTTTGCCGGCGAGCCGGATTATTTTTCATCGAAAGGCGAGCAGAAAGGGCTTTTGCTGACGACGAATTTCGTGCCCGATGCGGTCAACATTGCGCTGATTACCGCGACCGAGCGCGGCGCCGGCGGCGGTCATATCCGTTTCAACATGGCCAAAGGCTCGATGAACAGTCACATTTCGCAGTTTCCGATCGGCACCTACAAAAAAGGGCACGCGCATGGACCGGGCGCGCATGTCATCGTGCTTTCCGGCGAGGGCTACTCATTGATGTGGCCGGAAGGCGGGGAGCCGCAGCGCTACGATTGGGAGATCGGCACGCTGATCGTGCCACCCAATATGTGGTTTCATCAGCACTTCAACGCCGGCAGCACGCCGGCGCGCTATCTCGCCTTCAAGCATGAGGGTGTTGCCATCCGCAACGCCCAAGGCGTGCCCAAGGCCTGGATCAGCCGGCGCGGCGGCGGCGATCAGATCGACTATATCGACGAGAAGCCCGAGATCCGGCGGATCTTCGCGGCCGAACTCGCCAAGCATGGCATTGCCTCGCGCATGGACGCTGCCTACGCCAAGGAAACGTCCGACCTGGGAATTAAAACGGCGTAAGCCTGCTTCTATTCGACATGAGCGAAGCGGCGGCATCCAGCGAAACCCCGTTGTGGCGATTTTCGCTGCATTTCTATCGACAAGCCGGCGTCGCGGATGCTTGCATCGCGTTGCAGGATGATTACGGCGTCGACGTCAATCTGCTGCTGTTTCTGCTGTGGCTGGCCACAGGCGGGCGGCAATTGTCGGTCGAAGACATAAAAGAACTCGACGAAGCGGTTCGCCCCTGGCGCGAACTCACTATCATTCCGATCCGCGAAGTTCGCCGCGGGCTCAAGGGTGTGCGGACCTTGGTCGAAACCGGCAAGCAGGAGGCGCTTCGCACTGAAATCAAAGCGATCGAGCTTGAGGCCGAACGCCTGCAGCATGAAGCGCTCTACAGTCGCAGCCTATCCCCCCTGCTCGGGCGTGAAGCCGAAACGGCGGCAGCGGCGCGTGCGAATATCGCGGCCTATGAGCAGACCCTCACGGCAGCTTTTCCGAAGCCAGCGGTGGATTGCCTCCTGGCGGCATTCGCGGCGATTAAGCATGACAACTTCGCGCCGCGCTGACCCTACTGGAACCGCCCATCGCCGCGTGGCAAAAGTCATCGGATAAGGCGTTTGATGGGGCGGGCATGGCCAAAGCTACCTCACGGCTGATTGTGGGCATTTCCGGTGCTTCGGGCACGATCTACGGCGTGCGGCTGCTTGAGCTTCTGCGCAAGGCCGAGGTAGAGACGCATCTGGTGATGAGCCGTTCGGCGGAAATGACGCTGGCCTACGAGACCGATTTCAAGCCCAAAGACGTGCGCGCGCTCGCGTCTGTGCACCACGCCGTCACCGATATCGGCGCGGCAATCTCGTCTGGTTCGTTCCCTACCATGGGGATGATCATCGCCCCATGCTCGATCCGCACCATGAGCGAAATCGCAAGCGGGGTGACGGCCTCGCTGTTGTCGCGAGCCGCCGATGTCGTCTTGAAGGAAAAACGCCGCCTCGTTCTGGCGGTCCGCGAGACACCGCTCCATGTTGGCCACCTGCGCAGCATGACGGTCCTTGCCGAGATCGGCGCCGTGATCGCACCGATTGTGCCAGCCTTCTATAACCGGCCGCGGACCGTTGACGATATCGTCAATCACACCTGCGGGCGGCTGCTCGACCTCTTCGGCATCGACATCGGGATCGTCAAACGCTGGAAGGGCGGGTCGGCGACGGATTAATCCGTCATTCCCGGGCCGAGCACCAACGGGGAGCCCGCAATCCATACTCACAGGCGCAAAGATTAGGTCCAAACACCATAATCATGGATTCCGGATAGCCGCTTCGCGGCTTCAAGAATGACGGCTAGTATGTTGCTGCAAGAGGAAAACCAAATGGACCAGAAACGCTATGAAATCGGCCTCGCGAAACGCCGCAAAGTGCTGGGCGAGGCCTACGTGGACCGCGCGCTGCAAAACGTCGACGATTTCAACCGCGACTTTCAGCGCTTGCTGACCGAATATTGCTGGGGCGAGACCTGGGGCGACGAAACCTTGCAGCCGCGCGAGCGTTCCATCCTCAATCTCGGTATGATCGCAGCGCTCGGCAAAATGGAAGAGTTCGCCACCCATGTCCGCGGCGCGCTCAACAATGGCCTGACGCCGAACGAGATCCGCGCCGCATTGACGCAGATCTTGATTTATTGCGGCGCGCCGATCGGCGTCGATTGCTTCCGCGTTGCGCGGCCGATCATCGCCGAGCACCAGAAGAGCAAATAGTCTTTATGCTCGAAAAGCGCGTAGGCAAGCCGGCGACCGCCAAAGCGAGCGGCCCTCCGCTCGACTTTCAGGAGCATTTGCAGCGTCTCGAAACCGAAGGCCTGCTCTGTCGCATCGATCGCGCCATCGACAAGGATAGCGAGCTGCATCCGCTGGTGCGCTGGCAATTCCAGGGTGGGCTGCGCGAGGACGAGCGACGCGCTTTTCTGTTCACCAATGTCGTCGACGGCGGTGGCCGCCGCTATGACGTCCCAGTGGCGGTCGGAGCCTTGGCCGCCTCGGCGCGCATCTACGCGGTCGGCATGGGCCGCCCTGTCGAAGAGATCGGCGAGGCTTGGCTGCGCGCCATCGCCAATCCGCTTCCGCCCATGCGGGTGAGTTCGGCGCCTTGCCAGGAATTCGTCATTAAAGGCGACGCGTTGCACAAACCGGACGGCGGGCTAAAAGCCCTGCCGGTGCCGATTTCGACGCCGGGCTTCGATGCCGCGCCCTATCTCACAGCGACATTGTGCGTCACGCGCGATCCGGAAACCGGCGTGCGCAACATGGGCACCTATCGGGCGCAGCTGAAAGCCACAGACCGGCTCGGCGTCCGCATGGCGGCGCGGCCGGGGGGCGCCGGCGGCTATCTGCATTGGCAAAAGTACCGCAAGCTCAAGCAGCCGATGCCGATCGCGATCGTCGTCGGCTGCGCGCCGGTTGTCATGTTCACCGGGCCGCAGAAATTGCCGATCGACTGCGACGAGATGGCGGTCGCGGGCGCGCTCGCGGGCGCGCCGATCCGTACCATCCAGGCCAGTACAGTCGATCTCGAAATTCCAGCCGACTCCGAATTCGTGGTCGAGGGCCTGATCGATCCCGAATTGCTCGAACCGGAAGGGCCGTTCGGTGAAAGCCACGGGCACGTTGCGCTCGAAAGCTACAATATGTCGATGCAAGTCACCGCGATCACGCACAAGCGTAGTCCGGTCTGGCTGTCGATCTTGAGCGAGGTAACGCCGAGCGAATCGAGCGTGATGAAGCGCGTCGCCTACGAACCGCGTTACCTCGCGCATCTGCGCGACACGCTGGCGATCAAGGGCGTGCGCCGGGTGGCCATGCACGAAACCTTGAGCAATTTGCGTAAGGTCTTATTCGTACAGTTCGCGCCCGGCCTGCCGCGCAGCGAAATCTGGCGGGCATTGCACGGCGCCGCGACGCTGCAAGCCGATATCGGCAAATACGTCATCGGGATTAGCGAGGATATCGATCCAGACAATCTCGACGCGGTATTCTGGTCATTCGCCTACCGCGCCAATCCGATCGAGGACGTGTTCATCGCGCCATACCGCTCGGCCGGTCATGGGCCGAAGTCCGAAGGCGGCGGCGAGGAATCGACAATGCTGATCGATGCCACACAGAAAACACCCGATCCGCCAATCTCGCTGCCCAAGCGCGAATTCATGGAACGCGCGCTGAAGATCTGGCGGGAACTCAATCTGCCGCCGATCACCCCGCGGCAACCGTGGCACGGCTATTCGCTTGGCGACTGGGACTCCGTTTGGGACAGTTTTGCCGAGCGCGCGGTGGCCGGCAAATGGGAGCAGATCGGCAAGGAAAGCTTCGCACGCCGGCGCGCCGGCCTGACGCCAGAAACGCCGGTCAAAGGCGTCGAGGAATGATGCGGCGGCGACCGGCCGTGCGAATATCGCGCCTGAGAATATGGCGCGCGAACATTACGTCCGCCGCTCGGCGAGCGCACCTCGGCCGAAGATCATGAAGCGAGTGAAATCGCGGCCGGCGCAAGCCGCACTGCCGGCGATGAACAGCCGTATGATCGACCTTAGCATCATCGTGCGCTTGAACCGGAATTGGTTCCGGAGCCGCCCGGGGGAGTCCCCAATTTCTGGCCGACAATGTTGTGGATGGGCATCGTTTGCGCGATCGCGGCGATCGTCGCCGCGTCAGTGGTGCTGTTATTCAATCCGAAGCAACCGCCACCGGCGTCAATTGCCGAGAACGGAACGTCGATCGGAGTGCCGGCTTTAACGGCTGAAAAAGCCGCGAGCGCCAGCGGAGCGCCGGTCGAGCCACCGCCGGACGCCCCGGGTGTTGCAGTGCGGCCGCAAGCGCTCGCGCCAACGACGCCGACCCAGCCAGGGGCAAATCTTGAGGCACCAGCGCCGCCAGTAAATCAAGCGCCGCTGCCACAACCACCGCCACGCGAGGCTCCGCCGGCTAGCGACACGTCGCGGTGCAAGCCGCCGCCGTCCCGGAGGCGGGCTCGGCGATTTCCACCGCTGTCAAGCAGAGTCTGGCCAAACCGGCCGCAACGCTCAACGACGAGGAGATCGGCACCCTGATCAAGCGCGGCCATACTTTTCTCAAGGATGGCGACTTCGCCGCAGCGCGGCCGTTGTTCGAACGCGCTGCCGACGCCGGCAGCTCGGAAGCGGCGCTGGCGCTCGGATCTACCTATGATCCTCTCGTCATCAAGCGGCTGGGTGCGATTGCGGTAAAGCCCGACATCGAGAATGCTCGAAAATGGTATCAAATCGCCGCGGATCGAGGCTCGGCTGCGGCAAAATTGCAGCTCGCTAATTAGCCTCCAAGTCATTGATACAAGGCCTTGATTCCGATCGGATTACCCCTCCACGCGTTGTGGCACCCCTGATTGCGTGGCCTGTGTTTGGCCCTTTGTTTGCTACGCGTTGCTCGCAAAATTTCCTCAATTGTTTGCTGTTTACAATACCCACAGGGGACTGGTGACTGCATAGCTTTTGGTTAACTATACGGTCGGGGCATCGGGGCAGAATGAGGAAATTAGCGCTCGTCTTGGTTTTTCTCACGTCCGTTTTTTGTGTTCCGGCTTCAGCCAAGACTTTCGTTGGCGTGTTGTGGCCGATGTTCGGGCCGCTTCCCGCAATCGGGCTTGTTGAGCTCGTTGCCGAGCTCAAATTGATGCCTGATGTCGAGGTCAACACTTACCTGCATCAAAACTGGCCGTCTTTGGTTGAGGACATCGAGCGCCAACCGCCGGGAACCCGGACTGTCGTCGTCGGCTACAGCTTAGGAGCGAACAGCTCAGTCTTTGTCGCCAACAAAGCGAAATACATAGACGTCATCATTGCGCTGCAACCGTCGATGCTGAGCTGGAATCCGGAAGTGACCGGGCGCGTCGGCAGGATAATCGAAGTCTACAATCCGAACCCCTATATGACCTTCGGCGGCATGGGATCCAAAAAGCTGATCGGCCCGAACATCGAGTATATCGAGAACAACGACTCGCATCCGGGCGCGCAGTTTAATTTGGAATTTCGCAGCCTGGTGAAAAGCGAAATCAACAGGGTCACTACCGAATCGACCTTGTTGGCCGCGCGAATTCCAGACCCGTCGAAAGCGAATAGCCCGCTTGGCGCAACTGCGCTTGCTTTTGCCAACGAGCGCTCGGGATCATCGAGCTCATCGGCTGCCAATCGCCCTGCAAAGCCGGCGGTCAAGCAACAACCTGCATCAACGTCAAGCAATGCAGCGACTCTCGCGGCAATCAGGCAGCAATCGGAACCCTCGCGCACGGCCGAGCCGACGAAGGTTGCGGAGGTCAAGCCGCAAGCGCCGGCTCATCAGCCACGCCAGAATACGATTGCTCTTATCGATAGCCTCACGAGCACGATCGATTCAGGGAATCTGTTCGTTCCACGGCAACTGACCGTTGCCGATATGATCGATTATGCGAACCGAAATTACGGCGTGTCGCGAACCGCCGAGGCCACCGCGACGAGCTACGAATATCACTAGCGCCGACGCACGCAGCACACTACGCCGCGTCAGCATCACTCGATAATCTTATCGGCGCGCGCAACCAGGCCGGCCGGAACTTCATGGCCGATCGCTTTGGCGGCTTGTAAATTAATCACCAGTTCGAACTTGGTGGGCTGTTCGACCGGAAGCTCGCCAGGCTTGGCGCCGTGCAAGACTTTGCCAACCATGCGCGCGGCCTGACGGAATATTTGCGTGATGCGCGGGCCGTAACCCATCAGACCGCCTTCCTCCGCCAATTCCGGCCATCGGTACATTGCCGGTAGGCGCAATGCCGCCGTGCGCTAGATGATAGCTTGTCTGTTGGCATATAAGATCGGCGAGGTAAGCACGTTGACCGCGGCGGCGCCGGCGGTCTTAGCATCGTTGCTTGCGCTTGCGATCTCCTCGGGTCTGGCGATGACAAACGGCGTTAGCTCGATCCCGCGCTGCCGCATCACGTCTTGGAGCGCCTGAAGTTGCCGAGATGTCGTAATATGTGTGTCGGCAAGTGCTGCCATCCGACGTGCGCTGGGCACCGCATCGATCAGCAAGTCTTGTCGTTTGCCATCGAGCTCCGGCGCAAGAATAGTCACGCCTGTCGTATTGCCGCCCGGCCTCGCAAGCGAAGGCGTGAGGCCCTCGCCGACCATGTCATCTGAGATCGCAACGATCGGAACCGTCGGCGTTGCATTCTGAGCGGCGCGGACGTTAAGGGGCCCCCTGCTACAATCAAATCGGGCGCGCCCTTGATCACCGCCGCCGCCCGCTCCGCAGCTGAATCCTGTTCGAGCCCGAAACTGCCGGCAACGATCGTGATGTTCTTGCCTTCTACAAAGCCGTTGAAGCTCAGCTCCTCAAAGAACGCGACCACTGCAGGCGCTTGCCGCACGATTGGAAGGACGAAGCCCAGTCGAATGCTCTCCTGCGCACGCACCGCAACCGGCCACACCGTTGCCGAGCCAATGAAAGTGATGAATTCCCGGCGTCTCATGTGCGTGCCCCCTCGCCCAGATCGCACCCTACCATATTTGCGCAGCCGGTCCGATCAGCGTGGCCGCACCACCGTGTCGACCAGCGCCGGCGTGCCGGCTTTGACTCGCGCGATAGCGCGCCGTAGCGCCGGCGCAATGTCGGCGGGCGTCTCGATCGGCCCTTCCGCGTACCAGCCCATGCTCTTCGCCATCGCGGCGAAATCGGCATTTGGGCCCGCGATGTCCTGCGCGATGTAGGCGCGCTCAACCGGCGTGCCGCGATGCTGCGCGATGTGAATCTGATGCTCCCAGTCGTTGTAATAGGCACGATTGTTGTACATGACGACGAGCAGCGGAATGTCGTTCTTGGCTGCGCTCCACAGTGCCCCGGCATCGAATAAGAGATCGCCGTCGGGTTGGATATCGACGACCAGCCGCCCCATGCCGCGATGCGCCAGCGCCACGCCGAGCGACAAGCCGATCTGCGTGCCGGTGCCGAGCGCCTGGCCAGGATGGCGATATGGCTTGTCAAAATCCCACAGCTTGTAAGCCCAATCCTGGAGCGTGTTCGCGGTCAGGACCCAATCCTCATTCTTGATCACGTCCCAAAGCTCGCTAGCGAGTCGCGGCAGCGTGATCGGCATGCCTTCCCAGTCCTCACGCGCTTGTCTGGCCCATGTGGCGAACAGAGCATCGTGTTTTTGCGCAAGCGCTTTGGCGCGCTGTGCGATGCGCGCGGTCAGTTCCGGCTGCCGGCCGATGCGCTCGCGGCATAACTGCGTGAGCTTCGGGATCGCGGTCAGCGTGTCGCCGAGTACGCGCAGGCTGCATGCCGGCATGCGCGTATAATCCATCGACCATTTGCTCAAATTGATTTCGCCAAACCCGATCTCGATCAGCTCGCAATGCGGCGGGTAATAGGCACGAACGTGGCGTTCGGTGCAGTCGATGTAGTGAGTCGATTTTTCCCAGTCGCGCGTGTCGAGTGAAGCAATGAGATCTGCGTCGCGGAAGATTTCCTTGTGGCAGCTTAGATTGAGGAAATGCCGGTTCGGGAAGTTAAGCCGGGCATGAACGTCGAACACGGCCGCCCCGACGGTTTCGGCCAAGGCCACGAGATTGTCGAAGCCGCTCGGGCTGCGCCCAACATATTCCGCCAGGAGAACCGGATATTTGGCGGCGAGGAGGCGCTCGGCCACCTGCTCGAGCGCCTCGGCATCGGCGGCCATGGGCACCGGCACCTTGCTACCCGATATTGCCGGCAGCGCAACATCGCGCGCCAGCGGCTGCTCTTGCAGCCAGGCGTCGTAACACATGTAGATCGGTCCCTGCGGCTCGGTCATCATCGCCGCATAGGCGCGGGCAAAAGAATCCGGGACGCCCTCGATGCTCGCCGGCTGATAATCCCATTTCACATAGTGGCGGAGCTGCTCGCCATTGACGTTGGCGGTGTGAATCCAATCGATGAACGGCCGCCGGCGACTTTCGTCCATCGGTCCCGTTGCGCCGATGACAAAGACCGGGCAGCGATCGAGATAGGCGTAGTAGATGCCCATGGTCGCATGCAGCATGCCGACCACGTCATGCACGATCGCCACCATCGGCTTGCCAGTCGCCTTGGCGTAGCCGTGCGCGATTTGCACCGCGATCTTCTCATGCTGACACAGCAGAAGCGGCGGTTTGTTACCGCCGTAATTGACCAGCGAATCGTGCAATCCGCGGTAGCTCGCTCCCGGATTGAGCGCGATATAAGGAAAACCATACTGCTTGATCAGATCGACAATGACGTCGGACTGCCATGCCTTCTCGGCATAACTCGCCGCGGCTTGCGGGTTGGCGGCGTCGTTCATCGCGGCTAGGCCGCGCTCGCCGCGGCATGGATCGCCGCCCGCACCCGCTGGTAGGTTCCGCAGCGGCAGATATTGGTGATCGCCGCGTCGATATCGGCATCGGTGGGCTTGGGCTTGCGCCGCAAGAGCGCGACTGCCGCCATCATCATGCCGCTCTGGCAATAGCCGCATTGTGGCACGTCGAGATCGATCCAGGCTTGCTGCACCGGATGCAGCGTGCCGTTTTGCGCCAACGATTCGATGGTGATTACGGCTTTTTTGCCGAGCGTGCCGATCGCGACTTGGCATGAACGCATCGGCGCGCCATCGATGAGCACGGTGCAAGCGCCGCATTGCGCAATACCGCAGCCGTATTTGGTTCCCGTGAGGCCGATCGTGTCGCGCAACACCCAGAGCAAGGGGGTGTCGTCCTCGACGTCGACATTATAGGTCTCTCCGTTAACCGAAAGCGCAATCATCGACCGCCTTGAGTTCCATATTTCCCGAGACCAATTCTTTGCACCGACGGCAGCGAGTTTAACGCGCTACTGTTTCAATATAAATCGCCAATCCCCTGATAGGGCGGTCATAGCCGAGTGATCCAAGCGTCTCGCGCCCGACCCGTGCATTCTTATGTTGGCGCTTTCGCAGCCACACGCGGAGGACCACCACTGTTCTCGTCGATGAACTCGCGCGCAATTTTCAAATAGTTGATTTCCAACCGGGTTTTGGCTTTCATTTTTTAAATGTACCACTGTAACGTGTAGTACAATAATCTACAACTTAGTGTCTTTGCTGTCGCGCCGGAGTGAGCGTTCACATGCGAGACGTGTCCATACGTCGTCTAGCGTCAGTTGATGAGCAAAGCGCTGCGGGCCGAACAAAAAAGCGCTGTGAGACACAGCGCTTTGTCCCGCCAAGATCGCGACGCGGGGCCAAGATTGGCTTTAGCGATTACAAAGGCTTCACACCAAATCTCCCCTGCCTCGCGAGAGATCGTTTATGAGCTTTTCAATGCAAGCTCGGATCGGCAAGCTGCGATGCACGGTCTCGCGAACGCAACCGAGACGAGCCAATTGACAATTTGGCAGCGGCTATTTCCTAGCAATACGCCGCAGTCCGATAGCATTCTTGAAAAACAACGCTAGCTTTGCGGAGCGCTGGCTGCGCTGCGGCAGGTCGAATGGTCCCGGTAGCGCAGCTTGGGCCCTAGCAATAAGTTGCGCGTCATGGTGACGGATAAAGATAACGCCAAAGATGATGATTCCGGCTGTCATGATCGCGGGCGGTGTATGCAATCGCTCCGGGAAATACATCAGCGAGCGCTGCGCCACATACACCAGCGCGACGAGTCCGCCGAACGCGGCAGCGGCTACAATGAGCCATTCGAGCAGCGCCATGGCTCGTTTAATAGCATGGAGACCAGAGCCTCCAATCGGGGTATCTCAAGCGCGAGAATATTGGATATTTTCGGTTCGGTCTGCACAATGCATACTTCACCACCAATGATCCCGATGCGTTAACTAAAATGTCAGAAGAATGCCGGGCCGGCACCTGGCGCTCCATCAACTATCGTGTGTTTCATATTTTTCCCAATCTCGTCGTTTCGCATTTCCGTGCGGACGGCCAACATTGGTTTATTTTGGTATTGCAATATGCTCCGAGATCGCCAGATCACTCAGGGCGGGTTCGCAAGTTGCGATTTTCGCGTCACCCATTGGGCAGATTGCCGCGCCGCCAGCTGCTCCCTTTTCAGGCCTGTCAAAGCAGGGCATGCTAGCGCCCGACACTGCCGGGCCTCTTGGGCGCCCGGCCAAGGTATAACGGTTAGAAATTAGCAATTTACTGGAGGAAAACATGACCCATCGCATCACTCGGCGCCAGCTCAATACCGCCATCAGCGCCGCTGTGATTACCCCAGCCTTTT
>Ga0318499_10000202_pt1 | contig 13552 bp, 11 predicted proteins | sample GRESIP109b1f25_FD_203489 | JGI IMG/M metagenome (GOLD analysis project Ga0318499, IMG submission 203489) | Tropical soil microbial communities from Luquillo Experimental Forest, Puerto Rico - GRE.SIPMG.109b1f25 | ecosystem: Environmental > Terrestrial > Soil > Tropical forest > Bulk soil...
GAGTGCGCAGCAGTGCCGGGTCTGCTTCGGCGGGCGGCGTGAAGTCGGCGAGAGGATCGTCCCCGGCGGCGAGCGCCGCGCGCAGCCGCGCGATGTTGAGCTGCTCGGCGAGGAGGTCGCTGCGCAGGTGATCGCGTTCCGCGGCGTTTACGGTCGGATCGAGCTCGATCAGCACGTCACCGGCCTTGACCGCTTGCCCGTCGTCTACCCGAATGGAGCGCACAACCCCGGTCTCGAACGGTTGGACGATCTTGGTGCGGCCGCTCGGCACGATTTTTCCGCTCGCCGACGCAACGATGTCGATCGTGCCCCACCAGGCCCATACCAGCGCCGCGCAGAACAGCAGGATGATGGTGGCGCCGATCGTACGGCCGATCGGCGACGGCGGCGTCTCCACGATTTCAAGCGCCGCCGGCAGGAACGCCAGCTCTTCGCCGCGCCTTTCGTGCGCGCGCCGAAACGGGATCACGCGCCGCATCGGCTTGACGGGCGTGGCGGGTTCAGGCGACTTCATGGATTCCTGCCTGCAACCGATGCAACGATGCATAGCGGCCGCCGGTCTTGATCAGCGCGTCATGGGTGCCGTCCTCGACCAGGCGACCGCGCTCGAGCGTGACGATGCGGTCCGTCGTCCGCACGGTTGAAAGCCGGTGTGCGATGACGAGAACCGTCCGCCCCTTGGCGATCTCCTTCATGTTTTGCTGAATGATGCGCTCGCTCTCATAATCGAGGGCGCTCGTCGCCTCGTCGAAGATCAGAATGCGTGGGTCGGTAATGAGCGCGCGGGCAATCGCGATGCGCTGGCGCTGGCCGCCCGAGAGGGTAGAGCCGCGTTCGCCGACGATCGTGTCGTAGCCTTCGGCCAGCTCGAGGATGAATTCGTGCGCTCCCGCCAGCTTTGCCGCCGCGATGACGCGCTCCATCGGCATGGCGGGGTCGGCGAGGGCGATATTCTCGCGCACCGAGCGGTTGAACAGCACGTTCTCCTGCAGGACGACGCCAATCTGGCGCCGCAGCCATGCCGGGTCGGCCATGGCGAGATCCATGCCGTCGACCAGCACGCGCCCGCTCTCCGGAACGTAGAGCCGCTGCACGAGCTTCGCGAACGTGCTCTTGCCCGACCCGGAAGGTCCGACGATGCCGACCATCTGCCCGGGCGGCACTTCGAAGCTGACGTCGTGCAGGACTTCCGGTCCGTCGATGCGATAGCGGAACGTGACATGGTCGAACTTGATGTTGCCGCGGATCGCAGGCAGCCGCGCGCGCCCGGGCGTGTAGGTGGGCTCGGCCGTGGTGTTGAGAATGTCGCCCAGCCGCAGGACCGACAGGCGTGCCTGGTGAAAATCCTGCCATATCTGCGCGAGGCGCAGCACCGGCGTGCTGACCCGGCCGGCGAGGATGTTGAAGGCCACGAGCTCGCCGACCGACAAGCTGCCGTCGATGACCAGCTTGGCACCGAAATAGAGCAGGCCGGCGGTGACGACCTTGCTGACGAGCTGCACCACCTGGCTCGCGGTGTTGCCGAGGCTCACGACCCGGAAGCTCGCGGCCACGTAACCGGCCAGCTGTTCTTCCCAGCGGCGCTGCATCTGCGGCTCGACCGCCATGGCTTTGAGCGTCTCGATGCCGGTCACGCTCTCGACCAAAAAGGCCTGGTTCTCGGCGCCGCGCTGGAATTTCTCGTTCAGCCGCCGCCGGAACAGCGGCGTCGCCGCTGCCGAGATCGTGATATAGAACGGGAACGAGCCGAATACGATCGCAGTCAGCAGCGGCGAGTAGAAGAACATGACCGCCAGGAACACAAAGGTGAAGAAAAGGTCGATGACGAGGGTCAGGGCCGAGCTGGTGAGAAAATTGCGGATGTTCTCCAATTCGCGCACCCGCGCGACCGAATCGCCGACGCGGCGCGCCTGAAAGTAGGCCATCGGCAAAGCCAGCAGGTGGTGGAACAGGCGCGCGCCGAGTTCGACGTCGATGCGGTTGGTGGTGTGCGCGAACAGATAGGTCCGCAGGATGCCCAGAATGGTCTCGAAAGCCGAGATCGCCAGCAGGCCGATGACCAGCACGTCGAGGGTGCTCAAGGCCCGGTGCACCAGCACCTTGTCGATGAGCACCTGGAAGAACAGCGGCGAGACGAGCGCGAACAGCTGCAGGAAGAACGACGCGAGGAGCACCTCGCTCAGGAGATGGCGATATTTGTGGATCGCGCCCAGGAACCAGGTGATGTCGAACCGGCGGGTGACGTCCGACAGTCCCGCCCGGCGGGTCATGAGGATCAACTCGCCGTCCCAGACCGCGAGCAGCTCCGCCCGCGTCATCAAGGCGGGCCGGGGCGCCAGCGGCGACTGCACCAAGACCTTATCCTCGGCCGCCTTGGCGACCACCATGAACCCGCCGTCGCGCAGCGCCGCGATGGCGGGCAAGGGCGTTTTGGCAAGCCGCGACCAATCGGTGCGGTAGGCTCGGGCCTTGAGCCCGAGATCTTTGGCGCACCGGAGCATCTCCGGTGCGCCGATCTTGGCCGTTCCAAGCCGATGCCTGATCTGTTCGCGATCAGCGGCAACGCCTTGGAACTGCAGCAACGTCACGAGGGCTTCGAGCCCCGGATCGGCTGGTCTCGCGCTGTCGGCGTTAGTGCTCACCTGCGCTCTCCGGGGCTACGCGGGGTTCAGGCGTGCGGCTGCGTCAACAGCGGCTGCTGGTTCGACGGCTGATCGGTGATCGGCGTCGTACCGGGCGCATCGCCGGCAGTGACGAAGCTCGAGGCCATGAACTGCCCCAGCACAGCGAGATTCGCCGAGCTCGAGCCGTCGGTCGGTGTCACGCTGTCGGTGGTGTTGCTGCTCATCGGGGCGACGGTGGCGGATGCAATGACGGTGTTGCTGCCCGGTCCACCGTCGAGGACGTCCTGCCCGCCGTTGCCGATCAGCACGTCGTCTCCTGCGCCGCCAGCCAAGGTGTCGTTGCCGGGGCTGCCGATCAGGATGTCGTCCCCGTCGCCGCCATTGGCGGTGAGCTGGATGGCGCCCGCCGCCAGCCCGGACGCCGTGATGACGTCGTCGCCGGCGAGCCCATTGATGACGAGCTGGTCCGTGGCGGCGGCGAACCCGGTGATGTGTACCGTGGCGGCAAGGCCGAAGATGGTGACCCCGCTGGCGTCACCGACGATCTGGATCACGTCGTTGCCGGCAGTCCCGTCAATGGTGATCTTGTCCGGTGCGCTGTCGCCGACGCCCGAGCCGGGGGCGCTCTCGAGGTCGATATTGACCACCGTCACGTCCGTTCCGCTCAGGTCGTGGACGTTAATGGTGTCAGCGCCACCCAGGGCGTTGACGTCAATGTGCTCGACGCCGTTGAGATCCATGGTGACGGTGCCGATATCGCGGGTGAGCCGGGCGTGCCCGCCGTTGGCCGAGACATCGATCTTCTCGGCGATGGCGGCGCCGTTGAACTGGAGCGTGTCGTTGCCGGCCTGACCGTCGACCGTGTCGCTGCCGTCGCCCGGGTTCCAGATGAACGTGTCATTGCCGGCGCCGAGCAGGGCCGTATCGCTGCCTTGCCCGCCGATGACCTGGTCATCGCCCTGGCTGCCGGTAATGACGTCGTCGCCGGCGTCGCCGTTGATGGTCAGGTTGATCTGGCCGGCCGTGAGCGCAGAGGCGTTGATGGTGTCGTTGCCGGCAGCGCCGTTGACGACGAGCGAGTCCTTGTCGGGCTCGGCGCCGGCGATCGTCACCTGCGCCGCCAACCCGTTGACGACCACCGATGCGCCGCTGCTGGCGACGGTGATGTGATCGTTGCCGCCGGTCCCATTGACGGTCACGCTGTCGGCCGCTCCGTCGCCCTGGCCGCTTCCCGGCGTTCCCGCCAGATCGATGGCGACCTGCTTGACGTCGGTTCCGGTGAGATCGTTGACCGTGACGGTGTCGGCGCCACCTCGGGCGTTGACCTCGATGTGCTCGACGCCGTTGAGGTCCATGGTGATGTTGCCGATGTCGCGGGTAAGCCGCGCGCGCTCGCCGTTGGCCGAGATGTCCATGCGCTCATTGATGTTGGCGCCGTTGAACACAAGCGTATCGGTGCCGGCCTCGCCTTCGACCGTGTCGCTGCCGTCGCCTGGATCCCATTGGAACACGTCGTCGCCGGCGCCGAGGAGGGCGATGTCGTTGCCCTGGTTGCCGTCGACGAAATCTTTGCCATCGCCACCAAGGAGACGGTCGTCGCCGCGGCTGCCGAGCAGGACGTCGTTGCCCGCCCCGCCATCGAGGGTGAGCATCGTGTTTAGCGCCGGCAGCGTCATGGCCGAGAGGGTATCGTTGCCGGCGCCACCAGCGACGACGAGCGCATCGGTCGCCTCCGAGGCGCTGATGGTGACGAGCTCCGGCAGGCCGGCGACCGTCAGCGAGCCGTCCTGGCCCAGCACCTCGATGACGTCGTCGCCCTTGGTGGCGTTGACAGTCACGCTGTCCGCCGCGAGGTCGCCGGCGCCGCTGCCGGGCGGCGATGCCAGGTCAATGGCGACCTGCGTCACGCCGGTGCCGGAAAGATCGTTGACCGTGATGTTGTCGGCGCCGCCCAAGGCGTTGAGCTGGATGTGCTCGATGCCGTTGAGATCCATAGTGACGGTGCCGATGTCGCGGGTGAGCCGCACGCGGCTGCCGTTGGCCGAGATGTCGATTTTCTCGTTAATGTTGGCGCCGTTGAACACGAGCGTATCGATGCCGTCTTGGCCCTCGACGACGTCGCTGCCGTCGCCCGGGTTCCAGACAAACGTGTCGTCGCCGGCGCCGAGCTGCGCCGTGTCGTTGCCGCGGCCGCCGATGATGAGGTCATTGCCATCGCCGCCGATGAGCGTGTCGTTGCCGTCGCCGCCGGTGATGGTGTCGTTGCCCGAGCCGCCGTCGATTGTGAGCTTGATGAGGCCGGCGAGGCCGTTCCCGGCGGTGATGGTATCGTCGCCGCCGTTGGCGTTGAGGACGAGATTTTCGGTTGTGCCGATATCAAGGAAGAACGGCGCCGGGTCGAGCCGGTCGAAACGCACGCGCGTGCCGTTGGCCGTGATCGTGAAGGTTTCGGAGCCGTTGCCGCCATTGATCTCGGCGGTGTCGACGCCGTCGCCGCCCTCGAAGAGGTCGCTGTCGTCGCCGGGATTCCAGATCATGCGGTCGTTGCCGCCTTCGCCGAACACCTGGTCGTCGCCGTCGCCGCCGGTCAGCACGTCGTTGCCGGCGCCGCCGAACAGCAGATCGTTGCCGCCTTTGCCCAGGAGGGTGTCGTTGCCCGCGCCGCCGAAGAGCAGATCCGCGCCCGAGCCGCCGGTCAGCACGTCATTGCCGGCGCCGCCGAACAGCTGGGCGGCGGGCAAGGCGCCGTTTGATTCGTCGAGCGTGATCGTGTCGTTGCCGCCCTGGCCGAACACTTGGATTAACGCGGTGTTGGCGACCGTCGGCGTGCCGCCCGTGATGGAGACGTTGCCGCCGTTGACGAGAATTTGACCCGCCGCGTCGCGGCTCATCACGATGGTGTCATCGAGGCTGTCGCCGAACACCGACAACAAGCCGGCGGTCGGGGAAAAACTGGCCTTAATCGCCATGGTCGTAAGTCCTTTCGAAGATTTGGCCTCAGCACAGAGGCGCGTGAGCTGTGAATCGGGGTTCAATGGGTGCCGCAGGCACGGGCGGTGTCCTTAGGAGCGGACGAGATGACAGACTTGAAGTCGAACTACAGCCCGTCTGGAATCTCTGTGGAGATTCCCTGAAGATTTTCTGCATATGGTAGAGTGCAACCGCTCCAGTCGCCGCCGATGACTATTTGACAAGGCACCGTCGGGCGGCGACGAGAACCGTCTCAGCAACGGGGGCTGCTTTGCACTTCCGCTTCGCCGATTTCGAGATCGATATCTTGCGCCACGAGTTGCGCCGCGCCGGCGCGATCGTTCATATCGAGCCGCAGGTTTTCGATTTGCTCGTGCATCTCGTTCGCAACCGGGATCGCATCGTCAGCAAGGACGAATTGGTCGACGCGATTTGGCAGGGCCGCGCCATTTCGGACGCGGCGTTGAGCTCCCGCATCAGCGCGGCGCGGCGCGCGGTGGGAGACAGCGGCAACGACCAGAGCTTCATCCGCACGCTGCACAAGCGCGGGTTTCGCTTCGTCGGGGACGTCGACGAGGCTGGTTCTGCGCCGGCTGCCGGCGCGGGCGATCAACCGCCCTCAACGCCGGCGGCGGCGCACGAGGCAGCCAAACTCGTGCCGGATGCCGAGCCGCTGCCGCTCCCGGACAAGCCTTCGATTGCGGTGCTCCCTTTCCAAAACATGAGCCGCGATCCGGACCAGGAATATTTCGCCGACGGTCTCACCGAAGACATCATCACGGGCCTCTCCCGACAGCGATGGTTCTTCGTCATTGCCCGCAACTCCACGTTTACCTACAAGAGCCAAGCCATCGATATCCGCGACGTGGCTTCGCAGCTTGGCGTGAGATACGTCCTGGAGGGCAGTGTTCGGAAGGCCGATAATCGCGTTCGTGTCACGAGCCAATTGATCGACGCCGCCAACGGCAGTCATCTATGGGCGGACAAATACGATCGCGAACTGGCCGATATCTTCGCGCTTCAGGATGACATCACCAACCGCGTCATCGGCTCGGTCGGTCCGCAGATTCTCGTGGCCGAGGCGGCGCGCGTGCGAAGAAAGCCGCCGCAGAGCATCGACGCATGGGATTTGGTCATGCAGGCGGTGCCGCACATGTGGCGCATGAGCACGCAAGACCACGGACGTGCGCAGGAGCTGCTGCAGCGGGCCATTGCGCTCGATGCCGGCTACGCCCATGCGCATGCGTTGTTGGGCTGGACCTATGTGACCATGTTCAACTTGGATACCCGCCGGCCGATCGGTGAATTCACCGACCGCGCGCTCGCTGCGGGCACGACGGCCGTGATGCTCGACGATGAAGACCCCTGGGGTCACCTCGTGGTCGGACTCGGTCACGCGCGCCGGCGGCGTCCCGAGCTCGCGCTCCAGCATCTGTCGCAATCGATCGAACTCAACCCCAGCTTTGCGCTCGGCCACGCCGGGCTCGGATATGCCATGGCGGTTGGCGGCCAGCCGGAACGCGGGCTGCAGGCGTTGGAGCAAGCACACCGCTTGAGCCCGCGCGATCCGTTTCTGGCGATCTATGCGCCCATCGTGCAGTACATGGCGCTGTTCGCACTCAAAAGATACGAAGAGACCATCGCGGTGTGCCGCGCGACGGCGGCACTGCATCCGCACCACGCCGGCGCTTGGCGGCTGATGACGGTGTCCTTAGGATTGCTCGGCAGGATCGACGAAGCGCGGGAGGCCCTCGCGCATACGCTCACGATGCAGCCCGACCTATCGAGTGCCCATGTCGCGGACAACACGGTCTACGCGGACCCGGCCGATCGGTCCCGCTTTCTCGAGGGACTCCGCAAGGCTGGTCTGAAAGACTAGCGGTTGATGAACAGGTCCCAATTCGGCGTAGGCGAGGGCGCGAGCGGCGCCGCGGGCGTCCGTGGCGGCGGTTTAGGTTGACATGAACATCGAGCTCAAGCTCAAGGTCGAAGACCTCAACGCCCGCTATGTCCAGGCGATCGACGACGACAAGCTCGAAGCGTGGCCGGATTTCTTCACCGAGCAGGGCCGCTACCGCGTCACCACGGCGGAGAATTTCGAGCGTGGCTTGCCGCTCGGCATGATCTATGCGACCTCGCGCGCCATGCTGCGCGACCGCGTGCGCTCGCTGCGCGATGCCAACGTCTACGAAGCCCAGCGCTACCGCCATGTGATCGGGGTACCGCTGATCGCGTCCGCCGAGGGCAGCACCGCGCGGGCGCAGACGAGCTTCATCGTTGCCCGGATCATGCAGAACGGCGAAACCACGCTGTTCGCCACCGGCCGCTACCACGACCACGTCGTGCTCGACGACGGCGAGGCTCGCTTCGCCGAGAAGATTGTGATCCTCGACAGCCGGTTGATCGACACGCTGCTTGCCATTCCGCTCTAGCCCGCACGCCATGCACGAGCCCGCCGCCGCCTCGTTGACGCGCCACCGCTCGTTCGTGCTGTTCTGGTGCGCGCGCACCTTCACCAACGGCGCCTATATGATGCAGGGGGTGGCGGTCGGCTGGCAGATTTACGAGCTCACCAACGATCCGTTCGACCTCGGCCTGGTCGGGCTGGTGCAATTCGTGCCGCTGGTGGCCTTGTCGGTGGTGATCGGGCAGGTCGCCGACCGCTTCGACCGGCGCGTCGTCGTCGCTACCTGTCAGGTGGGCAAGGCGCTGGCGGCGCTCGCGCTCGCAGTCGGCACCGCGCGCGGCTCGCTCACCCGCGACGCCATGCTGGCCATCCTGTTCGTGTCGGGCACGGCGCGCGCGTTCGAAATGCCGAGCATCCACGCGCTGCTGCCCGGCATCGTGCCGGTGACGCTGTTGCCGCGCGCGATCGCCGCCTCGGTGAGCGCGCAGCAGACCGCCGTCATCTGCGGGCCCTCGCTGGGCGGACTGTTGTATATGCTCAGCCCGACCGGGGTCTACGCGACCTGCACCGTGGTCTTCATCGCGGCGAGCGTGCTGATCAGCCTCATCCACGTCGCGCGCCGCAGCGACGAGCGCAAGCCGATCAATCTCGAGACGTTGTTCGTCGGCTTTCGCTATATCAGCGGCCATCCGATCCTGTTGGGTGCGATCTCGCTCGACCTGTTCGCGGTTCTGCTCGGGGGGGTGACCGCGCTGTTGCCGATCTACGCCCGCGACATCCTGCAGGCCGGGCCGTGGGCGCTCGGCCTGTTGCGCTCGGCGCCGGCAGTCGGGGCGCTCGCCATCTCGGTCGTGCTGGCGCGCCGCGCCATCGGCGGCAGCGCCGGACGCATCATGTATGCCGCGGTCGGAACGTTCGGGCTGGCGAGCCTCGCTTTCGGACTGTCGACGTCGGTCGCGCTGTCGTTCCTCGCGCTCGTGATCTACGGCGCCTCGGACGCGATCAGCGTGGTCATCCGGCAGTCGCTGGTGCAGATGCGCACCCCCTATGGCATGCTGGGCCGCGTGCTGGCGGTCAACTCGATGTTCACGGGCTCATCGGGCTCGCTCGGGGAATTTCGCGCCGGCGCCGTCGCGGCGGCGCTGGGCGCGGTGCCGTCCGCGCTGATCGGGGGCCTAGGCACGATCGTGGTGATGTTGATCTGGATGTGGGCGTTCCCGCAACTTCGCCGCGTCGACAAATTGACGCCGGAGGCAGGAGCGGCGCCGTGACCGCGACATTGGGACCGAGTAAGGTGCGCTCGTTTCGCGCGTGCCCAAGACCGCGCCGGCATCTTGAGCTTCGTGACATCTGGTCCGGGCACGATTGGGGCCTGCCGCGATGTCCGCAGTCCGCTCGCGATCAGACGCATAGCCGCCACGCCGGTGCGCGGTGTTGATGCTGGGGTATAGCGTATGGCCGAACCTTCCCGTCCCGCCCGGCTGTGGTATCAGAGCTTCGTCCATCCGATCGAACAGGCGCCCTACATCGAGCGGCTGCAAACGTTGCTCGACGCAGCCGCCGGTCCCGACATTCGGTTCGAGGTCCATGGCCTCGACCCGCCCGACCACCTCTTCCATCCGCTGACGGAATTCCGCTGCGCGGCGCAGACCATCCGCAACGCTCTGGACGCGGAGCGCGCAGGATACGACGCGTTCGTCATCGGTCACTTCCAGGAGCCCGGCCTTTTGGAAATCCGCGGTGCGGTCGATATCCCCGTGATTGGTCTCGGCGAAGCGACACTGCTTGCAGCATTGAGCATGGGGCGCCAACTTGGTCTGGTGACCATCGATCCGATCTTTATCGACTGGCATGAGCGGCAGGTGAGGGCGCACGGCCTCGAGCAGCGCGTCACCGGCGTGCGGGCCATTCACGTGCACCTGCCCGGTTTCATGCGCGCCTTCACCGACGATGCAAGCTACGCCCAGGTCTGCGCCGATTTCGTGGAACAGGTTCGTCCGCTGGTCGCGGCGGGGGCGGAGGTCATCATCCCGGCCGGCGGCCTGCCGATGCTGCTGTTTGCGCGCGAGCGCCCATTCATTATCGACGGCGCGCTGGTGCTCAACGGCATCGCGGTGGTGGCAAAGGCGGCGGAGATGGCGCTTGCGCTACGCCGCCTCACCGGCTCGGTGGTCAGCCGCCGCGGCACTTACGCCAAGGCGTCGGCGGCATGCGTGGAGGAGTACCTCGCAAGGCGCTGGTGAATCGGCCCGCCATCGCGACATCGGCGCAAGGAGGGCGCTAGTCGCGACATGGGCACGAGGCGATGCGGGCGATCCGATAATCCTCAACCCACTCGTCCCACCATACGTCGATCGACACCTCGGATCGCCCCGAAGCCCACGTGAACCGCTCCGTGAAACGCAGATCAGGCGCGGTCTCCTTGAGGCGGGTGAACTCGATCTCGAATGGGCCAGACGTGGTCGAACAAGGCGATGCATCTGCAACGAGGCCGCCGCTCCATGTCCTTTGCATGCTGCGCGGCTCGGAAATGCGAACGTCGCGTAACGACAAAACCGGCTTGCAGAGCTGATCGGCGACGGCTTGCATCGCGCTGAACACGACGAGGCTACCCGCCAGCACAATAGATGGGTGAGAGCGACGCATGTGATGGGTCTCTTTCGATTGCCGACCGGCAGGCCGAGGGAGCTCATTGGCGTGGATGCGGTGGTTGGGGCCGCCTTGGGTCGGGGATGACCGGCCGATCTGCGTCATCGCGTTCGTGAATTTGATCTAAGGAACGAAATCGCCGTTGTGCTTGCCGCCGTCTGCCGATCAGTACTTGGGCCGATGCGAAGCCGCCCATTGCCGCGCATGCTCGATCGGAGCGTGCGGCGGCAACGCGGCACGAAACTTTCGCACGGTCGGATGTGCCTCCATCCTCTCCCGCCATCGGCAGAAGGCCGGGTATCTCGGATACATGGCCTGTCCTTCCTTGGTCAGTCCGAAGGCATACGTGCTCGGCAGCACGTAGAAGTCGGCCAGCGTGAGATCGGACCCCAACAAATGATCCTTCCCGTGCCCCAGCTCGCGTTCCAAGACCTGAAGGCCCACCTCGATTTTCGGAAGCGCATGCGCGACGACCTTCTCGTCGGACGGAATGCCGAGCTCGGGAAATACCCGCCGTTCGTGGGATACGTGATAGATCATGTAGGGGTAGTAGTAGGAGTTGACGGCGCTGATCCACTGGTTCATGCGCGCGCGTGCGCGCACGTCCTTGGGCTGCAGCGTGGGGCCCGTGCTGCAGGATCGGGACGCGGTTGAACGGATGCAGCGCAAGATGGGTGGGTGAACCCATCTCGGGTTCGAGATCCCGGAATGTGTACGGAACCTGTTTGTGGGTGAGCACCAGTCGCGCGATATGGACGAAGGTGCTGCGCGGGAATCCGAGGACGACGACATCCGGCATGACCAGCAACCCCCTGGGGATATGAATTTGCGGTCAGGAAAAGTCGGAATCGCGCTGCGCGCAAAGCATCTTTTCTCCCCCCTGGCCTAGTTTTTCTCAGGCCCTATTTGCGGCGCAGCGGCGAGGAAGAGAAACGCCGAAAACCCACTTTGCACCGCGCCGTCGATCACGGGCGGCGCAAAGTGAGCTTCGTCGAAACCAAATCTGTATTCGCCAAATTTGTGACAGCCATCACAGGCAGCGGTCGAATAAACTGCTATGCATGCAACATGACCTAAGAAGCCTAGGGGGCTTCCATGATGACCAAGAGCATAATCGCTGTCGCGGCCGCGTTCATGTTCGCTTTGACGGTTGGCATTCTCACCGCCAAGATAGCAGAGAGCGGCAATGACAGGGCTAGCAGTCCCACAATCCGCACGTTTGCGTTGCAATACTAGGTGACCAGCTAAGAGGCAGGGCTAACTGCTCAACGAAGCTCCGCGGTAACGTGCGGGATTTTCCCCAAGAGGCCGCCGATGGCGGCCTCTTTCTCTTACGAGAGGGAGCGATGGCAATGAAGATGCGAACGCATTTCACCTTCCGCGTCGATACCTGGACCCCCGATGGCGAGAGCATCGTCGAGCATGTTGCCGGCGTCGAGGATTACGAACTTGCAATCGCCACGTTCCGCGCCACCTGCGAACGCTGGCCCGGCACACCCATCACCTTGCGGCAAGGCGCCAGGGTGATCGAGGACAGCCGCCATCTGCGCGTGGTGTCGAGTCAATAAAGAGCACGACGTTTCGTGAGGTAAAGAAAGCCCCGGCTTCTCTCTACCTGGGCTCCAAGTCTCCTCATTGGTGAGAGTCTAAGGAATCGCTCCCCTAGACGCTCTGATTTCTATCCCAAAGCACAAATCACACTAATGGCTGTCTAAAAAATGCAGGTCGTTGTCCAAAAGATGCAAGTCGAAAATAAAAACTAAGCTTGTGACATTTGTCACTGACAATGTTCCTCTTGTCGCTATTGTTGGAAACAGAAATCTTCTTGCGCGCATGTCGCAAGATAAGGAGCGGTAAGGCCGCATCGGGAGAGGAAACGTGTAACAGGAGGGCATCCAAGCGCAAGGAAAGCAGCCATGAAAAGGTGCGCTCTATGCCATGGAAGGCTGGGATTAGGTACCCGCTTCCGTAATATATGGAACGGTCGTTGGTGGGTTCATGTTCGGTTTTGTTCAGCTCGTTGCGAAGGCATTTATGAGGTCAGGCAAAACGAGGCCGCCAAACATCGCTGGCACACCTTCCTCGCTCATAGCAATTCGCGGAGAAGCGGTTGGGCATAGTGCGCCCGTAACGCCTGCTCGATCACACTGAAAGACCTCACCCCTTCCGCATATACGACCAAAGTTCTGACGGCCGTCACAGATTTCTTTCCGACCCCCCTGTAGGAGTGGTCCTAGAAGCGCGAGGAGGGGAAGACATGGCACCGAAACCAGAACCACCCCTTATTAGGGCGGTGGAAGACAAGAAGGCCGTTGGCGGACATAAGCAGCCAGCTAGGCTCGCATTTGTTTCCTGGGCCACCATTCGCCGGATTTACGATATTGCGCATGCCGCTCTCTGGGCGCTGGCGGTTGCCACGGTAGTAAACATGATTATCAACATTCCGCAGATATTAGAGGCTCGCAGAAGAGCGGAACTTCAACGAGTGCAGGAAATATCCGAGGAGAACAGATTTTACTGCACAAAATGGGGACTACGAGCGAATACTCACGAACACCTAATCTGCATGATGGATCTGGATGCTATTCGAGCGAAGGTCGAACAGCGCATTTCCGAAGACTGGATGTTTTAGAAACGACTCAACGCGGTCTTTGCAATGCCAAGAATGAGATTGCAACGTAGATCGTGGTGCGCTCGCCGGCTGCGCACACCGCTGGCGACGTGGCTGGGATTTGCCATTTCCCTTTCCCTACTTTGCGGGTCGAATACCGTCCTAGCTCATGACATATACAGTAATCTTCGTGATCGGGATGGACATCTATGTCGTGGAGGACAGGATTGTAAGCCAGTGGAGGCTATAGTGCTGCCGGATGGCAGTTACTATCTACCGGGGAGTGATGAA
>Ga0318499_10000211_pt1 | contig 13065 bp, 13 predicted proteins | sample GRESIP109b1f25_FD_203489 | JGI IMG/M metagenome (GOLD analysis project Ga0318499, IMG submission 203489) | Tropical soil microbial communities from Luquillo Experimental Forest, Puerto Rico - GRE.SIPMG.109b1f25 | ecosystem: Environmental > Terrestrial > Soil > Tropical forest > Bulk soil...
CAGCGGCACCGGCTCGACGACCTGCAGCACCGCGCCGAGTCTGCAGTTCGGGCGCGGGCGCGCCTGTTCGGTGTCCGCGTCGTCGAGCTGCGCGGCCGGCTCGGGCGCGCGGAGCCGCGAGCGCGCCTGCGCGCGCTGCTGCGCCGGACGGAGGACGCGGCGCGCCGGCTCGGCCGCTGGCAGGCCACGACCTTCCCGCGCGAGCGGCTCCGCCTGGAACGCCTCCAGGCGCGGCTCGAGCCGGCCAACGTCGCGAAGCTGCTCGAGCGCGGGTTCGCGCTCGCTCTCGCGCCCGACGGACGGCTGGTGCGCTCGAGCGCCGAGGTCGCGCCGCGCGACGCACTGCGGCTTGCGCTCGCTCGCGGCTGGCTCGACGTCCGGGTCGAGGAGCGCGACGCCGGCGCCGACCCCCTTCCCGCGCGCGGGCTCCCTCGCCCCGGGTGAGGCGGGTCCGGGGCGACGCTGGTTGATCGGCTCGCGCGAGGTTGTTAGGTAGTGTCGGTGGCAGACCGCACGACGACCACCGATGATCGCGCCGCCCCCGCGGAGCGCCCTGCCTCAGCCGACGCCGCCTACGACGCGGTCGTCGCTCGGCTGGAGCGCGTCGTGGGCGAGCTCGAGTCGGGTGGTCTGAGCCTGGAGTCCTCCATCGAGAAGTTCGCCGAGGGCGTGAAGCTGGCGCACGAGGCGACCCGGAAGCTCGACGAGGCGGAGCGGCGCATCGACATGTTGGTGCGCAACGCCGACGGCTCCCAGGAAGAGGTCCCGTTCGATCCCGACGCCAGCAAGGGCCCGTGAATGAACGATGACCGACCCCGCAAGCCCAAGGTCATCATCGTCGATGATGACCGCGACACGCGCGAGATGCTCACCCTCGCGCTGGAGCTGGAGGGCTTCGACGTCGGCCAGGCCGCGAACGGGCTCCGGCTCATCTCCGCCATGCACGTCGACCGGCCGGACGTGATCCTGCTCGACGTCATGATGAGCTGGATCGACGGGTTCGAGCTGTGCCGGGCCATCAAGAAGAACGAGACGTTCCACGACATCCCGGTCATCTTCGTGTCGGCGCGCAAGAGCGCCGAGGACGAGCGCTCCGGGCTCGAGGCGGGCGCCATCGACTACTTCTCGAAGCCGCTCGACATGGACCGGCTGGTGGCGCGCATCCGCGAGATCCTCACCCAGCGGGGCGCGGTCCAGCTGACCGCGCCGGCCTAGACGCGGATTCGTCCCCCGCGGAGCCTGAACCCGCTCCCGCGGGTATGGTACAACCCCCCAACCCGTGCTGCCCTCCACGCCTTCCGCCCGCGGCTACCTCGAGGCCGTCGCTTCGCGTGTCGACGCCCTGCTCCGGCACGTCGCCGCGGAGCGCCGGCGCGACGCCCCCGAGCGCCTCGGCCTCGCGTTCGAGTACGCGCTCACCGGCGGGGGCAAGCGGCTGCGCCCCGCCCTCGTGCTGGCCACCTGCGAGGCGCTCTCCGGCGACGCGGGCGACGATGGGCTCGCCATGCGCTTCGCGCTGGCGCTCGAGATGGTGCACACCTACTCGCTCGTCCACGACGACCTGCCGTGCATGGACGACGATGATCTGCGCCGCGGCCGCCCCACCGTGCACAAGGCGTTCGACGACGCGACCGCCGTGCTGGTGGGCGACGGCCTCCAGTCGCTCGCGTTCGCCCACCTGCTCGCGTCGCCCGACCCGCGCGCCGCGCAGCTCGCCGCCCTGCTCGCCCAGGGTGCGTTCCGGATGGTGGAGGGGCAGGCGCTCGACCTCGCCGGCGAGGGGCGCGCCCTCTCGGAGGGCGAGGTCCTCACGCTCATGGCTCGCAAGACGGGCGCGCTCATCGCGGCCGCCGTGACGGGCGGCGCCGTCGCGGCCACCGGCTCGGCGCAAGGGCTCCTCGCCGTGGGCGAGCGGCTCGGCCTCGCCTTCCAGATCGCGGACGACCTGCTCGACGTCACGAGCGACGCGGCGACGCTCGGCAAGGCCGCCGGGAAGGACGCCGCCGCCGGCAAGGCGACCCAGCCGTCCCTGCTCGGGGTGGCCGAGGCGCGCCGGCCGAGGCACTACGGCAGCTCGCACGCTATGTCGTGACGCGGGAGAGGTGAACCATGGCCACACTGCTCGACCGGATCGATTCGCCCCTCGACCTCAAGCGGCTCAAGCCCGAGGACCTGCCCAAGGTCTGCCAGGAGATCCGGGACGAGATCGTCGCCACCTGCGCCCGGAACGGCGGCCACCTCGGCTCGTCGCTCGGCGCGGTCGAGCTGGTCGTGGCGCTGCACTACGTCTACAGCTCGCCCCTCGACCGGCTCGTCTTCGACGTCGGCCACCAGGCCTACGCCCACAAGCTCCTCACCGGCCGGCGCGACCGGTTCCGCACCATCCGCACCGAGGGTGGGCTGGCCGGCTTCCCCGAGCGGCACGAGTCGGAGCACGACGCGTTCGGCGTCGGCCACGCGTCGACGGCGATCTCGGCCGCGCTGGGGATGATCGAGGGGCGGCGGCTGCACGGCGAGCAGGGCAAGGTGGTGGCGCTCGTCGGCGACGGCGCGCTGACGGGCGGCATCGCCTTCGAGGGCCTGAACCAGGCCGGCTACCTCGCGCGCGATCTGCTCGTCGTCCTCAACGACAACGAGATGTCGATCTCGCCCAACGTGGGCGCGCTCTCCGAGTGGTTCACGAAGAAGTTCGCCGGCCACACCTACAACCGCTGGCGACGGACCGTGAAGGAGATCCTGCGCGAGCTGCCGGAGGGCCCTCGCGCCATCGAGGTGATCCGGCGCGCGATCGACGCGACGAAGGCGCTCGTCTCGCCCGGCATCCTCTTCGAGGGGATGGGATTCCAGTACGTGGGCCCCGTGGACGGCCACGACGTGCTGGGCATCGTCGACACCCTGAAGAAGGTCCACAGCTGTGAAGGTCCCGTCCTGCTGCACGCCGTCACGACGAAGGGGAAGGGGTACCAGCCGGCGGAGAAGGACCTCGCCACGCGCGGCCACGCGCTCGGCTTCTTCGACGTCGCCACGGGCAAGTCCACCGCCAAGAAGGCGCCGGACAAGAGCTACACCGACCTCTTCGCCGACGCGCTGTGCGAGCAGATGGAGCGCGACGGCCGGGTGGTCGCCATCACCGCCGCCATGCTCGAGGGGACCGGGCTCATCAAGGCGAAGCAGCTCTTCCCGGATCGGACGTACGACGTCGGGATCGCCGAGCAGCACGCGGTGACGTTCGCGGCCGGGCTCGCCTGCGAGGGGATGCGGCCGGTGGTCGCCATCTACTCGACCTTCCTGCAGCGCGCCTACGACCAGATCATCCACGACGTGGCGCTGCAGAAGCTGCCGGTCACGTTCGCGCTCGACCGCGGCGGGCTGGTCGGGGCCGACGGCAAGACGCACCAAGGGGCGTTCGACTTCTCCTACCTCCGCTGCGTGCCGAACATGCTGGTGATGGCGCCGTCGGACGAGAACGAGATGCGCCACATGCTCGCCACCGCGCTCGCCCACGACGGCCCGGCCGCCTTCCGCTTCCCGCGCGGCTCCGGGCTCGGCGTCAAGCTCGACGCCACGCCCGCGCCGCTCCCGATCGGCAAGGCGCGCGTCGCCCGAGACGCCGGCGCCAGGGCGGACGTCCTCGTGCTGGCGGCGGGCACGACGGTGAGCAACGCCGTGGCCGCGGCCGAGGTGCTCGCCCGCGAGGGTGTCGACGCGACGGTCGTCGACGCTCGCTTCGTGAAGCCGCTCGACGAGGAGCTCTTCTGTCAGCTCGCGAGGCGCGCCGGCCGCGTGGTCACGGTCGAGGAGGCGGCCCTCGCGGGCGGGTTCGGGGCGGCCTGCCTGGAGGCGTTCGAGCGCGGCGGCGTCCTGCCCGGCGTGCAGGTGAGGCGGCTCGGGATCCCCGACGCGTTCGTCACCCACGGCGACGCCGGCAAGCAGCGCGCCGAGATCGGCATCGACGCGGCCGCCATCGCCGGCGCCGCGCGCGAGCTGATGGGGATCCCGGCCGTCGCGAACGCGCGCGGGGTGGCCTGAGCCGCGGGTTCGACTCAGTACGGATACCCGAGCTCGACGTAGATGTTCAGGTTCTCGCCGAACCCCTTCGCGATGTCGACCCGCCCGAGCACGTTCGGGTGGACGAAGGCCCGGAACCCGATCCCGGCCGAGGCTCGCGGGCGGGAGAAGGCCTCGTCGAAACGGCCGAAGACCTGGCCCGCGGTGAAGAACGGGTCGATCCGCCAGTCGGCCACGACGCCGTAGATGTGGGTCCGAAGCACGGCGATGCGCTGCTCCAGCTCGATCGTCCAGGCCTGCCGATCGATGAACCGATCCGGCATGAAGCCGCGCAAGAGCAGCGCGCCGCCGAGCGAGCTCTGTGAGTAGAAGGGCGCCGCTCCGGAGCTCACCCCGCTCCACAGGACGCGCGCCGCGCCCGCCACGGGGCCGAACTCGGGGACGATCGCCCGCGCCTGCACGGCGCCGCGCAGGTACGTCGGCGATCCCGAGAGACCCTCGACCACGCCCCCCGACGCGTCGATCCGGAAGCCGCGCTCCGCATAGTCGCCCCCTCGGCGGTCGTCGTAGCGCAGCTCGAACCCTTGCGAGGCGAGCGTGGCGCCGGTCATCCCGGGCGTGCCGGGGAACACGGTCGGGCTGAGCGGCAGGCCCGGCACCCCGATGGCCTCGACGCCGTCGCGCTCGAACCAGAGGCCGAGGCCCAGGTTGAGGTGCGGCGCGACGTTGATGCCGCGGCGGGCGCTCACGAGGGCGCGCAGGCGCGTGTAGCTCGACTGCGCCTCGAAAGGCGTGTCCGGCCCGAGGCCGAAGAACCGGAAGAACACGTCGCGCTGGAGACGCACCGTCAGCTCGTCGGTGACGGCGCCCACGGCGGTCGGCAGGTGCTGCCACTGGACGAGCGCGTTCCGGTTGATGCTCGTGCTCGCGGACCCGACCACGACCAGCGTCGTGTCGTCCGTCGGGTAGTAGAACCAGCGGAACGTGCCGGTGACCTGGATGACGGAGTTCCAGCTCAGGCTCGGCGCGAGGATGGACTCGGTCCGCTGGCCCTCCGGGCAGACGCGCAGGAACACCGGCATGAAGCCCCAGGTGTTCCCCTCGTTCGGCAGCGTCGAGTAGATCGGGATGGGCAGGAACTGGGTGGCGAGCCCGGGCGGGCAGTCCGCGGCGGCGCGCCCGCTCGACAGGGCGAGCACCGCGGCCACCCACGAGCGGAGCAGGTTCCGATTCACGCGATGGGGCCGGGGCGGTGGGATGTCATGCAGCGCTCTCGCGTGGCGCCGTTACACCAGAAGACATTGAAGTCGTCGAGGAATCTGCTACATAGCCGACGTCGATGCCGGGTACTGCGTCGAACCTCCCCACCGAGCTCGAGCGAGCGCCCGCTTCGTCGTGGCGGAGCACCGCCCGCGAGTGGTTGTTGCCGTCGCTCACGATGCGGCGCCGGCTCGGCCCCCCGGCCCTGGGGCTGGCTTACATCGCGGCCGTGGCGCTCCTCGGCGGGCTCCGTGGCGACCATGTCGTGGTGGGGCTGCTCGGCCTGCTCGACCTGTACAACGAGAAGTCGCGCCTCTTCCTGAGGCTGTTCTTCCCGTTCATCCTCACGGGCGTGATCTTCGACTCGATGCGGTACTTCTACTGGCAGGGGATCGCCGGGAGGGTGCACGTCGCCGAGCCGTACCTGTTCGAGCGCGACTGGTTCGGCATCGGCGGCCGGACCCTCAACGAGATCTTCCTCGACCACCACTGGGCGGCGCTCGACCTCGCCTGCGGCTTCGCCTACCTCGTCTACGTGGGCGAGTACCTCGCGATGGCGTGCGTGCTCTTCTGGCGCGGACGGCTCTCCGGCGTGAGCACGTTCGCCCGCTCGTTCCTGGTCGTGAACGTCATGGGCTACGTCACCTACTTCGTCTATGCGGCGGCGCCGCCGTGGTACGTCACGCAGTACGGGCTCGGGCCTGCGCGCACGGACGTGCACCCCGCGGCGGCGGCCGCGCACCGGTTCGACGCGCTCCTCGGGACCCGCTTCTTCGACGAGATGTACGGCCGCGGCGTCGACGTCTTCGGCGCCTACCCGTCGCTGCACGTCGCCTATCCCCTCATCGCGGTCATCCTGGCCTTCCGGCTCGGAGAGCTGCGCTGGGCCCGCTGGCCGGCGGTGGCGTTCTTCCTCCTCATGTGCCTGAGCGCGGTCTACCTGCAGCACCATTACGTCACCGACGTGGTGCTCGGGGTCGTCTACGCCGTCGTCGCGCTCGCGGCGGTGTCGGCCTGGGAGCGGCGTCGCTCGCGGCCAGCTGCCTGACCGGTTCAAGCAGAAGAACCAGCTGATGCAGGTGGCGCGGTTCGGACGCCGGCGGCCTCTGGATCGCGGCGCGGCAGCGCCCGGCGGTGGTTACGGCTCCGGAGACGCCGGGGACCGGCGCGCGCCCTGAAGGCCGGCCGGCGTCCGGGTCGAAAGGAGACCTCATGCCGCTGCAGCGAATCGACCTCCTCGCGGGACGCCCCACCGGGGAGCGGCAGTCCATCGCGGACGCGGTCCACCGCGCGCTCGTCGAGACGTGCGGCGTTCCGGAGCAGGATCGGTTCCAGATCGTCGCCGAGCACGACCGGCGCTCGTTCCTCTTCGCGCCCGAATACCTCGGCATCCGGCACGAGAGCCCCGTCTTCATCCAGGTGACGCTGAACGCCGGCCGAACGCTCGAGCAGAAGGTGAGCTTGTACCGGCGGCTCGCCGAGCTGCTCGGCGCCGCGGGCGTCCCACCGAACGACGTCCTCGTGAACCTGGTCGAGGTGACGAAGGAGACCTGGTCGTTCGGCGACGGCATGGCGCAGTACGCGCCCGCCACGCCCAGCTGACGGCCGCGGCGCGGGCCGGGCGTGATACCGTACGCGCCCTCGCCGACCGGGAGACCGCGCATGTCCGATCCGCTCGCCACGCTCGAACCTCGCCCGCTCTGGCGGTACTTCCTCGAGCTCTCGCGGATCCCGCGTGGCTCGAAGAACGAGGCCGCCGCCATGCGCTGGGTGGCGGAGCAGGGGCGGTCCCTCGGCTGCGCGGTCGAGCAGGACGGCGTCGGGAACGCGCTCCTGCGCAAGCCGGCCGCGCCGGGATGCGAGGGGCGCGCGACGGTGGCCCTCCAGGTGCACGCCGACATGGTGTGCGAGAAGAACGAGGGCACGCCGCACGACTTCGAGAAGGACGGCATCGCCGTCTACCGCGACGGGGAGGTGGTCCGGGCGCGCGGCACGACGCTCGGGGCGGACAACGGCATCGGCCTCGCGGCCGCGCTCGCGGCGCTCGCCGATCCCGACCTGCGGCGCGGCGCGCTGGAGGTGCTCGTCACGGTGGACGAGGAGACGGGGCTCGCGGGCGCGAACGCGATCCGGCCGGGCTGGCTCTCGGCGAGCTACCTCCTCAACCTCGACAGCGAGGAGGAGGGCGAGCTCACCGTCGGCTGCGCCGGCGGGCTCGACACCGTCGCGACCCGCCGCGTGTCGCGCCAACCGCCGGCCCCTGGCCGGGCCGCGCTGCGCGTGAAGGTGTCGGGCCTCAAGGGCGGCCACTCCGGCACGGACATCGCGGCCGGTCGCGGGAGCTCGATCCGGATCCTGGGCCAGGTGCTGGCCGCGCTCCAGCGGCAGGGGCCGTTCGAGCTCGTCTCGGTCCGAGGCGGCAACAAGCGCAACGCGATCGCCCGCGAGGCCTCCGCCGTGCTGATGGTCGACCCGGATCGCGCCCCGCCGCTGCGGGCGGAGGTGGCGCGGCAGGAGGCGGCGTGGCGGGCGGCGCTGGGCGCCTTCGATCCAGGCCTCGCCATCGCGGTGGAGGCGGGGAGCGCCGCGTCCGTCCTCTCCGCGTCCGACGCCCGCGCCGTGATCGGCCTGCTCCTCGCCGGCCCCCACGGCGTCGAGGCGATGAGCCCCGCCCTCGCTGGACTCGTCCAGACCTCGACCAACCTGGGTGTCCTCGACACGCGCGAGGACGCGGTGGAGGTGACGTTCCTCACCCGCAGCTCCATCGACGCCTCCAAGGAGGCGCTGGTCGCGCGCATCGCCGGGATCTGCGAGCTGGCGGGCTTCGAGGTGCACCACACCGGCGGCTATCCGGGCTGGAAGCCCGACCCCGGCTCCCCGCTCGTGAACCTCGTCGACGGCGTCCACGAGGAGCTGTTCGGGAAGCGCATGCTCGTGCGCGCCATCCACGCCGGCCTGGAGTGTGGGCTCATCGGCGAGAAGTACCCCGGCCTGCAGATGGTCTCGTTCGGACCGACCATGTGGGACGCCCACACGCCCGACGAGCGGGTCAGCATCGCGTCGGTGCAGAACTTCTGGAGGCTGCTCAGGGGGGTGCTGGAGCGGGTCTGAGCGCGGCGACGTTGCCCTCGCCCTTCGACTCCGCGCCGCCTGCGGCGGCGCGGAGCTAAATTCCGCAGCCGCGCAACAGGTACCGAAGCGCGCGTTCCGGCCACGGACGCCGCGGTGCGGCGCCGAGCACGGGCGCCGACGCGCGCGCGGGCGCAGAGCGGCGCGGGTGCCTTCCCGCGCGCTATCAGGCGTGGTTGAGGAAGATCGGCAGCCCGCGCTTGGCGGCGTAGCTCGGGCGCAGCCGCTCGGTGTTGTACATCGAGCCGAGGTCCACCTTGCGGGGCCCGAGCTTGGGGTCCGGGATCGGCACCAGGTCGTACTTCCCATCCACGAGCGCGGACATGAGCCCGCTCTTCCCCTCCAGCATGGCGTCGAAGGCCATGGTGCCGAAGGTGAGCGCCACCAGCTTGTCGATGAAGTCGGGATCGCCGGAGCGCAGATCGTAGGTGAGATCGGAGACGATGGTCTCCTCGCCGGTGCGCGCCTTGATCTCGTCCGAGAGCGACTCGGCCACGCTCGCCTTCTTGCGGTGACCGAAGGCGTCGGCCTCGCCGTACTCCTGCACGTGGTACCCCTCCCACTCGGCGCCCTCGGAGAGGACGATGAGCGAGTAGTTGCTGGGGTTGTCGCGCTTGTCGGTGATGACCAGGTCGATGACGCGGTCGAGCGGCGGCCTGTACTCGGGGATCAGGCACCGGATCGAGGTGACGAAGGCGGTGTAGAGCGCGGTGAACCCGGCGTCGCGGCCGAAGACTCGGAAGATGCCGATGCGCTCGTGGGAGCCGACCGTGGTCCGCTGGCGCTGGATGGCGTCGATGGCGCGGGTGATGGCGGTCGAGAAGCCGATGCAGTACTCGGTGTTGCGGACGTCGTTGTCCATCGTCTTCGGGATGGCGAGCACCTTGGCGCCGAGCTGGTGCAGCCGCGCCGCGTAGCTCAGGGTGTCGTCGCCGCCGATGGCGATGAGGTACTCGATCCCGAGCCCCTCGAGGTTCTTCAGCACCTGCTTGCTCACGTCGTGGACGGTGGTCGTCTTGCCGCCCTTCGTGCTCTGCGAGGCGGGAAAGTCGGACGCCGACAGGTGGGGCGGGAGCGCCTTCATCTTGGATGGATTCGTGCGCGACGAGTGCAGCACGGTCCCGCCGCTGCGGTCGATGCGCCGCGTGTTCTGGCGGTTGAGCGGCATCACGTAGCGCGCCTTGCTCTGCGCGTCGCCGAGGTCGAGGTGCGTCAGCCCCTCCCAGCCTCGGCGGATGCCGATCACGTCCAGGCCTTTCTCGGCGGCCCGGTAGGTGACGCTCTTGATGACCGAGTTGAGGCCGGGGACGTCGCCCCCGCCCGTGAGGATGCCGATGCGCTTGGCGGACATGCCCTCATCCTAGAGGACGCGGCGGTGGCGTGCCGTGAAAGTGCGCCGCGCGGCCCCCGGCACGCGCGCCGGCCTGGCCCCCTCGAGCCCCACGGCGGCGGGGACGAGCGCCGGGACGGCGCGCAGGCGAGGCGAGCGCCGCGAGCGGTCAGGCGATCCGCGCCACCTGACCCCCCGTCATCCGCACCAGCTCCTGGGGCGTGAGGGAGAACACCGCGTGGGGATGGCCCGCCGCGGCCCAGATCCGGCCGTACTGGAGCAGCGCCTCGTCCACCACCGAGACCACCGGCTGGGCGTGGCCGATGGGAGGCACGCCGCCGATGGCGAAGCCGGTCCGCTCGCGGACGAAGTCGGCCGAGGCGCGCGCGATGGCCTCGCCGAGCACGGCCGCCACCGCCTTCTCGTCGACGCGGTGGCTGCCGCTCGCCGCGACCAGGACCGCCCGGCCGCTGGGGCGTGCCTCGAAGAGCAGCGATTTCACGATCTGCGCCACCTCGCAGCCCACCGCGGCCGCGGCCTCGGCGGCGGTGCGGGCGGAGTCGGGCAGCTCGATCACCTCGTTCGAGAACCCGGCGGCTCGCAAGGCGTCCTGCACCTTCTGAGCACTCGGCTTGAGCGGCATCGATCGCAGCCCCTTCGGTTGTATGTTGTCCCTCATGCAACCCGACCCGCCGCGCTTCACGCGCCGGAACGAGTTCCTCTCCGGCTGTCGCGACGAGCTCCCCATCCTACTCGGCGTGGTGCCGTTCGGAATGATCTACGGCCTCCTCGCGCTCTCCGCCGGGCTCACCCCGGGTATCGCGCAGTCCATGTCATCGGTCGTGTTCGCCGGCTCGGCGCAGTTCATCGCCGCGCAGCTCATCCACGAGCGGACGCCCGGCGGCGTGATCGTCCTGACCGTGCTCGTGGTGAACCTGAGGCACGCGCTCTACAGCGCCTCGGTCGCGCCGTACTTGCGCCCCCTCGGGCAGGGGTGGAAGGCGGGGCTCGCCTACCTCCTCACCGACGAGGCCTACGCGGTCGCCATCACCCGCTACCTGCGCGACAACGGAAAGACCGTGGTTTCGCCTTACCGCCACTGGTACTTCCTCGGCGCGGGGCTCACGCTGTGGCTCTCGTGGCAGTGGAGCACCGCGGTCGGGATCTTCGTCGGTGCGCGCGTCCCGGCGAGCTGGTCGCTCGACTTCACCCTGGCGCTCACGTTCATCGCGCTCGTCGTGCCGTCGCTCAAGGATCGGGCCGGCGCAGCGGCGGCGGTCACCGCCGGCGCGCTGGCGGTGGCCGGCGCCGCGCTGCCCTACAAACTGGGCTTGCCGCTCGCGGGCCTCGGCGGCGTCCTGGTCGGGCTGGGGATCGAGTCCCTCCGCGCCGAGGCGACGGGGGAGGGACGCCCGGCATGAGCTACCTGCCGGCGCTCGTCGCAGCGGGCGTCCTCACCTTCCTGACGCGGCTCTCCTTCATCGCGCTGCTCGGCCGGTTCGAGCTGCCGCCGCTGGCGGCGCGCGCGCTCCGGTTCGTACCGCCGGCGGTGCTCTCCGCCATCATCTTCCCCGAGCTCGTGCTGCGCGGGGGCGAGCTGCAGCTCGGTTGGCGGAACGCGCGCCTGCTGGCGGGGCTCGTCGCGGCGCTCGTCGCCTGGCGCACCCGCAACGTCTTCCTCACGATCGCGGTGGGGATGGCGGCGCTGTGGGGCCTGCAGGCGGTGTTGTCGGGGTAGAGGCGGACGCCTTCACGAACGTACCGTCGCGCAGCTCCTGCAGCGCCTGCGCGATCTCCTCGCGGGTGTTCATGACGAAGGGCCCCCAGCGCGCGTAGGGCTCCCGGAGCGGCTGCGCCGAGAGCAGCAGGAACCGCGCCGGCGCGCCGCCGGCGTGGGCGCGGACGACGTCGCCGTCCTTCAGGATGGCGAGCCGCGGCGCGCGAATGGCGACGCCGCGCTCCGGTCCTCGCCCGCCCACGATCACCTCGCCCTGGAACACGTAGATGAGGGCGGTGTGGCCGCGCGCGACGGGCTGCTCGAAGGTTCGGCCCGCGGGCAGGGCCACGTCGAGGTAGCTCGGGCCGGCGAAGATCTCGCGCACCGCGCCCTGCACGCCGTCGACCTCGCCGGCGACCACACGGACGCGCGCGCCGTCCGGTCGAACGACCTCCGGGATCCGGCTCGACGCGACGTCCTGGTACCGCGGCGCCGTCATCTTGAGCTTGGCGGGCAGGTTCACCCAGATCTGGAACCCGTCGAGCCGGCGGGGCCCGACCTTCGGCATCTCCTCGTGCAGGATGCCGCTGCCGGCCGTCATCCACTGCACGTCGCCGGCGCCGATGACGCCCGAGTTCCCGAGGCTGTCGCGGTGGGCGACGCTGCCGTCGAGCATGTAGGTGATGGTCTCGATGCCGCGGTGCGGGTGGAGCGGGAAGCCCGCGATGTAGTCGTCCGCGTTCTCCGACCCGAAGTGGTCGAAGAGGAAGAACGGGTCGAGGTGATCCAGGCGCTCGGTGGCGATGCTGCGCGCGAGCCGTACCCCCGCGCCGTCGCTCGTCGCGATGGGGGTCACGACGTCCTGCAGGGTGCGTTCGATCATGGGGGATGGGTAACCACCGCTCCGCGCGACACAACCACGATGCCTGCACCACACCGTCCACGGACTGGAACGATGGATCACGGATCGACGCTCAGGCGGGGGACGAGCCCCCGCCCTACAGCCCATGGTTCCGCCACCGGGGCGGCCTCACAGCCCCAGGTACGCGGCGCGGATGGCGGGGTTCGCGAGCAGCTCTGCACTCGCACCGGACAGCTCGACGTGTCCGGTCTCGAGGACCGTCCCACGCTGCGCCAGCTCGAGCGCCTTGCGCAGGTTCTGCTCGACGAGCAGCACGGTGATGCCGCCGGCGTGCAGCTCTCCGATGACGCGGAACACCTGGTCGACGACGATGGGGGCGAGCCCGAGGCTCGGCTCGTCGAGCATCAGCAGGCGCGGCTCGCTCATGAGCGCACGGCCGATGGCGCACATCTGCTGCTCGCCGCCGGAAAGGCTGCCGGCGAGCTGGCGCCGCCGCTCGAGGAGCCGCGGGAAGAGCGCGTGGACGCGCTCCAGGTTGCCCCGGGCACGGAGGCGAACACGCTTCGCCCAGGCGCCGAGCAGGAGGTTCTCCTCGACCGTGAGCTGCGGCCAGAGCTCGCGCCCCTCGGGCACGAGCGCGATGCCGAGCTCGGCCCGCGCCCGGGCGGGCACGCGCGAAAGCGGCTCGCCGCGGAACAGGATCTCTCCTGCGCGCACCGCCGTCAGCCCCGCCACGGCCCTGAGCGTGGTGGTCTTTCC
>Ga0318499_10000238_pt1 | contig 12349 bp, 8 predicted proteins | sample GRESIP109b1f25_FD_203489 | JGI IMG/M metagenome (GOLD analysis project Ga0318499, IMG submission 203489) | Tropical soil microbial communities from Luquillo Experimental Forest, Puerto Rico - GRE.SIPMG.109b1f25 | ecosystem: Environmental > Terrestrial > Soil > Tropical forest > Bulk soil...
CATTGCCGACCTTCTTCATCGCCTCGGCGAGGAAGCGGCCGATCTCCTGGTCGCCATTGGCCGAAATCGTGCCGACCTGGGCGATCTCTTCGTTCGAGGTGACCTTTTTGGAGTTCTTCTTGAGCTCATCGACCACGGTCTCGACCGCGAGGTCGATGCCGCGCTTGAGATCCATGGGGTTCATGCCGGCGGCAACGGCTTTGGCGCCTTCCTTGACGATCGCCGCGGCGAGCACGGTCGCCGTCGTGGTGCCGTCACCGGCGATGTCGGAGGTCTTGGATGCGACCTCGCGCACCATCTGGGCGCCCATATTCTCGAACTTGTCGCCGAGCTCGATTTCCTTGGCGACGGTGACGCCGTCCTTGGTGATGCGGGGAGCGCCGAACGATTTGTCCAGCACGACATTGCGGCCCTTGGGGCCGAGCGTCACTCTCACCGCATTGTTGAGAATGTCGACGCCGCGCAACATCTTGTCGCGCGCATCGACCGAGAATCTGACTTCCTTAGCAGCCATTTCAAATCACTCCTTGGCTTAATATTCCGATAGGGAAAGCGTTACGCGGCCTTCTTGCGGGCGACTGGCTCGTCGAGCACGCCCATGATGTCGGACTCCTTCATGATGAGGAGCTCCTCGCCGTTGATCTTGACCTCGGTGCCCGACCATTTGCCGAACAGCACGCGGTCGCCCGCCTTGAGGTCGATCGCGATCAGCTTGCCGTTATCGTCGCGGCCGCCCGGGCCGACGGCGATGACCTCGCCCCGGGAAGGCTTCTCCTTGGCGGTGTCGGGAATGATGATGCCGCCGGCCGACTTATCCTCGGCATCGATGCGCTTAACGACGACGCGGTCGTGGAGCGGACGAAACTTCATGGTGTCTCCTACGCTATTGAGATTTCATGGTTTTTTGACGGATTGCCTGCGGAGCGAAAGCCTCGCCCTACAGATGTGGGCTTTTAGCACTGCTTTACATAGAGTGCTAGTAGGGACTTTCAAGATTTTGGAGGGTTATGGTTATCAGCAGCTTGTCCTGGTCGAGAAAGACTTGAAGGGCAGGATCACAACGAAGGAAATTATGCCGGTACTGTTCTCGGTGCTCGAGGGATCGGACCAGCCTACATTCCGAGCGTCCCGATCAAGACGTCGCCGACGAAGCGAAGTGTTGCCAGCTTTACGCTCGCGACTGCCTGCTGATTGCCGAAACGAGCTGTGAGATGAGGAATTTATTTCTCGACCGCAGCTTGCTGGTGCCCACAATGGCCGCTGACGGTGCCGCTTTTTTCAACAAGGGCGTTTGACTCGCGCTCAAATAGCGAGCGCCTGTGACCTTCGGTTTTTTAAAGGCAGCCTGCTACCATTTTGCTACCCAACTGCTCAGTACGCAGCAGGACAAGACAGTATCAGGTAACGGCCGATGCTCGAAAATAGCCAACTCATTCAGACGTATCGGCACGAGATAGTAGCCGACGTTATCGCTATTGCCGAATTACGAATGCGTTGCTCTACCGGCTGAGCTACCGCGGCGTTCTGAGCATGATCCGGAAAAGTGGAGACCGGTTTTCCGAAAAGATCATGCTCCACAAAACACTAGAGTCGCAATAGCTCATACGAGCAATCACGCTCTAGCGGCGAAGGGGTACTAATACCCGGCACATATTAACGCAAGTAGCCGGGACAAGCGGGATCACCGCGCGTCGGCTTCCGCGCGCAGCTTGAAGCGCTGAATCTTGCCGGTTGCGGTCTTCGGCAATTCGCTGCGGAACTCGACCCACCGCGGATATTTGTAGGGCGCGAGCTTCTGCCGGCATTCGTCCTGGAGCTTCTGGGCAAAGGCCTCGCTCGCCTTTTCCGGCGCTTTGAGCACGACGAAGGCCTTCGGCTTGATCAGCTTGTCGGTGTCGGGCCAGCCTACCACGGCGGCTTCGAGCACGTCGGGATGGCTCTGCAATACGCCTTCGACTTCGAACGGCGAGACATACATGCCGGAGACTTTCAGCATGTCGTCGCGCCGGCCGCAGTAGACGAAGTAGCCGTTGTCGTCCTGCACATATTTGTCGCCGGAGCGCGTCCATTCGCCGAGAAAGGTGGCGCGCGATTGCGCGCGATTGTTCCAGTACATCATCGCGCTGGTCGGGCCGCGCACTTGCAGTTCGCCCATTTCGCCCGGCGCTTCGATCACCTTGCCGTCGTCGTCGACCAAGCGAATGTCGTAGCCCGGCACCGGTTTACCGCTGGTGCCGTATTTCACATCGCCCGAGCGATTGGAGAGAAAGATGTGCAACATCTCGGTCGAGCCGAGGCCGTCGAGAATGTCGATGCCGTAACGTTCGCTCCAGCGCCGGCCGATATCGGGCGGCAGCGCTTCGCCAGCGGAAACGCAGCGGCGAACTTTCAGGTCCGCACGCGCGGGCGCGGCGACGCTCGCCAGGAATGCGGCGTAAAATGTCGGCACCGCGTAGAACACTGTCACTTGGTGCTTCTTGAGAAGATCGGCGACCAGATCCGGCGTCGGCCGCGCCGGCAGCAGCACTGTCGTGGCGCCGGCCGACATCGGGAAAGTCAGCGCATTACCGAGCCCGTAGGCGAAGAACAGCTTCGCCACCGAATAGCAGATGTCGTCCTCGGTAATGCCGAGGATCGGCCGCGCATAAAGCTCGTCGGTGAGCTTGAGATCGGCATGGCTGTGCACCGCGCCCTTCGGCTTACCCGTCGAGCCCGACGTATACAACCAGAAGCACATGTCGTCGGACGTGGTCGGCGCGGTCACCGGTTTGTTGTCGACCGCCGCAAGCAAGTCGGCGAGATGATGATGGCCATGTGCCGTTTCGCCAGAAACGACGACATTGGCGAGGCTCTTCGTCGCCGCGATCGCCGGCGCGAATTTCGGCAGCAGCTCCTCGGAGACGACGAGGAGCCGCGCGCGGCTGTCCTCCAGCATGAAACGGTAATCGTCTTCGGTCATCAGCGTGTTGACCGGGACGGCGACGATGCCGGCCTTGATCGCGCCCAGAAAGGCTGTCGGCCAATCAATCGTATCAAGGAGGCAAATGAGGATGCGCTCCTCGCTGCGGATGCCAAGCGCACGCAATACGTGGCCGAAGCGCTCGACGCGGTCGGCGACTTCGGCGTACCTGTATTTACCGCGATGGTCGATGAAGGCGATCTTTTCGGCACGGCCGGCGCCGAGATTGCGGGCAAGGATATCGGCGGCGAAATTGTAATCGCGCGGTACGGCCGTGGCAGCCGGCGCCGCGCTCGACTGAACGAGATTCATCCGCGTTGCATCCCTATCGTTTCCTCACGCGATTACCGCGGTGTTGCCAGCGCGGCCGTCGCGCCATTATGCCGATGGTGAATTCCGCTGCAATCCGTTAGAGCATGATCCCGAAAAGTGGATACCTGTTTTCGGACAAGATTATGCGCAGGCGATAAGCTGCGGCAGATGGAGCCAGCGTCATGATTCACAGCCGCGATCGCATTCTGACCACCCATGTCGGCAGCCTGCCGCGCAGCGAGAGCTTGAGCGATCTGTTAATCCGGCGCGAAGCGGGTGAGAGCTATGACCGCGGCCAGTTCGAAGCGGAAATGGAAAAGGCGGTGCGCCATGTGGTCAACCGGCAGAAGGAGGCCGGCATCGATCTCGGCAATGATGGCGAGCAGCAGCGTGTCGGCTTTCAGACCTATGTGCCGGCGCGCATGTCCGGCTTTGCCGGCGAATCCAAGCGCCGGCGCGGTCGCGAGTTCGAGGAATTTCCCGAACTGGTGCGCTATCTCACCCACCGCTTTCCGCATGTCAGCAAGCAACAGAACGCGCCGGAAGCGCGCGGTGAATTGCATTACCACGACACTAAAGCGATCGCGGCCGAGATCGCGCTCTTCAAACGCATTGCCGGCGAGGGCCGCCCGTTCGGCGAAATGTTCATGACGGCGCCGTCGCCCGGCATCATCGCCTCGACCATGCTCAATGCGTTTTATCGCACGCAGGAAGACTATCTCGCCGCAATCGCCCGCGAGATGAAGAACGAGTATCGCGCGATTGCCGATGCCGGGCTGACCTTGCAGATCGATGCGCCCGATCTCGCCATGGACCGCACCATGTTCTACCGCGACCAGAGTGATGCGGAATTTGCCAAGACTTGCGAGCTCCATGTGGCGATGATCAACCGCGGCATTGAAGGCATCTCGCGCGAGCGGGTGCGACTGCATGTCTGCTACGGCAATTGGGAGGGCCCGCACGTCCACGACATTGCTCTCGAAAAAATCCTCCCGGCGCTCTACCAGGCCAAGGTCGGCGCGCTGTCGATCGAATTCTCCAATCCGCGGCATGCCCACGAATATGCCGCGCTCAAGCGCGTGCCGTTCCCAAAGGACATGATCCTCATTCCCGGTGTGGTCGAGACCACCTCGAACTTCGTCGAGCATCCGGAAGTGGTGGCGCGGCGCATCGAGGACGCCGTCACCGCGGTCGGCGACCGCGAGCGCGTCATCGCCTCGACCGATTGCGGCTTCGGCACTTTCACCCGGCGCGAATGGGTCATCGAGCCGGTGGTCTGGCTCAAGCTCAAATCGATCCGCGAGGGCGCCGACATTGCCTCAGCCCGGCTTTGGGGTAAGAAAAGCGCCGCATAACCCGGAGTATTCACCGCTCGTCCCCGCAGGCGGGGACCCAGATGACGATCATAAGCCGGATTCCCGCGGGAACGAGCGGACATTTTCCCATTCAAAATAGGATCCATCACCGTGATTGATCTCTACACCTGGACGACACCGAACGGCCGCAAGGTTTCCATCGCACTCGAAGAGCTCCGCCTGCCCTATACCGCGCACGCGGTGGACATTTCGAAGGAGGAGCAATTCAAGCCGGACTTTCTCAAGATCAGCCCGAACAACCGCATTCCTGCGATTGTCGATCGTGACAACAATGTGAGCCTGATGGAGTCCGGCGGGATCTTGATCTATCTCGCCGACAAGACCGGCAAGCTGTTGCCGAAAGAGGGCGAGGCCCGCTACCGCACCATCGAATGGCTGATGTGGCAGATGGGCGGGCCGGGCCCGATGTTCGGCCAGGTCCATCACTTCGTGAAATACAACAAGGGCAAGGCGCCCTATGCCGAGGAGCGTTATCTGAAAGAAGCGCATCGGCTTTATGGCGTGCTAAATAAAAGGCTCGCCGATCGCGAATATGTCGCCGATGCCTATTCGATCGCCGATATCGCCATCTGGCCGTGGGTGTCGCGCTACGAATGGCAGACGGTTGATCTCAATCAATATCCCAACGTCAAACGCTGGTACGTATCGATCGCCAAGCGTCCTGCCGTGCAGAAGGGTTATAAGGTGCCGAAAGACGTCGGCGACGTTCCGATGCCGGCGTAGCTATTCACTCGCCCGCGGGCGGGGAGAGATCGGTCCTCGCCAAAGGCGAGGACCGGGTGTGCGTGCTGCGCTGCGCCCGGGAAAAGGGCTATAGTTAGGCTAACGGTCCCAAGCAGTTTCCAAGGAGTTCCCCCATGGACGACATCACCAAGCGCGAACCGACCAGGATCACCGCCGAAGACATCAACCCGCGCTACAATTGGGGCCGGCATCTGCCGGTGCTCGGCGCCATGGGGGTCGATTTCGAGGAGCGAGTCGATTACCGGCGCATGCATCGCTATCGGCTCGGTCGTGCGCAGGCGTCGCTTGAGGCGTCCGATCTCGGCGCACTGCTCCTCTTCGACGACAACAATATCCGCTACGTCACCTCGACCAAGATCGGCGAATGGGCGCGCGACAAGCTCTCACGCTGGGCCTTGTTGCCGCGCGGCGGCGATCCGATCCTGTGGGATTTCGGCTCGGCGGCGGTCCATCACAAGCTCTATTCACCATGGCTCAAGCCGGAAAACTGCAAAGCCGGCCTCGTCGGCTTGCGCGGCACCGTCGATCCGGCCTTCGGCCTGATGAAGCATCATGCCGAGGAGATGGCCTCGATCCTCAAATCCGCTGGCGTTGCCAAAATGCCGATCGGCGTCGACATCATCGAGCCGCCGATGATGTTCGAACTGGAAAAAGCCGGGCTGAAGGTCAAGGACGGGCAGCAGGTGATGCTCGAAGCCCGCGAGGTGAAATCGGCCGACGAGATCGCGCTTCTCAACCGTGCGGCGGCCATGGTCGACGGCGCCTATCACCTGATCGACGAGGAACTAAAACCCGGCGTGCGCGAGAACGACATCGTCGCCAAGGTCAATGAATTCCTCTATCGCCACGGCTCCGACGACGTCGAAGCGATCAACGCCATTTCCGGCGAACGGTGCAATCCGCATCCGCACAATTTCACCGATCGCATGGTGCGCCCCGGCGACCAAGTGTTCTTCGACATCCTGCAATCGTTCATGGGCTATCGCACCTGCTATTACCGCACCTTCAATGTCGGCCGCGCCACGCCGGCGCAACAGGACGCTTACAAGCTCTGCCGCGAATGGCTCGACATGGCGATCGATCTGATCAAGCCTGGAGTGACGACCGATAGGGTTTGCTCGGTGTGGCCCAAGGCGCATGAGTTCGGCTTCCCCGATGAGCTCGCTGCTTTCGGCCTGCAATTTGGCCATGGCCTTGGCTTGAACCTGCACGAGCGGCCGATCATCAGCCGCGTCGTCTCGCTCGATCATCCGACCGTCATCAAGGAAGGCATGGTGTTCGCGCTTGAGACCTATTGCCCGGCCAAGGACGGCTATTCCGCCGCCCGCATCGAGGAAGAGGTCGTGGTCACCGACAAGGGGCACACCGTCATCTCGCTGTTCCCGGCGGAGCAATTGCCGATCGCTGCGAAGTATTGAGCGCATCTCCGCGGCAGCATGTACTACGTCATGCCCGGCTCTGTGCCGGGCATCTCGCTGGCCACTGGCGTGCCATGGTGCTCGGGATGGCCGGGACAAGCCCGGCCATGACGCCTTTCAGAGACTGAAATGACCTCACCTTCGCTCCCAAAGATCGCCCTCGCCGAAACGCTCGCGCAGAACATCGCCGCACTCGATGCCGCGCGCCTGCCGCAAGCGGTGGGGGAGAAATGCGAGGAACTGCTGATCGATGTAATCGGGCTCGCCATCACCGCGCGCAACCAAGACTATGTGAAAAGCGTCCTTGCGGCCTGCGACGATGACGGGCCGTGCACCGCGATCGGGCACCAACGCACGCTATCCGCCGCCGCGGCGGCTTTAGTCAACGGCACCGCGATTCACGGAGAGGATTTCGACGACACTTTCGAGGGTGGTCCGGTCCATGCCGGCGCCGTGATCGTGCCGGCGGTGCTCGCGGCCTGCGAGCGCCATAAGCGCGACGGCCGCGCTGCACTTCTGGGCATTGCGGTCGGTGTCGAAACGATGTGCCGGCTTTCGCTGGTCGCGCCGACGCTTACCCACAAGGCCGGTTTCCATCCGACTGCCGTATTCGGCGCGATGGGCGCGGTGGCCGGTGTCGGCACCGCACTGCGATTGACGGCGCGCCAGCTCGTCGATGCGCTCGGCAACGCCGGCTCGATGGCGTCAGGCATCATCGAATATCTCGCCGATGGCGCCTGGACCAAAAGGTTTCATGCCGGCTGGGCGGCGCAAGCGGGCTTGCGCGCTGCGCTTCTTGGTCGCGCCGGATTTTTGGGTCCGCGCACCGTGTTCGAAGGCGTGCACGGCTTCTTTCATGCCTTCGCGCACACGAGCGCCGGCGACTACGCGATGTTGACCGATGGTTTCGGCACGCGCTGGGTGACCGAGACGCTCGCGTTCAAGCCCTATCCGTGCGGGACCATGACGCATCCCTATATCGATTGCGCCCGCCGCCTCGCTCGGCGCGTGCGCGCGGACGATGTCGTCGAAATAAGCTGCGACGTCGGCGAGGGCACTGTGCATCGGCTGTGGGAGCCGCTTGCCGCCAAGCAGCGTCCGGTCAACGGCTATGCCGGCAAATTCTCAACGCCCTATTGCATCGCTGCGGGCTTCGTCCGTGACAATGTGGGCTTGAGCGACTTCTCTGACGATGCGGTGCGCGACCCTGCCGTGCTCGCGCTTGCCGGCAAGGTGCGTTATCGCATCGATCCGCAGAATCCCTATCCCAGGAATTTCACCGGGCACATTCGCGCCACGCTGCGCGACGGCTCAGTCATCGAAGAAAACCAGCCGCATATGCGCGGCGGCGCACACGAGCCGCTCACCCGCGCCGACATCGAGGAAAAATTCCTGCTCAATGCCAGGCACGGCGGCTGGAGCGGCGAACGCGCTAAGGCGGCGCTGAAATTGATTGCCGGCCTGTTTGATGGCGTGGTCGATCTTTCGGGGCTGCGGGGGTAGGGCCGCCGTTCACCTCCCCCTCAAGGGGTAGGAAAAAGGGCCATGCGCGCCTCCTCACTTCGGGCAGAAACGAATTGGTTAATCGGGTCTTAACCTCGCCGCTTCTATGCTATCGAACGTTCAAGCTGCGGCGGGCGGCCCCGCTGTTCATTGATGTATAGGATGACCCGCGAGTCTGCCCGGAATGGCCTTCGCGCCTCGCCCGCCGGCGCGCCGAATGCGCGCTCGCCGTTCGTGCGCCTGCGCGAACTTCTAGCCGACACGCCGCCAGGCCAATCGCCGATCAGCCTCGCCGTCGGCGAACCGCAACATCCGATTCCTACCTTCGTCGCGACGATCCTTGCCGCTCACGTCGCCGAATTCGGCCGCTATCCGATGAATCGCGGCCTCGACGAGTTTGCGGTCGCGGTCGGCCAATGGCTTGATCGTCGCTATAAGTTGCCGCGAAAGGTCGATCCGGCAAACGAAGTGCTGGTGCTCAATGGCACCCGCGAGGGACTTTTCCTCGCCGGCATTGCCGCGCGCAATTATGTCGGGCCGCGCGCCGGCAAGCTCAGTAAAAAGCCCGCCGTGCTGATCCCAAATCCGTTCTATGCCGCATACTCAGCCGGCGCGATCGCCGCCGACTGCGAACCGGTCTATCTGCCCGCGACCGCCGCGACCGGCTTTCTCCCCGACCTCGATGCGCTCGGTGAAGATTTGTTGGCGCGCACCGTCGCGTTCTATCTCGCTTCGCCGTCCAACCCGCAAGGCGCCGTCGCCGACCGCACCTATCTGGATAAGCTTACGGCGCTGGCGCGCCGCTTCGGCTTTCTTGTCCTGTCCGACGAATGTTACTGCGAGATCTATAGCGGGCGCCCACCGGCCGGTATGCTCGAAGCCGCTGGCGCCGACTTCCAGAACGTCGTCGTCTTTCATTCGCTGTCGAAGCGATCGAGCCTTCCCGGATTGCGCGTCGGCTTTGCCGCCGGCGACCGCGAATTCCTGGCGAGCTTTCTCGAATTGCGCAATGTCGCGGCGCCGCAAGTGCCGACCCCGCTCCAGCATGTCGCCATCGCCACCTATAACGACGAGGAGCATGTCGAGGACAATCGGCGGCTCTATCGCGAGAAATTCGATCTCGCCGATCAGATCATCGGCGACCGCTACAATTATCGAAGGCCCGCCGGCGGCTTTTTCCTCTGGCTCGATGTCTCGGCGCAGGGTGGCAGCGAAGCCGTGACGGAACGACTCTGGCGCGAAGCCGGCCTGCGCGTCGTGCCGGGCCGTTATCTCGCGCGCGAACAGGCCGACGGCAGCAATCCCGGCGCCGATTACATCCGCGTCGCCATGGTGCAGGACAAAGCGATCACCGCCGAGGCGCTGCATCGGCTCGTCGCGGTGCTCGGCTGATGAAAGATTGAGGCAAGCGAAGCAATGTCAATGATCGAGCGCAGCCTTGACGGCATGGCCGCTCTGGGAAGCGAAATCGGCGCCATGCTGCGCCGCCGACTTGTTGAACTCTGCGGAATATTTCTGATCAGCGTCGCCATGATGGGGGCGCTGGCGCTCGCTAGCTGGTCAGTAAGCGACCCGTCGCTCAGCCATGCCACCGATGCGCCGGTGAATAATCTCATGGGCTGGCCCGGCGCGGTCGCCGCCGATCTGTTGATGCAGCTCTTAGGGCTCGGCGCATTAGCGTTGATTCTTCCGGTGGCGATGTGGGGCTACGGCCTGCTCGGCCACCGCGCGGTGGGCCGCGAGGGACTGCGCGTCATGATCTGGCCGATCGGCGCGGTGCTCGCTGCGGCCTTTGCCTCGTGCTTACCACGCAGCGCCCATTGGCCGCTGCCAAGCGGGCTTGGCGGGGTGATCGGCGACGCCATCCTACGCGTTCCAATGCTGCTGGTGCATCTGCCGCTGCGCGGCGGCAGCGCCGTCGTTGCGGGCATCGTGCTCGGCGGCGGCGGGCTTCTTGCCACCGCAATCGCTTCGGGCCTGCTTTGGCGCGATGCGGATGCCGACGAGGACGACGACGAGCCTGAAGAGGATCTCGCCGAGGAACGCCAACCCGGGTGGTTTTCGCTCGGCTTCCTGATCCATTCGGTTCTGAGCCTGCGCGCGCGGCTCGCTTGGCTGTTCGGCCGCCGCAAGCGCAGCACGCTACCACCGACGGATCCCGCGCTGCGGCGGCGCATCGAGCCGCGCTTCGACGACACCGCCGATGACGAGAGCGACGAGGAATCGCTCGATGAAGAGGCCGCGCCAACCCGCGTGCGCAAGCCGCGCATGCCCAAGCCGCGCCGCGGGAGCGGTGGCTATGTCCTGCCGCCGCTCGAATTGTTGAACCCGCCGAGCAAAGTCGGCCGCGCCACTATGAGCAGCGACATCTTGCAGGAAAACGCCGTCGCGCTCGAAGGCGTGCTGGCCGATTTCGGCGTGCGCGGAGAGATCATTAATGCGCGGCCGGGGCCAGTCGTAACCCTCTATGAGCTCGAACCGGCGCCGGGAATAAAGTCGTCGCGCGTGATCAGCCTTGCCGACGACATCGCCCGCTCGATGAGCGCGCTCTCGGCGCGCGTTGCCGTGGTATCGGGCAGGAACGCGATCGGCATCGAACTGCCCAATCCGACGCGCGAACGCGTCTACTTACGCGAGCTGCTCGCCTCGCGTGATTACGCCGACACCGGAGCGCGCCTTGCGCTCTGCCTTGGCAAGGCGATCGGCGGTGAAGCGGTGCTGGTCGACCTGCAACGTATGCCGCATCTGTTGATCGCCGGCACCACCGGCTCCGGCAAATCGGTCGCCATCAATACGATGATCCTCAGCCTCGTATACCGGCTGCGCCCGGATCAGTGCCGGCTGATCATGGTCGATCCGAAAATGCTCGAACTGTCCGTCTATGACGGCATCCCGCATCTCCTCACGCCGGTCGTCACCGATCCGAAAAAAGCGGTGGTGGCGCTCAAATGGGCGGTGCGCGAGATGGAAGAGCGCTACAAGAAAATGTCGAAGCTCGGCGTGCGCAATATCGACAGTTACAATGCGCGGCTCGCCGAAGCGCGCAGCAAAGGCGAAAAGCTCAGCCGTACCGTCCACACCGGCTACGATCGCGAGACCGGCGAGGCCATCTACGAGAACGAGGAGCTCGACCTCGATCCGCTGCCCTATATCGTCGTCATCGTCGACGAAATGGCCGACCTGATGATGGTCGCGGGCAAGGATATCGAAGGCGCGGTGCAACGCCTTGCGCAAATGGCGCGCGCCGCCGGCCTGCATGTCATCCTCGCCACGCAGCGCCCCTCGGTCGACGTGATCACGGGCACGATCAAGGCCAATTTCCCGACTCGGATTTCCTTCCAGGTTACGTCGAAGATCGACAGCCGCACTATCTTGGGCGAACAGGGCGCCGAACAGCTCCTCGGCCAAGGCGACATGCTCTATATGGTCGGCGGCGGCCGCATCAGCCGCGTCCACGGACCGTTCGTTTCCGACGAGGAGGTCGAGCGGGTGGTGCGCCATTTGAAGTCGCAAGGCGCGCCTGAATATCTCGAAGCCGTCACCGCCGAGGAGCCACAGGACGAATACGGCAATCCGATCTTCGACGCGACCGCGATGGGCGGCGCCGAGGGCGGCGATCTTTATGCGCATGCGGTGCAGATCGTCACGCGCGACCGCAAAGCCTCGACCAGCTACATCCAGCGTCGGTTGCAGATCGGCTACAACCGCGCCGCGTCGCTGATGGAGCGGATGGAACAGGAAGGCGTTGTCGGGCAGCCGAATCATGCAGGCAAACGCGAAATCCTGGTTGAAGCCGCCGATGAGGATGCGTATTGAGGGCGAGATTCTCAGCCGTTCCGGCTAGTCCCGAATTTGCCATAACGCGCGATTAGCTGTTTTGTCGCGAGAGCCGCCGCACAACGCGGATCGGTGGGGAGAGGGGAAATGGGAGCACAGCGCCCGGCGAAAACCGGCTCGACGAGCATGGCGCCGGCTGGCTCGCACGGTTGCGGTGCCGCGATTTGTGGCAGCATTGTTGCCGCGGTCATCGGAGCAAT
>Ga0318499_10000286_pt1 | contig 11394 bp, 10 predicted proteins | sample GRESIP109b1f25_FD_203489 | JGI IMG/M metagenome (GOLD analysis project Ga0318499, IMG submission 203489) | Tropical soil microbial communities from Luquillo Experimental Forest, Puerto Rico - GRE.SIPMG.109b1f25 | ecosystem: Environmental > Terrestrial > Soil > Tropical forest > Bulk soil...
ATGGACATCAATGGGGGACGTGCCATGTACAATTTTGCCCGCTTGAAGACCGCTGCCGCGGTCGCTGCCTTCGTCGCCGCGAGCGCCATCTCGACCACCGCGGCTTCCGCCAATCCGTTCAATCCGTTCGAGGCGCTGTTCGGCCCGCACCGCGAGCCGGTGACGGCCCCGGCCTATGCCAACCCGCAGGACGATGCGGCCGACCCGCGCAGCGAACTGCAGCGCCAGATCGTCAACTACCGGACCAGCGAGGCGCCGGGCACGATCATCATCGACACGCCGAACACCTACCTCTACCTGGTGATGGGCGGCGGCAAGGCGATGCGCTACGGCATCGGCGTGGGCCGCGAAGGCTTCACCTGGGCCGGCGTGAAGACGATCGAGCGCAAGGCCGAGTGGCCGGATTGGACGCCGCCGCCGGAGATGATCCAGCGCCAGCCCTACCTGCCGCGCTTCGTGGCCGGCGGCCCCAGCAACCCGCTCGGCGCCCGCGCCATGTATCTCAGCGGCTCGGTCTACCGCATTCACGGCACCAACGATCCTTCCACCATCGGCGGCCGCGTGTCGTCGGGGTGCATCCGCTTGGTCAACGAGGACGTGATCGACCTCTATAATCGCGTCCACGTCGGCGCCAAGGTGGTGGTCCTGCCGATGAATGGCCACCGCGCCGCCGTCGCCGCGGACAGCATCAACTGAGCAACGTTACCTTCGCGTATTGTGTGCTTGAAATCTGCGCCGGCCTCGCGATGTCGCGGGGCCGGCGTCGTGTTTGGCGTTCTTCGCCCGCACGGGCGATATTCGGCCTCATGCTGAGGACGCGGCGAAAGCCGCCGTCTCGAAGCGTGGGGCCGCCCCCGTCCTTCGAGACGAGCGCTGCGCGCCCTCCTCAGGATGAGGGCGGAGATCATTCCGGAGAAAATAACGTGACCGCGCACTCGAGCCTCTTGCGCATCCCTGCCCTTCTCGCCGCATCACTGGCGTGTTGCGCGTTAGCGGCGCGCGCCGAGAGCATGGACGCGCTTTATGAGCAGGCGAAACTGGAAAAGACCCTCGTGCTCTACGGCGCAGGACCAACCGGCTCCCACGACCGCTGGATCAAGGATTTCGAGCAACGCTTTCCCGGCGTCACGGTCGCCTTCACCGGCGGCTTGAGCACCAGCCTCAACCAACGCATCGAGCGGCAGCTCGCGAGCGGGACGATGGAGGCCGACCTCGCGATCCTCCAAACTATTCAGGACTTCGGCAAGTGGAAGAAGGCGGGCGCGCTGCTCGCCTTCAAGCCCGAGGGCGCCGACGCGATCGACCCAGCGTACAAGGACGAGGACGGCGCCTTCACGGCGGTCAGCGTCAACACCATCGTCTATGCCTACAACACCAACCTCGTTCCTTCCGCCGACGTGCCGAGGTCGGCGCTCGACTTCCTCAAAAGCCGGTTTCAAGGCGGCCTTATCACCACCGATCCGACCGAGGACGACGCCGGGCTGGCGGCCTTCACCATGATCGTGGGGAAATACGGCTGGGATTACATGGACAAATACATGGCGCAGAAGCCCGTCTTCGTGACCAGCGGGCACGCCACCGTGTCCAACGCCATCGCCTCAGGCGAGAAGCTTGCGACCTTCGATTCCACCTCGACCACGCCGCGGCTCAAGCAGGCGGGCAAACCGATCGAGCCGGTGTTCTCGCAAGGCGACCCCACGCCGGCGTTCCTGGTCGGCGCCGCGATCTTCAAGCACGCGCCGCACCCCAACGCGGCCAAGCTCTATCTCACCTGGTATCTGGCGAAAGAGCAGCAGAGCCGCAGCGGCACCTTCTCCCCGCGCAGCGACGTTGCCCCGCCTCCGGGCCTCGAGCCGCTCTCCTCCTCCAACATCGACCGCGGCTATCGGGCCTTGGTGTCGGACGAGGCGCGGCTGACGCAATTGCGCGCGCGGTTCGGGAGCTACATCGGGCGGCGGTGAGGGCAAACCGTCGGCCGCATCTTGCTCCCGCTCACATCCGCTAGGCACCCCCGCGGAAGCACGAGTAGCCCCACGGCGTGCTTTGAACGGCAGGTGGTAGTGCTGCGCCGGGTCGGAAATGCCAAAGTGGAAGCGGACGACATCGAGGAACGGCACGGCGGGCAACGCAATGCCCTGCGCGCGATAAAAACCGGCGACTTGAAAAACCGCGACGTAGCCGCCGGGTGCGAAGGTCTTCGATAATTCCGGCGCATCCAGAAGCCCGATGAGCGCGAGCCTTCCGCCGGCATCGACCGCGTGGAGTTCGACCTCCATCCCCGCCGCGACAACACCGCGCGACACATCGACGACATGAATCGATACGCCCGGCATGGCCCACGCTCCTTACCGCATCTGCCGCGTGAGGCCGGCGAGGCGCTCGGCGAGCAGCATCAGGATCAAGGTGAAAATCACGATCAGGCCGGAGACCGCGGCGGTGCGCACATCGAGGTTGGTTTCGATTTGCTGCCACAGGTGGATGGGCAGCATTTCGCTGCGCTCGTCGGCGAGAAACAGCGAGACCGGCACGTTGTCGAACGAGGCCATGAATGCGAGGAACGCGCCGGCGCCGAGCCCGGGCGCGATCAGCGGCAGCGTCACGCGGCGGAAGGTCATCCAGCCGCCGGCGCCGAGGCTTTGCGACGCATCGAGCAGCGCAGGATCGAGCTGCGACAGCGCGGCGATGGTGGTGCGCAGCACGAACGGCACGCAAACCACGGTATGACCGAGCATGAGAAATGGAATGCTCGGCGCAAAACCGAGCTTGTGGATGAAGATGAGGGCGGCGAAACCGAAGGCGAGCGCCGGCAGCAGCAACGGCGACATGAACAGAACGTCGCAGGCGCGCGCGAGCGGCGAACGGCTGCGCGCGATGCCGAGCGCCGCGGCGGTGCCGAGCAATACCGAGAGCGCCGTGGTCCAGAACGCGACGAGGAGGCTGTTCCAGGCAGCGGCCTGCATCTGATCGGCGTCGAGCAGCGCGACGTACCAGCGCAGCGACAGGCCGTCGGGCGGGAATTTCAGCGACTGCGACGCAGTGAACGACGTGAGCAGCATGATCACCGTCGGCCCCACCAGAAACACGATCGCGACGGCGGCGAGCGCGCCGAATACCAGCCGGAGCGACAACGCCTCCCAGTCGGTCGCGTGTCTAGGCGCCGCCATAGCTCTCGCTCTTGCGTCCGATCAGGCTGAGAAGAGCGACCGCGGCAAGCACGGCCACCATGAAGATGACCGAGATCGCCGCCGCGAACGGCCAGTTGTTGGCGCCGATCGCCTGCTGATAGATGTGCAAGGGCATGTAGATCAGCCGCGCGCCGCCGATCAGCGTTTGCGTCACGAACGCGGTGACGCAGGCCGAATAGGTCAATATGCAGCCCGCGATCACACCCGGCAGCGACAACGGCACCGTCACCCGCCAGAGCGTGCGCCATTCGCCGGCGCCGAGCACCCGCGATGCGTCCGCCAGATTCGGGTCGATCTTCGTGAGCACGGTGAGGATGGGCAACACCATCAGCGGCATCTGCACCTGCGCCAGCACCATGACCACGCCCGGTTCGGTGTAGAGCAGGCGCAGCGGCTCCCGCGCAAGCCCGAGCGAGAGCGCGACCTGATTGAGCACGCCCTGGCGGCCGAGAATCACGATCCATGCGAACGTGCGCACCACCACGCTGGTGAGAATGGGCAGGATGACGAGAAAGACGAGCACGCTCTGCCAGCGCGCGCTCGCGCGCGCGCAAATCCACGCGATCGGATAGCCGAAGACGAGGCACACCAGCGTCGCCTTCACGCCGAGAAAGAGCGTGTCCCACAGGATCGAGTAGTTGAAGCGATCGGTGAAGAACTTGACGTAGTTCGCGGCGGTCCATGTCGCCGTCGCCATGTCGGCATTGAGCGAGAGCGCGACCAGCACGATGAGCGGCGCCACGAAGAATGCAACGAACAGCGCGGCGAGCGGCAGCAGGAGAGGAGTTGGCGCGGATGTCATTGCTGCTCGCCGAGCCGCGACAGACGGCGGCACACGCGTGAGTGGCGCCAATCATTGTAAATAACAATCCGGAAACAATGGAACCGCGCCGGCGGCCGCGTCCTGCACCTGAAGGTTGCGTTCGAGACGCCGGCGCAGCGACGCCCGCGCGCGGGCAATAACAAGGCCGGAAGCCATGTTCCGCCCGCCCCGGCCGGCGCAATTTTGGTGAATACGCTTTTCTGGAAAATTCTCGTTACGCGAGTCAACTGGAAATGTGCGGCGCACGCGGATTCATCCGGCTTGCCCGCGCGGGGCGCTGGCGCTTGTGACGCCCTCTCCCCGCAAGCGGGGAGAGGGAGCGCATCGAGATCGCGACGCGCCTGGTCGACCACTCGAACGCCGGTCGCGTCGGTCGTCATGAAAGAGACTACAGCTTGATCTCGCGGTTGAAGCGCTCGATCAGCGCGCCGCGTTGCGGATTGAGCTTGTCCCAGTCGATGGTGCGGATCTTGCTGAGATCGTCTTGGGTCTTGGCAATCGCCAGCGTGATCGCGCCTTCGAGCTTCACCTTCGAGTTGGTCGGAATCACATCATAAGGCGGCTTGAGCATCTGCGCCTGGATGCCGGCGTCGAGATGCTCGTCGATATACTTGACGGCGAGATCGGGCTCGGCTGCGTTGGCGACGAGATGCAGGCTGGTCGACCAGCCGACGGGTCCGCTTGTCGGGATCGCGAGCTCGACCGGGACATCCTTGCCCTTGAGCGTCTGCACGAAGTTGAAATTATAGGGCGCGATGTCGATCTGCTCTTGCTGCCACAGCGTCGCGTATGCGCCGAGGTTGGCGGCAATTGCGCCGACATTGGGCAACAGCTCGCGCAGCGCCTTGAAGGCCGGCTCGAAATTTCCTTCGTCGCCGCCCTTGAGCCGGTTGAGCTCGGCGAGGAAGGCGATGCCGAGCTGGCTGTTGAGCGCGGTCAAGCCGACGCGTCCCTTGTATTTCGGCTCCCACAGTTCGTCCCAGCTCTTCGGCGGCGCCGCGATCTTCTTCGGATTGTAGCCGATGCCGATGACCTGCATGGTGATCTTCGGGCCCCATTTGTCCTGGAACGCCGGCAGCAGCTCGCCGTAGCGCGGCGACTTGGCGGCCGGATATTCGACGATCAAGCCCTCGCGGGCGGCGTCGAGCACTTGGGGGGAATCGAAGATCGCGACGTCGAACGGCGGGCGGCTCCCTTTGGCGGCTTGCAGGCGCGCGACCTGATCGGTGCCCAGGATGATCGACTGCGTCACAGCGGCGCCGGTGGCACGGCGGAATGCCGGGGCGAGAATATTGCGGTGGGCCTCGTTCCAGGTGCCGGGAAAGGTCGCGGCGACGAGCGTCTTTCCCTGCGCGAAAGCGCGCGCGGGAACGAAGGAAGCGACGCCGAGCGCGGCCGCTCCCGCCAGCATGCGTCTACGATCCATGGTCATGACTCCTCTGCCGTTCATTCTCATGCTTTGGGAAACACGCGGCACGCCGCCTCCGACGCCGCCGCCACGTGGACGCTTTCGCCCGGCCTGCGCAACGCCGCGGCCGCCGCGCGCGGCTCGCTGACTTTGAGCGAGGCGCCGCCCGCGGTCTCCACCTCGTAGACGACGTGCGGTCCGAGCGGCATGACCGCCTTCACCACGCCGGCGATGCGGCCGTCGCCGGGCGCGGATTCCAGCCGCAACTGCTCGGGACGCACGGATACCAACACCGGCGCGCCGCTGAGAAGTTGCGGCGTCTCCGTCGCCTTGAGCACGGCGCCACCCATCACGCGAACGGTGGCGACGCCGTGGTCCGCCCTCACGAACTCGCCCGCGACGACATTGGCCGTCCCGACGAACTGGTTGACGAAAAGCGTTTGCGGCCGATCGTAGATCTCGGTGGGCGAGGACACCTGCTCGATCGATCCGCGCGCCATCACCGCGATGCGGTCCGCCATGGACAGCGCCTCCTCCTGGTCGTGGGTGACGAGGATGGTGGTGATGCCGTACTCGCGCTGCAGGCGCTTGACCTCGATCTGCATGTCGAGGCGCAGATTCTTGTCGAGCGCGGCGAACGGCTCGTCGAGCAGCAGCACCTTCGGGTCGGTGGCGAGGCAACGCGCGAGCGCGGTGCGCTGCTGCTGGCCGCCCGAGAGCTGGCGCGGCTTGCGTTGGGCGAACTCGCTCATGTGCACCAGCGCGAGCATCTCGGCGACGCGCGGGCCGATGCGCTGGCGCGGCCACTTCTGCGCCTCGAGGCCGTAGGCGACGTTCTGCGCCACCGTCATGTGCGGGAACAGCGCGTAATTCTGGAACACGATGCCAGCCCCGCGCCGGCTCGGCGGCAAATGGTCGACGGCCTCGCCGTCGAACAGCACGCGGCCCTGGGTCTGGTGGATAAAGCCGGAAACGATGCGCAGCAGCGTGGACTTGCCGCAGCCCGACGGCCCCAGCAGCGCGACGAGCTCCCCGCCCGCAACGTCGAGATTGATGTCGCGCACGGCGACGACCTCGCCGAAGCGATGGCTGATGTCCTCAAGGCGCAGCCGGTGCCCGCGATGCGACGCCATGACCCCTGATGGTTGTTCCTTGACCCCGGCAATTCACCATCGCCGGACGCGCGGCGCCCGTCAATGCCCGCCCCGACCACCATTGGCGCTCGCGCCATCTGCGCCTTCCCTCGCGTCATCTGGGTACCCTCTCCCCGACGCTGACGTTGATGGCTGGCAGTTCAGCAACGCATTGATTTTTATTGCGTGGATGCGGAACGCGCATCACGGTCCTGTCATTTCGTTTACGGTAGCCTTACCGCATCGAATGAGTTGGCCGATGTCGACCTATCGTCTCGACAAGCTGTTTTCGCCGCGATCGGTCGCGGTGGTGGGGGCAAGCCCGCGTGAGACATCGCCCGGTCGCGCCGTGCTGAGAAACCTCTGCAGCGCTGGATTCGAAGGGTCGATCAGTCTCGTCAACCCGCATTACGGCGAGATCGAGGGGATCAAAGCCGTCAAAACCATCCAAGAGCTGCGACAGGCACCCGATCTCATCGTGATCGCGGCGCCCCCGCGGTCGGTCCCCGGCATCATCGCGGCCGCCGGTGAAAAAGGTGCGGCGACCGCGATCATCATCACCGCGGGCCTTGGACACGGAGAAGGCTCGCTCGCCGATGCCTGCGAGAAGGCGGCGCGTGCCACCGGATTGAGGCTCGTCGGCCCAAATTGCGTTGGCGTCCTGTCGTCGCGCGCCAAGCTCAACGCCAGTTTCGCCGCCCGCATGCCGCCTGCCGGTGAGCTCGCGCTCGTCTCGCAATCCGGCGCCATCACCGCGGGCCTCATCGAGTGGTCGGCAGCGCACGACATCGGTTTCTCGGCGGCCGTCTCGCTCGGAGACAAGATCGACGTCGATTTTGGCGACCTGCTCGATTTCTTCGCGCTCGATGGCGCAACCCGGGCGATTCTGCTTTACATCGAGTCGATCAGCAACGCGCGCAAATTCATGTCGGCGGCGCGCGCCGCCGCTCGCATCAAGCCCGTGGTGGTGATCAAGTCCGGCCGCCATGCGCAAGGCGCCAAGGCGGCGCAGACGCATACCGGCGCGCTCGCGGGCGCCGACGCGGTCTACGACGCCGCGTTTCATCGCGCCGGCCTGTTGCGGGTGCTCGATCTCGACGAGTTGTTTGCCGCGGCGGAGACGCTCGGACGGGTACGGCCGTTTCCGGGCGAGCGGCTGGTGATATTGACCAACGGCGGCGGGGTCGGCGTGCTCGCCGTGGATCGGCTCGCCGATCTCGGCGGCACTCTCGCCGCGCTCTCAGCGGCGACAGTAAAGAAACTCGACGCGGCGCTGCCGCCGATCTGGTCGCACGCAAACCCGGTCGACATCGCCGGCGATGCCGATGCGACGCGCTACCTCACCGCCTTCGAAGCGCTGCTGGAGGACCGGGAGAACGACGCCATCCTGGTCATGAACGTTCCGACCGCGCTCGCGTCGGCGGACGCCGCCGCAAGATCGATCGCCGCCTGCGCGCAGACGCATCGCAGCAGCTTCATCCGACCAAAGCCCGTGTTTGCCGTGTGGGTCGGAAGCAGCGATGCCACCACGCCGATCTTCGAAGCAGCCGGCATTCCGAGCTATGCCACCGAATCCGACGCGGTCCGCGGCTTCATGCATCTCGTGCGCTATCGGCGGGCGCTGGCGGCGTTGATGGCGACGCCGCCGAGCTTGGCGCAGGATTTCAAGCCGGACGTCGCCGCTGCGCGCGGCGTGGTCGAGACCGCGGTGCGTCGGGGCAGCACCTGGCTTGATCCGATCGAGATCACGCGGCTGCTTGCCGCCTACTCCATTCCGATCGCACCGGCGCTGCTCGCCCACAATGCCGACGAAGCCGCCGCCGCGGCGCGGCCGTTCCTGGCGGAGGGGTCGGGCGTGGTGGTGACAATCTCACCAGCGAGCGCGCGGTGCGCGACGCGGTCGTGGATATTCTTGCCCGCGCGCGAGCCGTGCGACCCGATGCCCGCATCACCGGCGTGACCGTCCATCCCATGGTCTTGCGTGCGAAAGCGCGCGAATTGATCGCGGGGATTGCCGACGACCCGACCTTCGGCCCGGTCATCGTGTTCGGCCGCGGGGGAACCGCGGTCGAGGTCATCGGCGACAAGGCGCTCGCGCTTCCGCCGCTCGATCTTACGCTCGCGCGCGAGTTGATCGGGCGCACGCGCGTGTCGCGCGTGCTCAAAGCCTACCGCGACGTCCGTGCCGCGGACGTCGATGCCATCGCGCTCCTGCTGGTCAAGCTGGCGCAACTCGCGGCTGATCTGCCCGAGCTGCGCGAGCTCGATCTCAATCCCGTTCTGGCCGACCAGAACGGCCTCATCGCCGTCGATGCCCGGATCGCGGTGGCTCCCGTCGAGGCGGCACGCCGCGGCCCACCGGGCCATTCGCGCTTCGCCATCAGGCCTTATCCCAAGGAATGGGAACGGCGCACCGAGCTGCGCGATGGAACCAAGATTTTGGTCCGGCCGGTGCGTCCGGAAGACGAGCCGTTGTACGGTCCCTTCTTCGCCGCGGTCACGGAGCAGGATTTGCGTCTGCGTTTCTTTGCGCCGGTGAAGGAATTCGGCCACACCTTCATCGCGCGTTTCACGCAGATCGACTACGCGCGCGCCATAGCCTTCATCGCCCTTGAGGAATCGTCCGGCAAGATGCTCGGCGTCGTCCGCCTGCACGCGGACGCGAACTACGAGCGCGGCGAATACGCCATCCTCGTGCGGTCCGACGTCAAAGGGCGCGGTCTCGGCTATCTGCTCATGCAGATGATCATCGAATATGCCCGTGCGGAAGGGCTCAAGACGATCGAGGGCCAGGTACTGGGCGAAACACGGCGATGCTGGCGATGTGCAGAGAGCTCGGGTTTTCGATTTCGCCCGATCCAAGCGATGCCGATACTTGCAGCGTGAAGCTTGTCATTTCTGCCGCCGGCTCGCAGGCCTAAGGCCAGGAGTCGCGCGGTAGTCAAGGTGCTTCGCCGCTTGGGACGTGCACGCGGTTGCGGCCGCGTCGCGATGGCGGTGGCCGCCTTGCCCCCTGCGTTATGCGCGAACGACCACAACCGGTATGTTGCTGTGGGTGAGCACCTTGACTGTTTCGCTACCGAGCACGACCGCCGAGACGCCGCGGCGGCCGTGGGAGGCCATCACAATTGCGTCGCATCCTCGCTTTCGGGCCGTATCGATAATCGCCTCGTAGGGATGCTCGTGTTCAACCTGCACCACATCGCAGGGCACGCCGGCCGCCGCGGCGGCATCCGTGGCGACCTTGAGATATTTCGCGGTCAGAGCGGCTACACGTTTTTTGTACTCGTCCGGCGTGTCCGTGACCATGCTCGGGTCCACCGCGAAAATATGAAAAGGCTCCGAGACAGTTACCGCGGTGACTTTGGCGTTGAGAGCTTTTGCTAGTCCAGCTCCTTGATTGACGGCTTTCTTCGACAGCTCGGATCCATCGGTAGGGATCAGGATATGCTTGTACATCTTACCCCTCCCTCAAAGCCTTGATGCGGCGGTACGCACGACCGCCGCACCCGCATGCTGGTTGATATCAGGCGACTAAGAACCGCAGCGACGGAGACCGCTCGACGAATGAAAGCTTCTCCACCCAGCCGTCGAGACCCCACACGTGTCCGGCGCGGTAGGCGATCAGATAGACGCAGACCACCGCATAGACGATGTGATAGTCGATGATGAAGTTGTTGGTGTTCTCGATGAACGGCCAGTCCATGTGCGCCGTCCAATACATCACCAGAAGCGCCACGCCGAATGCGGCGCTCACGCGAACCAGCAACCCGACCAGAAGCGAAAGCCCGATCAGCAGGTGACCGTAGCTGACCAAGAACGTCAGAACCGGGTCGGCCGCGGGCGTGGCGAGCACGGCGTAGACGTCATGGAAGGTCTTCGTGTGGCTCAGGAACGCCGCCGCGCTGAATTTCGGATTGAATACTTGATGCGATGCGGCATAGAGGAACGTCCACGCCATGAGGAGGCGGAAGACGAGAATGAAACTGCGGTCGGTGGTGGATTGGGTCATGACCCGGTCCCTTCGTTGCGGCTGAATGAATTGCAGTGTTTTTGTATTTGGCCGAATGATGTGACCGCCCCTCAGCGCTGGCATTGATCTACCTCAAATACCGACTTTCACTTCAGCTTCGCGCCGGCCGTCGGCCGGGCGCGCTTGGGCGCGAGCACGTTTCGCCGTGGGGGATCGGCCACCGCGGCGATCCCGACGCGGCCTTCTCTCGAGGACCGTGCCGCCGGCAGCATCGCCAGCGAACGAAGCGTCGCGATTCAATTGTTTTTGGCGCCCTCGCGAATCCACGCACGAATGGCGTTTCTGTCGCAAATCGACAGCTTCTTCTTGCCGTGCGGCATGCGCACCTCAGGGGAGGCGCGCCAATCGAGGAGCCACATCAAGTTGCTGCTCTCCGGGTCGCGGGGGACGACCATCGCGCCGAACTTGGTACCCTTCATCAACCCCTCATAGGTCGTGAGGTCGAGCCCGCTTTTTTCGTAACCAGCGCCGCCGCTCTGGTGGCAGTTCGCACATCGGCCTTTGAAGATCGGCAATATGTCCTCGGAGAAGCTTTGCGGTTCCGCCGCGCATAACTGAGCAGAGGGTGTGGCCACGTCGACGATCATCAGGCAAGCGCCAAACGCGATCGCGGCTGCTGTCAAGTTTCGTCTTTTCATTTCTGTGCTCCAGGATTGATCCGAGGCGCCGTGGGAACGACGGGCCTTCACACCATTGCAATCTCGGCTGGTGGAATTGTCAGATGATCATTGATCGTCTTGACGCCAGGTATGCTTTCCACGGCAATTCGAGTTGCCTTCTTTTCATCATCTGAAGCGACAAATCCCCACAGG
>Ga0318499_10000291_pt1 | contig 11346 bp, 10 predicted proteins | sample GRESIP109b1f25_FD_203489 | JGI IMG/M metagenome (GOLD analysis project Ga0318499, IMG submission 203489) | Tropical soil microbial communities from Luquillo Experimental Forest, Puerto Rico - GRE.SIPMG.109b1f25 | ecosystem: Environmental > Terrestrial > Soil > Tropical forest > Bulk soil...
TGACGTCCCGGACCAGGATCAGGGCGCCGGTCCTGGTCCCGCCGACGATCAGCGGGATCGTGCGCAGCTGGACCACCGAACCGTTCCCGTCCACCTCGGCCGCACGAGCCGCGCGGCCGGCGGCCACCACCATCAGCGACTCGTCCAGCGGCTCGTCGGACGCGCACAGCCCGGCGGTGATCACCGCCAGCTCGGCGCCGATGAGGTCGGCGGCCAGGCCCAGGCGGCGGTAGGCCGACTCCGCGTTCGGGCTGGCGTAGGTGACCCGGCCGGACCGGCCGAGCCGGAGCAGTCCGTCGCCCACCCGCGGCGACCGGACCAGCATGGCCGCCTCGCCGGCGAACGGAAACGTCCCCTCGGCCACCATCCGGGCCAGGTCATCGGCACCCTGCAGGTAGGTCAGCTCGAGCCGGCTGGGGGTACGGGCCGAGTTCAGGTTGGTGCACCGCTCGATGACGGCGATGACCCGGCTCGCCCGGGTCACCGGGATGCCCTCGGTCCGGACCGGGACGCCGTTCGTCCAGTCCGGGTCGCTCTCCCGCCAGATGCGCCGCTCGTCGCGGGCGATGTTCAGCAGGCGCTGGTCCTCCGGCCCGGCCACCGTCCCGACCACGTCATCCTGGAGCGAGGTGGGACCGGTGGTCGGGCGCATCTGCGCCAGGGCCAGCCAGCCGCCGTCGTCGCGGACCGGCGCCCACAAGATCAGATCGGCGAAGGACAAGTCGGCCAGCAGCTGCCAGTCCGACACCAGCGCGTGCAGCCACTCCACGTCGGCGTGGCCGAGATTGGTGCGGCTCGCGGCCAGGTCGTTCAGTGTGGGCACAGCATCATCATCGCATCCGGGCGAGCCGGCCCGGCTTGCGCGGCAGCGCGGTCGGGGCGTTGGCTCGGACGGGGGCGCTCAGCTATGTCACAGTTGACGTTAACCCTTACTTAAGGCAATGATTCCGGATGACCGCTTCTGCGCTGCCCACCGATGAAGCACCCGCCGATCCTCCGGCGGGCGTCTCGGCGAAGCTGCCCAAGTACTACCGGGTAAAGCGACAGCTCCTGGAGTTCACCGCCAGCCTGGACCCCGGCAGCCCCGTCCCGCCTGAGCGCGAGCTCGCCCGCTCCTACGGGACCTCGCGGACGACCGTGAGGCAGGCCCTTGCCGAGCTGGTCATCGAGGGCCGGCTGCTGCGCATGCAGGGCAAGGGCACGTTCGTGGCCAAGCCCAAGGTGGCCCAGTTGCTGGAGCTAGCCAGCTACACCGAGGGCATGCGCGCCCATGGCTTGCATCCGCAGACCAAGATCCTGGACATCGGGTACGTCACCGCCGACGAGCAGCTCGCCGCGCTGCTCGGCATCCGTGCGGGCGGCCGCGCACTGCGCATTCACCGGCTGCGGCTCGCCGACGGCGAGCCGATGTCCATCGACACCTCGCACCTGCCCGCCCGGCGCTTCCCCGGCCTGCGCAGGCAGCTGGAGCGGCAGTTGTCCCTGTACGAGACCCTGCGGGTGGCGTACGGCATCCAGCTCGCCGAGGCTGAGGAGACGATCGAGACCGTGCTCGCTGACCCGCACGACGCGCGGCTACTCGGGGTGGACCCGGGCCTGCCCCTGCTGCTGCTGTCCCGGCATGCGTACGACGTCACAGGCGAGCCGGTCGAATGGGCGCAGTCGTGGTACCGGGGCGACCGGTACAAGTTCGTCACCCGGCTCCGGCGCACCCCTGATCAGTAGCGTCCCGCGAGGGGCCGGCGCCGCCGGGGACTGATCTCTTATCGAACGGATCCTGGTTCACCGACCCGGTCCCGCCGGGGCTACCGGCTGGTAGCGTCGCTGCCATGGTGCGGGTATCCGGTCATGGCGGCGTGCAGGCCCTCGCGGCGGCCCGGCGGTATGACGTGTCGGCTCTATTCACGCTGTCCGGCGGGCACATCTTCCCGCTCTACGACGCGGCGGCTCGCGGCGGCCAGCCGGTGCGCCTGGTCGACGTGAGGCACGAGCAGACCGCGGTGTTCGCGGCCGAGGCGACCGCCCGGCTGACCCGGACCCCGGGGCTGGCCGCGGTGACGGCGGGACCGGGGGTCACCAACGCGGTGAGCGCGGTGACGACCGCCTGGCTAAACGGGGCACCGGTGGTGGTGCTGGCCGGACGCGCGCCCGACTACCGCTGGGGCCAGGGCAGCCTGCAGGAGATCGACCATCCGCCGCTGCTCGCGCCGGTGACCAAGCGGGCGTGGACCGAACACGCGCCGGACAAGGTCGCGGCGTCGGTCGATGAGGCCTTCCGGCTGGCGATAAGCCCGCATCGCGGGCCGGTATTCCTCGACATCTCGCTCGAGGCGATCTACGGGCAGGCCGAGGCCGAACTGCCCGACGTGGACGCGATTACTGCTCCGCCGCCGGACCCAGCGGACGTCAGCCGAATCGTGGACCTGCTCCGGGCGGCGCGGCGGCCGGTGCTGATCCTGGGCTCGGACGTGTGGCTGGGCGGTGCCGAGGACGCGGCGCGGCGGGCCGCCGAGGACCTACGGCTGCCCGTGGTGGCCAACGGGCAGGCGCGCGGGATCCTGCCTCGCGGCCATGACCTGCTGGTCACCCGGGCCCGGTCGGTGGCGCTGCGTGAGGCGGACCTCGTCCTGGTGGTAGGCGCGCCACTTGACTTCCGGCTCGCATATGGCTCGTTCGGCCCAAAAAATGAACCGGCCCAGGTCGTGCACGTGGCCGACGGGCCTGGCCTGGTCGCCTCGCATGTGCCGTTGGCCGCCTCAGCCGCCGGCGACCTGGCCGCCTTCTTCGACGGTCTGCTGGCGGTGCAGATTTCCGGGATGGCGACGGACGGGGCCGATCCGGGCTGGGTGCCGCGGCTGGCCGAGGCCGTGCGCGGCGCGCAGGCGGCCGACGGTCCGCTGCTGGCCAGCGACGCCGAGCCCGTGCACCCGGCCCGCGTGTACGGCGAACTGCTCCCGATGCTCGACGATGACGCGGTGGTCATCGGGGACGGCGGCGACTTCGTCTCGTTCGCGGGCAAGTACGTCGAGCCCGCCCGGCCGGGCGGATGGCTGGACCCGGGGCCGTTCGGCTGCCTGGGCACCGGGCTCGGCTACGCGATCGCGGCCCGGCTGGCGCGCCCGTCCGCGCAGGTCGTGTTGCTGCTGGGCGACGGCGCGGCGGGCTTGTCGCTGATGGACGCCGACACGCTGGTCCGGCACCGGCTGCCGGTGGTCATCGTGTGCGGGAACAACGGCTCCTGGGGCCTGGAGAAGCACCCCATGCGCGCCCTGTACGGCTATGACGTGCTGGCCGACCTGCAGCCGGGCTGCCGCTACGACGAGGTGGTGCGGGCCCTGGGCGGCGCGGGTGAACTCGTCACCGCCCCGGCTGATATCGGCCCGGCCCTGCACCGAGCCTTTGCCGCGAACGTCCCCTACCTGGTCAACGTGATCACCGATCCGGAGATCGCCTACCCGCGCTCGACCACCGGGGTTTAGCTGATCTCGGCGATGAGGTCGCCTTCCTGGACGACGTCACCCTCGGCGACGTGCATGGTGGTGACCGTGCCCGCGCTGTCGGCCAGGACCGGGATCTCCATCTTCATGGACTCCAGGATGACCAAGGTGTCACCGTCATCGACGTGATCGCCTTCGGCCGCGACCACCTTCCACACGTTTGCGACCATCTCCGCGCGGACCTTAGCCACGGCCACTCCTGTCTGTTTCTGCGTTGCCCCTGGCTGTGTTGGCCTCAGCTGGGGCGCATCTTGCTTATCAGGGACGTATCGTAGTCCCCGCTGACGAACTCCGGGCTGGTGAGCAGCTCAGCGTGAAAGCCCAGGTTGGTTTTCGGGCCGGCGATGGCGAAGGCGGCGACCGCTTCGGCGGCCCGTTCCAGGGCGCGCTCGCGGTCGGCGGCGTGGACGCACAGCTTGGCCAGCAGCGGATCGTAGAACGGCGTCACGGTGTTGCCGGCCTGGTAGCCGGCGTCGACCCGGATGCCCTCCCCCGAGGGTTCGTCCCATTGCGTGATCGTGCCCGGCCCGGGCAGGAACCGGACCGGGTCCTCGGCGTAGATCCGCAGTTCCAGGGCGTGCCCGGCGGACATGACGGCCGCAGGGTCGAAGGAAGGCGGCTGGCCCGCGGCGATGAGGAGCTGCTGCTCGACCAGGTCGATGCCGGTGACGAGTTCGGTGACGGGGTGCTCGACCTGCAGCCGGGTGTTCATCTCGAGGAAGACGAACGAGCCGGCCTCGGTATCCACCAGGCATTCGACCGTTCCGGCGCCCCGGTAGGCCACCGCCTCGCCGGCCCGGACGGCAGCGGCCAGCATCTGCTCGCGCAGGGCGACAGAAACGCCCGGGGAGGGGGTCTCCTCGGCGACCTTCTGATGGCGCCGCTGCACCGAGCAGTCACGCTCGCCGAGCGCAAGCACCCTCCCGTCGGCCAGGCCGAGGATCTGCACCTCGACGTGGCGGGCACGCTGCACGTACCGCTCGAGCAGGATCTCCGGCGAGCCGAAGAAGCGCTCCGCCCGGGATCGGGCCGTCTCGAACGCGGCGTGCAGGTCGGCTGGACCGGCGGCCACGCCCATGCCGATCCCGCCGCCGCCGGCGGCCGCCTTGACCATGACGGGGAAGCCGATCCGCTCCGCCTCGGCGACGGCCGCGGCGGCGTCGGTGACCGGCTCGCGGCTGCCCGGGGACACCGGCACGCCCGCCCGCTCCATCAGGTTCCTGGCCCGGATCTTGTCGCCCATCTGCTCGATCGCGGCCGGGTCCGGGCCCACCCAGGTCAGCCCGGCCGCGATGACCTGGCGGGCGAAGTCGGCGTTCTCGGCCAGGAAGCCGTAACCCGGGTGCACCGCGGCCGCCCTGGTCTTGTGGGCCGCCTCGAGGATGGCCGCGACGTCCAGGTAACTGCGGGCAGGCGGGGCGGGGCCGATGTGTACCGCCTCGTCGGCCTCGCGGACATACGGCAGGTCGGCGTCGGCGTCGGAGTACACCGCGACGCCCCTGATCCTCATCTGGCGGGCCGTCCGCAGCACCCGCCGGGCGATCTCCCCCCGGTTGGCGACAAGCACCGAAGGTATCTTCCCGCTCGCCTCCGGGCGCTCCTGACGCACCGCCTTCCCTCCTCGCTCGTTCTGTTTTTCCCGCTCGCCTCCGGGCGCTCTTGACGCACCGCCTTCCCTCCTCGCTTCGCTCGTCAGTCCAGGCGGTGCCGCGCCCTTTGGCTCGCGGGGGAAAGCCGGGTGCCCTCAGAGCTGGATCACGGAGCGGCGGCTGACGACCCGGCTTAGGGCCTCGACTGCTTCGGGATCATACTCGCTGGCCGTGTCCAGGCGGAGCTGCTGGACGGCCGCGGCGGCGCGGCCGGGGTCCAGCGAACTGCCTACCAGGTCATCGAAGGCGTTGGCGGCCTTGATGATGCGGCTGCTCAGCGGCGGCCGGGACGGCTCGCCGTCAACCCGGTCCAGACGGCCTGGACGCCCCCGGTAGCCCTCGTGCGCCACCTCGAAGCCGCGGTAGGGCTCGTTCTGCCTGCGGACGATCTCGGCCACCGAGCCGAGCACCTGGGCCTGCTGGATCACGTCGGCGCCAAGCGCGGCGATGCGCTGCTGGTCCTGGCGGGAGACCAGGACGGTGGCTCCGCCGGGTATCGGGTCGGCCAGCGACAGCTGGCCGATATCGTGCATGAGCGCGGCGTATTCGAGCTCGAGCAGCTGGGGTTCGTGGATGCCGAGCTCCCGGCCCACGGCGACGGCGAGCCGGCTCACCCGTTCGGAGTGGCCGGGTTCTACGTAACCGCCGATCTCGGTGACTTTGGCCAGGGCCCGGACGGTCTGCAGGTAGGTGGCCCGGATCCCGGCGTAGCGGCGGAAGGCGACCTGGGTGACCAGCAGGGGGGCGGTGAACACGGCCAGTGCCGCCAGCCCCATCACCTCGGCGGCGAACGCGATGAGCAGGGCCGACGCCCCGACCGCCGCGCCCAGCGGCAGCTGGACGCGCATCTCGTCGACCAGCGCGACCCGGAACCTGGCGCGCTGCTCGTCCACCCGCAGCAGCGCGGTGAGCACCGCCTCGAGCAGCAGTGCGAGTACGACCAGGGCCGTCATCACCGAAAAGGCCAGGCCCCAGTCCCGGACCACGGCGCTGTTCCCGGCGAGCGGGCGGAAGATGAAGGCGACGAAGGCCACGCAGAGCAGGCGGATGGACATGCCGCCCGCCTTGGCCGGCCGGCCCACGGCCAAGTGCGGCAGCGCGCCGACGATCATGGCGATCGCGGTGACGGTGACCACCTGCTCGGCGCTGTGCTGAGCCGGGTGATCCCCGACCCGGATGAGCAGGGCGTAGGCGAGCGCTCCGGCCATCCCGATCGGGACCGCCTCCCGGTCGCCCGGCAGGTTGAGCCGCAGGACCTCGCCGAACGCGATCAGGACACCGAACGCCACCGCTATGCGCGGGTCGCGCAGGCCCTGCACGGCGGTCTGCGCCACGGAGGCGACGAGGACCACGCCGGCCGCGACCATGAGCAGCAGCAGGCCGGAGTCCCGCACCTGCCAGGGGAACCGGCGCAGCTCGTAGCGGGTCATGGGGCTTCAGAAGCTGTCGATCACGCGGAGCGGCGCCCCGGGTTCGTCATGGTCCCGGGCGGCGATCTCGGCCAGCTCATCGGCCGCGAGCAGCGGCGGCTCGGGACGCTGCCACCCTTCGCGTTTAATCGCGGCCACGAAGGCGTCCACGAACGCCGGGTCGAACTGTCTACCCGCCCATTTCCGCAACTCCGCGATGGCCTCGTCCACCGGGCGGGCGCCGCGATAGGACCGGGTGGAGGTCATCGCGTCGAAGGCGTCGGCCACCGCCAGCACCCGGGCGAACTCGGGGATCTCGTCACCGGCCAGGCCCATCGGGTAGCCGCGGCCGTCGATCCGTTCGTGATGATGCATGATCCCGGCCAGGGCCTCATCGAGGAACCCGATCTCGCGGACGATGTCCAAGCCGCGCATCGGGTGCAACTGGATGGCGGCGTACTCCTCCTCGGTCAGCTTCCCGGTCTTCTGCAAGACCTTGGTCGGCACGCCGAGCTTGCCGACATCGTGCAGCATACCCGCGTACCTGATCGCCTCGACTCGCTCGCTCCGCATGCCGATCTCACGCGCGATCATGACCGATCCCCGGGAAACCCGGTCGCTGTGGCCGCGGGTGTAGAGGTCCTTGGTCTCCACGGCCTGGCAGAGCGCGCCCACCGTGGCCTCGTAGGCCTGCTGCTGCTCCGCGATCTGGGCCACGGCCCAGCGGGCGACGAAGAGCGGGATCAAGATCAGCACCGGCGCGAACAGCCCGGTCACACTCCACAGCGCGGCGATCAGCAGCCCGAATGCCCCGTACCCGAGATCTGAGGCGATCAGCTTGACGCTCATGCCCAGCGGAGCACGCCGCCCGGCGAAGTCACGGTCGCTGGTCAGCCAGAGCACGCCCGCGAGCAGCGTGTGGTTGGTGACCGCGTGCACCACGGCCGCAACCGCGAACGGGAGGATCACGTTCGGGAACGACGCGGAAGTCGGGATACCCACCTGTCCGCCCATGGCGATGAACGCCACTCCGGCCAGGTACGCGGACAGGGCCATCATCCCGGTGTTGAACGCCCGCTGGGCCAGCGAGGGTCCGCGTCGCATCCCGAACATGGTGCAGGCACCGACCAGCGCGCCACCGACCGGACCGAGCAAGACCGCGGCGGCCAGGGTAGCGGAGGAGTTAGGGGACCAGGCCAGCTGCCGAGGACGCAACAACGTGGCCGTCGATTCAAAGACCACCAGCAGCAGACCGAGCACTGCTACATTCCGCCACCAGCGGATGTCTCCGAACGGGCCACGTATGATCACTGCCGCCGCGGCGACGACCACTACGCCGATATAAAGCCGTGCGGGCCACGAGAGCCTAGCCGAACCCTCCCCGCTGGACGCCAGGAGCGTGGAACGCGGGCTATGCTCCAACCCTTACCCCCACGTGCTCCCGCCGGGGGCAGCCAAACAGACCCGGGCCGCCGCCACCGCACTCGCAACACGTGGTATTCCGCCGGATGGTCGCATGGAGCTGACCTCCCTAACGCGCGACTACGCACAGCTCACCGGATATCGCCCAAGGTCAAGGATAACGTGGCCACAACAGATCTCGCAGGCCCAAATCTCATCGTAAACAAATCGTGAGCGTCGCAGTCACAATGGGCAATCAGGCGTGGTACTCGTGGCGCAATTGCCCCAGTCCTGGCAAATCGGGTGGTTCGCGGGCTAGTCAGCGAAGCCGATCGTGGTCTGGACTTCCCTGATGCGGACGAGGATTTTCGCGCGCAGGTCGGCGGGGGCCGGGTCGCACCCGCAGTGCTTGGCTACGAGGCGCTTGACCGCCTCCTCCAGGCCGTACTCACGTAGGCAGGGGCCGCATTCGTCCAGGTGCTGACGGATCTTCGCGCAGTCCACGTCGGCAAGCTCGCCGTCCAGGTAACCGTAGACCCGCTCTAGCACCTCGGTACACGGCGTCTCATGTGGTTTTCCGCAGCTCATCGCCCATCCTCCCCGGGCAGGGAAGCGTCGGATGCGGTGCGTGCCAATCCGCGTTCCGACGCGTAATCCTGGAGCAGTTCCCGCAGCTGCCGCCGACCGCGGTGCAAACGTGACATCACGGTACCGATAGGTGTTTCCATGATGTCGGCGATCTCCTTGTACGCGAACCCCTCCACGTCGGCCAGGTACACCGCGATCCTGAATTCCTCGGGGAGCGCCTGGAGCGCCTCCTTTATGTCAGAATCGGGCAGCCGTTCCAGCGCCTCCGCTTCGGCCGACTTCAATCCCCCAGAGGTGTGCGACGCCGCCCGGGCCAACTGCCAGTCTTCGACTTCCTCCGCGCCGGAACGCTGCGGCTCGCGCTGTCGCTTGCGATAAGTGTTGATAAACGTGTTGGTCAGGATCCGGAACAGCCATGCCTTCAGGTTGGTGCCCTGCTGGAACTGGTGGAAGGACGCGTACGCCTTGGCGAACGTCTCCTGTACCAGGTCCTCGGCGTCTGCCGGGTTGCGAGTCATCCGCAGCGCCGCGGAGTACAGCTGATCCAGGTAGGGCAGCACCTCCTGCTCGAAGCGCTCACCGCGCTCTCCGAGAGCGTCCGACGGTCGCGGCGGCGCTGAAGGGTCCGGCGGAACGGGACTCACCCCCTCGGGGATCGGTCTGCTGGGATGCAGAGCATATGAGGGGGAGGATACCGCGCCCGGGAACGGTGCGAGTTTCAGCGTGCCACGAGGTGGCGAGGCGACTGCCATGCCGCGTTCAACACGGGGGGGCCGCGCGTCATTCCGAGATCGGCCGCGGCCGGCAGGTGAGAAAGGCGGCTGGCCGGGAAGGTTACTGACGAAGGGCGTCTCCGTCGCGGGAGCGCCGAGTCAGGAGCCCGGGCCCGTGCACCATGCGGCCACCGCCATCACCGCGCCGGATACCGACCATCTTCCGGCCTACTGGCAATTCCACGACGCCGTGACGCGAGCCCAGCTAGCGGCCTGGCTGCCCCGCCGCCGCCACCTGATCGTGGATGTCTCCGGCCCGCGCGCGCGGGGCGCCGAACTGGCCGCAGCGGCTGGCCATAAAGTGCTGCGCGTAATCGACGGCCGCACCGCGAGCCAAAGGAGCGCCGGCGCCGGAGGCGAGCGGGACAACACAGTACTGGCCGATTGCTCCCGGCTGTCCTTCCTGTCCGACGGCTGCGCCGATGACGTCATCGCCGAGGACCGGGCGCTGTCCACCCACCTGGCCGCCGAACAGATGATCGGCGAGATCGCGCGCGTCCTGCGCCCGGGCGGGCGCGTGCTGGCCTGCGTCGACTCGCTGGTGCTCGGCATGGCGGTGCTCGCCGACCAGCATCACTGGGCTCATCTGGTCGACCTGCCGCACGCCGAGGTGGTGCTGGTGCCATGGCCGGACGGCTCCATCACCCGGTGCTACGGCCCCGATCAGGCGCGAGAACTATTCAGCGGGGCCGGGCTGACGGTGAACTGGATCCGGCCGCGCACCGTATTCTCCGAGTCGATGGTCACGCACGTGCTGCGCCGCGATCCGGCCAGCCTGCCCAAGCTCGTCCGTGCCGAGCTGGCCGCGCGGTCCGACGAGTCATTGGGCGCACAACTGGTGATCTCGGCCAGCAAGAAGAGGCTGACTGGTCCGGCCCGCTAGCGGCGGCGGGCGCGCTTGGCCTGGCAGTTAACGCAGCGGGCGGCGTCGGGCCGAGCCTCGAGCCTGCCTTCGGGGATATCACCTCCGCAGTCGGTGCATCGGCCGTAGGTGTTGTCCTCGATGCGGGCAAGCGCGGCGACCACTTCGTCACGCTGGCTACGGGCCGAGTGCAGAATCGCCTCGGTGCGGTCGGTCTCGGACAAGGTGGATCCCGCGTCGGCCGAATCCTGCGGATACCCCTGCCCGGCCAGGGGCGCGGGATGCTCCCCCTGCAAGATGGATATCGACCGGTCCAGGTCGGCGCGCATCTCCTCAAGGCGCTTACGGGCGACGGTTATCTCCACTAGTGTCCTCGCCTCCCGCCCGCGTGCGCTGCGCAGCCCAGGCTCGGGTAAGCCGCGGCCGCACGCCGCGGACTCAGAACAACTCGCCGGGCGGCCGCTCCTGGTCGGCGGATAGCGGCACGATGAGCTCGGGTCCGTTGTTCCGCACGGAGTTGACAGCCGTTGAAACGGGATGCGACGTCAGGCCGCCGGCCATCGCGGGCTGCATCGTCGCTTGAAGCTGGCCGGGCTCGGAGTTGCCCGGGTTAAGCCAGTCGGCCCAGTGATCCTGCGTGATCACCATGGGCATGCGGTCGTGGATCTGGCCGACCTCGTCGGTCGCCTGGGTCGTGATAATCGCGGCCGTCCACAGCCAGGCGCGTTCGTGGTCATCGGGCAGGGCCTGATCGCGCCAGAGCTCGTACAGCCCGGCGAAGGCCAGCGCACCACCGTCCTTCCGGTAGATGTAGTAGGGCTGCTTGAGCTGCTTGCCCTGCTCGGTGACGGCCTGCCATTCGTAGTAGCCGTCGGCGGGAATGATGCAGCGGCGCTTGGCGAACGCGCGCCGGAACGCGGGCTTGACCGCGACGGTCTCGGCGCGGGCGTTGATGAGCTTGCCGCCGCCCGAGGCGTCCTTGGCCCAGAACGGGATCAGGCCCCAGCGGACCACGCGCAGCTCGCGAGCGGGCGGCTGGTCCGGCTCCTCGTCGCGATCCTCCTGGCGCGGGCGTGGCTCCATGACCGCGTATATCCGCCGGGTGGGCGCCACGTTGTAGTCAGGATCTGGCTCCGGGTCGGGTCCGTCGGCGACGCGGTCCCGCTC
>Ga0318499_10000292_pt1 | contig 11295 bp, 9 predicted proteins | sample GRESIP109b1f25_FD_203489 | JGI IMG/M metagenome (GOLD analysis project Ga0318499, IMG submission 203489) | Tropical soil microbial communities from Luquillo Experimental Forest, Puerto Rico - GRE.SIPMG.109b1f25 | ecosystem: Environmental > Terrestrial > Soil > Tropical forest > Bulk soil...
GACATTGCCGCCGGGATTCGCCGGCGTGTAGGAGCACGGCGATCCGGGCGGGACGGCCGGTCCCGGATGATCCGGCGTGCCCTCCAGCACCGGCGGCGCCGGCGGCGGCGCGCCGTTGGGGAACCGGGTGCCGTTGGGGTCTGGCCACCGGAACTCGGGCAGCCCGGCGCTGCGCCAGAAGTTCTCCGGGTCGATGCCCCGCTTTTTGAACGCCGCGTCAACCCACGGCTGAAGAATCTGGTAGGGCAGCAGGTTCGCCACGATCGCCTTGAAGTACGGCCCGGAAGCGACGGCTTCGGTCAGGGATGCGGTGTATCTGCTGAGCAGTATCAGCACATCGGCCAGGTCGTTCTTGCGCTTGACCAGTTCGTCGCTGACAGTGCTCAACTGCTGCAGCACATGGTTGAGGTTGGGGTTCTCGTTGATCAGGCCGGACACCTGGGCTGACACGTCCGACACGTTGCTCAGCAGAATGCTCAGCGCCTGGCTGCGTTGCCTGAACGCGGACAGGAGGGTGTCGGCGTTGACCAGCAGCCCGTTGAACTGGCCGCGGCGGTCGCCGAGCACGCGCGCGATCTTGCTGGCGTTCGCCAGCAGTTGCTTGAGCTGCTCGCCACGCCGGCCGACGGTGTCGGAGAATGCCTTGACACCATCGAGGGCGGCGCTTAGATGCGGAGCAGTCTGATCGAAGGTCTCCGACAACACCTTCAGTGACCGTTTGGTGGCCTCGATGTCCCAGCCCGTCGCCGCCTTAGTGGCATCGACGAAAGCGTCGTAGACCTGGTATGGCGTGGTGGTTTGCGCCGCCGGAAGGAAATCGTTGGGCCGCAAGGGCTCTGAGCCGCGCGGTTCGATCTGCATGTTCTTGCGGCCGAGAATGGTGTCGGTGCGGATCGCGATTCGGCTTTGCGACCCGATCGTCCTGCCGGCCAACGTGAATCCGACGGCGACCCTGTTGCCGCGGATCGCCAGGGAGCGCACCAGACCGACTTCCACCCCGGCGATTTGCACCTTGTCGCCCGTGTTGATGCCGCCCGTGTCGGCGAACTCCGCATAGTAGATGGGCGTGGCGAACAGCATCGGCACACTGGTAAAGGTTTGCCCCACAGCAACAACGAGCACGGTGACCAGCACGCCCATCAACCCCACACGTCCACGGTTGAATTCCGTCAGCGTCCTCATTGCGGCGTGCACCTCCCGGTGGGCTGTCCGAAGAGCTTGATGGTGCGTACCGGACCACCGGGCTGTAATCCGTTGACTTTCAACGAGAGGTCGCACAGGTAGAAATTGAAGAAGTCGCCGTAGGTGCCGCCGGCACGGCCGATGATCCGGTATGCGCCCGGCAGCTTGCGCAATACGTCGTCGAGAGTCGGCAGATTGTTTATCAGCGACTGCTGGATGACCTCGAGGTGTTCGACGGTGCTGTGCAGCAACGGCCGGTCCTCACCCAGCAGGTCGGCCAGGGTTCCCGCGGCGTTGCTGATGTGAGCTACCGCCGCGGCCAAGGGATCGGCCCTGTTCTTCAGCCCGGTGATCAGCACCTCTAACTTGTCGACCGTTCCGTCGAACTCCTTCTCGTGCTTGACGGTGGTCGCCAGCACGGTGTTCAGGTTGTTGATGATCTCGCCTATCGCCTGGTCCCGGTCGGCCAACGTTGCGGTGAGTGAAGCGGTTTGGTCGAGGATGTCGCTGATGGTGGCGCCCTGCCCCTGGAACACGGTGATGATCGACTGAGCGATCCTGTTGACCTTGTCCGGGTCCAGCGACTTGAAAAGCGGACGGAATCCCCCGATCAGAGCGTCGAGATCCAACGCCGGCTGGGTGTGCTCAAGCGGGATCGTGCCGCCCGGGGCCAGCAGCTGACCGGTGTCGCCGCGCTTGAGTTCCAGGTAGCGGTCGCCGATCAGGTTGAGATAGCGGATCGACGCGGTCGTCGCCTTGTCCAGCCGCAGCGAGCTATCCAAGTTGAAGTCCACCAACACCCGCTTGTCCCCGTCTACCAGCGTCACCTTGGAGACCTTGCCGACCTCCACCCCCGCTGCGCGGACGAACTGCCCCTTGCGTAGCCCGCTGGCATTGGTGAACACCGCGGAATACCCGGTCGTGCGATCGAAGCGCACTTGCCCGAACACGACGACGATCACCACGGTGAACATCAACAGAACCAGCCACAAGATGCCGAGTTTTACTGCTGTGCCAGTGGTTTTCATGGGTTTATCGTGTTCTCCCCAAATTGGCGTCCCCAGACGTATTCGCCGAGCAGTGGCTGCCCGAGTCCGAGGTGGTTGTACGGCGCGATGCTGGCGCCCGTGTCCATCACCAGATACGGCGCCGGCCACAAATCCCGGGTGATCGTCTGCCAGCAGCCCGGCCGCCCACCGGGTCCGCCGCGAGCGTTCACCCGCGGCAGGTTGTCCGGATAGACATAGGGGTTGGGCGCCGGCAAAATCGCCCCGGCGGCCGCCAGCGAATAGCCATTGCCGCCGGCCGCATTCAGGATCAGTGGCGCAGCGTCGCGAAAGTTGCGGATCGTGCAGAACAGCGCGGGGCTGTAGGTGTCGAGCAGCTCGGCCGTGGGTACCAGGTCGGCGGCCCCGCGTGCCAGATAAGGCCCGCCCCTGGCGAAGATGTCTTCGCCGGTCTTGCCCACGCCCACCGCCGCCAACAACGCCGCATCCAGATCCCCCTGTTGCCTCGTCAGTGTGCGGGCCGTGGTCAGAGCGTTCTGCAGAAAGGCCCACAAATCCGGCGAGGCACGGGTGTAGATGTCACCGAGATCCGCCAACCGCCGCACGTCGTAACCGAGCTGCTTCACTCGCGGGTTCAAGTGCTCGAGAATCTGATTGCCATTGACCAGCGACGCTCCGAAGCGGTCGCCCAGCCCGTCCAGGGCCTGCGCCAGCGCGGACAACGTCGCGTTCAGCTCGATCGGATCCACCTTCTCGGCGATCGAGGTGATCGTCTCGAACAATGTGTCGAACTCGGTGGTCACCGACCGCACGTCGATCACGTCGTGCGACGAGATCCGTTGGGGTTTAGGGTTTTCCGGCGACGACAACGACACATACTTATTGCCGAACAGGGTTGCCGCCTCGATGCTGGCCACCACGTTGGCCGGAATCAGCTTGACGTACTTCGGATTAACCTCCAACACCAGCTTCGCTGCCGGGCTGCGATCACGCTCGATCTCCGAGATGCTGGCCACCCTGCCGATTCCCACCCCGTTGAAGGTGACTTTCGCTCCCGGTTCCATCACCAGCCCCGCCCGCGAAGCCACCAAGGTCAGCTCGGTCTTGGGCGTGAAATCCCCGCGAAACTGCATGTACACCAACACGAGAACCAACGCGCCGACCGACAGCAAGACCACACCCTCCACGTACAGGAGGACCCGTCGGCTCTTCCGCGTCAGCAGCGTCGTCATGGCGGTCACACCGTGAGGTTGAAGTTCGGGTCGACGCCGTAGAGCGCCAACTCGGCCAGCAGGACAACCACCACCACCGAGACCAGCGAAAATCGCATCGATCCACCGACCGGGCCGCCACTGGCGGTGTACCCGTAGTAGCAATGGGTGGTCATCACGACCACCGCAATGATGACGACCTGCACGACCGACCAACCCACATCCTCGGGACGCAGGAAGGTGCGGAAGTAGTGCTCGTAGGTGCCGTTCGACTGTCCATAGAAGATCGTCGTGACCACCTGGCCGGACGTGAAAGCCATGTCGAGGGCCAGCGCGTACAGCGGCACGATCACCACCAACCCGCCCAAAATCCGAGTGGAGACCAAAAACGAAATCGACTTGATGCCCATGACTTCGAGCGCGTCGATCTCCTCACTGATCCGCATGGCACCCAACTGGGCGGTCGCGCCGGCGCCGACCGTGGCGGCCAGCGCCACACCGGAGACGATGGGCGCGGCGACGCGCGTATTGGCCAGTGCCGCAAAGAATCCGGTGAACGCCTCGACACCGATGTTGCCCAGCGACGCGAAGCCCTGGATGGCGATCAGCGAGCTGCCGGACAGCGTCACAAACCCGATGATCGCGACCGTGCCACCGATCACGGCCATCGCGCCGGTGCCCATGCCGATCTCCGCGGTGAGCCGCAGCGTCTCCCTGCGGTAGCGGTGCAGCGCCCACCCTATCTGCATGACGCTGATCCGCGTGAACCTCGCGAAAATCCCTATCTGCTCAAGCCTTCGGACCGCACCGCCGCCATAGCGGTTGACGTTGGCGGCGGTCCGCGGGTAGCGGGCGCGCAGGACGGCTCGCGTCGACACGTCAGCGCCCTGTCCCGAATCGCACGCCGATCGTGGTCAGCACCACGTTGACCGCGAACAGCGCGATCACGCACAACACCAGCGTCTCGTTGACGGCGGTGCCCACGCCCTTGGGACCGCCCTTCGTGGTGAGGCCGCGATAACAACCCACCAGGCCGGCGATCGTTCCGAACGTGGCCGACTTGACCACCGAGATGACCACCTCGGGCAAGCCGGTGACCAGGGTGAGCGTGCCGACATAGGCGCCGGCCGAAATGTGCTGGATGAAGACGCCGAAGACGAAACCGCCGACCAGGCCGATGGTTATCACCGCGCCGTTGAGCAGGGTGGCGACGATCGTCGCGGCAACGACGCGGGGCACCACCAGCCGGTGGATGGGGTCGATGCCGAGGACCTCCATCGCGTCGATCTCCTCGCGGATGGTGCGGGCACCCAGGTCGGCGCAGATGGCGGTGGCCCCGGCGCCGGCAATCACCAGCACGGTGGTCAGCGGGCCCAGCTGTGTCACCGCGCCCAGCGCCGCACCCGCGCCTGAAATGTCGGCGGCGCCGAACTCGGCCAGCAGGATGTTGAGCGTGAAGATGATGAGCACTGTCAGCGGAATCGAGACCGCGAGGGTTGGCAGCAACGAGACATTCGTAATGAACCAGCCCTGCTCGATCGCCTCACGCCACTGGAAGGGCCGTCGAAACAGCGCTTTGCCGGTCAGGACGCAGGTCCGGTAGAACCCGCCGACCGCGTCTACCCCGGGCTGGATCTGGCCGCGGAGATAAGTGGTGATCACGGTGGCGGTGCTCATCGTCGATTCCCCGGGCTGTCGAGTCCGGCCAGCACGCTGGTGTTCGCGACTTCGAGCAATTCTTCGGCGGCTTTCTTGGCTCCAGCGGGATCACTCGAGCAGATCGCATCGGCCAGTTTCCGATACGCATCCGGACGCTTGACCTCAGCGGTCGTTGCGCCGGCCAGGACAGGGAGCGCCGGCTCATATGTGGCGCGAAATGCGTTGTACATCAACCGATATACGATCGAACCGGCGCCGTCGACCACGTGATCCCAGAAAGTGAGCACATGACGCTGCCACTCGCTCGGATCCTTCTCGATCTCCAGCGCACGCAGCGAATCCTCGAGCAATTCCGCCAACTCGGGTTCGTGCCGTTCGGCCGCCAGTTCCGCGACCTTCGGACCGTTTCGCAGCCGGGCCTCGAGAATGCTGCGGAGAACGGAGATGTCGAGCTCGCCATTGCGAAACAGCAACCGGGGCAGCAGGTCCAGGCCGGCATGCCGTCGGAAGTCGCGTACGGTGGTGACGCCGCCATGGCGCACTTCAACCAGACCGGCCGCCGAAAGCCGCTTAAGCGCCTCGCGGACAGCGGGCCGGGATACCCCGAGAACGTCAGCCAACTGGCGCTCGCTGGGCAAGGCCTCGCCGGGCTGCATCTCCCCGCTGAGCACGTCGGCGGTGATCTGCTCGAAAACCTCCTCGGGCACCGATCGACGAGTCACCGGCTGCAGCGCCATGCGCTCAGTGTGTCTGGTCGGAGGTCGGACGTCAAGTGGCCAGACCACTTATCTTGGTGCTGGATGTCCGCCGGTCTGAGGGAAGGCCCAAGCGCGCAGGATTATCGAGACTGCACTCAGTGCTAGAAGACGTTCCTTCGCCACACTCTGTGCGCAGTTTCGATGCGTTCAGCGCAGACTCGGTCGAGCACGCATCCCAGCCGGATAAGCCTTGCAGCACAGTGCTATTCGATGGCAAGGCTTGCGATGGGATGCAAGGCCACCTAGGCTCGCCCTGCATGACACTTCCGCCGCCATCCGCAGGATCGGTCGCCCTGGTCACGGGGGCGTCCTCAGGCATAGGTGAACAATTCGCCCGTCAACTCGTGGCCCGCGGCTACCGCGTCGTCGTCACCGCCCGCCGGGAGGACCGGCTGCAGAAGTTGTGCACGGAACTCGGCGGCGAGAAGCACGCGGTCGCGGTGGGGACCGATCTCGCGGTTCCGCAGGACCGGGACCGGCTGGCCGCACGGATCGACGAGCTGGGCGCCGAGGTCGACGTGCTGGTGAACAATGCGGGCCTGGGCATCTACACGAAGTTCGGCGCGGAGGGTCGCGACAAGGAACTGCAGATGCTGCGCGTCGACGTCGAGGCGGTGGCGGACCTGATGCTGCGCTATCTGCCGGGCATGGTCGATCGCGGTCGCGGCGCGATCATCAACCTGTCGTCGGTGTCGGGATTCCAGCCGTCGCCGTACAACGCCGGCTACGCCGCCGCGAAAGCGTATGTGCTGTGGTTGTCGGAGGCGGTGAACGCCGAAGTGGGCGGCACCGGTGTGACGGTCACCGCGGTCTGCCCCGGCCCGGTGCCCACAGAGTTTCAGGCCACCAACGACGCCGATTACCTGGTCGCCCGGCTACCGTCGTTCACCCACGTTCCCGCCGAGCGGGTGGTCGCCGACGCGCTGAATGCCGCCGACCATGGCCGCGCGTCGGTGGTGCCGGGCGGACCGCACGTGCGATTGGCGCTGGGGTCCTCCCGGTTCATACCGACTCCGTTGGCCTTGCCGGTCCTTGCGCGCATGCTGAAGCGCTAGGCGCCGATACGCGCATTCCGGACTTACGCCGCAGCCGATGGTCAAGACTGGGGTCATGACGGATCCCGGTGCGGGCCGCGTGGCGGTCTACCTCGACTTCGACAACATTGTGATCTCGCGCTACGACCAAGTGCATGGACGCAATTCGTTCCAGAAGGACAAGGCCAAGGGCCTCGACAAGCAGGTGGATCGGTTGGCGCGGGCCACCGTCGACGTCGGCGCCGTCATCGACTTCGCGTCGTCGTTCGGGACGCTGGTACTCACCCGCGCGTACGCAGACTGGTCGGCCGAGGTCAACACCGGCTACCGCGAACAGCTGGTGGGCCGCGCGGTCGATCTGGTGCAGCTGTTCCCGGCAGCGGCCTACGGCAAGAACGGCGCCGACATCCGATTGGCGGTCGACGCGGTCGAGGACATGTTCCGGCTGCCCGACCTCACCCATGTGGTGATCGTGGCCGGCGACTCCGACTACATTCCGCTTGCGCAGCGCTGTAAGCGGCTCGGCCGCTACGTGGTGGGCGTCGGTGTGGCCGGTTCGTCGAGCCGGGCGCTGGCGGCCGCCTGCGACGAGTTCGTCACCTACGACACGCTGCCGGGGGTTCCGGTGGCCAAGCCCGAAGCGGCGCCCACCGACGACGCGGCCACCCCGACGAAGCGACGCACCCGTCGCACCAAAGACGCCGAGGAGCCGCCACCGCCCGATCCCCAGGCCGCGGCCACCGATCTGCTGACGCGCGCGCTGCGGATGGGCCTGGAGAAGGACGACGTCGAGTGGCTGCACAACTCCGTGGTCAAGGCGCAGATGAAGCGGATGGACCCGTCGTTCAGCGAAAAGTCCTTGGGCTTCAAGTCTTTCAGCGACTTCCTACGTTCCCGCTCGGATCTCGTGGAGCTCGACGAGAGCTCGACGACCCGGGTGCTGCGACTACGTTAGTTCCCCCGCCGGTGCGCGGACACGAATAGATACGGCGGGACGGCGTCCTCGATCTGCTGCGGAAGTTTGCGGCCGTAGCCGGCCATCAGCTCGTCGGAGGGTGTCTCCGTGACTTGCCAGCCGTGGCGACGCCACCAGTCGCCGACGTCTTCGCGTTCCTCGAAGTACCACAGCTCTTCGGTTCGCGGGATTTCACGCTGTGGGTCGGCCTTGGCCATCAACGCCCGGACCCGCTCCATCCGCTCACGCCGCTGCAGCATCGCCTCGGGATCGGCGAAGTTGGGTGCAAGCGCCTCGACACCGACCCGGCTGCCGGTGGCCGTGAGCCCTTGAACGCGGGTGAACAGCAACTCTTGCGCCGATGCCGGCAAATACATCAGTAGCCCCTCAGCCGACCAGGCACTCGGCGCCGAGGCATCAAACCCGGCCTGCTGCAACACTCCCGGCCAGTCCTGGCGCAGGTCCACCGGCACGCCGACCCGATTGCACGTCGGCTCGGCACCGTGTGCGTGCAACGTCGAGGCTTTGAACTCCAACACCCTGGGCTGGTCGAGCTCGTAGACGATCGTCCCGGCCGGCCACGGCAGCCGCCAGGACCGTGCGTCCAGGCCGGCCGCAAGGATCACCACCTGACGGATGCCCGCGCTGGTGGCATCGAGGAAGAACGTGTCGAAAAAGGCGGTCCGCGAAGCGAAGTAGTCGACCATCGACTTCATCCGCAACGGCAACCCTGGTTCGACGTCCACGACCTCGGCGGGCAGCTCAGGAGCGGCAAACCAGTTCCACTCGCCGTCGCCGGCGGTATCGAGAAACACCCGCGCGAACGGATCGCTGATCAGCGGATCGTCACTTTCGGTTGCCGCCGCCCGCGCCGCCGCTACGCCCAGCGCCGTCGCGCCGACACTCTCGGTGATCTCCCAGCTGTCGTCATCGGTTCTCGCCACTTCCCGACCCTACGTGAACCGGCTGTACGGAAGAATCGCTGTCGGCATGGTCGATAATTCCGCACCGACGTCGCGGCGGCGCCACCTCGCGCGGCTCGCTGTGTTCGCCCTGTTCCTAGTCGGCGTGTTCTACCTGGTGGCCGTCAAGCGGGTCATCGACATCGAGGAGGTGCGGCGCGTTGTCTCGGCGACGGGCCCGGCGGCACCCCTGATCTATGTCGTGGTGTCGGCGGCGCTCGGCGCGTTGTTCGTGCCGGGCTCGATCCTGGCCGCGGGCAGCGGCCTTCTGTTCGGTCCTGTGCTGGGGATGTTCGTGACGCTGGGTGCGGCGGTGGGCACCGCGATCGTCGCGAGCCGCATTGGCCGTCGGGCCGGCCGCGACAGCGCGCGGGCCCTCGTGGGAAGGGAACGCGCCGAGCGCATCGACGCGCTGATCGAACGCGGCGGATTGTGGGCGGTCGTCGGTCAGCGCTTCATTCCCGGCATATCGGATGCGCTCGCCTCGTACGCTTTCGGGGCGTTCGGAGTTCCGTTGTGGCAGATGGTGGTTGGCTCGTTCATCGGTTCGGCGCCGCGGGCATTCGCCTACACCGCGCTGGGTGCCTCGATCGGGAATCGGTCGTCGGCGCTGGCCTACGCGGCGATAGCGGTGTGGTGCGTGAGCGCCGTCGTCGGCGCGTTCGCTGCGCGGCGTGGATATAGACACTGGCGCGGTCACGCCCGCCGCGGTGAGGACGGCGGCATCCCGGATTCGGATCAGGAAACTGAGGCGCGCTGACGAGGAATTCGGCCGGCTTTGGTCGCCTCCGTCCGTCCCACCAGTCACTCTGCCCAACCACTATGCGAAATGTCCACCTCCGAGCCACTTTTCATCGACGGCGTCCGCGCGGTCCGGCGCCACCAACAGCGAAGCCGCACAACGGATGCAGGAGTACCTCACCGAGACATAAACCACGCACACCCGCAGCGTGTCGTGTGCGTGGTTTATGTGTGCGGACAAATATTCACAACGCACCCGCCCACCGGTTGGCGAGCGGACTGATCGACCGGGAGCTCACGTCATGTAACGGTCTCGCCAGCGTGCGAAGCGATTCGTCGGAACCTGAATCGCAGCCATGACCGCGCTCATCGGCGACGCCACCGACTTCGCGCGTGGTTTGGGCTCGGCGACTGGCGGGCCATCGCCCTCCCACCACGTCGGCTGCAACAGCGCCGTAGTCACCGGGATCGCCCGCTCGACACTGTCGCTCCCCCACCTGCTCGCGCGATCGATCGACGCGACGGAGGGCGCCAGGTTCGCCGGCGACAGCGTCGGCTCGAATCGGACGAGGTGATCGGCGTAGGGCAGGTTACGCACCATCTGCAGCTGGATCGCCTGGGTGATCGGCACCAGCCACAGGTGGCGCGGATCCCATTGCGGGTGAAAGCAATCGAACGCCAGGTAGCACGCATTGCGGGTGCCCAGCCGCCCATCGCGGATGCGCTTCCACGCCAGTTCGATCGGGACGTTGCTCGCGGTGCCGCCATCGACGAGGGCCGCGATGTCCTTTTCCTCGAATAGCTCGTCGAGCATCGGGATCATCCGCGGGTCGCTGGTTTCGTGATGCAGCACACCAGGAATGGCCGCCGAGAACGACGCCGCGTCGACGACGTCGAAGTCGCGGGCCGGGTCGTCGTCGCCAATGATGATGGGCTTGACGACCCGCAAGTCGATGAAGGCGGCCACCTGCCACATCCGAGCGCCCACCAGTGGGCCGATGCCGATCGGGCGAAAGGGAAGCGACCGCAACTGCAGTGCCGCTAACTCGGGACGGCGGAACCTTGATGGCAGCGCCGAATACGGCTGCTTGCGCACTCCTGCGACCACGATGTCGAGCGGAATCGCCAAGTCCGACATGCGCATCCGTTGACCGTCTGCGCGGCTGAGCATTGCGTGCGCGAACTGGTCGAAGCGCAGCGCGAACATGCCGGCCAGGCTATGGCGGCGGCGCAGCCGTTCGGGTCCGAGAATGGCGCGGTACGACACCGTTTTCGCCCACGCGATGTATTCCTCGATCGGCACCGGCAGGTCGCGGGCCACCAGGCTGCCCAGGATCGACCCGATCGACGCGCCGATCATGTAGTCGGGCACCTGACCGGCCTCCAGCAGCCGCTGCATGCCGCCGATGTAGACGAAACCCGCACCACCCCCGCCGCCGAGGACCGTGACGAGCTTCTTGTAGCCAACCTCGGCGTCCAATTCTGCCGGGGAAAAGTCGTTTCCGTGGCGCTCGATGAGGACTCGCCGTTGGTCGTCCTGGTCGGCGGCCAGACCGGTCAGCGCCTCTCGCGCAGCCCTCAGCGCCGTGATCGGATCCGGCTCCTCGCGCAGCGGTCCGTATAGCGTGTCGGCGACCCTGGACCGCCAGGGCGCGATTTCGGCGCCGACCGAGACGTCTCCGCGCCCGCGGGTTCCGCCCGGGCCCGCGGCACCCGGTTCGAAGTCGGCGAGCCTGGCGAAGTTCAGGATGTAGCGCAGCTTGCGCAGCTCGTCGGCGCTTAACAC
>Ga0318499_10000295_pt1 | contig 11274 bp, 10 predicted proteins | sample GRESIP109b1f25_FD_203489 | JGI IMG/M metagenome (GOLD analysis project Ga0318499, IMG submission 203489) | Tropical soil microbial communities from Luquillo Experimental Forest, Puerto Rico - GRE.SIPMG.109b1f25 | ecosystem: Environmental > Terrestrial > Soil > Tropical forest > Bulk soil...
CTAGCGCGACCGACGCCCGACCCGTGCTATGGGGCGGCGCATGCCCGAGGCGTCCGAGATCGAGACCGAGAAGCTGCACGAGGCCATCGAGGAGGAGCTGGAGAAGGAGGGCGGCGCGTTCCTCCGCAACATCGCGCTCACCACGGCGCTGCTCGCCGCGCTCGCAGCGATCGCGTCTCTGCGCGCGGGCGGGACGGTGAACGAGGCGCTCAGGCTCGAGACGGCCGCCACGCGCCTCCAGGCCGAGGCGTCCGATCAGTGGGCCCACTACCAGGCGAAGGGCCTGAAGGGCGCGGTGGCGGACGCGGCGCGCGCCGCGTGGCTCGCCGCGGGCAAGGCGCCGCCCGAGGAGCACGCCGCGAAGGCGGAACGGTACGCGAGGGAGCAGGAGGAGATCCAGGCGAAGGCGCGCGAGCTCGAGGTGGAGCGCGACGCGAAGGAGCGCGAGGCCGCGCACCTCATGCACCTCCACCACAGCTTCGCGGGCGCCGTCGCGCTCTTCCAGGTGGCGATCGCCCTCGGCGCGGTCGCGGCGCTCACGCGCAAGCGGCTCGTGTGGCTCGGCTCGATGGCGGTCGGGCTCGCCGGCGTCGCCTACGTCACGATCCCGCTCGTGGGGGGCTGAGCGCGCGTCTGCCTCCGGTCGCCGCGTTGCCGGAGGCGATAGCGCGTGTTACATCCCGCTCGCCGGAGCCGCTCGGGCGAACGCGTCGGTCTGCAGGGCAGGGGCCGCCGAGGAAAGTCCGAGCACCACAGGGCAGGGTGCCGGTTAACGACCGGTCGGGGCGACCCGCAGGAAAGTGCCACAGAGAACAGACCGCCGAACGGCGCCCGGGTCACCGGACGCGCGTGGCAAGGGTGAAACGGTGCGGTAAGAGCGCACCGCGCGCCGGGTGACCGGCGCGGCACGGCAAACCCCACCCGGTGCAAGAGCAAATAAGGAGGCGAGTGGCCCGCTCGATGCCTCCGGGTACGGCTCGCTGGAGGCGCGCGGCAACGCGCGTCCGAGAGGAATGTTCGCCGCCGCCGGGAGACCGGCGGGACAGGACTCGGCTTACAGGGCGGCTCCGGCCTTTTCTTCTCGATCGTTCTTCTCGTCGCGCTACGACGCGAGCGCGGCGCGAGCGTACGCCGCGGCGCTCGACGGTCCACGGGGGCATCGCTCGACGTGAAGGCCCGCGTGTGGGAGCGCCCGCTCGGGTCGATGAGTTCCCCCGCGCGGCCTCCTGGCGGGTGGCCATGGCTCCCAGCCGTGTCCCGCGCTGCCGATGGCCCAACGAAGGGCACCTCCAGACCGCACACGTCGTGTCTAAGTCGCCTGACGGGCCACGCAGGAAGCGGGCCGAGGGACGCTCTCCCTGGATATCGCGATCATCCGGTTCTTCAATGACTTCGCGTCGCGCTCGTGCCTCTTCGATCGCGCGGTCGTGTACATCTCGGGCACCCCGATGCTGAAGGGGATGGTGCTGTTCGCCCTCGTCTGGTACGCGCTGTTCGCGAGTGATCAAGCGCGGTCGCGCCGCGACGAGCTGCTGTCCGTCGTCGCGTTCCTGGCCGTCGCCCTCGTGGTCGCGCGCATTCTGTCCGCGATCCTCCCGTTCCGGGCGAGGCCGATGTACGACCCCACGTTGGCCCTGCAACCCGTGTGTGGCCTCGATCCCCAGGGGCTGAGAGGCTGGAGCTCGTTCCCGAGCGACCACGCCGTCATGTACTCGATGCTCGCGACCGGCATCTGGTTCGCCTCACGTCGGCTCGGCTGGATCGCGATCATTCACGTGGCCGTCTTCGTCCTGCTCCCGCGGGTCTACCTCGGGCTCCATTGGCCCACGGACATCCTCGTCGGCGTGGCGCTCGGGGTATCGTTCGCGCACCTCGCGCGGTACCTCTGGTTGCGCACGACCATCGGGCGCTGGGGGCAAGCACTGTTCGTGAAGATGCCCGGCGCCTTTCATGCCGGCCTGTTCGTCTTGAGCTATCTCCTCACGACCCACTTCGACGAGCTCCGGAACCTGGTCCGGGCGTGGCGATCTGACGCCGGCTGACGGGACCACCACGCACGGACGTCCGTGGTGCGCGAGGCGATACACCGGAGCGCATGCTCCGCGTCCGCGACCGAGTGGTGGGAGCAGATCGTTCGCGCGGTCGGGTCCATCATGGATCGACGCCCCGCCCGTTCCGGCGGCCCCGCCTTAGCCACCACGCGAAGAGCGCCAGACGCCGACCGCAGGTAGACGACCCGCGCCGGGAGAAGCCTGCACCACTCCGGCGTCCGTCGTCCCGCCAGGCTCCAAGCGAAAGGTCGTCATGGCCACAGACAAAGCGTTCAACGTCGTCCTCGTCCACGGCGGCTTCGTGGATGGCTCGGGATGGAAGGACGTCTACAAGCTCCTCACTCGCGACGGTTACACGGTGAGTGTCGTCCAGAACCCGACCACGACCCTGAGCGACGATGTCGCGGCCACGAAGCTCGTGCTGGACGCGCAAGACCGGCCCGTGATCCTGGTGGGACACTCGTATGGCGGCGTGGTGGTCACCGAGGCGGGGAACGATCCCAGGGTCGCCGGGCTCGTCTACATCGCCGCCTTCGCCCCGAGCGAGGGCGAGTCCGTGGACGCGCTCATCAAGAACCCGCCGCCGGGAGCCCCGGTGCCGCCGATCCTCGCGCCGAGGGAGGGTCGCCTCTTCCTCGACAGGGAGAAGTTCCACACCGCCTTCGCAGGCGATCTCGACGCCGAGGAAGCCGCATTCATGGCCGACTCGCAGGTGCCGTGGGGCGTGGACGCGCTGCGCGGCCGCGTCACGAAGGCCGCCTGGAGGTCGAAGCCGAGCTGGTACCTGGTCTCCACCGACGACCGGATGATCCCTCCCGCCGCTCAGCGAATCATGGCCGAGCGTGCCGGCGCGACGACGGTCGAGCAGAAGGGCAGCCACTCCATCTACGTGTCGCAGCCCAACGCCGTCGTGGCACTCATCAGGCAGGCGGTCAGCGGGGCGAGGACAGCGGCGGGTCAGACCGAAGTGGCGAAGCCCGGAGCGTCACCTCGCGAGTGAGGGGTCTGCGCCGTTCGGAGGACGCATGGCCGCGATCTGCCCCGTCGACTTCGACACCGCTCGCCTGCGGAACGAGATCCAGGCGTGAACCTGTACGCGGCCAAGCCGGCTCGCTCGGGTTGAGGAGCGCATGCTTCACCGCGGTCTCCCTCGCGCTGCCGCGTCCTGCGCGCACGCGTCCCTGCGGACTCGTCCCCTCATCGCTCATCCGCCGGCGGCCGCGCTCATCGCCGCCGCCTTGCTCGCCACGGCGTGCGCCGGGGTCCGCGGGAGCGCGACGGCCGGTGCGCCCGTCGCGCCACCGGCGAGCGGCGCGGCCGCGGACGCGTCCAGGGAGGCGATCGCGGAGGCGCACCGCCGGGCCGACGCGGCGACCGACGCCCTCGTCTCGCGGTTCTGGAGCAGCGGCGCGGGGGCGTTCACGGCCTCGCCGGGCGGCTCGCGGGCCGCGGAGTACTGGCTCTCGGCGCAGGCGCTCGCCAGCGTCATCGACGGCGTCGAGCGCACGGGCGGGCGCCGCTGGGCCGACGTTCCGCGCGCGTTCATCTCGGCGCAGGACGCCCGGGGATGGCGGCGCGACTACGTCGACGACGAGAACTGGATGGCGCTCGCGCTGCTGCGCTGGTCGGAGCTGGCGGGCGACGCGACCGCACGCGCCCGCGCGGAGGCGCTCCTCGACGACATCGCGCAGGCGTGGGACGAGACCTGCTGCGGCGAGCATCCGGGCGGGATCTGGTGGGATCGCGCGCACACGCAGAAGGCGACCGCGTCCAACGCGGGGCCGGTCATCACGGTCGTGCGCCTCTACGAGAGGACGGGCGACCGGTCGCGGCTCGAGCTCGCGCGGAAGGTGTTCGCGTACTGGGCCGCCGAGATGGTCGATCCCGCGACGGGCCAGGTCGCCGATCACGTCGAGCCGTCGGGCAGGAAGGTCTGGTGGCGGTTCACGTACGACCAGGGGACGATGATCGGCGCCGCGCTCGCGCTCTACGGCGCGACGAAGGAGCCCGGCTACCTCGACGTCGCCCGGAAGATCGCCAGGTTCATGCGCGCGGAGGAGACGGAGGCGAGCGCGCGCGGCGCGATCCTGTCCGACGGCCCGAGCTGCGCCGGCGACTGCGAGCAGTTCAAGGGCATCGCCCAGCGCTACCTCGCCGAGCTCGCGGAGGTGGACCCGGGCGGCGGATGGGCGGAGCTGCTCCGCGCCGACGCGGCCGCCGTCTGGGATCTCGCGCGCGACGCCGCGACCGACACGTTCGGGGTCGACTGGGCGGGGCCGTTTCACGGCGCATCGATCGCGACGCAAAGCTCGGCGTCCACCACGCTCGAGCTCCGGGCCCGGGCGGGAGGGCCGAGCCGGGGGCGTTGACAGCGCTCGCTCGGGGGGGCGACCCTCGTCGGCGAAGGAGGTCGCCGATGCGCTCCCTCGCCCTCGTGGCCTCGCTGACGGTCGTCGCCTGTGGGTCGCAGCATTCGAGCGGCTCGGGTACGCGACAGGCGCTGCTGCGCACGCCCCCCGTCGCGACCTGCACCGCCGACCAGCAGAAGGCGTGCCCCGCGATGCAGGCGCTGGCGTGCCAGGCGGGTCAGGAACCCGTCATCGATTACTCGAGCGACTGCTGCGCTCACGTCACGTGCCAGCCGAGCTGCAGCGCGCCGGCGCCGTGTCCCGCGACGCCGGCCCCCGCGTGTCCCGTCGGGACGCATCTCTGGATCGGCACGGCCGTCGAGGACTGCTGTCCGGCGTTCCGCTGCGATCCGGACGGCGCGACGTGCGATCCGAGCAAGGCGACGGCCTGTACGCTGGCGATCCCGACCTGCGCCGGAGGCGCGCCGCCCGTCGTGGTGGGACGGTCCAGCGACTGCTGCCCCATCTACCAGTGCGGCTGCGGCCTCGCGTCCGGGCCCAGTGCCGCCCCGAACGAGCCCGCTCCAGTGGCGCTGCCCGCGGACTGCGGCTGCACGCGGCCCACGTGCAAGCCGGGCGACATCACGGTCTGTGCGGGAACGGATCCGTGCGGTGGCCCCTGTACCTGCCAGCCGCAGCAACCCCAGTGCACGACCGACGCGGACTGCCCGGCGGGTGAGCGGTGCGACGCAATCTGCGTCGGCTGGGGCTGCGCTACGGCCGGCGGCACCACCGCCGGCGGGGCCGCGGGCGGCAGCGCCGCCACCGGATGCACCTGCCCGCCGAATGACACGACCTGTAGCTGTGATCCGGCCGGGAACTGCTCCGGACAGACCTGCACCAGGCAGTGCGTCCCGGCGTCGCCGACGTGCGACCCGGCGAAGCCGCCGCCGTGCCCGATGTCGCTCCCGGCCTGCCCAGGCGGGACGCAGCCCGTGGCCGCCGGTACCGATCCCACGACCTGCTGTCCGACCTACAAGTGCTCGGTCTGCCCGATGACGGCGACCGCCATCGCCTGTCCGATGATGCCGGTCTGCAAGTGCGCGACGCAGGTCGGGATCAACCCGAGCACCTGCTGCCCCAGCTACGTGTGCGGCGACGTCGATCCGGCGACCGGGAGCTGCCTCTGAGGCGACGCCTCCGGTCGTCGGCGCGGGTCACCGAGGTTCGGCCCCGGCGCCGCGCGGCTCCGCGCCCGCGCTGAGCAGGAACACGCCCGCGACGCCGAGGGAGACGCACGTGCCGACGGCGACCGACGCCGCTCCGCCCTGCGCGGCCAGCGAAGGCACGACGAGAAGGAACCGCTCCAGCCAGAGCCCGACGAGGATCGCGCCCGCGCCCGCCGCGAGCGTCGCCCGCCGGCGCTTCAGCCGCTCGGAGAAGAGCAGCCAGAACGGCCATGCGAAGACGGCCACGAGCACGAGCGCCGTGACCGGCTGGAACGGGCCGCTCCAGCGGCGCAGCAGCGCCGCGGATTCCTCGGGGACGTTGCCGTACCAGGTCGGCAGGAACAGCGCCCAGAGCAGGTAGCTCCACACGACGATGAAGGCGAAGAGGAGCTTGCCGAGATCGTGGCGCAGGTCCGGTCCGGCGACGTCCCGCCCGACCGCGACGAGCGCGACCCAGGCCAGGCCGGAGAGGAACGCGCCGAGGAAGTAGTAGGCGGGGAGCACCGTGTAGGGCGGCGACTCGGACAGCTCCATCACGAGGTCGAACGCCCAGAGCGAGAGCCCCACGACGTACGCGAGGACGTAGGCGACGCTCGCCGCGCGGACGCGCGGTCCGTCCGGCTCACCGCGCGGGCCGGCGGAGGCGACGCGCCACCCGAGCGCGAAGACCAACGCGGCGGCGGCCAGCTGTCGGGCGGCGAGGAGCGCGACGCGCGCCGCGGGCGCCCCGCTGGTCCACGGGATGAACGTGCGGGCGCCGAGGAGGAGCAGGACCAGCAGCGCGAGCGCGGCGGGGAAGAAGCGCGCCGCCCCGTCGGCGATGGGCAGGATCGATCGCGCCCAGCCGCCGTGCGCGACGCGCACCGCCGCGCCGAGCGCGACCGCGCCCGCGGCGAGACCCGCGAAGAAGAGCCAGCTCGCGTCGAGCGCCGCGAACGCGGCGGTCGCGTGGCCCGAGAGTGTCCCCGCGGTGAACCCGACCGCGCCGAGGACGACGAGCGCGACGGCCACCCGCGAGAGCGGCGCGCCACCGGCCACGCTCCGGCCGAGGGGCGTCATGGCGTCCCTCCTCCGCCCGGCGGGCCGCCGGGAGGCGACTCGGGCGGGAGCGGCGGCACCGTCACGACCGGCGACACGCGCTGGATCTCGCGCACCCAGTTGACGAGGTCCCAGCGGTCCTGGACCGTGAGCCCCTCGCGCGCCGGCGGCATCGCCTTCCCGCCGTAGCTCACGGTGCCCCAGATGTACCCGTCGGTCCGCTCGCGGACCTTCACGTAGGCGAGGTCCGGCGCAGGCGGGAAGAACTTCGAGACTGGCCCGCCGCCGCGCCCTTCCTTGCCGTGGCAAGGCGTGCACCGCGCGGCGAAGAGGGCCTGCCCACGCGCGAGCGACCGTGGCGTCGGCGGCAACGGGTTCTTCAGGTCCTCGGTGTCGTCGCGGCTCTCGTAGCGCGGACCCGCGCCGAGCGGCACCGACCGCTCGGGCTGCGGCCGCGGCGCGTCCTCGGGGCGGATCGACGGCTGGTACCACATGTCGGTGCGCCAGTCGTTGCTGCACGCGGCGGCGACCGCGAGCGCGAGCGGCGCGATCGTCCGGAGCGGCGCGCTACGCGACATCGCGGACCTCCTCCGCCCCGCTCTCGCGCAGGATCCTTCCGGCGTCGGCTGGGTCGCCCGCCGAGGCGATGACCGCGATCCGGTCTCCGGTCGCGCCCGCGCGGGCGGCGGCCGCCTGGCGGCGCGCGCCGAGGGTGGCGCCCACGACGACCGCGACGAGGTTGGTGAGCGAGCCGACGAGGACCGTCACCTCGAAGATGACGATCACGAACGGCGGGACGGAGACGATGGGCTTGCCGCCGGTCACGAGCGGCCAGGCGACGGAGGTCCCGACCGTGAGGAGCACGCCGGCGGCGAGGCCGAGGAGCGCGCCCGAGAACGTCGCCAGGCCGAGGCCGCTCCGCGGCTTCCCCAGCGCGGCGATCACCTCCGGGAACGGCGCCGGCATCGCGCTCTCCACGCGGAACGCGGCGGCGCGGAGCGCCCGCACCGCGCGCGCGGCGTCGGCCGGCTCCGCGAACGTCCCGAGCACGCGGCCGTCACTCGCCATGGGCCGCCTCCCCGGCGCCGGGCGGGTGGGCCGCGTGCGATGCCTCCTCCTTCAGCTCGGCGATCGAGACCGGCGGGAGGAGCTTCAGGCCGATGAGGAAGAGGGTGAAGAACCAGCCGAACGCGCCCGCGGTGACCCCCCACTCCACCCAGGTCGGCACGTACACGCGCCAGTCGAACGGCAGCCGGTCGTGCGAGAGCGAGGTCACCACGATGTTGAACCGCTCGAGCCACATGCCCACGTTGATCGCGACGCAGATCCCGAAGAGCACGGCGGTCCGGCGGCGCACCGCCGGGAAGAGCAGCAGGATGGGGCCGACGCAGTTGCAGAGGACCATCGTCCAGAACACCGGCGCGTACGGCCCGGTCATCCGGTAGAGGAACGTGCTCCGCTCCGGATCGCCGTGCGGCGCCTGGAGCGCGATCAGGATCTCCGTCGCGTATGAGTACGTGACGATGAGCCCGGTCAGGACCACGAGCCGCGCGAGCATGTCGAGGTGGCGCGGGGTGATGAGCGCCTCGAGGCGGAACGCGCGCCGGAGCGGGATCAGGATCGTGATCACCATCGCCACGCCCGAGAGGATCGCGCCCGCCACGAAGTAGGGCGGGAAGAGCGTCGAGTGCCAGCCCGGCAGCACCGAGACGGCGAAGTCCCACGACACCACGCTGTGGACCGAGACGACGAGCGGCGTCGCGAAGGCGGCGAAGAACAGGTAGGCGCGGGTGTAGTGGCGCCACTGCTCGTCCGTGCCCCGCCACCCGAAGGCGAGCAGCGTGTAGAGCCGCCGCCTCCAGCCCGTCGCCCGCTCCCGCAGCGCGGCGGCGTCCGGCGCCACGCCGACGAGGAGGAACACGGTCGAGACGATGAGGTACGTGGAGATGGCGAACACGTCCCAGATGAGCGGGGAGCGGAAGTTCACCCAGATCTGGCGCTGGTTCGGGTAGGGGAAGAGCCAGTACGCGAACCACGGGCGGCCGAGGTGGAGGATCGGGTAGAGGCCCGCCGTCATCACGGCGAAGACCGTCATCATCTCGGCCACGCGGTACACCGCGGTCCGGAAGCGCGCCCGGAACAGGAAGAGGATCGCGCTGATGAGCGTGCCCGAGTGGGCGATGCCCACCCAGAACACGAAGTCCGTGATCAGGTTGCCCCACATCCCGGGCCGCTGGAGCCCCGTCCAGTGCAGCCCGGTCCGCACGATGAGCGAGTAGGACCACGCGCCGAGCGCGGCGACGCCGCCCGCGATGGCGAGGCCGATCCAGTACGCCGGGCCGGGGCGGCCGTGCGTCGCGCGCACGGTCTCCTCGATCGTGCGGAGGGGCTCGCTCGCGCTCAAGGCTCCTCCTCCGGCCGGACGCGGGCGAGATAGGTGATCGCGGGCTGCGCGTTGACGGCCTCGAGGGCCCGGAACGCGCGCCCGTCGCGCGCGAGGCGGCTCACGCGCGAGGCGGGGTCGTTCGCATCGCCGAAGGCGATCGCCTGCGCCGGGCAGGTCTGGGCGCAGGCGGGCTGGATCTCACCGTCCGCGACGGCGCGCCCCTCGCGGCGGGCCAGGTTCTCGGCGTAGCGGATCCGCTGGATGCAGAAGGTGCACTTCTCCATCACGCCCCGAGAGCGGACCGTGACATCGGGGTTGAGCTGCATGTCCAGCGGGCGCGCGAACTGCGCGTCGCGCCAGTTGAACGTCCGCACCTTGTACGGACAGTTGTTCGAGCAGTACCGCGTCCCCACGCAGCGGTTGTAGACTTGCGCGTTCAGCCCTTCCGGCGTGTGGTACGTCGCGTAGACGGGGCAGACCGGCTCGCAGGGCGCGTTCGTGCAGTGCTGGCACAGCATGAGGAGGAGCCGCACGTCGAGCGCGCCGCCGGGCTCGTCGCCGAGGTACCGCTCGACGCGGATCCAGCCCATGTAGCGCCCCTCACGCGCGGCGTCCGGGCCCATCACCGGCACGTTGTTCTCAGCGGTGCAGGCGACGACGCAGGCCTGGCACCCGGTGCAGCGGTCGAGGTCGATCACCATCGCCCAGCGGTGATCGGGGTGAGCGGGCTCCCGGTACATCTTCTGCGAGAGATCGGGGCGCGGCGGCGACGGCGCCGCGGCCGTGACCACGGGGACGATCTCGCGCCCGTGCTGGTAGGGGCTCCCCTCGAGCAGCGGGAGCCTCGTCCGCGGCCCAGCGCGCACGACGGTGGCGCGCGCACCCGCCCAGGCGAGCGCCGCGCCCACGGGCGCCGGCAGCACCGCGAGCGCCTCGGCGCCGACGGGGAGCGCGACGGCGTCGTCGCGGATGCCCGGGAACACGTAGGCGGGCACGTCCGCGCTCCCCGCCTCGGTCCGGATCGCGAGGAGGTCGCCGGTGCGGACGCCGAGCCGCCCCGCCGTCGCCGGCGAGAGCTCGGCCCACGCGCTCCAGGAGACGCTCGAGAGGGCGTCGGGCACGTCGCGGAGCCAAGGCAGATCGCCGCCGTGGCCGTCGCCGCGGAGGGTCGTCGGGAAGACGACGAGATCGAGCGCGCCCGGAGCCGCGGGTCGCTCCGGGGGGAGGGCCAGGAACGGCTCGGCCGCCCCGGGCCGCAGCCGGACGGGCTCCGGTGCCCTCGGCTCCCACCAGAAGCCGCCCCGCTGCAGCGCCTCCCGGTGCACCGGAGCCATGTCGGCCGGCGGCGCCCCCGCCGCCCGGGCCGCGTGCTCCGTCGCGCGCGCGAGCACGACGTCGTACGGGTCCGTCGAGGCGAAGCTTGCCGGCTTCGGCAGCTTCGCGCCGAGCTCGAGGATCACCTGCATCGCCTGCCGGGTGTCCGCGAGCGGTGTCATCACGGGCTGGCCTAGGTTCACGACCCCGTCCCGCGCGACCAGGTCCCCGAACGACTCGAGCGTGTGGTGGTCGGGGAGGATGAGGTGCGCGAGCGCCGTCGTGGCGTCCGGCCGGAGCGCGAAGCTCGCGACGAGCGGGACCTTCCCGAGCGCCTGCGCGGCGCTGAGCGCCGAGGGGAGCGTGCCGACGGGATCGGCGTGGTGGACGAGGAGCACGTCGACCTCGCCGGAGGACATCGCGCCGAACAGCGTGCGCACCTCCGCGGCGGAGGACGGGACGTCGGCGCGCGCGTCGAACGCGTAGCGCAGCGTGCGCCCGACGTTCCCGAGCGCGACGTTCGCGAGCAGCAGGACGGCCGCGAGCTGCGTCGCGCTCGCGTCCTGCGCCTGGGGGCCTGGGCCGAGGAGCGCGGAGGGGCGCTCGCGCGCGAGCTCCCGCGCGACCCGCGCGAGCTCGGGCCAGGGGACGCCGGCGCGGTGGGCGAGCTCCTCGGGCGTGTGTCGCTGGAGGCGCGCCGCGGCGGGGCGGAGCTCCTCCGGCACGGGCACCCCGCTCGTCGGCTCGAGGAGGGCGCGCAGGATCCCGACGGCTGCGGCGAGCTCGCCGCCGCTCCGGCAGGCGATCCAGCGATCCGCGGAGACGCCGGTGAGCGACAGGCGCGGCCCCACCCACGTCAGCCGCGCTCGCCCCGCTCCGAGCCGGCCGCGTGCGGCGCCGAGCTGGCG
>Ga0318499_10000299_pt1 | contig 11193 bp, 9 predicted proteins | sample GRESIP109b1f25_FD_203489 | JGI IMG/M metagenome (GOLD analysis project Ga0318499, IMG submission 203489) | Tropical soil microbial communities from Luquillo Experimental Forest, Puerto Rico - GRE.SIPMG.109b1f25 | ecosystem: Environmental > Terrestrial > Soil > Tropical forest > Bulk soil...
CACCGCGACGGATCCCGCCGGAATGATCGCCAGCCCGGCGTTACGGTGCTGCACCCGAACCAAGTTCGGGTCGTTTTTGTTGTATTCGACGTATATCCGCATGCCCGTCGCCAATTCGGACGGATACAGCACACCGAGTTCGGGACGGTAGGTGACGCGTTCGGGTGTGACGAATTCGATGGTGGAGCGCCGCGGCCCGGCACTGAGCACCTCCGCCTGCGCCACCCCCATATTGTGTTCAATCGCAAGGTCGTTGCGCCAGGCGCCCGCCACCAGCAGTACCGACTGCAGCGTGACCAAACCGGTCACGATCAAAATCCCAATCCGCGCCCACCGCAATGCAATCCTGGCCCGGGTCTTCGGCGGTGCATCGCTGCGTCCATGAATCAGGATGTGCGGCAGGACTTTTGGTGATATCACAAAGCCGCCTTGATGGCGGCGTGCAACTGTCGCAGCGAAGACCGGTCCGCCTTGACCTCCAGCACCCGCATGCCCGCTCCGGGTTCGTCGAGGGCCGCGTTCAGCTCGGCGACCTCGATCTGCCGGCTCTCCACGTGGTAGGCACGGCACAGCGCGCCGACGTCCACGTCGTGCGGGGTCCCGAAGATTCGCGAGGACACGTCCGAGAACCGCGGGTCGCCCTGCTCGAGCAGTTCGAAGATGCCGCCGCCGTTGTCGTTGGACACCACGATCGTCAGCCGTTGCGGTGTCGGCTCGGTGGGGCCGATCAACAGGCCCGAGCTGTCGTGGACGAACGTCAGGTCGCCGATCAGCGCGACGGTGCGCCCCTCATGCGCCAAAGCCGCGCCGATCGCCGTGGACACGGTGCCGTCGATGCCGGCGACCCCGCGGTTGGACCGGACCTTGATGGCATGGGTGTCCAAACCGACCAGCGCAGCGTCGCGCACCGGATTGGACGCCCCGAGCACCAGCTGGTCTCCCGGCCGCAGCGCGTCGGCCACGGCGGCGGCGACGTGCAGCCCGGTGGTCAGCGGGTGCGCCTTGAGTTGACCGCGCACCGCTTGGATCGCGTGCCGGTTCATCTCCGCGCAGCGGTGCAGCCACGCCGGGTGGGGTGTCCCGCTGGTGACCGCCCGCGTGCCGGTGGCCTGCGAGTTGCCCGAGACGTCCGGCCAGCGCGGCCCGGTGGTCAGCGCATACACCGGCACCTGGGGATCGGCCAGCAGCGCCGACACCGGGCGGTGCAAGGTCGGGCGGCCGAGCATGATGACCTGCTTCGGGCGCAGCAGCGGCAGTGCCAGCGGATGCAGGGGGTTTGTTGGCGCCGGCGCCGTCGGCTCGGCGACGGTGGGTAACTGCGCCAGGTTGGGCTGCGCGCCCGCGCCGTGCCCCGCGATGACGACCGTGTCGGGCGACAGGTCGATCTCCAGCGGCTGGTCGAACGTGACCGGCGGCGTGTAGGTCCACGGCTTTCCGTCGGGCCGGCCCTGCGGGGTCACGGCACCGTGGGGTTCCGGATCCGGCACCAAGGGCTCACGCAGGGGGATGTCGAAATGCACGGGCCCGGCATTTGCGGAGCGAGATCCCTTGGTGGCCACCAACACTCGGCAGGTGGCCGACCGCCAGGTGGCGTTGAACGAATCCATCCGCTCGGGCGCGTCCTCGGCCAGCCCCAGGCTGATGGTGTCGCGAACCTGGGTGCCGAAATAGCCCAGCTGCTCCATGGTCTGGTTGGCCCCGGTGCCCAGCAGTTCGTAGGGCCGGTTGGCCGACAGCACGATCAGCGGCACCCGCGCGTAGTTGGCCTCCACCACCGCCGGACCGAGGTTGGCCACCGCGGTACCCGACGTCATCGCGACGCACACCGGCGCGTCGGCGGCGATCGCCAGCCCGATGGCCAGATAGCCGGCGGTGCGCTCGTCGATGCGCACGTGCAACCGGATACGGCCCGAACGGTCGGCGTCCTGCAGCGCGAATGCCAGCGGCGCGTTCCGCGATCCCGGGCACAGCACCACGTCGCGGACGCCGCCGCGGATCAGCTCGTCGACGACGACGCGGGCCTGTGTCGTCGAGGGGTTCACCCCTACAGGGTGTCATAGCCCGTTAACCGGGCGCCGAGCGTGGACCGAACGTGGAATTGTTGGGCTAGCTCGCCGGGATTTTGCCCAACAACTCGACGTTGGGCGCCCACAAACTAGCCAAAAAATTGCAGCGCCGCGGCGTTGACGGCTTGCGGCCGCTCCAAGAACCCGAGGTGACCGGCGTCGGGTATCTGCAGAAAACGGCCGTTGGGCATCGCATCGGCGACCTCTCGGCCCAGGTGCGGCGGTGTCACGATGTCATCGCCGAAGCCGATGACCAGCACCGGCGCGGCGATGCTGCGGTAGGCGGGTAACCGGTTGGTCGTCGGGGCGACCTCCAGCTGGCAGTGCAGTCCCGGAGTCTGCTTGATCGGCCAGGTGGAGAACATCGCGATCCAGTCGGCGACGGCCTCGTCGTCGTTGATCGTCTTGCGCGAGAAGCTTTCCAGCAGACGGGCTCTCGCATCGTATGCGGGGGGCAGCTGGATACCGGAGGCGAAGAGCTCGGCCTCGGCGTTGTGAAAGAACTGGCGGGCGTGGTCCAGTCGGCCGCGGGTGGCGATCAGCACCGCGGCGGTGACCAGCTCGGGCCGCGACACCATGAGTTCCTGAGCGATGAACGCGCCCATGGACGCCCCGACAATCCGCGCCGGGGCGGCGCCCAGCGACTCGATCAGCTCGGCAGTGTCGGCGACCATCGTTTGCGTCGTGAATCCTCCGGCGTTTTCCGTGGCGCCGATCCCGCGGTTGTCGAAGGTGATGACGCGGTATCCGGCCGCCAGGAACGCGGGCACCTGATGCGGATGCCAGGTGCGCCCGACGCCGCCGCGGCCGGCGATGAAAACAACCGGCTCACCGGACCCCTGATCGTCGTAAGCCAGGTTGATCACCCGGACGACGGTACAAGCAGCGGATAGCAGGCCTTGACCCGGTTGATCCACCACTGCCGCCGCTCGCGTGGCGCCTCCAGCGCCCGCAGCCGCGCGGGGTCCGGCGTCACGGGCCCGACCGGTAGGAAGCCGTCGGAGGGCTCGGCGACGTCCGCCACGTCTTCCAAGAACAGCCCGCCGGTGCCCAGCCCGCAGGCGTGGCCGAGGTGGGGCAGGGCCGCCGCGGCGGCCAGGCCGGCCGCGATGCCCACGGCGGAATCGAGCGCGCTGGACACCACGACCGGGATGTCGATCCGGGCGGCGATGTCCAGGAGTGCCGAAATCCCGCCCAGCGGAGCGACTTTCAGCACCGCTATGTCGGCGGCCCCGGCGCGGACCACCGCGAGCGGGTCGTCGGCCTTGCGGATGCTTTCGTCGGCCGCGATCGGCACGTTGACCCGCCGGCGCAGCGCGGCGAGTTCGTCGACGGTCGCGCACGGCTGTTCGAGGTACTCCAGCGGGCCGTCGGCGGTCAGGGCGGCCGCGGCGCGCGCCGCCTCCTCGACGCTCCAGCCGCCGTTGGCGTCCACCCGCACGGTTGGTACCAGTTCGCGCACCGCGTTGACCCGGGCGACGTCGTCGGCCAGCGTCTGCCCGGGTTCGGCGACCTTCACCTTGGCTGTGCGGGCCCTCGGAAACCGGGCCAACACCTGGCTCACCTGGGCGGCGGGAACGGCCGGCACGGTGGCGTTGATCGGGACGCGGTCGCGCCGCGTAGGCGGAGGCCGCCGGTAAGCGCCCTCGATGCCCGACGCCAGCCACGCGGACGCCTCGGGGGCGGGGTATTCCACGAATGCCCCGAACTCGCCCCAGCCCGCCGGGCCTTCGATCAGCGCGACTTCACGGGTGGTGATGCCGCGGAAACGCACGCGCATCGGCAGCGCCACCACATGCAGGCGGTCCAAAAGGTCCTGCAGGGGCGGGGTCACCGCCGGTAGACCTGGCGGCCCGCCAAAAACGTCGCGCGCACCTCGAGATCGGCGATCCGCTCCGGCGGCACCGATCGGGGATCGGCCGACAGCACCACCATGTCGGCGTACTTGCCGACCTCCAGCGAGCCGATCACGTCGTCGGCGAACAGTTGCCAGGCGGCGTCGATCGTTTGCGCCCGGATCGCCTGGTCCACCGTCAACCGCTCCTCGGGCGCCAGCACCCGACCGCTGGGCGCCGTGCGGGTCACGGCCACGCTGATGTTGCGCAGCGGCTCCTCGGGCGTGACCGGTGGATCGTTGTGCAACGAGATGCGCATACCGGTCGCCACCGCGGATCCCGCTGGCATCCAACGGGATCCGCGCTCGGGCCCGAACAGGCCGTCGACGATGATGTCGCCCCAATAGTGGATCTGGTCGACGAAGATGCTGCAGGTGACGCCGAGCTCGGCGGCGCGCTTCAGCTGCTCGGGCCGGATTGCGCCGACGTGTTCGAGGCGTAACCGGTGGTCGTCGCGCGGATGCTGGCGCAGCGCCTCCGCATACACGTCGAGGATCGTGTCGACGCCCGCGTCGCCCTGCACGTGACAAGCCATCTGCCAGCCCAGCGGAAGGTATGCGCCGACGATCTCGGTCAGCTGCTCACGGGTGTAGTTGGCGCATCCGCAGGACCCGGGGGTGATTCCGGCGGAGCGGGTGGCCGGAGTGTCCAGGTACGGGAAGGACAGTGCGATGTTGCCGATCCACGGTGAGCCGTCCACCCAGATCTTGATGCCGACCTGGCGCAGAATGTCGTCGCCCTGGCCCGGGGTGGCGGTGGTCGACATCTGCGGATTGGAAACCTCGTAGGTGCGCAGCCGCACTGTGAGCTGGCCGCTCAGCTGCTCGACCAACGGCCGAAAATTCGGGTCGAACGCCATCTCCGAACAGGTGGTCAGGCCGGCACGGTTGAGCCGGGCGCACTCGGCGAGCAGCATCGCCGGGTAGTCGCCGGGCTGAATGGCACCGCCCAAGAGTGGAAACACCGCGCCGATTTCCTCGGCGGTGCCGTCGAGCTCCCCGTTGGCGTCACGGCCGTACTTGGCCCCCTTGGGGTCTTCGGTGTCGCGGGTCAGGCCGTTGAGCTGAGCGGCGCGCGAGTTGAAGTACGCCTTGTGTCCGGAGTTGTGGATGATTACCAATGGGCCGTCGGGCGCGATGTCGTCGAGCCAGGTCAGCGTCGGTTCCGGAAGCCCGGGCTGTAGCAGCGCGTCCCAGCCGTTGAGGTAGGCGCCGGCCGGTGCCCTGGCCGCGGCCTCGCGACGGATCGCTTGCACGACATCATCCGGGTTGCGCATGGTGACCGGTCGGATGTCCACGATCCGGTCCGACAGCGCGATGGCCTCCATCAACGGATGGCCGTGCGCCTCAACGAAACCCGGCATGACGCAGCCGTCGCCGACATCGACGGTTCGGGTGTCGGCGCCGATGAGGCCGGCGACATCGGAGCGGGTGCCGACGGCGACGATCCGGCCGTCGGCGATGGCGAGTGCCTCGGCCGTCGGCCGCGCCTCATCGACGGTCAGCACGGTTCCGGTGATGACGAGGTCTACATCGGCCATGGGCAGGAATCCTAGTGATCGAGGGCGCGGCCGACCCGAATTGCAACACGTTCTAGTCTTGCCGCATGAGTGACGAGCTGCTGCGCAACCCGACCCACAACGGCCACCTGCTGGTGGGCGCGCTCAAGCGCCACAAGAACCGGCCGGTGCTGTTCCTCGGCGACACCACGCTGACCGGTGGCCAGCTCGCCGAGCGGATCAGCCAGTACATCCAGGCGTTCGACGCACTGGGCGCCGGCACCGGTGTCACGGTCGGCCTGCTTTCGCTCAACCGCCCCGAGGTCCTGATGATCCTCGGCGCCAGTCAGACCCAGGGTTATCGGCGCACCGCCCTGCACCCCCTCGGCTCGCTGGACGACCACGCCTACGTGCTCTCCGACGCCGGTGCCACCTCGCTGATCATCGACCCCAACCCCATGTTCGTCGAGCGGGCGCTGGGGCTGCTGGAAAAGGTGGACTCGCTGAAGCAGATCCTCACCATCGGTCCGGTCCCCGAGGCGCTCAAGGGTGTGGCCGTGGATCTGTCGGCCGAGGCGGCCAAGTACGAGCCGAAACCCCTGACGGTCGCGGACCTGCCTCCGGACCACATCGGCGGCCTGACCTACACCGGCGGCACCACCGGCAAGCCCAAGGGCGTGATCGGCACCACCGGGAACATCGCCGCCATGACGTCGATCCAACTCGCCGAATGGGAATGGCCCGAACATCCCCGGTTTTTGATGTGCACGCCGCTGTCGCATGCGGGCGCGGCTTTCTTCACGCCCACGGTGGTCAAGGGCGGCGAGATGGTCGTGCTGGGCAAGTTCGACCCGGCCGAGGTGCTGAGAGTCATTGAAGAGCAACGCATTACGGCAACGATGCTGGTGCCGTCGATGCTCTACGCGCTGATGGACCACCCGGATTCGCACACCCGCGACCTGTCGTCGCTGGAGACCGTCTACTACGGCGCCTCGGCGATGAACCCGGTACGGCTGGCCGAGGCCATCCGGCGGTTCGGCCCGATCTTCGCCCAGTACTACGGGCAATCCGAGGCGCCGATGGCGATCACCTACCTGGCCAAGACCGATCACGACGAGAAGCGACTGACTTCGTGCGGGCGCCCAACGCTTTTCGCCCGCGTCGCACTGCTGGGGGAGGGCGGCAAGCCGGTGCCACAGGGCGAGCCGGGCGAAATCTGTGTCAGCGGACCGCTGTTGGCGGGTGGCTACTGGAAGCTGCCGGAGGCCACCGCCGAGACGTTCAAGGACGGCTGGCTGCACACCGGCGACATGGCCCGCGAGGACGAGGATGGCTTCTACTACATCGTCGACCGGGTCAAGGACATGATCGTCACCGGCGGCTTCAACGTGTTCCCCCGGGAAGTCGAAGACGTCGTCGCCGAGCATGTGGCCGTCGCGCAGGTGTGCGTGGTCGGGGCGCCCGACGAGAAGTGGGGCGAGGCCGTCACCGCGGTGGTGGTGCTGCGCGCCGACGCCGCCCGCGATGACGCCGCGATCGCGGCCATGACCGCCGAGATCCAGGCCGCGGTCAAGGAACGCAAGGGCTCGGTGCAGTCGCCCAAACGGGTAGTGGTCGTCGACTCGCTGCCGTTGACCGGGCTGGGCAAGCCGGACAAGAAGGCCGTCCGGGCGCAGTTCTGGGAGGGCGCCGGCCGCGCGGTGGGCTAGTGGCTCGCCGAGTGCGCGGCCGGCCGCACACTCGCGGTCCAGTGTGCGGCTGGCTTCACAGTCGGCCAGGCGTTGCGGCGCCGGCAACCAGCAGGTCGAGCATGCGGCCCGTCTGCTCAGGCGAACCGCTGGCCAGAAAGATGCCGATCAGGCTGGACACCACATCGTCGGCCGGCACGTCGGCCCGCAGGCTGCCGTCGTCGGCGCCGGCCCGCAACAGCAGCTCGACGGCGCCGACGATGCTCGCCCGCGTCTGGCTGGGCTCCATGGCACCGGAGTCGAACATCGCGTGTAATGACTCGGCCATCCCGCGCTTCGCGGCCACGAAGCTTGCGTACCGGTCCATCCAGCGTCGCAGGGCCGCTTTCGGCGGATGCCGCTTAAGCAGCTGTTCGGCCGCCGCGGCGACTTCGGCGAGCTCGGCACGGTAGACGGCCTCGACGAGGGCCTCCCGGCTCGGGAAATGCCGGTAAAGCGTGCCGATTCCGACTCCGGCGTCGCGCGCGATCGACTCGAGCGACACGGGCCGCCCCTCCGCGGTGGCGAACGACGCGGTGGCCACCTCGAGCAGCTTGTCGCGGTTCCGGCGCGCGTCCGCCCGGATTGCGTCGGCCAAAGCGGAGGCTCCTCCGGTTCTGTACAATCGTACAAGCGGAGGCTCCTCCGCATTTCTCCAGTGTCTCACGAGTGAGGGAGCACGATGGCAGACAAGCCACACCCCGGCGGTATAGGCAGCATCGGCACCAATGCGGTTGCCCGCGTCGGCTACGGCGCCATGCAACTGTTCGAGGCCACGTCCGAACAGGACGCGGCCGCGGTGCTGCGCCGCGCGGTCGAACTCGGCGTCAACCACATCGACACCGCGTCGTTTTATGGCCCCGGCGAGGTGAACCGCCGGATTCGCGAGGCGCTGGCCCCCTACCCCGACGACCTCGTCATCGTCAGCAAGGTCGGTGCGCGATACACCGGCGAACAACCGATACCCCTGGCCGCGGCGCAAAGGCCCGCCGAGCTGCGCGCCGCGGTCGAAGACGACCTGCGCCAACTGGGCCTGGACCGCGTCCCGGTGGTCAATCTCCGACGCCTCGACCTCGGGCCCGGCTTGCAGGCCGAAGGCGACCAGGTCGTCGACCTCGACGACCAACTGGCCGAGATGATCGCGCTGCGCGACGAGGGCAAGATCGGCGCGATCGGTATCAGCAGTGTGCCGCTCGAGGTGCTGCGGCGGGCGTTGCCCGCGGGGATCGTCTGCGTGCAGAACGCCTACAGCCTGGTCGACCGCGCGCAGGAAGAGACGCTCGCCGCCTGCAAGGCTCAGGGCGGGGAAGGAATAGCCTGGGTGCCGTTCTTCCCGCTCGGGTCGTCGTTACCGGGCTTCCCCAAAGTCTCCGACAACGCGGTGGTGGCCGACATCGCCGGCGAACTGGGCGTCACACCGGCCCAAGTCGGACTGGCCTGGCTGTTGGCCCACGCGCCGAACACGCTGCTGATTCCGGGCACCAGGTCGATCGCGCACCTCGAGGAGAACATCGGCGCCGCCGACGTCGCTTTGAGCGCGGGGGCGATCGCGCGCTTGGATGCCGTCGGCCGGGTGGAGGCGCCGACGACCTGACTACTGTGGCAGGCATGCCCAACGCTGACCACATCAAGCCGCCCTGGTGGTTGAAACCGGCCAACAAGGTGTTCATCCAGATGTCGCGGCTGGGCCTGAGCTTCGGCGGTGAAAGCCCGGTGGTGTTGACGGTGCGCCGCCGCAAGTCCGGCGTTCCCCGGTCGACGCCGGTTACGCCGATGACGGTGGACGGCCAGCGGTACGTCGTCGGCGGCTTCCCGGGAGCGGACTGGGTCCGAAACGTCCGGGCCGCAAACGAGGTCACGCTCCGCCGCGGCCGCAAGCAGGAGCGCGTCCGGATGGTCGAGCTGTCCGCCGACGAGGCCAGGCCACTGCTGCGGGTTTTCCCCCAAAGAGGTCCCCACCGGTGTCGGTTTCATGAAGCGGTCGGGGCTGATCACCGACGGTGGGCCCGAGGAGTTCGAGGCGCTGGCCGGCCGCTGTGCGGTGTTCCGCATGGACCCGGTGTAGCCCGATGCCCAGAATAGTCAAGCGGCGAGCGCTGCTATCGGTGCTGCTGTTGGTGGCGGCGTTGTTGACCGTCCCCGCGGCGTGGTCTTCCGCCGCCGGGGGCTGCGCGCCGACGGGCGCCCCTCCGCCGGCCGTCCCAGTCGAGATCGCTGACCGTTCGCATGCCCACGCCGGCCGGACACCCTGTGGGTCGGGCGGGTTCGGGACGCTAACGGCCACCTCGACCGAGTCGTCGGCGTCACGACCGCGAGCGGCGCCAATTCGCAGGTGGAAATCGCCTCGGCAAGCCCAATGCCGTTGACCGCCTTGGCCATCGACGCTCAGCAGGATGGCCAGCACCAGATCATCGTCAGCGACGGGCGCAGCGCTCATCTCTACGTGTTCGCCAATTGCCAGATACAGACCGTCGCCGACAACCAGGGCGCGCCGCTCCTATTGGACCTGCAGAATTTGCGCGACCACGGCACGGGGGTCGGCTGCAGTGATCTCGGCCCGCCATCGGCCGGCCGGCACCTGGTCGGACTGCAGGCGGTGAACAACGGCCAGTGGACGATTCGTCGCACCGAGATCGACTTGAACGGCACGCTGGCGACCATCGGGGAGTCCGACACCGTAGCGGCCCGCTCCGCGCAGGACCCCGCGGTGACGTCCGCGCAGACGATCAGCTGCGGCAACCTCACCATTGCCAAGGACGGAGTTCAACAGCCTTGAGTGACAATCCATTTGATGCGGAGGTCTGGAGGTCCGTCGACGGGTTCGGCGATCTGACCGACATCAGCTACCACCGCCACGTCCAAGACGCCACGGTGAGGGTGGCGTTCAACCGGCCCGAGGTGCGCAACGCGTTTCGGCCGCACACCGTCGACGAGCTGTACCGGGCGCTGGACCACGCGCGGATGTCCCCCGACGTGGGCGTAGTCCTGCTGACGGGCAACGGCCCGTCGCCAAAAGACGGCGGCTGGGCGTTCTGCTCCGGCGGAGATCAACGCATTCGCGGTCGGTCCGGCTATCAATACGCCTCCGGCGAGACCGCCGATACGGTCGACGCGGCCCGCGCCGGCCGCCTGCACATCCTCGAGGTGCAGCGACTCATCCGGTTCATGCCCAAGGTGGTCATCTGTCTGGTCAACGGGTGGGCCGCCGGCGGCGGGCACAGCTTGCACGTGGTGTGCGACCTCACCCTGGCCAGCCGCGAGCACGCCCGCTTCAGACAGACCGACGCCGACGTCGGCAGCTTCGACGGCGGTTACGGCAGCGCGTATCTGGCCCGCCAGGTGGGCCAGAAGTTCGCCCGCGAAATCTTCTTCCTGGGCCGCACGTACACCGCCGAGCAGATGCACCACATGGGCGCGGTCAACGACGTCGTCGAGCACGCCGACCTCGAGCGTGTTGGCCTACAGTGGGCGGCCGAGATCAACGCCAAATCCCCTCAGGCGCAACGCATGCTGAAGTTCGCGTTCAATCTGCTCGACGACGGGCTGGTGGGCCAGCAGCTCTTTGCCGGTGAAGCCACCCGGCTGGCATACATGACCGACGAGGCCGTCGAGGGCCGCGATGCGTTCCTGCAGAAACGCGCTCCGGACTGGAGCCCGTTCCCGCGCTATTTCTAATGCGGCGTCGCGCCGAGCCGGTAATTTCGCAGCGAAAGACCAAGTGACGGCCTGCAAAACTACAGGCTCGGCGATAACCGCGCCGCTCCTCCTAGACTTCCCCCGTGAGCAAGAGTCCGTTTCGCCGGTTCACCGAACAGTTGGCGCTGGCGACCATGCGGCCGCCGATTTCGCCGCAAATACTCCTGAATCGGCCAGCGATCAAACCGGTTGAGCTTAAGGGCAAGCGGATCCTGCTCACCGGAGCGTCGTCGGGCATCGGCGAGGCCGGCGCCGAACTGTTCGCGCAACACGGCGCAACCGTGGTCGCCGTGGCCCGCCGTCAGGATCTG